>Ga0265320_10003645_pt1 | contig 10285 bp, 6 predicted proteins | sample 4827metaG_FD_202087 | JGI IMG/M metagenome (GOLD analysis project Ga0265320, IMG submission 202087) | Rhizosphere microbial communities from Carex aquatilis grown in University of Washington, Seatle, WA, United States - 4-8-27 metaG | ecosystem: Host-associated > Plants > Roots > Rhizosphere >...
TCCAGCTCGGCCAGGAAGGCGGCCTCCACCTCGGCCGGATCAGCCTCGGGGCGCACCGTGGCCCAGCCGGCCAGCATGGCCCCGCCGGCCACGAGCGGCATGGAGAACAGCGTCACGTCCTGGGCGATCTGCCGCTCACGGACGAGGTGCCGGTAGAGCCGGCTGCCCTGCCCGCCGGCCAGGATCTGGGTGGCCACCTCCAGGGCATCAAAAGCGGGCGTGCCGAACGGCACCGTGCGCCACCCGAAGTGGATCCGCACGAGCGGCACGTTGTCCGGCACCGTCTCGCGAGAGCCCGCCCCGATGTGCGGCGGGGTGACGGGGGCCGCGAACCGGGGCACCGACCCGCTCGCCGGGATCGGCCCGAACCAGCGCTCCACGGCCGCGAAGGCCGCTTCCTCCTCCACGTCGCCGACGATGGTGAGCACGGCATTGTCGGGTGCGTAGTAGGTGCGGAAGAAGGCCGTCACGTCCGCCAGGCTGGCGGCATCCAGGTCGGCCATCGACCCTATCGGCGTGTGATGGTAGGGGTGGCCGGGCGGGAAGACGGCGGCCATGAGCTTCTCGTAGAACGAGCCATACGGCTGGTTGTCATAGCTCTGGCGCTTCTCGTTCTTGACCACCTCACGCTGGTTGTCCAGGTTCTCCTGGCTGAGCGCATCCATCAGCGTGGCCAGGCGGTCCGCCTCCAGCCACAGGCCCAGCTCGAGCTGGTTGGAGGGCAGCGTCTCGAAGTAGTTGGTGCGATCGAACCAGGTCGTCGCGTTGCACACGCCGCCCGAGCCCTGGACGATGCTCATGTGCTCGGCCTTGGCCACGTGAGCTGAGCCCTGGAACATGAAGTGCTCGAAGAGGTGGGCGAAGCCCGTCCGCCCCGGCGCCTCGTGCTTGCTGCCCACGTCGTACCACAGGTTGAGGGCCACGACCGGCACGAGGTGGTCCGGCGCGACGATCACGCGCAGGCCGTTGGCGAGGCGGCGCTCGGTGAAGTCGATGCGCGGATGGGTGGGGTCGGGGGCGACCATCGCGCCGATTGTGCCATCCTCCGACACTTGACACTCATCACTCACGTGTTAGATTAACGTCTAACATGCCACGGACGATCAGCCGGCCCGACCTCACCTCCGCCCAGCCGCACCGCGCCCTCGTGCGCGGCCGCGGGCCGGAATACCGCATCGAATTCGACGCCCGCACGGCATACGACTTCATCCTCAGCCTGGTCACCATCGATGGGCTTGACTACGACCTGCTGCCGGAAGACCGGGCGTGGCTGGAGCGGTCGCGCGCGGCCCTCTCCCCCGAGCGGCGGCAGGACCTGCGCGACCTCTTCGGCGAGGCCAAGGGCGGGTTCGGTCACGGCCTGACCGTCATGCCGGTCCTCCATCCGGAGACGCGATCCGCACGAGACCTCGTGACCCTGGTCGCCACCATGGAGACACGCCAGCTGACCCGCGAGCTGGCCGGTGATGGTTTCGGCGGCCCCGTGATGGAGCTCATCGACCGCGCCCTGGACGGCGACGAGGCCGCCTTCGCCGAGCTGCCGGCGCACCTGTCCGACCAGGAATGTGCCCCCGTCGTGGAGTTCCTGCGGGCACCCACCATGTGGATCGACAAGCTGCGTGGCCTGCTGGCCGACTGGCTCAGGGCCTTCGAGCCCATCGAGCCCCGTATCGCGGAGATCGAACGGCGCGACGTCGACTTGCGGCGCGCGGACCGCGAATCCCTGGCCCCGGCCGAACTGATCGAGCGGACGACCGGGGGCCTGCGCTGGTTGCCCGAACCGGGCATGCAGCGGGTCATCCTGGCCCCCAGTTACTTCGGTCGGCCCTACAACAACATCAGCTCGGGGTCGGACTTCCGGCTCTTCGCCTATCCGGTGCACGAGGACGCCCTGGGGCGCGCCGACGAGCTGGCCCCGCCGGAGAGCGTGCTGCGCCTCTATCGCGCGCTGGGCGATCCGTCGCGCCTGCGCATCCTCCGCCTGCTGACCGATCGCGACCTCTACCTCACCGAGATCGCGCAGCAGATGGAGCTCTCCAAGCCGACCGTCAAGCACCACCTCGCCGCCCTCCGCGCGGCCGGCCTGGTGACCGTCACCGACGAGGGCAACATGACCTACTACAGCCTGCGCCGCGCCCGTGTCGCCGAAGCGGGCCCCGAACTCCTCAGCTTCCTGCACTAGACGCCCGTTGACCGCCGCACCCACCACGACCAAACACGAGTTAGACCGACGACTAACAGGAGGACAACCGAGATGACGCATCAGACGTACCCCACCTCGAACCATCCGAGCACTCCGCATCCCGAGGTCCCCGACGTGTTCCGTCACCCCATCGTCGACGATGTCGACTTCACCGAGCGCGCCCGCCGGCGTGAGGCCACCGAGCACCGCCTGGCCAGCGCCAGCCGGCGCGCCGCGACCACCCCCACCCCCCAGCTCCGCAAGCGCCTCGGCACCCTGCTGGTGCGCGCCGGCTACTCCCTGGGTGCGCCGCGGCCCACCGCCTGACGGTCGACCGGCACCCATTCATGCAACGGGCGCACGTCGTCCAGCGCCGCCCGCAGGGCCGGATCCAGGGATTCGGCCGCGGCGATGGCCGTCTCCATGGCCGTGAGGCAGAGGATGCCCTCGGCCACCGCGGCGTGGCGGATGGCCGCCGCGTCGCGCACCGGGCCGGGCAGCGGTGACGGCGTGTTGACCACCAGGCTGACCGTGCCCCCCTCGATCAGGCCCAGGATGTCGGGCCGGTCCGCCGTTCCGGTCTCGCCAAGGCGTGCCACCTCCTGCACGCTGTGGCCCAGACCGCGCAGGGCGGCGGCCGTGCCGGCCGTGGCCGCCAGGCGGTAACCGCCCACCGCGAGGGCGGCGGCCAGCTGACCCAGGCCGGCCTTGTCCCGGTCGGCCACGCTGACGAGGGCCGTGGCTCCCTCCGCGCCCGGGGCGGGTGGACGCAGCGAGGCGGCGAGGAGGGCCTTGGCGAGCGCCACGCGCGCGTCCGTGTGGAGCCCGATGACCTCTCCGGTCGACTGCATGCCGGGCCCCAGCGACGGATCCACCCCGCGCAGCTTGGCCGTGGAGAAGACCGGCGCCTTGACGGCGACCAGCGGCGGTGGCGGCAGCAGCCCGTCCGGCCAGCCCAGGTCGGCCAGCCGCTCCCCAAGCGCCACTCGAGTGGCCAGCTCGACCATGGGCACGCCCGTGATCTTGGAGAGGAACGGGACCGTCCGCGAGGCGCGCGGGTTGACCTCCAGGAGGTAGACGCCGTCCTCGCGCACGATGAACTGGGCATTGATCAGCCCGTGCACGCCCAACGCCAGGGCGATCCGCCGCATGGTCGACACGAGGAGGCCCTGGTCGCCCTCGCTGATGTGCTGCGGGGGGCAGATGCCGACCGAGTCACCGGAATGGACGCCCGCCCGCTCGACGTGCTCGATGAGGCCGGGGATGCAGACCCGCTCGCCGTCGCATACCGCGTCGACGTCCACCTCCAGGCCCTCCAGGTACGCGTCCAGGCGCACCGGCCGATCGGGCGTGACGACGGTGGCCGCGGCCAGCTGTGCGGCCAGGTCGCCGGGCCCGTAGGCGAAGTCGATGGCCAGGCCGCCGATGACGTAGCTCGGGCGCACGATGACGGGGTAGCCGATCCGCTCGGCCACCACGAGAGCCTCCTCCACCGACGTGGCGCGGCCGCCCTCCGGCTGCGGGATGCCCAGCCGCTCCACGAGGGCGGCGTAGCGCACGCGCTCCTCTGAGCGCTCGATGGCGTCCACGTCCAGGCCCAGCAGCGGCACGCCGCCGGCCGCCAGCGGCGCGGCCAGGTTGAGCGGCGTCTGGCCGCCGAACTGGATGAGCGCCGGCAGGAAGGGCGTGCCGGCCGGGCTCTCGGCGGCGACGACGGCGCGCACGCTCTCCACGTCGAGCGGCTCGAAATACAGGCGCGATGAGGCGTCGAAGTCCGTGGAGACCGTCTCCGGGTTCGAGTTGACCATGACCGCCTGCCAGCCCAGCGTCCGCAGCGTCGCCGCGGCCTGCACGGCGCAGTAGTCGAACTCGATGCCCTGGCCGATGCGCACCGGCCCCGAGCCGATGACGAGCGCCGCCGGGCGCGGCACGGGCGGGGCCTCCGGGGGCGAGCCGGCGGCGGCATACGTGGCGTAGAAGTAGGGCGTCTGGGCGGCGAACTCGCCGGCGCACGTGTCGACCATGGCGAACCCCGGCTGCAGGCCCAGGTGGTCGCGCTGGGCCGCGACCGCGGCCTCCGATCGGCCGCTCAGCGTGGCGATGTCGCGATCGCCATAGGCGGCCCGCTTGGCGCTCACCAGCAGGGGCACCGGCAGGTCCGGCACGGCCACCGCCTCGTCCCGGTCGACGGGAGGGGCGGTCGCCTGGAGCTCTGCGCCCAGGCGCACGAGGCGCGCCAGCTCGGCCAGGAACCACGGCGCGATGCCGGTCGCGTCGTGCAGCTCCGTTTCCGCCACACCGCGGCGCAGCAGGGCCAGCAGGCGCCAGGCACGCGAGTCGGAGGGCCGCAGGAAGCGGCGCATGACGATCGGCCGCGCGACGCGCGTGGCATGCGCCTCCGCCTCGCACATGAGGCCCTCCTCGTCCACGGCCGCCGGCCCGCCGTCCTCGCCCAGGTACTCCAGCGTCGGGCCCCAGGCAGGATCCTCGGCAAGGACCCCGGCGCCGGCCTGCTCCAGGCTGCGGAAGGCTTTGTTGAGGGCGGCGGCGAACGTGCGGTCGATGGCCATGACCTCGCCGGTCGCCTTCATCTGGCTGCCCAGCGATCGGTCGGCGGAGGGGAACTTGTCGAAGGGGAAGCGCGGCAGCTTGACCACGACGTAGTCCAGGGCCGGCTCGAAGGCGGCCACCGTGGTGCGCGTGATGGCGTTGGGGATCTCCGCGAGGCGCCGCCCCACGGCGATCTGGGCCGCCACGCGGGCGATGGGGTAGCCCGTGGCCTTGGAGGCCAGCGCCGACGACCGGCTCACGCGCGGGTTGACCTCGATGACGGCGTAGTCGCGGCTGTCGGGCGAGAGGGCGAACTGGACGTTGCAGCCGCCCTCCACGCCGAGCGCCCGGATGATGGCCAGGGCCGCGCTGCGCAGGCGCTGGTGGACCGGGTCGGGCAGCGTCTGGACGGGCGCCACGACGATGGAGTCGCCGGTGTGGACGCCCAGCGGGTCCACGTTCTCCATCGAGCAGACGGCGATGCACGTGTCGTCGGCGTCGCGCATCACCTCGTACTCGATCTCCTGCCAGCCGACCAGGCAGCGCTCGACCATCACCTGGCCGATGGGGCTGGCGCGCAGGCCGGCCCGGATGCGTTCGCGGTACTCCGCCTCCGTGGTCACGATGCCGCCGCCCGAGCCGCCCAGGGTGAAGGCCGGCCGGATGATGGCCGGCAGCCCGATCTCCGCCAGCGCCTCTCCCGCCGCCCGGACCCGTTCGGCCTCGGTCGCCCCGGTGACGATGGCCGATGGCGCATAGGGCTGGCCGGTCCGATCGAGCAGGTCGCGGAAGCGCAGGCGGTCCTCCGCCATCTCGATGGCCTCGAGAGGCGTGCCCAGCAGGCGCGTGCCGTGGCGGGCCAGGATGCCGGCGTGCGCCGCCTCCGCCGCCAGGTTCAGGGCGGTCTGGCCACCCAGCCCGGCCAGCAGGCCGTCGGGGTGCTCGCGGGCCAGGATGCGGTCGACCGATTCGACGGTCAACGGCTCCAGGTAGACGACGTCGGCCACGCCGGGGTCGGTCATGATCGTGGCCGGGTTCGAGTTGAGCAGGATCGTGCGCACGCCCTCTTCCCGCAGGGCGCGACAGGCCTGGGTGCCGGCATAGTCGAACTCGGCGGCCTGGCCGATGACGACCGGGCCGGACCCGATGAGGAGGACGCTGGCCGGTCTGTCCGGTCGCGGCGGCCGCATCAGCGCGCGGCCCGGCAGGCGGCCATGAAGCGGTCGAACACCTCCAGCGCGTCGAGCGGCCCGGGCGAGCCCTCGGGGTGGTATTGCACGGTCTCGACCGGCCACGTGCGGTGGCGGAGCCCCTCTGCCGAGCCGTCGTTGAGATTGCGCTGGCTGACGTAGAAGCCACCGTCGGCGGGCAGACTGTCGCCAAGGACCTGGACCTCGTGGTTCTGGGCGGTCACCTGCACCCGCCCCGTGTCGATGTCCTGGACCGGATGGTTGGCGCCGTGGTGGCCGAACCGGAGACGCGTCGTCCGGCCGCCGGCGGCGAGGCCCACGATCTGGTGGCCCAGGCAGATGCCAAGCAGCGGTCGCCGCGCGACCAGGATCGCCTCCGCCAGGGCGACCGGCCCGGGCAGGCGCGCCGGGTCGCCGGGTCCCGGCGAGAGGACCACACCGGCCACGTCGTGGCTCAGGACCTGCGCCGCGGTCGACGTATGGGGCATGACCCGGACCCGCGCACCCCGTGCCGCCAGCGCCGCCACGATGTTGTGCTTGAGCCCGTAGTCCACGACCGCCACGAGCGGCGTGGATCCGTCGGCGGTCGTGCTCGTGGGCGGCACCTCGAACGGGTCGAGGGCCGACACGTCCTCCACGAAGTCCTGATCCTCCCAGCGCGGCACGGCCCGGGCCGCGGCCACCGCGGCGTCGGGGTCGATCTCGCCGGGGGCGGTGACGATGGCCCGCTGCGCACCGGTCTCCCGGAGGCGCCGGGCGACCGCGCGGGTGTCCACCCCGGCGATGCCCGGGACCCCGTTCTCGCGCAGGAGGTGGGCCAGCTGGCGCGCCCGGCCCATCACGCCGGCCGTGGCGTGGGCCACCACGAGCGCGCGTAGCCACGGCCGGGCCGACTGGTCGTCGCCCTCCAGGCGCCCGTAGTTGCCGATCAGGGGGTAGGTCATGACCACCACCTGGCCCGCGTAGGACGGGTCGGTGCAGACTTCCTGGTAGCCCGTCTGGCTCGTGTTGGCGACGAGATCGCCGCCCGCCGCGACCGCCGCCCCGAAGGCGATGCCCGGGAAGACCGTGCCGTCCTCCAGCGCCATCAGCGCGGGACCGCGAGCGCCAAGGCGCGGGTCCACCACCGCCTCCGCGGGGACGGGCAGGGTCAAGCGAGTCCTCCTCTTGCCGGCCTCTCGGGCCGCCATCGCCGGCCTCTCGGGACCGGGTCACAGTGGAAGGATGCAGAGGCACCGCACGGGCATCCGCTGCGACCCGAATGGTACGGCACGGGACTGCCCGGCGCGGCCGATCAGGCCTTGACCCGGGCCGCACACTGGCAGCGTGTTCGGCGGGATCGGATCCAGCATCAGCGGCGGCATCGGCAACCTCGCCGATGGGCTCGGCCACGCCATCCTCACCGTCACGGACGGCTTCTCCCATCTCGCCGACGGCCTGGTCCGGACCGTGCTGTCGGCCGGCCCCATCGGCCTCGGCCTGATCGGTCTGGTGCTGGTCGGTGGCCTCGTGCTGGTGGCCCGCCGCTGAGGCTCCGCCGTTAGCCGAACGGGGGGCAGGACTACTGCGTCATTGCGAGCCGTTGGGGGCTAACGCAACGTCGCCAGCGTGAGCGAGGGTCTGGTCCAATACGTCTGCGAGCGCTGTCACACCCGATTCGTGCTGGCGCTCTCGGGCCGCAAACTCAGTCCGTCCAATCAGGTTCGCGCGGCCCTCGAGGCGGCCCGTCACACGGTGCTCCGGCGCGACGGCTCGTACGCCGAGAACCTCACCGAGTCGACCCGCCGCATCGGCCAGGTCATCGCCGACGCCGAGTACGAGCGCTTCCGGCGCAGCTTCAACTTCTGCCACAACTGCCGCCAGTTCGTCTGTTCGGACTGCTGGAACGATACCCAGCGCCAGTGCCTCACCTGCGCGCCGCGCAAGGCCGTGCGCGCCGCCGGCCCTCGGGCCGCCAAGGGCCCCGTGGCCCCCAGCCTGGACCCCGACGGCCCGCAGATCAACCGGCCACTCGCCGGTGGCCTCGTGACCGCCGCCGCGGGGGTCGCGGTCGCCGGTGTGCCCGAGGCGCGCCTGCGTTCCCGCAGCCGCTGGCCCGGCCGCACCACGGTGGCCCTGGCCGGGCTCGTCGTACTGCTGGTCGTGGCCAACATCGCGTCATCGCAGACGGCCAAGGGGCCGCTCGCCGTCAACGCAGCCGACTCCCCCACTGCGACGGCCACCCTGATCGCCCTCGGGCCGACCGCCACCCCGCGCGCGACACCCTCCCCTGCCCCGGACGGCACGCTCGATCCGCGCATCGGAACGGTTGACATGTCGACCCCGACCCCGGCGCCGACGGCCGCTCCGACCCCCAGGCCCACCCCCGCACCCACGGCGGCTCCGACCCCGCCGCCCACACCACGGCCGACCAAGACGCCCAAGCCCACGACCAAACCCACGCCCCCGCCGCCGCTCGCAGCGTTCGGCAGTTGCAGCCCGTTGTCCTACAACGTCGGCGACGCGCTGCAGTGCTCGGTTGCGGCAGGCTCATCGTCCGGCACCGGTATCAGCTACCACTGGTTCGTGAACGGTACGGCGGCAGGGACCGGACTGCATCCGACATGGACGTTCACCTCGGGCGACATCGGCTCGCTCCAGGTCGAGCTCGAGGTGCGGAAGACTGGTCAGACTCCTGCTGACTGGTTCTCCCCCTACATCACCGTCAGTTGAACGACGTATACCCGTTCGTGGCCTCGGTGGTAGAAACTGTTAGGTCGGCAACCCAGGGACACGGGACTCGAATGGTCGCGGAGGGGATGAAATGCGCTTGAGCCGAGCCGCTCGCCGCCGCTTCGCCGCTGGCCTGGGCATCCTTGCCATCCTGCTGCTCGCGTGCGCCGCCGTGGTCGCTGCGGCTGGTTCGCCGCCGACCGCGGTCCCCGATTCCTATACCACGCCGGTCGACCAGGTCCTCACCGTCAGTGGCCCGGGTGTCCTCGTGAATGACACCGAGGACTCCGACGGCACGGGTCTCGCCGCCGTCGCCGCATCGGGCGCGACCACGCAGGGCGGAACCTACGATCTCGCCTCGGACGGCTCCTTCACGTACACGCCGCCGAGCGCCTTCCATGACACCGACTCCTTCACCTATCAGGCGTCGGACAGCAACGGCCCATCCAACACGGCCACGGTGACGATCACCGTCGACAGCGCCCCCGTCGCCACGGACGACTCACCCGCGGCGATCCTGGAGGACCACCCGCTCACGGCACCTGCCCCTGGCGTGCTCGGCAACGACACGGACGCCGACACCGGGGACACCCTGACCGCACATCTCGATACGGCGCCGGCCCATGCCGCCTCGTTCTCGCTGCACCCGGACGGCTCGTATAGCTACACGCCGGCGGCTGACTACAACGGCACCGATTCGTTCACCTACCACGCCAATGACGGGCTCCTGGACTCGAACGTGGCGACCGTGCACCTCACGATCACCGAGGTCAACGATCGACCTACCTTCGTCAAGGGCCCCGATGAGGCCGTCAACGAGAATTCCGGCGCGGCGTCGTACCCGGGTTGGGCCACCGGATTCGACCCGGGCCCGGCGAACGAGTCCAGCCAGGCGGTCAAGAACTACATCGTCACCAACGACAACAACGGGTTGTTCAGCAGCGAGCCCGACGTCTCCAACGGCGGCACGCTGACCTTCACGCCGGCGACCGACGCGAGTGGCTCGGCCACGGTGACGGTGAAGGTCCAGGACGACGGCGGCACGGCGAATGGCGGCGTCGACACGAGCCTGGGTCAGACGTTCACGATCACGGTCAACGCGGTCAATCAGCCGCCGAGCTTCACCAAGGGCCCCGACGAGACCGTGTTCGAGGATTCGGGCGCCTTCACCGACACCAATTGGGCCACGAACATCAGCGCCGGCCCACCGAATGAGTCGGGCCAGACGATCACCTTCGTCGTGACGACCCCGGACAGCGGCCTCTTCACGGCCGGCGCCGGGCAGCCCAAGGTCAACGGCATCACCGGTGATCTCACGTTCACGCCGGCGCTGAACGCCAATGGGATCGCGACCGTGACGGTCACCGCGGTCGACAACGGAGGCACGGCCAACGGCGGCGACAACACGAGCGCCTCCCAGATGTTCCACATCAACATCACGGCGGTGAACGACGCCCCCAGCTTCACGAAGGGCGCGAACCAGACGAAGCTCGAGGATGCCGGCGCCCAGAGCATCACCGGGTGGGCGACCGCCATCTCGGCCGGACCGCCGGATGAGGCTCTCCAGTCGCTGACCTTCAACATCACCAACGACACCAACCCGGCGTTGTTCAGCTCCGGCCCGGCCGTCGCCTCGAACGGCACGCTGACC
>Ga0265320_10003646_pt1 | contig 10279 bp, 5 predicted proteins | sample 4827metaG_FD_202087 | JGI IMG/M metagenome (GOLD analysis project Ga0265320, IMG submission 202087) | Rhizosphere microbial communities from Carex aquatilis grown in University of Washington, Seatle, WA, United States - 4-8-27 metaG | ecosystem: Host-associated > Plants > Roots > Rhizosphere >...
GATCGATCGCCGTCCTTCGGTGCTGTCTCACTTTGCCCACTTGGGCCGGCTCGGGCGACGGACGTCCGGTGGCTGTGCGAGGGTGCTCGAGCCCGCGCCAACCGGAGGCACTCGCGTGATGTGAGCCCCCATCGCGCGGGCGAATGCAGGCGAGGCGAGCGTACGATCGAGTCTCGATCGTGGCCGAGCCGTGCCCGAGCACGGCCATCGGACGGCCGGCGCCCGAGCCGGAGATCGGCAAACTGCGACACCACCGTCCTTCCGTCCGCTTGACGATCGCCATTCGGGTCCATACTCTCGGCTCGTCATGAATTCCCGCGCGGTTTCCGTGTCCGGCCGTCTAGCCCTTCTCCTCTCCCTTAGCTGGGCGGGGGAAGGGACCGCCTGAGACCGAGCCGAGCGCTCTACTCAGCCAACCCTCTCCCGCCGAAACCGGCCGGAGAGGGTTTCGCGCTCCTGGGGCATGGGGCTCCAACATCGCGACCCGCACCGACCGGCCCTTCGGCCGAAAGGAGCGACAGCGATGTCAGCGACGCCCACGAAGTCCCCGTTCACCGAGGCTCAACGAGTCTTCATCTTCGACACCACTCTGCGCGACGGCGAGCAATCGGCGGGTGTGGCGTTCTCGCTCGCCGACAAGATCGAGATCGCCCGCGACCTCGACGCGATGGGGGTCGACGTCATCGAGGTCGGCTTTCCAGCGGCGTCGCCCACCGAGCACGAGGTGGTGGTGGCGATCGGCCGCGAGGTCAAGGACGCGCGCATCGCGGCGCTGGCGCGCGCCGTCGAGAGCGACGTCGACGCGGCGGGCGCGGCGCTCGCCAAAGTCGCGAGGCCGCGCATCCACGTGTTCCTGTCGGCCAGCGAAGTGCATCTGCGCCACCAGCTCAACAAGGATCGCGAGCAGATCGTGGCCATGACCGACGCGATGGTGCGCCGCGCGAGCCGCTACACCGACGACATCGAGTTCAGCCCCATGGACTCGACCCGCGCCGACGTCGCGTTCGTCGCGGAGGTGGTGCGCGCCGCGCTGCGCGCCGGCGCCACCACCATCAACCTGCCGGACACCGTGGGCTGGGCGATGCCCGGCACCGTCGCCGCGCGCATCGCCGAGGTGCGGCGCCGGGTACCCGAGATCGAGGCCGCGGTGATCTCGTTCCACGGCCACGACGATCTCGGTCTGGCCACCGCCAACTCGCTGGCCGCCATCGCCGCGGGCGCGCGGCAAGTCGAGGTCACCGTCAACGGCATCGGCGAGCGCGCCGGCAACACCGCGCTCGAAGAGGTGGTGATGGCGCTCTCGGTCCACGGCGAGAGCATGGGAGTCCGCACCGGCATCGACACCAAGGGCATCCAGCCGCTGTCGCGCAAGGTCGCGGAGAGGAGCGGCCTCACGGTCGCGGCCAACAAGGCCGTGGTCGGCCGCAACGCGTTCCGCCATGCGTCGGGCATTCACCAGGACGGTGTGGTCAAGTTTCGCGAGACCTACGAGATCCTCGACCCGGCCGCGGTCGGCAACGAGCGCGGCAGCGAGATCGTGCTGGGGAAGCTCTCGGGGCGTACCGGCTTCCGGGCCCGCACCGAGCAGCTGGGCTTCGTCCTGGCCGGAGATGAATTCGAGCGCGCGTTCGAGGAATTCCAGTCGGTCGCGGACCGCACCCGCGAGGTCGGCGACGAGGCGCTGCGCGAGATCGTGCGCGTCGCGGGGCGCGTGGCATGAGCGCGGCGGTCTGGGGCGTCGGGTCGCTTGGGACGGTCGTGAGCGCAAAACGAGTCGTCGTCCTGGTGACGATTTCATCGTCAGGAGGCGAGGGCGGAGCTACGATCGGGTGCTTGCGGGAGAGAGGAGCGGAGACGTGACCGAAGCCAAGCCCGACATGCAGACGCTGCTGCTGCGCTTGGAAGCACGCTTCGCCGAGCTCGAACGGCGCTACCTCGAGCTCGAGCGGAGGGTCGAGGGTCCGGTCGCGGAAGAACCGCTCGCGGAGCCGGTGGACGTCACCGAGCTGGTGAGCTTGCTCGCGTCGCGCGCCGGCGACGAGCAGCGCGACGACGCGCGCGCCGCACTGATGGCGCTCGGCACCGAGGCGGTCGCGGGGCTCGCGGTGTGCTTGCTGGATCGGCGCGTGGAGCTCCGGCTCGCGGCGGCGGAGGTTCTGGCGGAGCTCGGCTCCGCCGCCCGGCCCGCATTGCCCGGTCTGGTGGCGGCGCTCAAGGACGGCGACGCCCAGGTGCGCCGCGCCGCCGCCGGCGCGCTCGAAGTGCTGGGACCGGCGGCCAAGTCGGCGATGCCCGCGCTCATCGAGCTCAGCATCAAGGACGCCGACGCGGGTGCGCGCGGGCGCGCGGCGCTGGCGCTCGCGGCGATCGGCCCGGGAGTCAAGAGCGCCGTGCCGGCGCTCATCGAGGCGCTTCACGACGCCGCCGCCGACGTGCGCCAGGGCGCGGCGCAAGTGCTGGGAGAGATCGGTCCCACCGCCGAGGGCGCGCTGCCGGCGCTGGTCGATGCGTTGCGCGACGAGCACTGGCGGGTGCGGCGCAGCGCCGCATGGGCGCTCGCCGAGATCGGGCTCGAAGGAAACGGTGTGGTGGCGGCGCTGCTCGAGGCGCTACGCGATGCGGAATGGGGTGTGCGCAAGTCGGCGGCCTGGGCGCTGGGCCGGGTGCGCGGCGAGTCGAAGACCCTGGTGCCGGCGCTCGGCGAGCGGCTCCGCGACGAGGTCGCCGACGTTCGCTACTGGGCGGCGCAAGCGCTCGGCGATCTGGGCACCCGCGCGCGTGACGCGGTGCCCTGGCTCATCGACGCGCTGCGCGACGCCGACCATCACGTGCGGCGGCGCGCCGCCGAGGCGCTGGTCAACGTGGGCAGCGACGCCGTCGCCGGTCTGAGCGGCGCGCTCAAGAATCCAGCGGCCGAGGTGCGCCAGGCGGCGGCGCAAGCCCTGGCCGAGATCGGTCCCGCGGCCAAGGCGGCGGTGCCGGCGCTCATCGAGGCGGCTCTCACCGATCCCGACGTCGCGTCGCGCAGCCGCGCCGGCATGGCGCTGGGCGCCATCGGACCCTCCGCGCGAAACGCGATCCTGCCGCTGGTCGAGGCGCTCAAGGACGAGCTGGGCGACGTCCGTCAGGCGGCGGCGCGGGCGCTCGGCGACATCGGACCGGTGGCGAAGGGCGCGGTGCCGGCGCTCATCGAGGCGCTCAAGGACTCGCTCTGGAGCGTGCGACGCAGCGCCGCGTGGGCGCTCGCGGAGATCGGCCGCGAGGCGAAGGATGCCGTTCCGGCGCTCATCGAGGCGCTGCGCGATCGCGAGTGGGGCGTGCGCAAATCGGCGGCGTGGGCGCTGGGTACGATCCACCCCGATCCGGTGCAAGCGGTTCCGGCACTGATCGCCGCGCTCCAGGATCCCACCAGCGACGTTCGCTACTGGGCCGCGCAAGCGCTCGGGCAGCTCGGCCCGGCCGCCAAGGATGCGCTCGCGGCGCTGGTGGCGGCGCTGGCCGACAGCGACGCGCACGTGCGGCGGCGCGCCGCGCAGGCGCTGGGTGCGCTCCGCTCCGATGCTGCTTCAGCCGTGCCCAAGCTCGTGGGGCTGCTCACCGACCCCGCCACCGAGGTGCGCGTGGCGGCGGCGCAAGCGCTGGCGGACGTCGGTCCGGAAGCGCGCTCCGCGGTGTCCGCGCTGGTGAGCGCGCTCGGCGACGCGGCCACCGACGTGCGCCAGGTGGCCGCCCAGGCGCTGGGCGCGATCGGCGCGAGTGCCTCGTCCGCCATCCCCGCGCTCGATGAGGCGCTGGGGGACGAGATCGCATGGGTCCGCCAGGAGGCGGCGCAAGCGATCGAACGGATCCGATCGGGCGGCGTGGAAGGCTAGCGGCCGCGTTCGGATGGAGGGCTGCGGTCCCTCGCAGCCGCGGCGTGACCTCTCGACCCGGCCGCTGCGGACGCGAGAGACCGCGTCCCTCCGGGCTCGTCACGCCTGAAATCTTCGGACGAAGCCGAGGAAGTCGAGCCAGCTGCCATCGACCTTGAGCTTGCCCGCGGCGAGCGCACCCGCGGGGTTCTCGAGCTTGAGCGCGAGCTTCTTCCAGGTCAGCGAATCGGTGGTGAGCGTCGCGGCGGGCGGTGGAGTGCCGGGCAGCGGGTCGCCCGACACCACTTCGGCGACGCCGTGGCGGATCGTCACCACGAAGCGCTCGCCGGTGTCGGAGAACGACCAGCGCACCGACTGCAGCAGATCGATCGCGCCCTCCGCGTCGAGACGGGTCGCCATCGCGCGGAAGAAGAGGTCGAGCGGGATCGGCGCCAGCGCCGCGTCGTCGGGATGGGAGAGTGCGGCCGGGCTGGCGCCGTGCTCGACCTCGTAGGCGCTCTCGAGCAGATAGGCGCGCCCGTTGGTGTTGGTCACGGCCTCCGCCTGAGCCCGCAACGCGCGCGCGAAGGCCTGGTCGGTGGCCAGCCTGGTTTCGCCGCGCGCACGGCCGCTGGCGCGGAGCTTGGCGAGCAGATGCACGGCCCACCGCCAATCGTGCTGGTCGAGCGCCTGGTTGGCCGCGGCGAGCACCGGTTCGGCGCCGCCCATCATCAGCACCTCGCGCCGCGCGACGTCGTCCGGCGCCACTGGATAGAGATCCTCCGGCGAGCCGTCGAACCAGCCCAGGTCGTTGCCGTAGATGGCGCGCGCCGACCAGTCGATCTGGCCGTAGGTCTCGGCCAGGAACGGGCTGGCGCGCAGATGCTCCGGGAGCTGGATGGAGCTGGCGAGGGCGTCGATCGGCTCGCCGCGGTTGGCGCCGCGCACCACCGCGTCGCGCACCCACTGGATGCCGTCGCGATAAGTGGTGAGCACCTCCGCGACCTGCTCCTTTCCGTGGATCGGCGGTGTGTGCGAGGGAACGAGGTGCTCGGGCTCGCGGCGCCGCATGGCATCGAGGCTCGCGATCCAGTCGTCGACCGGACGCGGTCGCGTGCCGCGGATCGTGTAGAGGTTGGGAAAGGCGCGATACACGTTGTCGCCGGAGAGCAGCGTGCGCTCGCCGGGCAGCCACACGAAGAGCTGATCGTCGGTCTCGCCGTGCGCTTCGACCAGCTCGAACGCGACGCCGCCCACCTCGAAGCGGGTCTGGCCGCTGAAGGTCTTGGTGGGCATGCGCAGGCCCGACTGGAGCGCCGCCTCGAGATCGGGACGCCGCCCCAGCGACGAGCAGGGCAGCTCGTCGTCGCTCACGTGGCGGCCGAACTGGCGCCAGCCGCGGGTGCGCTGCGCCGCCTGGAACACGCCGTACTGCTCGACCAGGTGCTGTGCGAACGCCTGCGTCGCCCACACGTCGGTGCCGCTTTCCATCCACACCGATGCGCCACCCACGTGATCGATGTGGCTGTGGGTGTAGACGATGGCGCGGATCGGCCCTGGCGCCTGCGCCAGCAGCGCGTCCCGCACCGGACGCGCGCGGTCGGGCGACATCGACGTGTCGACCACCACGTTGCCGTCCTCGGTGTGCACCAGGATGGTGTTCGCGAGGTCGTAGCCGAGTGCCACGAAGACTCGCGGCGTCACCTTCTCGATGCGCGGCTCGCCGACACCGTCCCGGCACACCTGAGCCAGCTCTGGCGGCGGCGCCGCCGCGCGCTTTGCCGTCGCGGCCTCGGGCGCGCCGCGGCAGGCGCTCACGAGCGCCAGGCCTTGCACCGCGAGCAGCAGCACCGAGACGCGAGGTGTGAAGCGGCGGCGAACGATCGTCGGCATGGTGGCCTCGATGGGTGACCTCGATGGGTTGGCTGCAACTGGATCGCGGGTCATGTTATCGCCGCGACTCGCGCGCGGACTCTCCGAAATGCTTTCCTTGCACACGAATCGTCCCTGCAGGACTGTCGCGCTGGCGTTGCTGGCGGCGATGGCGCTCCGCGCGTCGGGAGCCAGTGCCGCGGAAGCTCCCGCCGCGGCGCCGCGCGACGTGGTGCTGGTCACGTTCGACGCGCTCCGCCAGGATCACCTCTCGCTCTTCGGTTACGAGCGGAACACCAGCCCGACCATCGACTGGCTGGCGCAGCACGGCACGGCGCTGCGCGACGTGGTCCCCGCGGGGCTCTCGACCAAGACCTCGCTGACCTCGCTGCTCACCTCGCTCGAGTACCGGACTCACCGGGTTCTCGAGAAAAACGAGCACCTTCCTCCCAATCTGCTGACCATCGCAGAAGCCTTCCGCAAGCAGGGCTACGCGACCGCCGGCTTCGTCGCGACGCCGCATCTCGCCGCGGAGCTCGGCTACGGGCGCGGCTTCGACGAGTACGAGGACTTCTCGAGCGCCGGCAAGGAATTCGTGCGCGCGGCCACGGTGCGCGACCGGGTGCTCGCGTACCTCGATCGTCCGCTGCCGCCGGGACGGCGGGCTCGCTTCGTCTACATCCACTTTCTCGATCCCCATCCGCCGTGGCTCGAGCCGTCGCCGTGGCTCACCGAGAAGGAGCCCGCCAAGCGGCTCTTCTCGTGCGTCGAGCTGCCGCCGCCCGAGAAGGTGGCGAGCATCAGCGCGCAGAAGCGCACCAACCTCATCGCCAAGTACGACGGCGCGATCCTGGCGGGCGATCAGGCGCTGGGTGCCGTGGTCGAGAAGCTGCGCGCCCAGAACGCCCTCGATCGCACGCTGATCGCGGTGAGCGCCGATCACGGGCTCGAGCTGCTCGATCGCTACTCGGCGAGCCACGGCTGGAATCCGTTCGACGAGGTCGCGCGCGGCTTCCTGGTGCTCTACGACGGCGCCAAGGCGTGGGGGCCGGCGCCCGCCATCCAGGCGCGCAACGTCGATGTGGCACCCACGCTGATGGCGCGCGCCGGCCTCGCGATTCCCGCGGAGTTCCAGGGGCTCGACGTGTTCGCGCGCGCCGCGCAGGTCCCGCCCATCGCGATCAGCCAGGGAAATCACTGTGTCGCGGTGCGCACGCTCACCCACAAGCTGGTGTGGATCGACTTCCCCGCGGACCTGCCGTTTCCGGCGATGCTGCACCGCGGCTTCTCGCTCTTCGACCTGCGCGCCGATCCCGGCGAGAAGCGCGACGTGCAAGCCGAGGAGCCCGAAACGTTCGCCCAGCTGCGTCAGGCCTTCGACGGGTTCCAGCGCGAGGTCGGCGCCAAGACCGAATCGAGCGTCGACCCCAAGCATCAGCAGGGCCTGAGCGACGAAGCCCGCCAGCGCCTCGAAGCACTGGGGTACGTGGAATGAGCGGCTACCAGGTGGTGTGGAGCGAGTAGTCGCCGCGCGTGGGGTCGATCGACAGGAACGAGAACTTTCCCTGCGAGCACGAGCCGCTGTTCAGGAACAGCCGGTCCCCGTGCTCGGCGCGCACACCGAGGTGGGTGTGACCGGTCACCACCACGTCGGCCTCGCGCTTCCTCGCCAGCTCGACCGCCCAGCGCTGGAACGCGCAGTGCTCGGGCTCGGGTCGCGCGCCGCGCACCCGCTGGTCGATCTGGTCGAAGGTCCGGAAGAGCGGCTTGAGCCGCATGCGCAGCAGCCAGCCGCCGGTCCACGAGCCGAGCTCGCCCAGCCACTTGGCCTGCTGCCAGAGCCAGTCGTAGTGGTGTCCGTGGGTGAAGTAGAGACGCGAGCCCGCGACGGTGGTGGACCAGTCCGTCGGCGCCGGGTCCGCGGTCGCAGCGATGATGTCGTGGTTGCCGTGCAGATACCGGTAGGCGGGCCGGCGGAAGCGGGCCGCGGTCTCCGGATGGGCAGCGCGGACCCGCGCCAGCTCGAGGCCGTGCATGAGCGGGCGCTTGCAGCGCAGCGTCTCCCAGATGTCGCCGAGCAGCACCACCGACGAGAAGCTCTGCTCCAGGAAGTCGAGAAACTTGAGGAACTCCCCGTCGTCGTGACGGAACGCATCCGCTCCGCCCCGTCTTCCGAGGTGTAGATCCGAGATGACGGCGATCGACGACATGGATTCTTTGGCTTCCGCTCCGATGCTCCAACCTCCAGCGTAACAGGATCGCGAGGTCGATCAGCGGCCGACGAGACGTGCGAATCGCTGTGGTAGATTCCCGCGAGGCGATAGGCGCGACGTGCGCCCGTCGGTCCTGGGGGATTCGGGCGAAACCGAGCGGAAAGATGGCACTCTTCGGAACCGGTACCACCAAGATCGTGCGCGGCGACCCGCTCAAGCGGGTGGTCACGAAGGACTGGAAGGACGACGCCACCCGCGATCAGCTGCTCCAGGATCTCCATCGTGCGCGAGTCGACCTCAAGACGGACGATTGGATCGCGCTGCTCAGCCATTCCGACGCGCCAGTGCGCGGGCTCGCCGAGCGTCTCGCGCGCGAGCGGCTGGATGCGAAGACCGCCGAGGCTGTGTTTCGCGCCGCCGAGAAGCTCGACGTCAAGTTCCAGTCCCTGATCTTCCACGGACTGGCGCGGGCCAAGCCCGAGGTCGCGATCGCGCAGCTCGAGAAGGCTGTCACGGAGAGCAATCCCACGACCGCCGTGCGCGCCATGGCGGCGCTGGCACCGCTTCCCGCATCGCGAGTCGGCCCGGTGTTCGTGCGGTTCCTGTCGCACGAGCGTCCCCAGATCCGAAGCCTGGCGCTCTTCCGCATCGCGGAGTCGAGGGAGCTGCTGGCCGACACGCGGCTGCAACGCACCGTCGCGGCGATGGCCGACGACGGCGACGAGCGCATCCGCCTCAAGGTGCTCGAGATCATGCTCGAGCTCGATCCAGCCGAGGCGATCCGCGTGTGCCTGCAGCACGTCGGGGACACGTCGCCGGTGGTGCAGCAATCGGCGCTCAAGCTGCTCGGCGTGGCGCTCGACCGCCTGGAGGGCACCGCGGACGCCGACGAGCACCTGGTCGCGCTGCTCACCGACGGCACCGAGGTGGTGCGGAACGGGGTGTTGTCGATCCTGATGAAGCGGCCCGACGCCGCCAAGTATCTGCGCGCGCTGCTGGTGGTGTGCAAGAACCTGACGGGCTGGATGCGCGATCGCACGCTCGATTCGCTGCGCGCGCATGCCCCCAAGCTGCGCGAAGGGACCGTGCGGCTGATGGCCGACGAGGACGACGACGTCCGCGCCATGGCCGTGACGCTCGGCTCGATCCTCACCGGGCCCGACGTGGTGATGGGACTGGTCGAGCGGCTCAAGGACCGCGACTGGATGATCCGGATGCTGGCCGCCGAAGGTCTGGCCCGGATCGGCGACAAGGCCGCGATCCCCGCGCTCGTCGAGGGGCTGGGGGATCCGGAGAGCGGGCTCGCGTGCGTCGAGGCGCTCGCCATGCTGCGCGATCCCGGCACCCTGGTGTCGATCGTCCAGCAGCTCGCCAACCCGAAGCCCGAGGTGCGGGTCGCGGTGCTCGACGCGTTGCGCGCGTTCGAGGATCCGCGCGTCCACGGCGTGTACGAGAAGGTGATCGAGCAGGACAGCTCCGACGAGGTTCGAGCCCGGGCCGCTGGCCACCTGGCGGAGATCCGGGCGGGCAAGTCGGGGGGCGCGGCGCGGTTGCGCGAATCGTTGCTCGCCAGCTGGAAGCCCAGGGGCACGGAGACCCTGAGCCCGCTCGAGAAGCTCCTGGTGCAGGCCCGCGAAGCGGACGCGTCGGACGTGCACGTGGTGGTGGATGCACCACCGACGATGCGGGTCGCCGGACAGTTGCAGCCGCTCGCCGACGAGCCGTGCACGCCCGACGGGACTCGCGAGCTGATCTTGCCGATTCTGAATCAACCGCAGCACGAGAAGCTCGACCGCGAACGTCAGCTCGATTTCTGCCACTCGATCGCCGGTGCCGGCCGCTATCGCTGCAACGTGTACGTCGAGCGCAAGGGGCTCGCCGCGTCGTTCCGGCTCATCCCCAAGACGGTACCGACCCTCGCGGACATCGGCCTGCCGTCGCACCTGGCGGACATCGTGAACTTCAATCAGGGGCTGGTGGTGGTGGCAGGGCCGTCCGGCTCGGGAAAGTCGACCACGCTGGCGGTGCTCGTCGATCTGATCAACGAGCGGCGCCGGAGCCACATCCTGATTCTCGAGGACCCGATCGAGTTCGTGCACCCGCCTCGCGGCTGCCTGGTGAACCAGCGCCAGACCGAGCTGCACACCCGCTCCTTCGCGGCGGCGCTGCGTGGCGCGCTGCGTGAAGACCCGGACGTGATCGTGGTGGGCGACATGCGGGACACGGAAACGGTGAGGCTGGCGATCGAGGCCTCCGAGACCGGTCACCTGGTGATCGCCACCATGAACACCACGTCCGCGCCCAAGACGGTGGACCGCATCATCGAGTCGTTTCCCCCGGGCG
>Ga0265320_10003647_pt1 | contig 10278 bp, 8 predicted proteins | sample 4827metaG_FD_202087 | JGI IMG/M metagenome (GOLD analysis project Ga0265320, IMG submission 202087) | Rhizosphere microbial communities from Carex aquatilis grown in University of Washington, Seatle, WA, United States - 4-8-27 metaG | ecosystem: Host-associated > Plants > Roots > Rhizosphere >...
GGAGTCCCCCACTAGAACTCATCGCGATGGAACCCTCAGCGGGAACGACGGCAATGTGGGGCCGGCCCCCGCTGTCTCCCCCGGCGATGAGGTGGACGATGCCGGCGACGTCGACGCCTCGATCACTCGAATGCTTCGCACCGAACTTCGTCACGAGGTGATGCAGGTGCGTGATCTTTTCGAGATCGCCGCGGGCGTCGTCCTCGTAGCCCACGTCGTCGATGAGGCCGCGGGTCTTGGCGTCGCTCGCCGGGAACGGCCCGTCTTCGAGCGACGCGGATACGTCGTGGCCGCTGCGCGCCGCTACGTATCCGTCCATCCACGTTTGCCGGATGGAAGCGAGTACCGCGGTGAGCGATTGGCGCGCCTCTTCGCTCGCCGTTTCGCGAGTGAGACTTTCGCCGGCGCTCTTGTACTTCCCCATATGGAGGATGTCGGCGTGGATCTTCAGATTGTCGAGGATGCCCTTCAGATAGAAGACCTGGCCCGCGATGCCGACCGTGTCGACGTCACCGGCGGGGCTCACCCAGATCCGCGAGCACGCCTGAGCGACGAACCACGCCGTCGCATTGTCGAGCCCGTGGGAGTGACACACGACGGATTTTTTGCCGTTGGCGCGGAGGCGTGCGAACTCGGCGCCGAGCTCCTCCGCGTGCGCCCAGTCGAAGCCCGCTTCGCCGAGGCGGATGAGCACGCCGCGCACCTTCGGATCGTTCGCGGTGCGCTCGACCTCGCGAACGAGCCCGACGTAGGTCTGCGACGCGGGAAGTGAAAACAGGTACCCCGAGTCCGGCGTTTCGTGCACGCCGCCGGTGAGATCGAACTCGACGAGGTCGCCGTTCGCGTCTTCCTTGTCGCGCGACGGTTCGCTCGCGCCGTCGTCGCTCTTCGTGCTCTTCAGCGCGTACGACTCGGGTCGTCCGGTGCAGCTCAGCGCGAAACAGGCGACGGCGAGGAGCCGCCAAGCCCTCACTTGTTGAACCCCGGAAGATCGCTGGTGTCGATGTTGTTGTCGCTCGTCGGCGCGGGGGTGGGTGCGGACGGCGCTTCGGTCTTCGGCGCTGCCGCCGCCGGGGCCGTAGGTGCGGCAGGGGAGGGAGCCGACGCGCCTTGCGCCTCGGTGATCCGCGCCGCGGCGCGGAGGCCGTACCCGCTTCCGGGGTCGGTCTGGTTCAAGACTCGTTTGTAGAGGGTGACGGCGCCGGCGCGGTCGCCCGCGTTCCACTTCAAATCCGCGCTCGCCATCAACGTCGGCAGATAGCTCGGATTCTGTTGGAGCACGTTGTCGTAGTAGCCCGCGGCGGTCGCGTTGTTGCCCTGAAGCCGCGCGACGTCGCCGAGACCCGCGAGCGCCTCGACGTTGCCCGGCTCCTCGGTTTGCGCCGAACGATAGAGCACCGCGGCGCGCGCGAGATCGCCGTGCGACTTCGCGGACGCGGCTTGCGTGAGCAGCAGCCGGAAATCCGAAGTGCGCGGGACGCCATCCGATGCGGCCACCGCTGCGGCCGGAGGCGCGCCTTTCGTGTCCGCGGCGGCCGCCGACGACGAGGGTGAACCCGAAGCTGCCGGCGCTCCCGAGTCCAGGCGATCGATGAACCCTTGAAGGCGCTTCGCGAGCGCCGCTTGGGGCGGCGAAGGCGGAACCTTGGCGAGCTCGGTGCGAGCTTCGTCGAGTGCCTTCGAGCTCGCGAGCGCGTACACCAGCGCCGCCCGGGCGCGACCGAGCCCGCGATCGGCGGCGGCGGCGGCGCGCAGGCGATCGATCGCCGTGCTCCAGGTCGGAGACGGCTCCGCGAGATCGAGCGCGCCGAGCACGTACGCCGTTTCCGGATCGCTCGAGTCGCTCCCGAGCTGCGCGACCAGCGCGCGCGCGCCGGGAATGTCACCCTGGAGCCGGAGCGCGTCGATGCGCACGCGAAGCACCGCGGGGTCGGAGGAACCGCCGGCAGCGGCGGCGTCCTCGGCCGCTTTCTTCACGCGCACGAGCGACGCGTCGAGGTCGGCCTTGGCAGCGTCGAGCTCCGTCTTGTGGGTCGGGTCGATGAGGCGCTCCGAGAGCCAGCTCTGATCGGCCTTGGATGCTTGCAGTCGCGCGAGCGACGACAGGACCGTCGGATCTTTTTCGGCGAGCGCGCTCGCCTTGTCGAACGACTCCTTCGCGGTGTCGAAGTCGCTGCGATCGAGCGCGGCGTTGCCTTCGTCGAGGTACGTTCGCACGCGGTCGTCTTTCACCGGAGCCGCCGCCGACGACGACGGCGCGAGGTGCTTCAAGTACCTCGTGCCGATCGTGCCGCCGACGAACGCGAGCCCGCCCGCGACGACGAGCCCGACGACCCATCGGAGTGCGGAGCGCTTCATCCCGCTTTCGACCGGGGGCAGCGAGTCGTCCCCGTACGAATCCTGGTAGTTGCGAAACGCCGCGCTCATCTGGTCGTTGGCGAGCGCCGGGGGCTCCCCGTATTGCATGGCGGGCTCTGCGTATTGCATGCCGGGCTCTGCGGCCGGTGCCGCGAGCGTCGGCACGATCGGCGGAACGTCGGCGCCGTTGGGGGCGACCGGCGCGTGCCGCGGCGCCGTGACCGGCTCGTAGTCGTCGAACGACGTCGAGATCGGCGCCTCGGAGCGCGGCTTCGGGGGCGGCGAGCGACGCGCTTCGACCGCCGCGGACGTCGGGCGGTGGAACGCGACCGGCTTTTCGGTGGGCGGAAGCGACGGACTATTACTGGAGACGATCCCCCCGCTGTCGGCGCGCGTCGTGTTGCCCTGGGGTGCAACGCCGAGCAGGGTGCGCTGCGCGGCTTCCGCCGGCGCCGATCCTTGCGCGTGGAAGAACGGCTCGAGCTCGGCGATGCCGCCGAGCGGCCTCAGCTGTTGAGCGCCTCCGCGCGACAGAAGATCCGTCGGCCCGACTTGCCGTTGTGCGATCGCGCGCTGCAAATCGCGGAGCGACGTGTAGACGAGCTCCCTTCCCGACGCCTTGCGCACGATCCAGCGTTCGGGTGCGCCGCTGCCGCCACCCGGGAAGACCTTGAACTGATGCGCGCAGTTCGTGCACTTGACGGTCGTGCCGCGCTCGGAGACGAGCGCGTCGTCGAAATCGTACTCAGTGCCACATCGGCTGCAGCGGACGTCCATCGGTGGGAGACCCAGTCGAAAAGGATGCCAAATCTAGCATCAGTCGCGCCCCGCCGGTGAGGGTGAGAGGGCGCTTATTTGACGACGCGAAGGTACGGCGGAAGCGAGCGCTTGGTCTCCCGAGGCACTTTCGGCGTATCTTCCGGGCTGCGTGCCCGCGCGGCGTCCGGCTTGTCGCCCGCGTCGGCCGCGACGAGATTTCGCTTCCGGGCGGGCTTCTTTTTCGAGACCTCGGCCGGCCCGGGCTTCTCGACGCTCTCCGCCGGCTTGACCGGGCGGACGCGCTCGCGCGCTTGTTCGCGAGCCTGCTCTTTTTCCTTCCGCTCGGCCTGCTGGGCGGCGACTTCCTTCGGAATGTCGTCCGGCCAGAGCATCCCTTTTCCGTCCTCGCCGACCAGCGCGAACACGGCGCCCCACGGCACGTAGCAGAAGAACGGCGACCGGCTGAAGCTCAGGGTGCACGACACCGAATCGTCCTGCACTTCGAGGTCCGGGATGTTCACCGCCATGTTCAGCCCGACCTGGAGCACGAGCTGCGCCTGTTTCTTGAACCAGGCCGGAACTCGAACGCCTTCACGCCGGGGGTCGAGGTGAATGAACACGCTCGAGTTCTGAAGGAGCGCGAGCATCACTTCCTTCTTCGGCGGGAGCGCTGGCGTCGTTGCCACGCCCCCGCTAATACCGCTCCACTCGTTCTTACGCCACAGCAAACCGCACGGCATTGGTGCGGTTCCGGGGGCGCTGGGCTAGAGCGAGCCCAGAGCAGAGTATGATGTGAACGCGATGCGACATCGCATTTTGGTCGTCGAAGACGAACCCGCGATCGCCGAATCCGTGGCGTACGCGCTCGAGCGCGACGGTTTCGATGCCGTCACCGCCGGGTCACTCGAAGCAGCCAAGGAACGGTTGGGCGCGGCGAGCCTGGTCGTGCTCGACCTGATGCTGTCGGACGGGAGCGGTTTCGATTTCATCGGCGACGTGCGTCGCGAGGGCAACGCGACGCCGATCATCGTGCTCTCGAGCCGAGATTCGGAGGCGGACCGCGTCGCTGCGCTCGAAACGGGCGCGGACGATTACGTGACGAAGCCCTTTTCGCCGCGCGAGATCGTGGCGCGGGTCCGCGCGGTGCTGCGCCGTAACCCGGCGCTCACGACGTCCGAGCCGCCCCCGGGGTGGAAGTCGCCGCTCCGGGTCGACGGCGAGACGCGGCGCGCTCATCTCGGCGATCGCCCCCTCGATTTGACCCGCGTGGAGTTCGACTTGCTCGCGACGTTGCTCGGCGTGCCTGGGCGCGTGTTCACCCGATCCGAGCTCATCGACCGCGTCTGGGGCGACGGCTACGCGATCACCGACCGCACCATCGACTCGCACGTGAAGTCGCTTCGGCGAAAAGTGCACGAAGCCGACGGCGATCCGGCGCTCATCGAGACCGTTCGCGGCGTCGGGTACCGTGTCACCGACGTGCCGCCGCACGCCGACGACGAGTAGTCGTTTTCCGATGTCGTCCACGAATGGCCTGTTCGACGAGCTCGGCGGCAGCACGAGCGTCGCGCGCCTCATCATCGTCGCGTTCGCTTCGGTCGGGCTCATTCTGTTCGTCGCGTTCGTCATGTCGCGGCTCCTCCGCGCGCGGACCCGCGGCATCTCCATCCGGATGCAGATCTTCATCGCCCTCGGCGCCATCGTCGGGGCGTTCGCGTTCGGCCTCGGGCTCATGGTGATCGACCGCATCGAGGCGCGCGCCGTGCGCGTCGCGACCGAAGGTGCCGAGGACGAAGCGAAGGTCATTTCCGGCATGATCGCCAGCGAGATGGCGCGTACCGGCGCAGATCTTCCGGTCGTGGCCCGTCGCTTCGACGACGTCCATTTGGGCGGCGCGCACCTCACGGTCGAAGTATTGGATGCACGCGGCGCGGCGCTCTTTCCCAGAGGTGTGGACGCGAGCGGCTCGCCGGGCGCCGTGACCGTGCAGGCGCCCGTGGTCGTGAACGGCGTTCGCTTCGGCGCGGTTCGCGTCGTGAAACCGACGGTCGTCGTCGCGCGGCTCCTCGCCGATTTCGCGCCGACCGTGCTCGTCATCAGCCTGGTGCTCGGCGCGGCGGCGGCGCTCGCGGCCGCGTGGATCGGGCGCGCCATCGCGGCGCCGATCGAGGCCATCAGTCTATTCGGCGAGCGCGTCAGCGAAGGCGAGCGGACCGATTCGCCGTTTCCGTTTTCGGCGGGGCGCGAGGTCACGCGACTCTGGCTCTCGATCGACTCGATGCGACGGCAGCTCGAGGGCCGTCCCTTCGTCGAGACGTTCGCCGCCGATCTGTCGCACGAGCTGAAGAACCCGGTCGCGGCGATCCGCGCGAGCGCCGAGGTCCTCGAAGAAGGCGCGATCGACGACCCGCTCGCGGCGCGTCGTTTCGTCGGTCGCATCCGCGAAGCGACCGATCGGATCGAGCGACTGCTCCGCGAGCTCCTCGGCCTGGCGAGCATCGAGGCGCGCGGCGTCGAAGCGTTCTCGCCGGTCGACGTCGGCAAGATGACCCAGTCCATCGTCGAGTCGCTCGATGAGGCGAAGCGCATCGAGCTCCGCGTCGAGGGCGATCTCCGGGTTCGCGGCGACGAGGTCTGGCTCGGCCGCGCACTCCGGAACGTGGTCGACAATGCGCTCGCGCACTCGGAGCCCGGGAGTCCGGTGCGCGTCGACGTGCGCCGCGACGCCGACGACGTCGTCGTGAGCGTCGTGAATCGCGGCAGTGTCGCGGCGCACGTCCAGAAGCGCGCCTTCCGTCGCTTCGTCACCACGCGCTCGGACAAGGGCGGCACCGGTCTCGGCCTCGCGATTGCGCGGGCCGTCGCGGAAGCCCACCGCGGTCGAGCCGAGCTCGCCGAGCCGGGCCCGCCGGAGGTCGAGTTTCGTCTGCGCCTTCCCGCGTTCCGGCGATCGCCTCCGGCTTTCGGTTCCGAGGGAGTCGCCTCACTTCGAAACATTGGCGAAAAATAGCGTTGGGTTTGTAGTTAATCCGACCCGTAAGATAGGCGCGCTGGCTAAAAAGGGTTTGAATTCCGTTACGTTGCAGTGCCTCTGAGATCGAGCTAAGAGACGGTCGCTTTTCTTCGCTCGGTCTTTCTCCATGAAACTTCCACACCCGCGGTCCTTTTTGACCGGCACGCTTGAGCCGGCGGCGCCGCCCGAATACGACCCACTCCTTATTTCGCGCCCGCCGACTTCGAGAGGAAATTCGTGAACAACGGCAACAACGTGCCGGAGCACGTCGCAATCATCATGGACGGTAACGGCCGTTGGGCGCAGGGCCGCGGGCTCATGCGAGCCGAGGGCCACGCCGAAGGGGCACGCGCCGTCCGCGAAGCGGTGCGGACGAGCCGCGAAGAGGGCGTGCGTTACCTGACCTTGTACGCCTTCAGCGTCGCCAACTGGGCGAGGCCGCGGCCCGAGGTGACGGCGCTGATGCACCTCTTGCAAGACTTCGCGGAGCGCGAGCGGCAAGAGTTGAAAGATCGCGGCATCCGTCTGAACGTGATCGGCGATCTCGAGGAGCTTCCCGTCTTCGCCCGCCGGGCCGTCGAAGAAGCCCGCGAATACACCGCCGACTGCAGCGACATGACGCTCTCGCTCGCCCTTTCGTACGGCGGACGCCGGGACATCGCGGACGCCGCTCGGTCGATCGCCGTGCGCGCTCGCGCCGGGCTACTCCTGCCGGAAGACATCGACGAGGAGTTCTTCCACCGGCAGATGACGACGAGCAGCTTGCCGAACGTGGATCTGCTGATCCGCACCGGAGGTGAGAGCCGCGTGAGCGACTTTTTGCTGTACGAAGCCGCTTACGCCGAGCTCGTCTTCTTGCCGATCATGTGGCCCGAGTTCACGGCCGATTCGCTCCGTGGGGCGCTCGGCATCTACTCGAAGCGCGAGCGGCGCTTCGGGCTCACGTCCGATCAGATCCCGCACAATCTTCACCGGACCTTCGACCCGCTCGACTCTTCCGACGCATAGGCTTACCGTTTAGGTAGCCGTCGGGTGCTGCTCCGTCGGCCCCATTCTCACGTGTCGCGAGGTGCCTCACTGGAGTCGGAGAAGCCGCCCCGCTCGTGTTCCGAGCCGCCGCGGGGATCGGCTTCGGCCGCGAAATGCCGCGACTCGGTTGCGGGGCCTCCCCGGCTTCCCGTAACGTTAGGGAGAATGCCCACCAGGGTCGACGAGATCATGACCCGCAAGGTGCTCACCATCGCATCGGACGCAAAGCTCGAGGACGCCGCCTGGGGGCTCTCGCTGAAGCGCGTGCAGGGCGCTCCCGTGAAGGACTCGCAGGGTCGCATCATCGGCATGCTCTCGAGGAGCGACATCACGTTGCTCGAGCGCCTCCACCAGCCGAACGGCGATCTCCGCGCCAGCGACGCGATGGCGCGCGTGCTCTACGCCGTTCGAGAGCACGACACGGTGAAGCAAGCCGCTCGGCGGTTCGTCGACACCGGGGCGCAGCACCTCATCGTCCTCGACGACGAAGATCGCATGGTCGGGACCGTCACGCCGAACGACCTCTTACAGTTGCTCATTCTCGACGACGTCGACATCTGAGCGAGCGATGTCGGAGCCGGGCTCGACCGACCCTCCCGAAATATCGGAGGAGCTCCGCGCGTACTTTCACACCGAGGAGGGGAAAAAAGCGCTCGCGCGCGCGTTCGATCGCGACATTCGCGCCGAACAGCCGCGTCTCTGGGAAGCGCTCTATCAAGACGCGCTCGTGTATTCGAGCCTCCTCATGGGGCCACCGCGGTTTTCGACGTGGCTCGGGTTCTTCCCGGAAGCCCTGCGGCTCACGTTCACGAGCGACGCGTTCTTCTGCATGGCGCTCTATCGGGTTCGCATGCGGCTCCGGGTGTGGCGCGTCCCGATCTTGCCGCGGATTCTTCACCGCCTCTGCATGATGCTCGCGCAAGTCTGCATCGGCGATCACGTCATCATCGCGCCGGGCGTCTATTTGCCGCACGGCCAGGTCGTCATCGACGGCGCGGTGCGCATCGGCCGCGGCTCGGTGATCGCGCCCTGGGTCACGCTCGGACGAAACGGCGCGGCCCTCGAAGGACCGGCGCTCTCCGATCACGTGTTCGTCGGAACCGGCGCGAAGATCCTCGGCCCCGTGAAGATCGGGAGCCACGCCGTGGTCGGCGCCAACGCCGTCGTGTTGAAGGACGTCGCGCCGTACACCACCGTCGCGGGCGTCCCCGCGAAGATGATCGCCGATCGCCGCGACAATCCGGAGTTTCAGATGCTGCGAGAAGCCGTGCTCGCGAAGAAGCGCGAGCTCGAGTCGAAGAAAGCCTGAGCCGTCAGGGGGCTTTCCCGGCGTCGGCCGGTGGCTTGGGCGTCGGCGCCTCTGTCGTGACGGGGAGCGTCGAGACGGCGGCGGCCGGCGGCGCCTTCACCGCGTCGGCGGCGAGGAGCTCGTTCAGCTTCTTTTCGCGCTCGGCGTCGCTGCCCGCGACCTTCGAGATGTCGAACGTCAAGAGCGGGAGCTGCCCGCTGCCGGTCATCATGGGGAGCTTCCCGTCCCAGTGCTCGATGGCGCGATATTGAAGGACCACGCCGGTGGTCGACAGCCGGATGATCTCGTTGGCCTTCGCGTCGGCGCGAGCCTTGATGAGCACCGCGTCGGCGTCGCCTTCGGCGCGCTCTCGGACGGCCTCGGCCGAGCCGTGCGCCTGCGCGATGGCTTGCTCCGCCTCGGCTTTCACTTGCCGCACTCGGTTCTCGGCCTGGATGGCGTTTTGCGTCGCTTCCATGGCGCGGTTGATCGCCTGCGCGACGTTCTCCGGGAGCCGGAGCGCGCCGTTGATCGTGATCTGGTCGATGAGGAAGCCGTCCTTGCCGAGCACCTCGCGGAGGCGGTCACCGACGTCGGCGACGACCTTCGCCTTGCCGGAGCCGTAAATGTCCTGGACCGGAAGCTTCGACGCGACGACGTTGAACGCCTCGCGCACCGCGTTGCGCACGTAGCCGTCCGCCAGGGCCGACAAGTTCGGCTCTCGGAACCGGAGATACAGATGCGGCGCCAGCGCGGGGTCGATGTGAAACGACAGCCCGATGTCCGCATTGACGTTCACGCCTTCGCCGGACGAGAACGTGATGGACTCGTCCGTCGCGCGCCCTTCGTTGGCCGACGCAGTCCACACGACGTTCTGCACGCTGATGGGAAATTCGACGATCTGCTCGGTGAGTGGATCGTAGAAGACCCACCCCGTGACGATCGGGATGTCCTGCACGCCGCGGGTGCTGCCGGCGAGCTTCACCCGGATGCCGATGTGACCGACGTCGATTCGCGTCACCGTCGCGGAGAGAATCGCTACGCCGACGATCGCCGCAACGACGACGATGACGAATCGCCGGACGAGACGGACGAACCCACCGTCGTCGAACGAAATTTTATTCGGAGGGGCCACGCATCGCCTTTCGGAGTTCGGAGCGCCGCTCGCGCCCCGCGGCCATATGCTCCTCGCGCGGCCCGGACGCAAACAATCCCGGCGAATCGCGCCGCATCAAGAAAAGTGACACGAACGCCGGCTACAATGAGAACTCGACGGTGTTGAGCGAACGGACCTTGTCCGGCCACGTGACGGTTCGGAGCTGCTTTTTCACGCACTCGCCGAGCTTCTTGTTCGGCGTCGTGACGTCGATGCCGACGGCGTGACCGTTCCACACCGCGACACGCAACTTGAAGTGCTGGCCACCGGGCTTGCACGGATCGTAGAGCGACACGTTCTGGAGCGGCGCGCCGAGCGCGTCTTGGTCGATGTTCGAGCGCTGCGTGCCGCGCGGAATGGCGGCCATCGCTTGCGACACCGACGCGTCTTCGGGAAACGGCGGATCGGGCGTTGCGTCGTCACTCGGTTTGGCCGCGGGCTCGGACGACGACGTCGAGCCCGCGCTGCCCGACTCGCTCGACGCCGAGTCGGTGGACTCACTCGACTCGCTCGAGCCGTTCGACGCGCTCGGCTCCGAAGAGGATTCCGGCGTCGTGCTTTCGGTCTTCGCATCGTTTGCCGTGTTCGTCCGAGGACACGAATTGCCACAGCCGGTCGTCGCGAGGACGAAGAGCACCCCGAGAGACGACCACCCCGACATGGACGACTTCATGG
>Ga0265320_10003648_pt1 | contig 10278 bp, 7 predicted proteins | sample 4827metaG_FD_202087 | JGI IMG/M metagenome (GOLD analysis project Ga0265320, IMG submission 202087) | Rhizosphere microbial communities from Carex aquatilis grown in University of Washington, Seatle, WA, United States - 4-8-27 metaG | ecosystem: Host-associated > Plants > Roots > Rhizosphere >...
CCAGCACGCTCCGGTTCTCCGCTCGCCTTCGGCTTTGCCAGAACCCTTCCTCGCGACGCTATGAACTCAAGGCCAGGCGACGAAGGAGGTCGGCACGGCCACGTTTGCCGCACACTTCCAAGACGCCTATCTTCTTCAGGCACGACACAAGCGCCTGAATTTCACCAGTGCCGAGTGAAAGAATCTCGCCCATTTCCCTAGACGTACCGGGCTCTTGCCAATTTTGAGGAATCAGGGAGGCATAGTCTTGTATCCCTTTGAGCAGGCGTTCCTCGAACTCACCGTCCAAGACCCGGTCAATCTTCGACTTGCCCTGGCGACGCCAGCTCCCTTTGCCGTCGGCGCATCGGTGTTCCGTCTCTCTTACCATGGCCAAGATCAGCCGGAACTTGGGGTTTAGCAGAAACTCCCACAGAGCACCAATTTCTCGGAACGCAGCCTCAACCCGTTCGGTTTTTGGAGACTTTCGGCGGGAGAGCACTTCCGTCTTCTCGGCATTCCACGTCACGATGGTCCGGTGAGCCGCCAGGGGGTGAACGACCGTCACAGTCAAACCCGCTGCCAAGTAGCCGGTGATCTTGGTGCGTAGCTTGCCAAGAGTCCGTGTCTGGATTTCAATCACGCCGGCCGTGGGCGACCAGAGGTCGGCGACGGAACCGGCAACCGGCCATTCGGCTTCGCCGTCGTCGGGCCGATAGAGAGCTTTGAGTTGTTTGTGTAGCGAGCGTTCTCTCAACTCGCCGAACTTGAACGCATCCTGTGACCTAGGTTCCTGTTCTGGCATGACCTTCCTTGAACCCTTCGTTGCAAGCGGAACTCGAAAAAAAAGCCGCTCCCGGGGGAGCGGCTTCGGTGCCTAGCGGACGACTCTACAAGCTCTTGGACGCCTCTTCGTTGAAGAAGATCGACTTCTCAGTCTCTCCATCGAAGAAATGAACCTTGGCCAAGTCGGGAAGGAAGTGAACCTCATCACCCACTTTGAACTGGTTATGCGGCTCGACAGCGGCGATGAGCTGGTGGTTCGCGGTTCCGACATACAGGTGAATGTCGGCTCCCAAGGGTTCCACAACCTCGACGTTCGCGGAGATCGTGTTTTTTTGCGCTCCACCCGCGACAAGTTGCAGATCTTCTGGGCGGACACCAAACAGAACCTGCTTGCCCACGTAAGCCTTGAGCGCTTCACCTTGGGCACCTTCGACGGGGAGTGAGAACGACCCTTCATTGATGACGATCTTGCCGCCCTTTTCCTCTACGGTGACTGTCATGATGTTCATGGGAGGCGATCCGATGAAGCCAGCGACGAAGCGGTTGATCGGGTGATTGTACATGCCCAGCGGTGTTCCGATCTGTTGAATAAGGCCGTCTTTCAAGACAACGATCTTGTCGGCCATGGTCATGGCTTCGACTTGGTCGTGCGTGACGTAGATCATGGTCGATTGGAGGCGTGTGTGGAGAGCCGAAATCTCGGCTCGCATTTGAACGCGAAGCTTGGCGTCGAGGTTGGACAAGGGTTCGTCGAACAGGAAGACCTTGGGCTTGCGGACGATGGCGCGGCCAACCGCCACACGCTGGCGCTGTCCACCGGACAAGGCCTTAGGCTTTCGTTGAAGCAGGGCTTCGATGTCAAGAATGGCCGCAGCTTCCTTGACGCGATTCTGGATCTCGGCCTGGGGATACTTTCGAATACGGAGACCAAAGGCCATGTTTTCAAACACGCTCATGTGGGGATAGAGAGCGTAATTCTGAAACACCATTGCAATGTCTCGGTCTTTGGGAGCGACGTCGTTGACAAGCTTTCCGTCGATCAAAAGTTCGCCGCCCGAAATGTCTTCGAGCCCGGCGATCATGCGCAGGGTGGTGGACTTGCCGCAACCGGACGGACCGACGAAGACGCAGAACTCTTTGTCTTCGATATGGATGTTGACATTGTCAACAGCCTTCACGTCACCATCATACACCTTGGTGATATTTTTGAGGATAACCTCAGCCATAAGAGAACCTCCATTGGAGCTATATTATGTTCACCAGGATAGGTCCAGTTTTCCGGGGTGTCAAGGTTGAACGGGAAGTCTAGTTGCGTGTCGCTTCGAGACGGTGTTTGTCGAGACCCGATTGCAACGAAACCCCGTTCGCCGATGGTGTCTCGAGCCAAGGACGCAGTACCGACGCCTTCAACACCGACCAGTCGGCCGGAAGGTCACCCCAGAACAAGACTTGCTCCGCGCCTGGCAGGCGTCCAGCCAGATCGGGCCAAGCCACCGTCAGCGCCGACCCGTTGGGGACAACCAACGCCGACAGACCTCGCGCCAGACCGAAAGCGCGATCGTCTTCGGACCGGGACAGGAGGATCAGCTTCTTCTGAGTTTCAGTTTGAAAGAACCAGACCAAGAACCTTTCTGCGGCCCCTCTGGTGAGCGAACTGGAGGGGATTCCCGTCCAAACTGTGTTGTCGGTCGCCGCTGTCAATCCGCCTTGGTCGACGAAACGGAAGTCGAGATCCCTCCGTTCATTCCATGGTCGGGACAGAAAACTCGCCAGCGTCGAAGGAAAGAACTGAATCCTGTTGGCCACCAACGGCGGAACAAGGTCGGCTTGCATGTATTTTCGTTGAAATTCGGTCACCTGGTCCCAACCCGGCGAAGGCCAAGACTGGATCAGACCCAGACCTTCGCTAAGTCTCTCTGAATTCCAGGTCAACCCACCTTGAAAGCTTTCTCGAAACGCCGCTCCCTTCAGATGGAGAACGGTCAGTCCGAAGGCTTGCCAGCGGGGCGAAAACGCCATTTTGCGGGGTGGCTTCTGCGTGGGATCGACGGGAAACCCCGAGTTCAAAGCCCTCAGGGCATCGAGGTCGAGCGACAATCCAGGCAAGTCAGAAAGTTGCTTCTTGGAGAAAACGAGCACAGGAAGGTCGAACGAAACCGGAAGCAGCTTGAAACGGTCGCTTTGCTGCCCCGCGTCCAAAATTCCCTTGTAGAAGGAAGTCCTGGCAAGATTGCCGCCGTCAAACAGAAAGTCGAGCGGAACCAGGGTGTCTTTCACCGCGTTCGAGGCCAAGCCCCTGGCGACAACCAGGTCAGCCTTTTTCCCTGGCGACGTCAACGCGCCGCTGACGTCTTCCTTGTACTCGACAAGCACCTGCCAATCGCGTTGGGAGGCGTTGAACTTTTCGACGTACGAAGCCATCTCGGGAACGTTTGTCCACAGTGTCGAGGCTCGGGTCACCGACTGATCGCACGCGGTTAATAGCGGCAGGAGCACGGCTGCCAACACGAGTCGAGGCGCCATCACGTTCAGGCTCCGAACAACTGGTCCGCCACCTGAAAAATGGTGCCAAAGAGGGCTTTTAGATCGCGGTTGTCCACTGAAGAATAGGCTATTCGCAGGTATTTCTCGTTCAGAGCGATGGTCCCGATTCCCTCGGTCTTCAACAGATGACGCCGCAGTTCTTCGCTCGACCCTCGCGTCAGCTCAAACGTCATGAAGTACCCGGAATTGAAGGGAAGCGGACGAAGGCTCTTTCCCGTTTCGCGGGTTTCAAGGATCTTCTTGACAGTCTTGAACCGCTCTTCGAGGACCTTGGCGTACTTCTCTTTGATGCCGTGATAAACCAAACTCGACAGTTCCCGGTAGAGGAGGGTCTGTCCGACCCGGCTTGAGCTTGAGATGGTGGTTCGTATTGTTCCGAGAACCTTCTGGTTGATGGCGTCGAATTGATCTTCGGTAAGCCCAAACGCACCGAAGGTCATAAATCCCACACGAAAGCCCCACACGTAGTCTTCTTTAGTGGCCCCATCGACTTTGACGGCCAAAAGGTTTTCGTGCGCGTTATACAGCAGGGTGAAGATCGACTGGTGGTAGACGTCCTCTTCATAGAAGAGACCGAAGTACGCGTCATCGCAAATCACCACGATGTTGAGTCCGGACGAGGCCAACCGAACCAGTTCGGCAACCAGAGCCTTGGCTTCGTCGCCGCTGGGAGTGTAGCCCGTGGGGTTGTGGGGAAAATTCAGCACGAGAACGACTTTGCCGTTGTGGGCCGCCTTACTCAGGGCCTCGGCCATCCCCTTCACATTGAGGCCACCGTGGGCAGTAAACGGTGGGAAGGTGACGCAGTTGGCTTGGGCTCTGGTTTCAAAAATCAAAGGGTAGTTGTCCCAACAGAGGTCGGCGAAGACAACGCCGTCGCCTTCGTTGACAAAAAGATCGGCGGCAAGGGAGATTCCCGAAGTGATGCCTGGAACAACGGCGGGAAGCGAGATTTTGCTCTCGAGGATGCCGGGATTCTTGCGAAGCATCTCCTCTTTCCACAGCGCCCTCAACCGATTGTCACCTCCGGTAGGGGCGTAATCAATCGCTTCGGAAGGGGAGAGTCTGGGCAGATTGTCCTGAATGGTCGGGAGGATCATGGGCTCGCCGTCGCCCAGCGCCACACCCACGGTGGCGTCGAAAGTCGTCGCTGACTTTTTCGCCTCGGCCGACTGAGCGACAATACCTTTAGGGAAGTAAATCCTTTGGCCAAAACGGGAAAGAGTCCGGCCAACCACGGTGGCGGCCAAGCGTTGGTTCAGATCCTCGGCGATGGGGTGCATGATTTGTGATACCCGGTCGGGCCTTTCCTTGTCAATTGACAGCCGCGCTCGCGTCAACGATATTGTTTGGAGAGAAACCCATGGCCCAAACCCCCGCCCGTCCTGCCTCTTCCGGCCCCAAAGGAAAGCTTCAGTCAGACGTTCCGGTCAGCCTTCTGAATCGGATTCTCACCATGTTGGGCATGGAACCCGACCCGGACCGTGAGCGCAAGATTCTTCTGAAAGAGCTCAAAACTAGCCTCAAAAAATCCAAAGGTCGCTATTTTGTCGCGTCCGGTGACTTGGTCGACACAGGCCTAGCAAAGGCGTTTCACGAAATGTACGCGGTGGTTGGCGCCACACGAACCCTCCTCGACAACGCCTCGGCCTCCAACGCGTTGAAGATGATCTTTATTGAACAGTACCTGGGAGCCCCCCAGCTGGCTCTGCAGGAGCAGCTCAAGGAAGAGGCGATCAGGGAACTGGCCAAGTCCATGCCTCCCGACGCGCTGGCCCTTCAGGTGCGCGAGGCCTTCGCGGAGTTTTCTGCGGTCTTGGAGCTCGAGACCCAAAAGAAGATCGATGCCCGTTACAATCTGTTCCTCGTCTTCATGGATTTCGTCGAGTTCAACTTCTACTTCATGTTGAAGAAGTTCGATTCGATGCTTCCGGAAAATGACTTCACGTACTTGCCGCGGTGGGAGGCCATCAACGGCGAGTACGTTGTCGATGACCTCAAGGACTTTCTGACGGTTTCAGGGGGAGTCAGTTCCGAGGGTGACTGGGAGTCGCTGTTCGACATTCTCAAGGCGTACAAAGGGATCGACGTTCTATCGAGGGCCAACTGGAAGAAGATGGTGACGAACCTTTCGGCGCTTCGGCGTTCGGGGATCTTGTTGCAATTGGTGCAGTATTTGTCGCAAGATCCGGCCTACCAACCCAAAGTTTTCGTCCCCAACGAGCGCATCGTTGACCCGTTTCTGACCAACCTTCGCAACCTGGTTGAGTCGACTCTCACCAAGATCAACCAAGAGCGCAAACTCGACAGGGTCAATTCCCTCGTGCAAACTGTGTTCGGAACCACGGGGATCAGCCGCACCAAGAACTACACCGAAAAGGCGAACTTGGCGTTCCAGAAGAAGCGGATGGGCGGGTTCTCCTACGTGGAATCCGTCAACTACCTGAAGGCCTTTCTCCTGGATTACTACAAGCGCGACATCCGCGACATGGTGAATCTGTTGTTGGTGAAGGGGCAGTGGGTCAGTAACTCACTGGCAGCACCCATGTCGGAGTCGTTCCATCAACTGATGGAAGTGTCCGACAGGCTGACCGTTTTTGACGAGACTCTGGCGGAGGACGCCGAGCGGGGAACCAAGTTGAAGGTGCTCCTGACTCGAGTCGACAAGGACATCAACGCGCAGACCGCGCTTAAGCAGCAGCTGAAAGAAATCAACGCCTCGGCGAGAGCGCTGATCATTGAAGCCTCGACGCATTTCATCGTGATTGGAAAGCACTTGAAGATGGCCATGGACGACTACGGCAAGCCGAAACACGAACTCGTGCTCAACTGGAAGGCCCTGGAATTGAGCACCGACAAAGTGCTCAAGGAATGGATGACGGCCACGTACAAACAACTGTACTCCTTCGTGCAGTTGATGCAATTTTTTGTCAAGGAACAACCTCCGTCGGCATGATCGCGTTCATCGGTAGTGGTCCCCACAATTTGGCGGCGTTGGCCTTTCTCCTCAAAGCAGACCCTTCGTTGCGGTCTGAGGTGCAAGTGTTCGATCCGTCTGGCCAGTGGGTGACCCGCTGGAATCGGCAGATGGAGGGCCAGGAGATTGTTCATCTGCGCTCGTCGTCTGTCCATCATCCCGACCCTGACCCGCTCGCCTTGCGGCGCTTCGCCAAGGGCCGCTTTGACGAGTTCTTCCCCCCCTACTATTTGCCGGGCACACGTCTGTTCCGCGAATTCCTTGCCGATGTTGTGAAGCGTTTTGACGTCGAGTCGCTGGTGAAACCCCACCGTGTGGAAGCTCTGGAGCCGGTGACCGAAGGTCTGCGACTTCGCCTTGACAACGGCGAGATTGTGACCGCTCGATCCGTCGTGGCGGCCTTGGGCGGAGGTGAGCGGGTATGGCCGTCGTGGGCACCTCCTTCGGACCCTCCTCATCTGGTTCACTCCGAAGAGGTCGATTTGGGGGTTCTGGAACCCGGTCCGGGAAGGATTCTTGTGGTGGGGGGCGGACTGACGGCCGGGCACTTGGTGTTGGGCGCCCTCAAGCGCGGATGGAACGTGGATCTGGTTTCGAGGAGAGCCGTCAACTACAAACTCTTCGATGCGGCTCCGGGCTGGATCGGCCCCAAGTACATGACCGGGTTTCACAGGGAGACTCAATGGCGCAAACGCCGCAAGATGGTGGCGACGGCACGGGGTGGCGGCGCGATGACGGAGGAGATCCGGGGTTTCCTTGCCCCTTACAAGCGCAGTGGGCAGCTCAAACAGCATCCTGGGTGCCTCATCAAGGCTCTGGTCCGTCAAGGCAGTCAGTGGCAGGCCGATTGCGGTTGGGGACAAAGCCTGACCGCCGATCGAGTCTGGCTCTGTACAGGCAACAAGATGGACCTAAAGACTCACGTGCTTTTCGCTGGTCTGTGGGCAGAACACCCCCTGCAAATTCTGGAAGGCCTGCCCGTTCTCGAGGAAGACTGCCGGTGGCCCGGATTGCCGCTCTATTTGATGGGGTTGGCGTCGGCTCTCAGGGTGGGACCAACCGCCCGCAACTTTCCGGGCGCCCGTCAGGTGGCCAGCCGTATCGCCCGATCGATTACCGGGGTCTACGTTCCCCCCAACTGACCCAAGGAAAAGTGCGAGGCAAAAAAAAGCCGCCTGGTCGTCCAGGCGGCTGCAATTTCCTACGTCATATCCTTGATCCGGGCTTTTTGTGCCCCGTGCACTTTTTGTTGCACCCGGCCCTTAGTGGACGCCGGAGGGGCTCACCGTCAGGAATGACGGTCCGTTATTAGGCGGTGTACCGCTCTCTTGGTTTTGTTTCATTGAACCTCCCTGATGGAATTCTAACACAAATCGTCGGGAAAGCAAGACGGCGTTCTGAGGATTTACAATCGCTAGAACAAGGTCCTCAAAATCTCGCAGGCCTTGTCGGTTTGGTCGCTGGTCACGTCGAGATGAGTGACGAACCGGATGCGGTCGGACGACAACGCGCTGCAACGGACGCCTCGGCCCGACAGCAGTTCGGCGACCGTGGCGGCGTTGCGTCCTGGGGTTTCGGCGAACAGAATGTTGGTTTCGGGTTTGACTGGAACTTTCGCCCAGTTTGATGCCTCGAGGCTTTCGGCCAGTTTCCTGGCGTGCTTGTGGTCCTCAGCCAGGGGCGCTAGATGATGCTCCAGGGCGTAGAGGGCTCCTGCGGCCAGAATTCCTGCTTGACGCATACCGCCCCCCAGCATTTTGCGGACTCTCAGGGCTTCGGCAATGAAGTCCTTGCTCCCCGCCAGCACACTTCCCACGGGCGCGCCCAGGCCTTTGGAAAAACAAACCATGACTGTGTCGGCGAAAGCTGCCAAGCTGGCAGGCTCCACGCCTTGGGCGATCGCCGCGTTCCAGAGGCGGGCACCGTCCATGTGAACGGGCAGGGAACGCGAAGCGGCCCACTGCCGAAGCGCCTTCAGTTCGTCGCCCCGGTAGCACGAACCACCGGCCAAGTTTCCAGTATTTTCAATCTCGACAAGTTTGGTGCGGGCGTTGGAGTACCCCGAACCGCGTACAAACCGCTCGGCGACTTGGGGCGTGAGCACCCCTCGTTCCCCGGGGATGGGAACGATCTGACAGCCGGCAAGAGCCGCTCCTGAAGCCAATTCGTAGTGAATGATGTGGCTCAGCTCGTGGGCCAAGACTTCGCCTCCGCGGCCGGCCTGAAGAAACAAGGCAATCAGGTTGCCCATGGAGCCGCTAGGGACGAAGAGACCGGCTTCTTTGCCTAAGACGGCCGCCACGTGGTCCTGCAGCTTGTTGACACTGGGGTCTTCGCCGTAGACGTCATCACCGACAGGGGCTTCTGCCATGGCACGGCGCATGCCGGGGGTTGGCTTGGTGACGGTATCGCTGCGCAGGTCGATGGGTTCCATAGTGGCCTTCCTTGTCACCGGCAAGAGTATCGATGGAAGCCTGGTCCGCCAAGGGGGTCGGTCATCTTGACCGGGGCGTCCCCATCGCCTACCGTGGAGGCCAGAACCATGAAGAAACGAAAACACTCCCTTGCCTTGTTCCTCCTTTTTGTTCTTTTGCCGCTTGTGCCTTCCTCGGCGGAGACACGGTACTTTGAAAAGGTCCAATTGGACGGGGCGAACCGGTTCGTGGGTCGGTTTCCCGCAACCGAAAAAGATCTAAAGACCAGTGATGTCTACGCGGTCGAGTTGGATGCCGCTGGCCGCCTTGCCGAGGTCTCCTACTACCGGCGGGGCCGGAACATGCCTGATCCCGTTTTCGGAGCCTCGAAGATTCAAATCGTGCAGGACGGCGATTTTGAAGTAAGAACTTGGCTCAATTCACGCGGTTCGCCTGTCGCCGGCCCCGATGGAATCGCCAAGGAGCGGCTCAAAAAGAACGATGACGGTTTTTACATTAGCCTGTTCCAGTACGATTTGGCCGGCAACCTGAAGGCCGACCGCGCAGGAGTCAGCGCCTACCTTTGGGTGCCGGACGCCCAGGGGCGTCGCATTCGTTCGCTGAGGCTCGACAAGGGCGGGAACCGTACCGCCGACCTTAACGGTGTCTGGGAGGTGGCCTTCTCCTACGATGCTTCCGGAAACCGGAAGTCCGCAACCTGCCTGAACTCGCGCGGGGGACCCATGGAAGGCTTCAACGGCGTGGGAGGCTACCAATGGACCTACGACGCCGACGGCAACCCCGTGGCCGAGGTCCGATTGAACAAGGCCGGCCGCCCAGCCGCAGACTACGACGGCGTCGGACGAATCACCTGGACCTACGACAACCGCGGAAGGGTCCTTGAGCAGGCCTTCTGGGACGCCGACGGCCGGCCTGTACCCGACCACTTGGGGGTGGCTCACTACGTCCGGTCGTACAACGAAGTCCTCCACTACGTCCGGATAAAGAACCTTGGAGTTGACGGGCAGCTGGTGCTCGACGACCGAGGCGTGGCCGTGAAGCGGGAAATCTGGTACGACCAGACCAACGAGCGCGAGGTGAGAACTTACGGTCTTGCCCTCAACCCCTACTTCGACGGCTTGACCCCAGCACAGAAGGACGGGGAGGAACGCTACCTGCTCAAGGACGATGTCGCCGGCATTGCGGTGACCAGGTCGACCTACGACGCCGACGGCAACGAAATCGAACACAAGACCTGGAATCAGGAACAAGAAGCGGCCAACGACGCCAACGGCGTTCCTATTACCAAACGCCAATTCAATGCCCAAGGTTTGGTTACAGAAGAATCCTACATTGGCGGCAGCAACCAGCCTGTCGACAACCGTGATGGCTTGGCCGCGATCCGTTGGGAATACGATACCGGCGGGAATATGGTTCGGATGCACCATTTTGGCCATAGCGGCGCGCTCAAGGAGAATCCTCTTGGAGTGGCTACCTACGTTTGGACTTACAACGATGCCGGCATGCGGGTGAAGCAGACCAATCTTGGAATCTTGGCGCAGATCAAGGAGGACACGC
>Ga0265320_10003650_pt1 | contig 10275 bp, 11 predicted proteins | sample 4827metaG_FD_202087 | JGI IMG/M metagenome (GOLD analysis project Ga0265320, IMG submission 202087) | Rhizosphere microbial communities from Carex aquatilis grown in University of Washington, Seatle, WA, United States - 4-8-27 metaG | ecosystem: Host-associated > Plants > Roots > Rhizosphere >...
GATCCGTGGTTCGCGCCGCTCGAAGCGCTGGTGATCGCGGGCATGCGCCTCGACGGCCGCGACGAGGCCGCCCGCTACGAGCCGCTCGACTCGGGCGAGAACGCGGCCGCCGTCGCGCGTATCGGCACGCTCGACTGGTCGTCGTTTCCGTTCGCCGCGATCGTGGTGCCGGGCGAGGGTCCGACCGACCCTCGCACCGTCTTGAGCCCGCTCGGCAAGCTGCGCTGTGACGTCGCCATCGAGCGCTGGAAAGCCGGTCTCGCTCCGTTCCTGATGACCTCGGGTGGCCACGTTCACCCCGACCGCACCAAGTACTCGGAGGCGATCGAGATGAAGCACTACTTCATGAGCACCTACGGCGTGCCCGAAGATGCGATCCTGGTCGATCCGTACGCACGCCACACCACTACCAACATCCGCAACACCACGCGCTCGCTGCTCCACCTCGGCATGCCGCCCGACTCGGCGGTGCTGGTGACATCCGACGTGGGACAGTCCGCGTACATCGCTTACTTGCTGGCGCCACGTTGCGAGCGGGAGCTCGGCTACGTGCCGTGGCGCGGCTTCAAAGTGCTGGGTCCCAACGACAGCTGCCTGCGCTCGTCACGCGAGGTGTTGTTCATGGATGCCAGCGACGAGCTCGATCCATGAAACGCGCGCTTCCCTTGCTGTTGCTGGTGCTGCTCTGCCGCTGCGGCGGATCGGGAGGGGGCGATGCCACGAAGCATCCTCGTCCCACCGCCTGGAATCCCGACGATCCCGGCCTTTCCGCGCGCCTCGACGACGCGTTCGCCCGCTGGGCCGCCGAGCATTCGGCCATCGGCGCCGCAGGCGCCGTCTACACGCCCGGCTGGCTCGACTGGACCGGCGCCACGGGCGTGGTCAGCACCGACACCAACACGCCGTTCACCGTCGACTCCGTGGGCCGCGTCGCGAGCGCCACCAAGCCCTTCACCGCCACGCTCATCTTCAAGCTGCGCGACGAAGGGAAGATCTCGCTCGACACCAAGCTCGCGCAGTTCATCCCGGATTACCCGAACGGCGATCGGATCACCGTCGAGGATTTGCTGCGCCACCGGAGCGGCATTCCCGAGCTGCAACTCGCCGACGGCTTCTTCATCGGCACCGCGATCCTCGAGGATCAGCACTGGTTCACGCCCCTCGAGATCATGGACTGGACTCACTTGCCGATCCCGATGCTCGACGTCCTCGACGGCACGCTGGTGCCGCGGAAGCCGGTCACGGTCCCGGGTGGTGACTTCCACTATGCGCAGCCCAACTTCATCGCGCTCGGGATGATGATCGAGTCGATCACCGGCCAGAAGCTCGCGGACGTCTACGCCGAGCGCATCTTGCGGCCGCTTCGTCTCGAGCACACCCACCTCCCGGTGATGGACGAGCCGCTCGATCCCGACGGTTACAGCAACCTCTTCGGTCTACTGCCGAAGCGCATTCCCACCAGCAGCCTGGTGCAGTCGGGCAACAGCTTGAACAGCTCCGCATGGTCCGCGGGCGGCATGGTGTCGTCGGCGCACGATCTCGTGACGTTCCTCTCGGCGCTTCTCGAAGGGCGGCTCTACTCCGCGGAGGACCTGGCCGATGCGCAGGACTGGCTGCCCACCGACGACAACACGCCGGTGGGTGAGGGTGACGACTACGGCATGGCGCTCGACCGCCAGACCCACGACGGCCTCACCTACATCGGCCACGACGGCGCACTGCCGGGCAGCAGCTCCACGATGAAGTACGTCCCGCAGCTCGACGTCTACATCGGCGACGTCACCAACTGCGATCTGGTGTCGCTCGACGGAGCGCGGGATCTCGAGCTGCGCGTGGCCCACGCCCTCCGCAACGAACCGCAGGATTGAGGCACCATGTACGCGCGATTCATCAACTGGCTCTCCGCGACGCCGTTCGGCTCGTGGATCGTGAAGAACTTCGCATCCAAGATCGATCCGATCCTGTTCCGCGCCACCAACGGCCGCTTCACGTCGACCGGCGTCCCCACGCTGCCGATGCTCACGATGACCGCGGTGGGCCGGAAATCCGGCGAGAAGCGCGCGGTGCAGCTCGCCTACCACGCCGAAGGCGGCGACTACCTGATCGTCGCCAGCGCCATGGGCCAGGAGCGCCACCCGGCGTGGCGCTACAACATCGAAGCCAATCCGAACGTCGAGGTGCAGATGCGAGGCGAGCGCTTCGAGGCCGTCGCCCAACCGCTCGACGACGCCGAGAAAGCGCGTGTCTGGCCGTCGATCAAGCACACCATCCCGCAGATGAACGTCTACGAGAAGCGCACCACCCGCAACATCCGCGTGTTTCGCTTGCGCCGCCGCTCCTCGTAGATGCTCATGACCTGCGATCCACGAAGAGCGGCCGTGGGACGACCCGGGTCAAGATGAGGATCGGCGCCGCCACGTCGACGATGTTGTAGAGGATGAACCACCCGAGATTTCTCGACGGGGGATGGCCGAAGGCGTTGCGAGCGATGAGGGCGACCATGAGTGCCGCCATCGTCGCGCCGACCACGATGGCCGGAACCCTGATGGCTTCTCTCTTCGTCCAGAGCGCGAGAACGAGCACGATCATGAACGGTCCGACGCACGCGAAGTAGAACCCCGTCATTAGCCGGATTTGCATGCCCAGGGAAGCGGACACGGGGTCAACGCCGGTGGCGAAATAGTCCAGCATGTCGACGTGAAGAAGGGCGCGGAGGCGACAGTTGAATTCGCACCACTTGCCGACGCAGGCCGCTTCGCAGCCCGCCAGCCCCATCGGGTACTTGAAGGCCATCGCGACGTCGATGGTGCAGCCCACGACCACGCGGAAGAGCGCAATGGGCACGAGCAGGACGTCGATGACGGTCCTCCAGCGTTGCAGGTTATTTTTTTTGGGCGTCATCGGCGTAGCGCGTTAGAGCTCGTCCATGCCGACCGAGGAAGGAATGGGGGGTGCGCATGTCACTGGCGATGACGAAGGCGGAACGAGAGGGCTTCTTGGCCGGCACGCGCGTGGCCATCATCGGCATCGCGGAGGACGGCCGTGGCCCCCTCGCCGTTCCGGTCTGGTACGAGTTCGTGCCGCCCAACGAGATCCGCATCTTGACCGGCGGTCACTCGAAGAAGGTCGACCTCCTCCGCAAGGCCGGGCGCATGAGCCTCTGTGTGCAAACCGAGACTCCACCCTACCAGCACGTCAGCGTCGAAGGGCCGGTGCGAATCCAGAGCGGCCTCGATACCACGGAGCTCGCGCGCTCCATGGCGATCCGCTACCTCGGCGAGCAGCTCGGCGCAGCTTACATCGAGCTGACCAAGGGCGAGCGCGAGGACAACGTGCTCGTGACACTTTCCATCGAGCGCTGGATCACGGTCGACTACAACCGCATGGTCTAGCGATTCGGCCGGCGGATGCGCGCGTCGACCGTCGAGGCGGATTTCGATCGGAGGCGTTGGAGTGCCGCGCTTCCGCGCGGCCGCGACCCCATCCTCCGGTTCGGCTGCGAGGGACCGCAGCCCTCCGATGGCATCCCTGTCGTTCCTGGGGATGCGCTCCGTCGCGCGCGAGGCCAAACCGAGTCGTGCCTAGCGCTCGGCCGGGTTGACGCCCAGGCATAGATACATGCCCCGAAGTGCGAGCGCGGTGCGGACCTGGACGAACCCTGCGGCGGCGAATGCCGAGTGCTGCTCCGCCTCGGTCGCGTAGAGGGCGGCGGCGGAAGCGCTGGCGTCGAGGGGATTGTGATCGCACACGATCAGCAAGCCGCCGGCGCGAAGCAGCGATCGAGCCTCGCGGTAGAGGCCGGGCACGTGGCGTTTGTGCCGGATCTCGTGAACCGCCTGCATCGCCACCACCGCGTCGAAGGGACGTTGCAGAGGACCGCTCCATCCCGGCGATTTGAAATCTCCCAGCACGAAGCTCGCTGACGGGTAGCCCCCGACGCGCTCGCGGCTCAGCTCGAGCATCGGCATCGAGAAGTCGAAGAGGACATAGCTCTCCGGCTGGCAAGCGCGAAGGATCGTTTCCGCCAGCAAGCCAGGTCCGGCGCCGAGCTCGAGCACCCGTGTGGGCCGCGGAGCCGTGGAGCGCAGCAACTCGGCAAACGCGTCGCGCAACTCCACCCGCCAGGGCGTCCGATCCGCCGCGGCCACCCAGGCGGCCACGTCGCGGGGATCGCGGAGGTCGATCGGGCTCGGAACGTCCTCATCCATCGGCGCGCAGCTCGTCGCGGGCTCGCATCAGCATCCGGCCGATGCTCCGCCCAGCGCTCAGCGCCGTGGGGAGACGAGCGCGAAATTCGCTCCCTGGGGGTCGAGCGCCTGGACGATCCAGCTGCCGCCTGGCACCTCGTGCGGGCCCATCAGCACCTGGCCGCCGTTCGACTTGATGCGCTCGACGGCCGCGTCGATGCCGTCGACGTTGACGTAGAACGCCCACGCCGAGGCCGGCACGTTCTCCGGCTTGTTCATCATGCCGCCCGACTGCACGCCGTCGACGCCGAAGATCCGGTACTTGCCCATCGGGCCCATGTCCATCAGCTCGATGGTCTCCCAGCCGAACTGGCCGGAGTAGAAATCGAACGCGGCCTTTTCGCCCATGCTCGTGTAGAGCTCGTGCCAGCTCACCAGGCCAGGCGTGGTGGGCAGCGCGGGCGGCGGCTCGTCGGCGCGCGGCAGCGGCGTGAACAGCTCGAAGAGCGCACCGCCGGGATCGGCGACCACGGCGAAGCGGCCGACGTTGGGGATGTCGGCCGGCGAGCGGTGGATCGTGCCGCCAGCCTCGGCGACCCGCTTGGCGGCCGCGTCGGTGTCGGGAACGCCGACGTAGCCCAGCCAGCCAGGTCGCGCGCCGGCCTTCGCCGCCTCGGCGGGGATCGTCATCAACCCGCCCATCCCGCGGCTGCCCGCGGAGAGGATCGTGTAGCGCATGTCCGGCTGGCCGGCGTCGGCCATGTTCCACCCCACCACGGCTTTGTAGAACGCTTCCGCGGCGGGCTGGTCGCTGGTCATCAGCTCGTACCACATGAAGCTCGCCTTTCGAGTCGTCATCGCGTCTCCTGTTTTCCCGTTGCAACCCCGCCGCAACCTGCCACGAGCCACTCAGCGTACCCAGTGACCGGGTAGGGTGTGGGTGGGGGGCGGATCACCCTCGAGATCCGTGCCATGACGCAGCCAACCGGCAAAGACCATCGCCACTCCGACCCCAGCGCCGCTCACATTCCGGACGCGATCCTGACCGAGGAGCACGTGTGCCCCGCGTGTGGACACCCCAATCTCGACGAGCAGCCTGGCCCCACCCGCGTCTCCGGCGGGCACTCGACTCAGTTCGTGTTCGACGAGTGCCACCTGTGCGGCTACCGCTCGAGCCTGCGCCCGAGAACGTGACGAGCCGCGAGATCGCAGGCTCGTCGCTTTACGCCGCGTGCCCGACCACCACGGTGTGCGGTCCCGTCGGCACCGGATGTCCAGCGGTGTCTGTGAAGCCGGCCTCGCGATACATCGACTCGATCTCGCGCAGCGTGTACGCGTCACCGGCCTCGGTGGTCGCGAGCATCGTCATGCTGAACGTGGCTGGCATCGGCGGCGAGACCCGGTCCTCGTTGGGCACGAACTCGAGCGCCGCCACGCGGCCGCCCGGTTTGAGCGCGGCGCGCACCTTCTTCAGCAACGCGACGCAGGTGGGCGGATCGAAGTGGTGGAGAAAGTTCGTGAGCAGCACGACGTCGTACGGCCCGCCGAAGTCCACGTCGAAGGCGCTGCCCGGTCTCGTCTCGTAGCGGTCCGCGACTCCGGCCTTGCGCGCGTTGGCGACGGCCACCTCGAGCACCGCGGCCCAGTCGACGGCGACGATCCGAGCCTGGGGATTCTGCTTCGCCACCTCGATGCCGAAGAGCCCGTGACCCGCGGCGATGTCGAGGACCGACACCGGCCCCGACTTGCCCTTCAGCGCGATCGCGCCGAGCGGCCCCGCCATCGGCGCCATCATCGGCGCCATGCTATGAGCGAACTCCACCCACGCGGGATTGTCGGCCTCCACCGAGCCCTGACCGGGAAGCACGGTGCGTCCCGAGCGGATGATCTCGGCGAGATGGTTGAACGGCTCCTGGATCATCGGATTGCCGAGGAATCGCACCGTCGAGCCGATGCAGGCCGGCGAGCGCGAGTCGAGGAAGATCGCGGTGCTCTGGGTGTTCGCGTACCGTCCGTCGGTCTTGCTCAGGAGCCCGGCGACGGTGAGGAAGTCGCACAGGATGCGCGTCCCGCGCTCCGAGGCGGAGCAATGCCGCGCGATCGACGCCACGTCGCCCGGTCCTTCGCCGATCGCCCGGAAGAGATCGAGCTCGATGGCCGCGCGCAGGGCCGCCGTGCGCTGGTAGGCCAGGAGCGTCTCGAACACTACTGCTGGCGAAGGACCTTCGACCGGCTTCGTTTCCACTGACATGGCGTGTCTCCTGGTTTCACGGGGCGGTGCTCGCCCGCGTGATGGTGGCCCGACTATGGCGACCGTTCGGCTCGAAGTTGGTTTGGTGTCGCGTGCGTTCGTGGGAGCGGCGAACGTAGCACGCGAGTCCCGTGCACCCGATGCGGGACCGCGCGGCGCGGCTGAGCCTGGTGGGCAGGTGTGGTCCGGTGGCCCGTCCGGTATCGCGATGGGTGGCCAGAATCGACGGCTACCCGCTCGCCGGGGAGGATCGCGACTCGCGGCGTGGGGTCATCAGAAGCCACGGAATCCATGAGGGTTCCGAGGATCCGATGACGTGGACCGGGGTGCGGGTGGAGTCGGCAGGGCCCTTGCAATCTCGTGGCGCATGGAGACTCAGGATCCAGCTCAGGGCAGTCACGCCGCGGTGGGCGAGCGGCGCGGGTTCATCCGTCACCCGGCGTCGATTCCGATCGAGATCACGGCGGCGTGTGACGCAGCGCCCGCCACGAGGCGGCTTCGCGACGTGGGCCACGGTGGGCTCTCGTTCAAGGCGTCGCGCGGCTTGGAGCCAGGCGAGATGATCGAGGTTCGGATCGCCGTCTCGAATCCGCCCACCGAGCTCGCGGCTCAGGTGGTGTGGTGCCAGCCGACCCACGACGGTTACGACGTGGGCGTCCAGTTCCTGGGCGGAGACGACGCCTTCCGCGCGCGCATGGTCGAGCAGGTCTGTCACATCCGTCACTATCGCCGTCAGGTGTGGCTCGACGAGCGTCGCCTGCTCAGCAATCGCGAAGCGGCGCTCGAGTGGATCTCCAAGCACGCCGCGGCTAGCTGATCGTTCTCACTGGAAGAGGTCGGCCATGTTCGGGGCGTCGACCGATTGGCCGGTGCGCTCGAGGCCGTAGATGTCCTGGATGGTGCCCAGGAAATTGAAGTGCGTGAACGCGTTGGGTGACTGGTAGCCGGGCTTCCCGAGCGGCGACACCGCGATGAAGAGCACCTCGTTCCCCAGGTCTCCCTCGTCGTAGGTGATGAAGATCACGCCGCCGTCCTTCCACTGCTGGGTCGCCTGGATGGCGGGGACCACCGAGCCCAGGAACTCGTCGGCGTCGGCGATCGTGCCGTCGTGCATGTCGAAGATCTTGTCGGGTGTGATCCAGTAGTAGTCGTTGGCGCGCGCGCCGAGGTCGGTGTAGAAGTCGCCGGTTTGGGCGCGGAAGTCGCCGAAGGTGTGCACGCGATTCAGGCACACCGGCGACGGCTCGGTGCCGGTGCCGTAGATGTCCTGGAAGTAGACGAACGGCATGTGCCGCGCGACGTACTCCCCGGTGTTGCCGGGGAAGCAGTCGGTGAGCTGGCTGCCGGCGGTGCTGTCCTGGCCGTAGGCGCGCCACGCGACGCCCGCGGCCTCGAGCTCGCCGCCCAGGTTCGGGTCGGTGAAGAGCTTGTTGGGTGTGCCCTGGATCAAGTCCTCAGCCGGGTTGTCCTGGATGTCGAAGAACGTGTGGTTGTGATCGCAGGCGCAGGTCATGTCGATGTAGTTGGGCAGCGACGGGTGCTTGGTCGCGGAGTAGTTGGCCGCGGTGGCGTAGGTGCTCACCAGGTCGCGGAAGTGGACCGCGGCGGGATCGTCGAGGAGGCTGGTGCGCCCCTCGTTCTCCATGATGATGACCCACACTCCCGTGAACGCGGGGAGGCCGGCGTTGCCGCTGGGAGGTGGAGTGCTACCTCCGCCACTGCCGCCACCACCACCCCCGCATCCGGCCGCCGCCAGCATCATCCCGAGGAGCAGGACGAGACCGTGAAGACTCCGTTGCGCCGCTCGTTCCGTGCGCATGGTTGTCATCTTCCTTTCACGTAAACGTCACACACGCGGAATCGGTGTAGCAGCCCCGCGCACCGCTTGTCGCGGTGGGGTGCGCGCCGCGCGGTCGAGCGATCAGGGGCCGGCGAAGCCCAGCGCGCCGGTCCACTCGGAGACGTCGCCGGACTCGAATCCGTCGCTGAAGATGGTCCCCGGAGCGGTCGACGAGACATTGAACTGAACGGTGCCGGTGAGCTTGAAGGTGAGCCCGCTGAAGGTGAGCGTGACCGGGCCGAACGGGGACTGTGTGGCGAGGTTCTGCACCGTCATGGCGCCGGTGCCCGCGTCGTACGCGAACGTCCCTTGCAGCACCACGCCGACCGACGCCTGGTAGAGGCTCTCGTCGCCGTTGCAGTTGTTGCCGAGGTAGCCGCTGAACTTGGTGGGCACGAACATCACGAAGTTGCCGCTCTGGTCGGGGTAGGTCTCGCCCGGATAGTCGAAGTCGGTGCGGTCCTCGACGATCTTGTTCTTGATCACGCAGGGGTGGAGCGATGGGCCGAACGAGAAGTGGACGTCACTGCCCAGCAGCGACGCGCGAGTGAGTGTCAGTAGTCCCGAGGTGGTGTCGTAGCTGAAGGCGAACACGCTGCCCGACTGCAGGGTCATCGTGTCGGTCTTGGTCGAGCCATTGGTGGTGAGGCTCAGGCTCGCCTGGTTGGTGGTGGCCGGGATGGCGTCGAACGCCGCGAGCACCACGTTGGCGCGGGCGCGCGACGCACCCAGGAGCGTCGCGAGAGCCACCACGATCGAGAGACGGGGGCCGTGAACCTTCGACGAACGGCGGTGGATCATCATTCCTTCGACCTTGCCTGCACGCGCCTGCCCCCGACTCATCACGGTATCGGCCTGTGCGAAAGGGAGTCAAAGCACGGCCGTCTCGATTCGTCAGGCACTGTCTCGATCCCCGCATCGCGCGCGAGGGACCGCAAACGCTCCAGCCGATCGGGCCTCCAGCGATCGCGTTTCTCCCCGGAGCAGAGCGGGCCCCGGCTTGCGCCGGAGCCCGCTCGCTCGCTTGCTCGTCCGCGCCTGGCGGACGGGGCAGCACTGCCGCTCAGGTCACTGCACGTTCAGGGCGAAATCGTCGACCACGAACGACGTCTGCAGCGAGACGTCCTCTTTGCCGGTCAGGTAGACGCGGATGGTCTGACCCTTGTACGCGGACACGTCGAAGCTCTTCTGCACGTAGCCGGTGTTCTTGTTCAGGTTCGAGTAGGTCGCGAGCGTGGTGAGCACGGTGTTCGACGAGTTGCGGATCGTCACCGCGAGCGTGTCGTACGCCGTGGTGGTGGTGGTCTCCGCGGTGTCGATGTGCAGCCAGAACGAGAGCGTCGCGGTGGTGACGGTCGAGGGGATGGTCACCTGCTGGTAGAGCGTGTCGGTGTGGGTGGAGCCGTAGCCGTCGAGCCAGGCTTTCCACGAGCCCGAGTGCGCGGCCTCGCCGGTCGAGCCGTCGATCACGCCCGCCGTCGCCACCCACGGTGACGCGGTACCGGTCTCGAAGCCGGCGTTGCCGAGCAACTGCTGCGAGCCGCCGCCGCCGCCGCTCGACGTGACGGTGAGCGCCACGGTGGCGGTGTGGGTGATGCTGCTGCCGGTGCCGGTCACGGTGATGGTGTAGCTGCCGGCTGCGGTGGAGGCGCCGACGGCGATGGTCATCGCCGAGCTGCCCGAGCCGGGCGCCGCGATCGAGGTCGGGCTGAACGAAACGGTGGTGCCGGTGGGCGCGCCGCTCGCGGAGAGCGACACCGCCGCGTTGAAGCCGCCCGAAACGGTGGTGGAGACCGTCGACGAGCCGTTGGTGCCCTGAACGACCGAGACCGAAGCAGGCGACGCCGAGATCGCGAAATCAGGAGTCGGCGAGGTGCCGCCCCACGCGTTGATGAGCGCCGCGCCGTCGACGGTGCCGAGACCGGTCACCTGGTCGTAGCCGGTGCCGGCGCTGAAGCCGGTGACGCCCGGGACGCTGTTGTTGCCCGAGGTGACGT
>Ga0265320_10003651_pt1 | contig 10275 bp, 12 predicted proteins | sample 4827metaG_FD_202087 | JGI IMG/M metagenome (GOLD analysis project Ga0265320, IMG submission 202087) | Rhizosphere microbial communities from Carex aquatilis grown in University of Washington, Seatle, WA, United States - 4-8-27 metaG | ecosystem: Host-associated > Plants > Roots > Rhizosphere >...
TCCCTATGTGCGCTTCAACGCGCCGGAAACCTATTCCGCCGCCGATATCCTGGCCCGGGGACGCGGCTTTTGCATCCCCAAGGCCGCCTTGCTCACCGCCTGCGCCAGGGCGGTCGGCATTCCCGCCCGCCTGGGCTTCGCCGATGTGCGTAATCACCTCGCCACCCCCAAGCTGATCGAAAAGAACGGTGGCGACGTCTTCTGCTGGCATTCCTTCGCCGAGATCATGGCCGAGGACAGATGGGTCAAGGCCACCCCCGCCTTCAACCTTGCTCTATGCGAGAAGTTCGGCGTCCATCCCCTTGAATGGGATGGAAAAACCGACTCGGTCTTCCATCCGTTCGACAAGCAGGACCGCCGGCACATGGAATACGTCCAGGAGCGCGGCAGTTATTATGACGTCCCCTACGAGGAGATCACCGCCACCTATCGCGAGCGTTGCCCGCTGATGATGGTGGACGATCCCTGGGGGACCGGCGCCGACTTCGCCGCCGAGGCCAAGGCTCAGTGATGACGGAAAGGCCTATCGACCGTCTGCTGTCGATCATGGCGCGGCTGCGCTCGCCCGAGGGCGGCTGCCCCTGGGATCTGGAACAGACCTTCGCCACCATCGCGCCCTACACCATCGAGGAAGCCTACGAGGTGGCCGAGGCCATCGAGCACGGCGACATGCCCCAGTTGAAGGACGAGTTGGGCGACCTGCTGTTCCAGGTGGTGTTCTACGCCCAGATGGCCAGGGAGAACGGTGATTTCGACTTCGACGCCATCGCGTCCTCCATCGCCGATAAGATGATCCGCCGCCATCCCCATGTGTTCGTCGAGGACGACGGCCGCGATTGTGCCGGTCAGGTGGAAGCCTGGGAGGAAACCAAGGCCCGCGAGCGCGCCGCCAAGGCGCAAGGCGCCGCCGAGCCGGGCATCCTGGACGGCGTGGCCCGCACCCTGCCCCCCATGACGCGGGCCCTGAAGCTGCAGAACCGGGCCGCCCGCGTGGGCTTCGACTGGGACCGGCCGGAAACCATCCTCGACAAGCTCGCCGAGGAAGCCTCCGAGATCGCCGATGAAATCCGTGCCGACGCCCCTTTCGACCGGCTGGAGGACGAGATGGGCGACGTGCTGTTCGTCTGCGTCAATCTGGCCCGCAAACTGAAGATCGACCCCGAACGGGCCTTGAAGCGCGCCAACACCAAGTTCGAGCGCCGCTTCCGCCATATCGAGACGGAGTTGAAGGCCGCCGGGCGATCCGCCGAGTCGGCCACCCTCGACGAGATGGAGGCTCTGTGGCAGGCTGCCAAGACCTTGGAGAAGGCCGGAGGGCATGGTGGCGGGTGACTGGCTCAAGCGGATCGGCGTGCTGGCGGCGGTGCTGCTGCTGTCGTCGTGCTACATCCCCGACAAATTCAAGAGCGAGCTGCGCCTGTCCAAGTACGGCGATTACTCGCTGACCTACAAGGGCGACCTGATGTTCGCCCCCATCCTGGACGATTACCGCAAGAACAAGATCAAGCCCGAGGACGAGGCCGAGCGGCAGGAGAACATCCGCCGCGACCTCGCCCGCGACATCGCCTTCCGCAAGATCGAATCCAAGGGCAAGGGCCGCTTCGCCGTGGAATACGAGCGGGTCGGCCGGCTGGAACGGGTTCAGCTGACCTCGCTGATCCGCCGCGACGCCCGCCTCATTTCCATGCGTTCCATGGAAAACGGCGCCATCGTCATCAAAGCCAACGCCATGAAGCCCTCCGACGCCCAGATCCTGGCGGAACTGGGTCTCAACATGGAAGGCGAATTCCGCATCACCACCGATGGCAACGTGGTCAAACACAATGCCACCCAGGTCAAGCCGTTCGGTACCGCCAAGGTCTATATCTGGAAGATCGAGAATCCCCTGTCCGTCATGCCTGAACTGGTGATGATCCGCGACAACGATCCGCAACGCCCCCTCGCCCCCCGTGCTTCGGAAATGAAGTAGGCCTCGGAGATAAAGCAGCATGTGGAAGAACCGTACAGTGCTGGTCACCGGCGCCACCGCCGGTTTCGGCGCCGCCATCGCCCGGCGTTTCGCCGCCGATGGCGCCAATCTGGTGATCTGCGGCCGCCGCGCCGAGCGGCTGGAGGCTCTTGAGGCCGAACTGGGTGCCGTTCCGGTGCATGCCGCCAGCCTGGACGTGCGCGACCGTGCCGCCGTGGCCGCCTTTACCGCCGCCCTGCCCTGGCCCGTCGACCTGCTGGTCAACAATGCCGGGCTCGCCTTGGGGCTGGAGCCCGCCCAGGCCGCCCTGCTCGACGACTGGGAAACCATGATCGACACCAACCTCAAGGGTCTGATGTACATGACCCGCGCCATCCTGCCCGGCATGGTGGAGCGTGATCGCGGTCATGTGGTCAACATCAGCTCGGTGGCCGGCACCTATCCCTATCCCGGCGGCAACATGTACGGTGCCACCAAGGCGGCGGTGACCCAGTTCTCGCTCAACCTGATCGCCGATCTGGTCAAGACCAAGGTGCGGGTCACCAATATCGAGCCGGGAATGTGCGGCGGCAGCGAGTTCTCGGAAGTCCGCTTCCATGGCGATGCCGAAAAGGCCGCCAAGGTCTACGAGGGCACCACGCCCCTCACCTCCGAGGATGTGGCCGAGGCGGTGTTCTGGGCCGCCTCCCTGCCCGCCCACGTCAACATCAACCGTATCGAGATGATGCCGGTCTGCCAGGCCTCGGCGCCCTTCGCCATCCATCGGTCGTAGGCGGGGTTATTTCCGCACCACCAGCGCCACGCCTGCGGCCGTGGCGGCCATGCCGGCCAGGGCCAGGGGCGTCAGCATCTCGTCGAACAGCAGCCAGGCCAGCAGCGCGGTGACCGGCGGCACCAGATAGAAGAAGCTGGCCACCTTGGCTGCCTCGCCCAGGCGGATCAGGGTCATCAGCAGGCTGATGGCTCCCAGCGACAGCACCAGCACCAGCCAGCCCAGCGACAGGATGAACGGCGTCGTCCACTGGATGACCATGGTCTCGCCGGTCAGGGCCAGCGGCAGCAGGGCCGCCAGGGCGGCCAGATACTGGATCAGGGTGCCGGTGCGCAGGTCCATGCCGGTACAGAACCGCTTCTGGTACAGCGTACCGCCGGTAATGGCCAGCAGCGCCGCGATGGCGAAAGCCATGCCGTCCCAACCGAAGCCGTCGAAATTCACTCCCGTCAGCCGGGTGGACAGCACCATGGCGACGCCGACCAGCCCCAGGCCGAGGCCCAGCCACTGCCGCGGTCCCACGGTCTCGCCCAGCAACGGCCCAACCACGGCGGCGGTCAGCAAAGGCTGCAATCCGGCCACCAGGGCAACCATGCCCGAGGGGACGCCGTGATGGATGGCGCTGAACACTCCGCCGAGATAGATGGCGTGGACCAGCAGGCCGGATACCGCCAGATGGAGCCACAGCTTGGGATCGGCGGGAAATTTGGCGCGGCTGGCCACCACCACCACGCCCAGCAGGGCGATGACGATGACGAAGCGCAGCACCAGGAAGGTGAAGGGCTCGGCATAGGGCAGGCCGTATTTGCCGCCGATGAAGCCGGTGCTCCACAGCAGCACGAAGACGCCCGGCATGGCTTTGGTCCAGGCGTGTTCCCGCACTTGCCTCAGCCCTCGGCCTTGGGATGTTCGACCGGCTCGGGCCGCTTGGGCGGCGCCTCGCCGCCGGTCCAGAACACCCAGGTGGAGGCCAGCCAGGCCACCATGGCGATGAAGCCGGCCAGCTTGGGCGGCACGCCGAAATACCTGGGCAGGACCAGCAGCAGCGTGATGCCGCCGACAAAGCCGCAGACCGTCCAGGCGGCGCCGATCACGTGGCGCGGCAGGCCCTTCTTCTTGGGGGATTCACTCATGTTCTTCAGGGCCTGACATCGATGTAATTGACGACCTTCTTGATCCCCTCGCCTTCCTTCAGGCGGGCAATGGCCTTGTTGGCCTCCTCCTGCGACCGGGCGCGGCCGATCACGTAGAGATTGCCGTAGGAATCCACGGTGGTGCGGAAGTTCACGTCGGCCACCCCCTTGGTGCCGATCAGGCGCGCCTGCGCCTTGACGCCCATCTCCACCGTATCGGCCCAGCTGGGCAGCGCCTTGCGCCGCGCATCGTCCTTGGCCAGATAGGTCACCTGCCAGTAAAGCTTCCTGACCCCCTCGACGCTGCGCACGTCCTTCTGGAACTGGTCATAGGTGGCCTTGTCATCGAACAGACCGGTGATCAGCAGACGCTGCTCGTAGATCTCGGTGGAGGCCTGGATGGTGGTGTTCTTGCCCATATAGCCGTTGACCTTGGCGACGATCAGGTTGTCCTTGGCGATGTCCGAGGCCGAACGTGCCTCGATGGCCCGGTCGATCAGCGTCTTGGGCGCGGTCAGAACGTCCATCAACTGGGCACGGGCCGGAGCGGCCAGGGCGAAAGTCGCAAGTACGGCAACGGCAATTCGGCGCATGGTGCGGTTCCGCATGGGTGGTGTGACCACCAACCATACAGGCCAAGACCAACGGCGCCAATCGGCTATTTGTCCTGGCTATTTATCTGGCGGCGCCCTTGAGGTGCTTGTGCACCGCCTGACGCGAGATGCCCAGTTCCTTGCCGATGCGGGCCAGCGACCATTCGGGATTGGCCTCCTTCAGGGCGCGGGCGCGATCCTTGGTCGACTGCCCGGCGCCACGGGTGCTCAACCCCGTGGCAAGCGCCGCGAAATCCGCCGCCAGGACGCCGTAGCCGCTGCCGTCCTCGCCCCCTCGCCCGGCCCAGTATTCCAGACGAGCGGAAAAATCGGCGATGGTCACGGCCGGAAGGCCGTTGCGCCATGCCGCCTCCACCAGCCGGTGACGGGCGGCGCAGGCCGCCGGCAAGGCGGGGGGCTGGGCGGTGGGGTCGGCCACCAGTTCCATGTGGCGCAGCCGTCCCTCCCAGCGCAGGGACTCGGCACGTGCCGCCTCGACGCTGGCCGGCATGGGATGGACGGCGGCCACGATCGCCTCTACCTCCGACGGCGTCTCGCAGGCGCTTGCGGCCTGGATGAACAGCAACTCGAAATCCGTGGGGCGCAGGACCGCTTCCTCGCTGCCGTAGCGCTGGATCACCACGGCCCGCTCGTCGATACGGGTCAGTTCGCGCAGGCGGAACAGCCGTACCGCCCGGATGATGCTGCCCGGCTTGGCGCCTTCCTCGTGCAGACGCAGCGCCTGCATGGCGGCCTCGGCGCCGTCGCCCTTGCGGGTGGCCCAGCGCCGCGCCAACACCTCGAGCCCGGCGGGATAGCTGCCCCACTCCAGATCACAGAACGCCCGAGCGCGCTCCAGCGCCTCGTCCTGCTCGGCCTCGTTCTCGGCCTCATAGAGCGCCAGCATGCCTTCCAGGCGGTCGAGAGCCTTATCCTCCCGCCCCTGGCTCATCAAATCGAAAAGGTCCATCGCCCCCTCGTCAACACACGGGTTGACGGTGCAACGCCCCGGGCGCCCTGTCAAGACACCGCAATCCATCTTAAGTGTTCTGGGAGTTCCGATCCTGCCGCTCGGCGGCGACCTTGGCCACCACCGCCTTGACCAGACTGGGGGGCGCCGTCAGCACGGAATAGCCTTCGCTGGCGAGGCAGGCGGTTACTGCGGCAAGAAGCAGTCGCGGGATCATCATGGCCTCCGTCAAGACGACGGCAGTGAAAGTCTAGAAAAATCTAGCATAATGCGCGTGAATAACCGGTTAATCGGGCTGACCGATGACGAGATGTAGAAAAGCCCGCCGGACGGGCCGGCGGGCTCTCGAGGTCTTGGTGGGTCCGCCGGGACTCGAACCCGGGACCTCTCGATTAAAAGTCGCTTGCTCTACCAACTGAGCTACGGACCCGGAAAAGAGGGCGCTCACCATAGGCAGATGAGCACCGCTCGTCAACGCTTGGAAAATCTCTATTTCTTGACGTCGGCCAGCACCTGCATGCGGATCAGCTTGTCGGGCTTGGAGACGATGCCGTTGTCCCCCGCGTCGCCGGCCTTGATGCGGTCGACGCTCTCCATGCCCTCGACGACCTTGCCCACGGCGGTGTAGCGACCGTCCAGGCTGGGGGCCGAGCCGAACATGATGAAGAACTGGGAATCGGCGCTGTCCGGGCTGGCCGAGCGGGCCATGCCCACCACGCCGCGCACGAAGGGCTCGCCGGTGAATTCGGCACGCAGCTTGACGCCCGAGCCGCCGGTGCCGGTGCCGGTGGGATCGCCGCCCTGAGCCATGAAGCCGGGGATGACGCGATGGAACACCGTGCCGTCATAGAAGCCCTTGCGGACCAGTTCCTTGATACGGGCCACGTGCTTGGGGGCCAGATCGGGGCGCAGTTCGATGGTCACCTTGCCGGTGGGCAGTTCCAGCAGCAGGGTATTCTCGGGATCGGCGGCCAGGACCGGCTGGGCCACGGCCAGAATCAGGGCGGCGGCGGCGAAAAACAGTCGCTTCAGCATGGTCTCAATCCTCGGAATCAGCGGCGACGCGGAGCGTGACGATACAGTCGGGGTCGGTGACGGCTCCACTGCGCGGCGCGCCCTTCTTGATGTTGTCGACCAGGTCCATGCCCTCGACCACCTGACCCCAGATGGTGTACTGGCGGTCCAGATACGACTGGGTGTCGAAGCAGATGAAGAACTGGGAATCGGCGCTGTCCGGCGATTGGGCGCGCGCCATGGAGCAGGTGCCGCGCACATGCTTGGCCGCATTGAACTCGGCCTTCAGCTTGGTGCCCGAACCACCGGTGCCGGTGCCCTGCGGGCAGCCGGTCTGGGCCATGAAGCCGTCGATCACCCGATGGAACTTGATGCCGTCGTAGAACTTGGCGCGGGCCAGTTCCTTGATGCGGGCAACGTGGTTGGGGGCGAGGTCGGGGCGCAGTTCGATGACGACGCGACCGTCCTTCAGGTCGAGATAAAGAGTATTCTCAAGGTCCACAGTGGTCTTCCTTAAGCCGAGAAGCCGAATTTCTCGTCCAGCCGCGCCTTGACGCGGGGACTGACGAATTGGGAGATCTCACCGCCCAGGCGGCCGATCTCCTTGACGAAGCGCGACGAAATGAACTGGCAGCGCTCGGAGGCCATCAGGAAGATGGTCTCGATATCGGGCGACAGGCGGGCGTTCATGCCGGCCATCTGGAATTCATACTCGAAATCCGAGACGGCACGCAGGCCGCGCACGATCAGGTTGGCGCCGCACTTGGCGGTGAAATCCACCAGCAGGGTATCGAAGGGCCGCACCTCGATGCTGGCCCCCACCGCCTTGGCGAGGTCGGCCATCTCGACCTCGGCCATCTCCACCCGCTCTTCCAGGGTGAACAGCGGTCCCTTGCCGGCATTGACCGCCACGGCGACGATCAGGTGGTCAACCACCCGGGCGGCGCGGGCCACGATATCCATGTGGCCGTTGGTGATCGGATCGAAGGTTCCTGGATAAAGACCGACGCGCTTAGGCATCCTCGCCTCCCGCCATATCATCGGCTGCATCCCCGGCCCCCTCGTCGGATTCGTCGGATTCATCGCCATTGCTTCCGATATCGCACAGTCTGGCGGCGGAAACCACCCGCTCGTTTTCGGCGGTGCGCAGCAGCGTCACGCCCTGGGTCTTGCGGCCGGCGATGCGGATGTCGTCCACCGGCATGCGGATCAGCTTGCCGCCGTCGCTGACCAGCATGATGTCATCCTCGTGGTTGACGGGGAACGACGCCACCACCAGACCCGTCTTGGCGGTCATGTCCAGATTGGCGATGCCGGAACCGCCTCGGCCGGTAATGCGGTACTCGAAGGCCGAGGTGCGCTTGCCGAAGCCGTTCTCGGTGACGGTCAGGATGAACTGCTGCTCGGCGACCATCTTTTCCAGCTGTTCGGCCGGCAGATCACCCTTGAGGAAGGCGTCGCGGGTCTCGGAATCGTAATCGGTGTGGCGCAGGATGGACATGGAGATGACCTCGTCCTCCCCATCCAGCCGGATACCGCGCACGCCGGTGGAATCGCGGCTCTTGAACTCGCGCACGTCCTGAACCGGGAAGCGGATGGCCTTGCCCAGATGGGTGGCCAGCAGCACGTCGTCGCTTTCGGCCGCGCAGGTCTGCACCGAGATCAGGCGCTCGCCCTCGCCCAGCTTCATGGCGATCTTGCCGTTGGCGCGCACCTCGGTGAAGTCGGACAGCGGGTTGCGCCGCACGTCGCCCTTGGAGGTGACGAACATCACGTGCAGGTCGCCCCAGGTGGTCTCGTCCTCGGGCAGCGGCATGATGGTCGAGATGGTCTCGCCATCGTCCAGCGGCAGCAGATTGACCATGGCCTTGCCGCGTGCCTGGGGATTGCCCAGGGGCAGACGATAGACCTTCAGCTTGTAGGCGATGCCGGTGGACGAGAAGAACAGTACCGGCGTGTGGGTGTTGACCACGAACACCTGGGAGAGGAAATCCTCGTCCTTGATGTTCATGCCGGAGCGCCCCTTGCCGCCGCGCTTCTGGGCGCGATAGGCCGACAGCGGCACCCGCTTGATGTAGCCGGTGTTGGTCACCGTCACCACCATGTCCTCGCGGGCGATGAGGTCCTCGATATCGGCCTCGAACTCGTTTTCCTCGATGGTGGTGCGGCGCGGCGTGGCGAACTGCTCGCGAATTTCCATCAGCTCGCCGCGCATCACCTCGAACAGGCGCGGACGCGACGACAGGATCAGCAGGTAGGCTTCGATCTGGTGGCCGATCTCGCGCAATTCGTCGCCGATCTTGTCGCGCTCCAGCCCGGTGAGGCGGTGCAGACGCAGGTCGAGGATGGCCTTGGCCTGAATCTCGGACAGGCGGTAGCAGCCGTCCTCGATGGTGCGGCCGGGCTCGTCGATCAGGCGGATCAGCGGCTCCACATCGCCCACCGGCCAGGCGCGGGTCATCAGCTTCTCGCGCGCCTCGCCCGGATCGGGAGCGGCGCGGATCAGGCGGATCACCTCGTCGATATTGGCCACGGCGATGGCCAGACCGGCCAAGACATGGGCGCGGTCGCGGGCCTTGCCCAGTTCGAAGATGGTGCGCCGCGTGATCACCTCTTCGCGGAAGGCGATGAAGGCGACGATGATGTCGCGGAGCGTCATCATCACCGGCCGGCCGCCGTTGAGCGCCAGCGAGTTGACGCCAAAGCTGGTCTGCAAGGGGGTGAAGCGGTAAAGCTGCGCCAGCACCACCTCGGCGATGGCGTCGCGCTTGATCTCGACCACCACCCGCACGCCGTCGCGATCGGATTCGTCGCGCAGATCGGAGATGCCCTCGATCTTCTTGTCGCGGACCAGCTCGGCGATCTGCTCGAGCATGCGGGCCTTGTTCACCTGATAGGGAATCTCGGTGACGACGATGGCTTCGCGGTCCTTGCGAATCTCCTCGATATGGACGCGGCCGCGCATGACCACCGAGCCGCGGCCGGTCAGTTGGGCGGCGCGGATGCCGGAGCGGCCGAGAATGGTGCCGCCGGTCGGGAAGTCCGGACCGGGCACCAGCTCCATCAGCCGCTCGACCGTCACATTGGGGTCGTCGATATAGGCGCAGCAGGCGTCGATCACCTCGCCCAGGTTATGGGGCGGAATGTTGGTGGCCATGCCCACCGCGATACCGCCGGCGCCGTTGACCAGCAGGTTGGGATACCTGGCCGGCAGCACCATGGGCTCGTAGGTGGATTCGTCGTAATTGGCCTGGAAATCGACGGTTTCCTTGTCGATGTCCTCGAGCAGGGAATGGGCCGAGCGGGCCAGGCGGGCCTCGGTATAACGCATGGCCGCCGGCGGATCGCCGTCCATGGAGCCGAAATTGCCCTGCCCGTCCACCAGCGGCAGACGCATGGAGAAATTCTGCGCCATGCGCACCATGGCGTCGTAAATGGCCGAGTCGCCATGGGGGTGATACTTACCCATGACGTCGCCGACGATGCGGGCCGATTTGCGGAAGGGCTTGTTGTAGTGATACCCCGCCTCGTTCATGGCGAACAGGATGCGGCGGTGGACCGGCTTCAGCCCGTCACGGACGTCGGGAAGCGCACGGCTCACGATCACGCTCATGGCGTAATCGAGATAAGAGCGCTTCATCTCGTCTTCGATAGTGACCGGAGTAATGTCGAATTGCGGCGACGCGGGAGGCGTGGTCAACGAAATTTTCCCATCGGTTTCAATAGAGGAACCAGAATTTGGGGTGGACGCAGGTCCACGCGGGCGCACGCTACCAGATATCGTGAGTCCCGACAACCCGAGGGTATGGGCGACGGGGTATTAG
>Ga0265320_10003652_pt1 | contig 10271 bp, 8 predicted proteins | sample 4827metaG_FD_202087 | JGI IMG/M metagenome (GOLD analysis project Ga0265320, IMG submission 202087) | Rhizosphere microbial communities from Carex aquatilis grown in University of Washington, Seatle, WA, United States - 4-8-27 metaG | ecosystem: Host-associated > Plants > Roots > Rhizosphere >...
TGCGAGGGTGCAGCGAGCAGAAGTACGGAAACTCGCCGGCTTTCGCGAAGGTGTGCGAGAACTTCCCGCCGGTGTCGAGAAGCGGCGAGGCAAAAGCCTTCGTGGTGCTCACCACCGTGTGGGGCATGTCGTCGTGATTGATCCAGGTGACCTCGGCGCCGCTTTGCACGGTCATCAGCCCGGGCGTGAACGTGAAGTTGTCGATTTTGACCTCGGGATCCGCGGGGGTCCCGGCGCCTTCCAACGTCGAATCGACGATTGCGAGCGAGTGCTTTCCCTCGATGTAGTGAACGTTGGTCAGCCCCAGGTAACTCCGTAACTGCTCCGCCGGGACCTTCATGGGACCCGGCGACGGCGCCATGCCGGGTTGCGGCTGCGGGAAGGCGGTGGAACAGGCAGTGTGAAACGTTATGTTACCTTCCACCTTCTGGATGGTCTGATGGATGTGGCCGTTGAGCACGGTCACGGAACCGAACCGTTTCAGATACCCCAGCGCCTGCGCGCCGTCATCGGTTCCCCAACCCCAGTCGGGGTAAATCGTCCACAAGGGCATGTGGGCAAACACCACGATGGGCGTGCTGGCGGAGAGCGACTTCACGTCGTCTTCCAGCCATTCGAGCTGCTCCTGGCCGAGCGAGCCGAGGCCACCCGCCTTGAGGTCGAGCACGTTGACCAGGCCGATGAAGTGCACGCCCTTCTGATCGAAACTGAACCAGCCCGAGCCCTTGGTCCCCTTGCCGTAGCGCTCCAGGTACTGCTTGCCGTTGTCAGTCAGAACATCGTGCTCGCCGGGGACGTAGAAGACTCGCCCGGCCTTCGCGGTCTGGAGAACTTTGTCGAGCGTATCGAACTCTTCGGGCTTTGACAGATGGCTCAGATCGCCCGTGTGAAACACGAACGCAGGAGGCGTAGGCAGCGCGTTGATCCTGGCGACCGCTACCTGCAGTGTCGCGATCACGTCCTGGTTCGCTTCCTTGTTGAATCCGATATGGCTGTCGCTGATCTGGACGAAGCTGAACGTATCTTTGTCCATGGAGCCGTGATCGCCGTTGTGGAGCGACTGCCCGCGCAAGACGCCGCCCGACAGGGCGTAGACGACTCCGGTGCCCGCCCAGGCCATGCAATTGAGAAAACCGCGGCGGTCGATGCCGTCATTCTCGTGATTGTGTTTGATGTAACGTCCCATTTGAATCCCCTCCAACGTGCTAGACTGCTCCGGCGTGCGGAATATTCCCGCGTGTCCACTTTCTGATGGGTCGCGGTTCGGTGCTGGGGGGCATTAGACTGGTAACACAATGTCTGGAACGCTGTACCTGGTAGCCACGCCGATCGGGAACCTGGAAGACATCACGCTGCGCGCGCTGCGCGTTCTGCGCGAAGCCGACCTGGTGGCCTGCGAGGACACGCGGCAGACGCGCAAGCTGCTCGACCACTACGGGATTCAAAAGCCCACCGTGAGTTACCACGAGCACAACGAAACGGTGCGCGCGCCGGAGCTGATCGAGAGGCTGGAGGCGGGCGCGAGCGTGGCGCTGGTCTCGGATGCGGGCACGCCGCTGGTCTCCGATCCGGGCTACCGGCTGGTGACGCAGGCCGTGGCCAAGGGGATCCGCGTCGAGCCCCTGCCCGGTCCATCGGCGGCGCTCGCGGCGCTGGCCGCCTCCGGGCTGCCTACCGACGAGTTCCACTTTGGCGGCTTCCTGCCTCCCCGTTCCACGCAGCGCCGTAAGACGCTGCAGAGGCTCAAGGACGAACCGGCAACTCTGGTCTTCTACGAAGCTCCGCACCGGCTGCTCGAGACGCTGGCCGATATCGAGGAAGTGCTGGGACCGCGCGCGGTGGTGGTGGCGCGTGAGATCACGAAACTCCACGAGGAATTTCTGCGCGGCACGGCGGCGGAGTTGCGGCACGCGCACATCACGCTCAAAGGCGAATGCACCCTGCTGGTGGCCAAAGCGGACCGCCAGGAGGGCCACGACGAGACGCCGATTCCAGAGGCCGTCGAAGCGCACGAGCGCGCCGGCATGAGCCGCATGGACGCCATGAAGGCCGTGGCTCGCGAGCGCGGTCTATCGAAGCGCGACGTGTACCGGGAGGTGGAAGAAGCAGCCTGCAACAAACCCACTAATGGAAACGCACTATAGGTGCTTTGAAATAGGGCACGCTATAATCTTTCGGAGTGGTTAGTCTCAAGGTCCGCTACTTAGTTACTGTCCTCTTCCTGCTGTCCCGGTGTGCGATGGCGGGCGCCAATTCGCCATATCTCTACACCGAAGCGGCGCGCTACGATCCGCAGGGCGGCGAGCGGTTCCCTGCGGGCGCCCGGCTCATGCTCGTTCAAGGCGGCCCGGCGCGCTCGTTCGTCCCCGGATTCGCAGCCTCCGCGGACGCCGCGGTGTCCTTCGACGGAGAACGGGTGCTGTTCGCGGGCAAACAGAAGCCGGGGGAGCCGTGGCGGATTTGGGAGACCGGCATCGCGGGCGGCTCGCCGCGGCGCGTGACGTCGGGTGACGAAGATTGCATCCGGCCGTTCTACATGCCGGGCGACAGCTTCGTCTATGCGCGGCGCACGCCGGCCGGTTTTGAGATCGAACTGGCGCCGCTGGCCGGCGGCAAGCCGCTGCGCCTGACTTACGGCAACGGAAATCACATGCCGTCCGACGTTCTGCTCGACGGGCGGGTGCTGTTCGACGCGCCCCATCGGGCGGGCATGCGCGAAGTCTACACCGTCTATGCGGACGGCAGCGGCGTCGAGACCGTGCGTTGCGATCACGGCCGCGACCGGCACTCCGCCCGGCAGGTTTCGTCGGGCGACATTGTGTTCGTAAGCGGCACGCGCCTGGCGCGGTTCACCTCGGCGCGGGCGGTGGAGCTTCCGCTCACGCTGCCGAAAGGCGAATACGCTGGAGCCGTCGCCGAGCCCGAGCCCGGCCAGCTGCTGGCTCCGTTGCGCGGGGCCGCGGGCGGGGCGTTCACGCTTCGCCTGATGAGGACCGGCGACACGGAACTCGAGCCCCGGATGAGAGACAACCCAAACCAGCTCGACCCAGTGATGGTGCGCGCTCATGCGGTCCCCAAGCGCCACCCGTCGAGCCTGGGTGACCGCGACGGCGCCAACCTCCTGTGCCTGAATGCCTACACTTCGCGCGAGGGCGGCATTCCGGAGGGCGTGGTCAAGGCGGTCCGCGTGTGGGGCCAGAACGACGCTGGCGCGACCATACTGCTGGGCCAAACGGCGGTGGAGCAGGACGGCTCCTTCTACGTGCAGGTGCCGAGCGAGCGGCCGATCCGTTTTGAGCTGCTCGACGGCGGCTCGAAAACCGTGCGTGACATGCGGACCTGGTTCTGGGCGCGCCGCGGCGAACAACGGGTTTGCGTGGGCTGCCACGCCGGGCCCGAGCGCGCGCCCGACAACGTCGCACCCGCCGTGCTGCTGCGCACGACTGATCCGGTCAAGATGTGCGGCAACTGCCACGCCGACAAGTCCGCTTCGCCAACAGCGACCAAACCGAGTTTGCCCGTTCATTGAGGTGGCCATGAAGTACTGGAAACTGTTTTTGCCGATTCCGTTCCTGGCGCTGCTGGTAGCGCAGCAGGCGCGACCTCCCATCCGTTTCGAAGACGTGACCGAAAAGGCGGGCGCTCAGTTCACGCACAGCTTCGGCGCCGAAAAGCTGGGGTCGCTGCTCGAAAGCACGGGCGGCGGCGCGGTGTGGTTCGACTATAACAACGACGGCCTCCTGGACCTCTATGTGGTCAGCGGCATCCCGCTCGAAAAGGGTATGCATCCCTATCCTCTGCGCAAGCCGCCCGCGACGCCGCCGCACAACCACCTGTTCCGAAATGATGGCAACGGCCACTTCACAGACGTCACCGAGCAGGCCGGCGTCGCAGCGAACGTCTTCAGCATGGGCGCCATCGCCGCCGACTATGACAACGACGGCTGGCAGGACCTGTTCGTCAGCGCTTACGGCCGGGTGATTCTCTATCACAACAATCACGACGGCACGTTCACGGATGTTACCGAGAAGGCCGGGCTCAAGGTTCCGGGCTGGTCCATCGGTTCGGTGTTCGTGGATTACGACCGTGACGGATGCCTGGACCTGTTTGTCGGCCGCTATGTCAAATTTGATCCCACTTACCGCGCTTACTATGCGGCGGATAACTACCCGGGGCCTCTCGACTACGAGCCCGAGTCGAACATGCTGTTCCACAATAACTGCAACGGCACGTTCACCGACGTCAGCGAGAAGTCCGGCATCGCGGAGCTGAAGAGCCGCGCCATGGGCGTCACCTCGGGCGACTTCGACCGGGACGGCTGGCCGGACATTTACGTCGCCAACGACAAGACCGAGAACTTCCTCTTCCACAACCAGAAGGACGGAACGTTCAAGGAGATCGCCGTCTCCGCCGGGGTGGCCTACGGGCAGAGCGGCGAGAACACCTCGGCCATGGGCCCGATCTTCCTCGACTTCGACCACGATGGCAAGACCGACCTCTGGGTGTCCGACTCGAAGTACAACCGCATGATGAAGAATGTCGGGGATCTCAAGTTCCAGGACGTGACCGAGAAGTGCGGTATCTCGCAGGCGGCCGCGCAATACACCAGTTGGGGCACCGGCGCCTACGATTACGATAACGACGGCTGGGAGGACCTGTTCATCGCGCACGGCGGACTGATTCACATGGTCCCTATGGAGCACAGCGTCTTCCGGAACCTGGGCGGCTTCAAGTTCGAAGACGTTTCCCCGACCGCCGGGGACTACGTTGCGAAGACCAAGACCGTGGCCCGCGGTGCGGCGTTCGCCGACTTCGAGAACAACGGCAAGGTCGGCGTCTACATCGTGAACCTGGGGGCGCCGGCGGTTCTGCTCCGTAACGTGACGGCGAACGCGAATCATTGGATCGCATTCAAGCTGGTGGGGGCGGGACGCGGGAAGACCAATCGAGACGGCATCGGCGCCCAGATCGAGATCGTCGCCGGCGGCCTCCACCTGCAGCGCGAGCGCGTCGGCTCGTCGGGATATCTTTCGGGCGACGATCCGCGCGTACATTTCGGTTTGGGAGCGGCCACGAAAGTGGACAAGGTGGTGGTCACGTGGCTGGGCGGGGCGAAGCAGGTGATGGAGAACGTCGCCGCCGATCGCATCGTGACCATCGAGGAGAAGTAGCCATGCGGAACCGGATCCTGCTCGCCGCGACGCTGGTTGTCGCTACCTGCGGGGCCCAGCCCAAGCCGCGCTACCCGTCGCCGATCGAGATGGCGATGTCTTCCGACGGCAGCACTCTGTACGTGGTGTGCGAAGGCACGGACGAACTTGCGGTGGTCGATGCGCGCTCCGGCAGCGTGTTGCGGCGCATTGGGGTGGGCCGGGTGCCGAAAGGGGTCGCGCTCTCGCCGGACGGACGGCGCGCGTACGTCGTCAATTCCTGGAGCGACGACGTCAGCGAGATCGACCTGACGTCCTTCAAAGTGGTGCGCACTCTGCGCACGGGTTTCGAACCCACGTCGGCGATTACAGACCGCCCTGGGGCGTTCCTCTACACGGCCAATCGCATCAGTAATGACGTCTCGGTGATCGACTTGAAAAGCGGCGCGGAGATCAAGCGTCTGCTGGCGGGCAGAGGCGCGAGTTATCTGGCGCTCTCGCCCGACGGCGCGCGTATTTACTCGACGCACATTTATCCGAACCTGGGTAAGTTCCGCACGCCGTCGCAGTCCGAGATTACGGTTATCGACACGGCCCGGCAGATGGTGGTGGATCGCTATGGTCTGTACAACGCCGCAGGCATCTTCCACGCGGCGATGTCGCGGGACGGTCGACTTGGCGTTGCGGCCGAGTTGCGGCCCAAGAACCTGGTCCCGCTGGCGCACGTCCAGCATGGCTGGGTGATGGGCAACACAATCGCGGTTTTCGGCTCGGACGCCGGCGAACTGGTGCAGCTTCCGATCGACGAACTGGATCGCTACTACACTCCTCCGTTCAGTGTCGTCATCGCGCCGGACAAGAGCGTAGTTTACATCTCGACAACCGGTTCGGACAGTGTGACTGTGATCGATGTTCCGCGGATGCTGACGTTCATTCGCTCCCTCACGCCCGCCCAGCGGAAGACCGTGGCGAACGACCTCTCGGCTTCCGCCAACTATGTGGCGGGCCGCATACCCGTCGGTGTTGCGCCGAAGGGCATGGCGCTCTCGCCGGATGGCAGGCGGCTCTATGTGGCCAACCGCAACGCTGACACGATTTCCGTGGTGGACACCGCGGCGCGCAAAGTGGTACGGACCATCGCGCTCGGCGCCCCCGCCGAGCTCTCTGCGGAGCGACGGGGCGAGCGTCTATTCTTCAGCGCGCGGTTCGGCTTCCAGGGTCATTTTGGCTGCGCGAACTGCCACCTGGAGGCGACTTTCGACGGCGCTCAATGGGATCTGGAACCGGACGGCTTCGGCAAAGACATCGTGGACAACCGGCTGCTCGAGGACATTAAGGACACCGCGCCGTTCAAGTGGAACGGCGGCAATCCCGATCTCGAGACCGAATGCGGTCCGCGCACCGAGAAGTTCTTCTACCGTTCGCAGAGTTACTCGCGCGACGAACTGGAGGACCTGGTTGCCTTCGTCAAAGCGCTGCCGCTGCGGCCGAACCGCTATCGCCTGCCGAACGGAGACTTGACGCCGTCGCAGGAGCGCGGCAAGGCGATCTTCGAACGCACGCGCGGGAAAAACGGCAAACCGATCCCCGAGAACAACCAGTGCCCGGTATGCCACTCCGGGCCGCACTACACCAACCAGCAGCTTGCCGACGTCGGCAGCGGGAAGTGGACCGACCGCTCGCCCCTGTTCGACGTTCCGCAGTTGAGTAACATCGCCCTGACGGCGCCGTATCTACACGACGGTTCGGCCCGCTCGCTCGAAGAGATCTGGACGGTCTTCAACCCCAAAGACACGCACGGGCTGACGAACGATCTCCAGAAGGACGAGCTGAACGATCTGATCGAGTATCTAAAGACGCTGTAGAGCGAGCCAGATCACTGAATATCGGCCGGGTGAATTGTGTCCGGGATAAAGGAGCGGTCGAGGAGGTCGCGGACATCGGCCCGCTTCTCCAGAATGCCCGCCCGCAGGCCCATATCGGCGATCCGCTGCATCTCCTGGTCGGTCGGATTGAGCATCCGGTAGCTGACCCGGTCCGGTGGCTCGGTTAGAACGTAGCGGATGAGGGCCTCATCCTGGCGGAAGTACGGTGTGACCACACTGGCGGCGCGGACGCGATGGGTCTCCGCCCATTCGCCACTCTCCGCGATACCGCGGACAAGATCGCGCGCAACAGCGGGGCGCTCCCGGATCAGCTTTTCATTCACAACAAGGACGCACGAGATGAAGTGGGGCCAGATGTCTTTGGCATAGTAGAGCACCTTGCCGCTGCCGTCCAGTTCGGCCTTGGCGCAATAGGGCTCGCCCACAAAATATGCATCGATCGCCTTGGAAGCCAGCGCCTCGGGCATATCCGGAGGAGGCATCTCGACGAAACGAATCTCGTTCGGCTTGACGCCCTGATCTTCCATGAGCTTGTGAATCACCAGATTCTGATTGCTGTAAATGCTCGGAATCGCGAAGACCTTGCCCCGCAGATCTCGCAGGTTGGTGGCCCGCAGATCCCGCCGGACCATCACTTCCGACCCGTCGCGGTGGCCCAGGTAGAGGATTTTGACCGGCAGGCCTTGCTCCCTCAGCTTCATTGCGAGGGGCGCAATCATAAAGGAAGCCTCCAGCCTGCCCGCCTTCATCGTCTCCACGATGGTGGGAAAGTCGTTGAAGCGCTGCGACACAAACTGGGTCGTCTTACTGGTACGGGTAGCGAAGTCCGTTACCGGACATGTCAGATGGCAGGTGACCGGCAGGAAGCCGACTTTCAATTGCTCGTGAGCCTGGACATCGCCCGCGCCTTTCTGCTTCCACGGTTTGTATCTCAATACACTCAGCAGCGCGGTGAACAGGACCGCGCCGACGATCCAACGGGCTGCGTATGAGTGGCGCATAAAACCTCCTGCTTACTTCGGACCGGCGGCGTTTTCGATGTCCAAGGCATCCAGAATCCGGCCCATGGCGTCGACAACCTCGGGGTTGGTAAGTTCCCGGGGACGCGGCGTCGAGATCCTGAATTCGCGGCGGATGCGGGCTGGGCGTTGCGTAAGTACGACGATTCGATCCGCGAGTTGCGCGGCCTCCTCGATGTCGTGAGTTACCAGCACCGCGGTTCTGGGGATCTCGCTCAGCACCCGTGCCAGCTCGTTGCGCATGCGAAGGCGCGTCAGGTAGTCCAGCGCGGAAAACGGCTCGTCCATCAGCAGCACGTCGGAACCGCCGGCCAGGGCACGTGCCAGTTCCACGCGCTGGCGCATGCCGCCGGATAACTGTCGGGGATAGTGGTCCTCGAAGCCGTCGATGTGAATGATCTTGAGCAGCGCGCCGATCTGGCGCCTGCGCTCGCTCCGGTCGGCGACGTTGCGCAACCCCAGCTCGATGTTCTCGGTCACGGTCGCCCAGGGAAACAAGCCGTCCTTCTGATACACCATCCTCACTTGGCCTTGGCAATCGATGGAGCCGGCGGACGGCCGCTCAAAGCCGGCAAGCAGGTTGAGCAGCGTCGTCTTTCCACAGCCGGACGGCCCGATAATGGCGACGAATTGTCCATCCAGAATAGTAAGCGAGAGTTTCCGTATCACCTCGACCGCTTCGAACGCTACAGATACGTCGGTGAGTTCCAGGCGACCGGCCATAAGGGAGGCCGCCTAGCTCTCGTAGCCCCAGCGCACGCTGGGAACGGTGGTCAGCTGTACCAGGAGGCGGTCGATTAGAACGCCGATGATGCCTATTACGATCATCTCCACCACTAACAGATCGGTGCGGAGTCCGTTGCGCGCGTCCATCACTGCGAATCCCAGACCGTCCCGGCCAGCGATCATTTCGGCGGCGACGTCCACCAACCACGCGACTCCGGCGGTTACGCGGAGCGTGGTGATGACCTGGGGCATGATCGCCGGCAGCGTCACGCGAGTTAGTTTCTCGACGCGACGGAGCCCATAGTTGTCAGCCACGTGGAAGTATACGAGAGGTATCGTTGCGACGGCAGCCATGGTCGCCAGCACCAACGGGAAGAACACCGAAAGGAAAATAAGAAAGATGGATGCGGCGTCTCCTACGCCGAACCAAAGGATGGCGAACGGCATCCAGGCCAGGGGCGAAAGATTGCGGAAGAAGTTTGTCATGGGCAGGAAAGCCAAACGGGCGGAAAGCACCTGGCCCATCCAGACGCCTGTGGGAATACCCGAAACCACGGCCAACAGGAACCCACAAGTCACCCGATAGAGCGATGTGACTGTGTCGTTGAACAGCCTTCCGCTGGCGATCTCCACGCCAAACCCGCGCGCTACCGCCAAGGGCGAAGGGAACGCACTCTGATGGAACACCCCGGCCTTCCATACCGCGGACCAGAGAGCGATGAAGACGGCGATCACCAGAGCGGGAAGCACCAAGGCGCGAACGGTATTCCTGCTCTTCTTCATGCCCTCACGCGGCAACCGCCTTAAGGAGGATGCCATCTCCGCGTGCGCGCCCTACTTCTTCTTCAGAAGGGCGACGATCGCCTTCTGGTTCTTGACGATGGTATCCAGCGTGGCCTGATTCTTCTTGATGGCGACTTGGTTAAGTTGGATGTGCTTTTGATTGGCGAGAATCGCCTTCTGGTTCTTGAGGATCTGCTTCTGATTCGCGATGACGTCACTTTCAGCCATGGTTTGCCCCCCTGTGGCCACATTGTCTCACCGGGGGCGCTGGCCGGTCAATGCCTGTGTCGAGCTATGCCGGCGGTGAGCCGCGATGCCGGCCGCGCCAGGGGTGACCGTGCAATTACTATGTGAGAACCCGAATATCATTATCGCGAGCCCGCTTACTAGTCAAAATCATGTAACACATTTTCCGTATTGACCCGGGGTCGTTAGGATGATAAGTGATAGTAAGGCTCGCTCAAGGCGGGCGCGGCGCAGAGGGGTAGTCTCGCAAAAGGCTGTTATGGATCCGCAGAGGGTTCGTGCGCCCACTCGATCCGAAGAGATCCGGCAGGGGTGTGGAGGTTACAACCATGAAGCAGTTGAGTCTTCTGTTCTTAGTCTTCGCGTGCCTGAGTGCACGGGCGCAGGATCCAACCGGGACTCTGGAGGGACAAATCCTCGATCCCTCGGGCGCGGCCGTGACGCAGGCGCCGGTCGCCGCG
>Ga0265320_10003653_pt1 | contig 10271 bp, 6 predicted proteins | sample 4827metaG_FD_202087 | JGI IMG/M metagenome (GOLD analysis project Ga0265320, IMG submission 202087) | Rhizosphere microbial communities from Carex aquatilis grown in University of Washington, Seatle, WA, United States - 4-8-27 metaG | ecosystem: Host-associated > Plants > Roots > Rhizosphere >...
CAGCGCCGAATCGGCTGGCTGCTCGCGATCTTCGGGTTGCTGCTGTCGGTCGCTGCCGTTCGCGCGCTGCAGCTCGCGACCCTCAACTCCGGCCGGCTGTCTAGCCTCGCCAACGCCGAGCACGTCGCGACGATCACGCTCCCAGCCGCCCGCGGCTCGATCGTCGACCGCAACGGCGCACTGCTCGCGGTGACCGAGGCGGCCGATGACATCACCGCGACGCCGAAGCAGGTGCGCGATCCGGCGGCCACCGCGCTGGCGCTCTCGCCGCTGCTGCATGTCTCCGTCGCAAAGCTGGAGGCGGACATCACCCACCCAATCGCGCCAGACTGGACGCGGCTCGCCGTGTCGGTGCCGGCCGCGACCGCGGCCGCGGTCAAGAAGCTCGGCATCGCGGGCGTCGCGCTCACGCCCGACCCGCGGCGCGTCTATCCGAACGACTACCTCGCCGGTCAGTTGCTCGGCGGCGTCGGGGCGAGCGGGACCGGCCTCGCCGGCATCGAGCTCCAATACAACCGCCAGCTGAGCGGCGCGGCCGGCCACCAGACGGTCGTTTTCGACGGCCAGGGGCGCGCGATCCACGTCAGCGGTCCGACCGCGGTCGCCGGCAGGCCGGTTGCGCTGACGATCGACGCGCCGCTTCAGCAGTACACCGACTCGGTCGTGGCGGCCACCGGCGAGCATTACATGGCCCAGCACGCCACAGCGATCGTGCTCGACCCGCGGACAGGCGCGATCCTGGCGATGTCCAACTGGCCGCGTGTCAACGCCAACGACTCCGCCAAGGTGGGTCTGTCGGAGAACTACGCCGATCAGCTCGACTACGAACCGGGCTCGACGTTCAAGATCGTCGCGATTGGCGGCGCGCTCTCCGACGGCCTGATCTCGCCCGACACGAAGTTCACGATCCCCTACGGCCTCCAGGTCGCCGACCGCGTCATCCACGACTCCGAGTTCCATCCGACCGAGGTCCTGAGCACCAGGCAGATCCTCGCGGAGTCGAGCAACGTCGGCGCCGTCAAGATCGGAGAGCTGCTGCGCGACAACGGCATGTACGACTGGGTCCGCCGCTTCGGCTTCGGCGCCGCGACGGGCGTCGATCTGCCCGGTGAGGAGCAGGGTCTCGTTCCCCCCGTGGCACGCTGGTCCGGCTCCTCGATCGGCAACATCCCGATCGGTCAGGGCATTTCCGTCACGCCGATCCAGATCGCCGCCGCCTACGCCGCGATCGCCAATGGGGGCCTGCTTCGCACACCGCACGTCGTCTCGAGCGTCGGCGGTGTTCCCGCCGCGGTTCCCGCCGCGAGGCGGATCCTGACGCCCGCCGTTGCGGCAGAGCTGCGCAGCATGCTGGAGGGCGTCACCCGCGCGGGCGGCACGGCGTCGGAGATCCAGATCCCGGGATACACGCTGGCGGGCAAGACGGGCACCGCCAACAAGGTCGTCAACGGCACCTACTCCAACAAGGACTACTACGCGTCGTTCGTCGGCTTCGCTCCCGCCCAGAACCCGCAGATCGAGGCCGTGGTGCTCGTGGACCAGCCTCAGGGCGGCTACATCTACGGCACCGAGGTCGCGGCCCCGGCGTGGCAGAAGATCATGGACTTCGCGCTGCCCTACCTGAAGATCGCGCCCGGTTGAAACGCGACTGCGCGAGTCGCGTAGCTGGGGCGCAAGCCGCGTGCACGGGACCCGCGCCGCGTCGCCTATCGTCACGCCCGGCCAACCGCGTGGGGCAGTCAGGTTCGACGCCCGGGCTCGCTGGGCGCGCCGCCCGCCATAGACTCCGCGGCGCATGTTGCTCTCGCAGCTGAGCGCCGGTGCGGCGCCGATCGAGATCACCTCGCTCGCCTACGACAGCCGGTCGGTGACCCCGGGAGCGCTCTTTTTTTGCGTGCCCGGGCATTCCAGCGACGGCCACCTCCACGCCGCCGACGCCCTCGCGCGCGGGGCGGTGGCGCTCGTTGTCGAACGCCCGCTTGAGCTCGGCGCGCCGGAGCTGCTCGTCGATTCGGCGCGCGCCGCGATGGCGCCGATCGCGGTCCGTTTCCACGGCGATCCGAGCGCGTCGCTGCGCGTGATCGGCGTGACCGGCACCAACGGCAAGACGACTAGCGCCTTCCTGCTGGCCGGTCTGCTGGCCGCCGCAGGCGAGCAATGCGCGCTGCTCGGCACCGTCAAGTCGGTGATCGCCGGGCGCGAGGGAGGGGTGCTGCACACGACCCCGGAGGCGATCGACCTGCAGGCGGACTTTCGCGCGATGGTCGACGGCGGCGACCGCGCCTGTGCGATGGAGGTCTCCTCGCACGCGCTCGCACAGCACCGTGTCGATGGGACCCACTTCGCGGCGGCGCTGTTCACGAACCTGACCCAGGACCACCTCGACTTCCACGCCACGATGGAGGACTACTTCGACGCCAAGCGCAGGCTGTTCGAAAGCCCGCCGCTGCGCGTGATCAATCTCGACGATCCCTACGGACGCCGGCTCGCCGGCGAGCACCCCGGCTCCGTCACCTTCGGGCTCGAGCAGCCGGCCGACTACGGCGCCCGGGAGACCCGCTTCAGTGTGGCGGGAGCCCACTTCACCGCGACCACACCGGAGGGGGAGATCGAGCTGAGCAGCCGTTTGCCGGGGCGCTTCAACGTCGCGAACGTTCTCGGCGCGCTGGCGACCGCGCATGCGATGGGGGTGCCGCTCGAGCAGATCGCGGCGGGGCTGCCGCAGATCGCTCCCGCGCCCGGTCGCTTCCAGGCGCTCGACGAGGGACAGCCGTTCACGGTCGTCGTCGACTACGCGCACACGCCGGACTCGCTGGAGAACGTGCTCGCGGCGGCGCGCTCGCTGACACAGCGGCGGCTGGTGTCCGTGTTCGGCTGTGGCGGCGACCGCGACCGCGGCAAGCGCCCGCAGATGGGGCGGATCTCGGCGGAGCTGGCGGACCTGACGATCGTCACCTCCGACAACCCGCGCTCGGAGTCCCCGGGCGCGATCGTTGAGGAGATCCTCGCCGGTGTCCCGGCCGGCGCGGCCGTCGAGACGATCATCGATCGCGCGGAGGCGATCGCGCGCGCGGTGTCGGTCGCGGCACCCGGCGACGTCGTCGTGATCGCAGGCAAGGGTCACGAGCAGGGACAGGAGTTCGCGGGCGGGCGCCGGATCCCGTTCGACGACGCCCAGGTCGCCCGCGCCGAGCTGCGGGGACTCGCGTGAGGTCCTGGAGCGCAGCCCGGATCGCCGCGGCCGCGGACGCCCGCGTGTTGTCCGGTACCGACGTCGCCACGGGCCCGGCACGCGTCGTGATCGACAGCCGGTCGCTCGCGCCGGGGGACCTGTTCGTCGGTCTCGCCGGCGCGAACACCGACGGCGGGCGGTTCGCGCGAGAGGCGCTTGCCGCCGGGGCGTGGGGGGTGCTCGGCGGAAGCGAACACCTCGATGCGATCGGCGACCAAGGTGACGCGGTCCTGCTCGCCTCGCCGGATCCGGTCTCGGCGCTGGGGCTGCTCGCGCGGGCATGGCGGCGGGAGCTCGGCGCCCGCGTCGTCGCGATCACGGGCTCGACCGGGAAGACATCGACCAAGGACATCCTCGCCGCGGTGCTGGACGGGCAGCTCGAAACGGTTGCGAGCCCGCGCAACCAGAACACCGAGATCGGGCTGCCGCTCGCGATCCTGTCCGCCCCGGCCGGGACTCAGGCGCTCGTGCTGGAGCTCGCGATGCGCGGCGCCGGCCAGATCGCTGAGCTGACATCGATCTGCGAGCCCGACGTCGGCGTCGTCGTCAACGTCGGGCCGGCCCACCTGGAGCTGCTCGGCTCGCTCGAGGCCGTGGCCGCGGCCAAGGGCGAGCTGCTCGCGGGCCTTGCGGCCGGCTCGACCGCGGTCGTGCCGGCCGGCGAGACGCTGCTCGATCCCTTCCTGCGCCCCGATCTCGACGTCCTGCGCTTCGGGCCCGGGGGGGACGTCGCGGTGCTGGATGCCGGCGCCGACGGCGTCCTCGTCGCCGTCGGCGATCTGCGACTGACGCTCGAGCCGGGCTTTCGCGCCGCGCACCTGCTGACCGACCTGTGCGCCGCGCTTGCCGCCGCGCACGCGCTCGCAGCCGACCCCCGCAGCGGCCCGCTCCGCGTCGAGTTCTCCGGGCTGCGCAACGAGCGGCTGTCGCTGCCCGGCGAGGTGATCGTCATCAACGACTGCTACAACGCCAACCCGATGTCGATGCGCGCCGCGCTGGAGGAGCTCTCGAGGACCGCCGCCGGCAGGCGGGTCGCGGTGCTCGGCGACATGCTCGAGCTGGGGGAGCGCGACGAGCAGCGCTATCACCGCGAGCTCGGGGAGGCTGCCCGCGCGGCCGGCGTCGCGCTGCTGGTGACGGTCGGCCCGCGTGCTCGCTGGGCCGCGGAGGACTTCGCCGGCGCCGGCGAGCACCTGCACGCGACCGACGCCCCGGCGGCAGCCGAGCTTTTGCGCACGCGCCTTGAGCCGGGCGACACGGTGCTCGTCAAGGGGTCGCGGGCGCTGGCGCTCGAGCGCGTCGCGCAGGCGCTCGCCGGCGACGGGCCGGTCACCGCGGGCGCTGCGGCGGCCGCGGCCGACACGTTCGCGGGGCGCTGATGGCACAGGTCCTGATCGGCGGCACCGCCGCCCTGCTGATCTGCATCTTTCTGTCGCCGAAGTTCATCGAGTTCCTGCGCCGGCGCGAGTTCGGCCAGCACGTGCGCGACGACGGACCGCAGGGGCATCTCGGCAAGGCCGGCACGCCGACGATGGGCGGCGTGATCATGTTCATCGCGATCGCGGTGCCGTTCGCGATCCTCTCGAACTGGAACGACTGGCACGCGATCGGGGTCTTCGGCGCCGCGATCGCGTGCGCGCTGCTCGGTTTCGTCGACGACTACATGAAGATCGTCAAGCGGCGTTCGCTCGGGCTTCGCGCGCGCACGAAGCTCGTCCTGCTGGCCGCGATCTCGATCGGCCTGTGGCTCCTCGCGCGCAAGGCGCAGGTGCAGCCGGACCTGCGCCTGCGCTTCGTCGACTACAACGTCGACCTCGGCGTCTTCTACCCGTTCGTGATCTACCTCGTGGTCGCCGGAACGACGAGCGGGGTGAACCTGACCGACGGGCTCGACGGGCTCGCGGCCGGCTGCGCGGCGATCGTGCTGATGGCCTACGTCGGGATCACGTTCCTCAGCGGCGAGACCCAGCTCGCGCTGCTGGCGGCATGCGTGGTCGGCGCGTGCGTCGGTTTCCTCTGGTTCAACGCCTTCCCGGCGACGATCTTCATGGGCGACACCGGGTCGCTCGGGATTGGCGGCGCGGCGGCCGGGCTCGCGGTGATGACCCAGACCGAGACGCTGCTGATCCTGATCGGCGGGATCTTCGTGATCGAGGCGCTGTCGGTGCTGATCCAGATCGTCGCCTTCCAGATGTTCCGCAAGCGCGTCTTCCTGATGGCGCCGATCCACCACCACTTCGAGCTCAAGGCGTGGTCGGAGACGAAGATCATCCTGCGCTTCTGGATCATCACGGCGATCGGTGCGGCGATCGGCTTCACGATCTACTCGCACTCGATTCATTGACCGCCGGACGTCCGCCGCTGCCCGCCGGGCCCTACCTCGTGTTGGGGCTGGCGCGCTCCGGGGTCGCCGCAGCGCTCGCGCTCGCCGCGCGTGGGGAGACCGTGATCGGCGCAGACCGCGGCGGCGCCGCTCCGGCGGAACTGGCGGCCGCCGGCGTAGAGCTGACCGAGGATGGCGCCGGCGCGCTCGAGCGCGTGCGCTGCGTCGTGAAGAGCCCCGGCGTGCCCGGCGACGAGCCGCTGATCCTCGCCGCGCGCGAGCGCGGGATCGTGGTGATCGGCGAGCTGGAGCTGGCCTGGCGGCTGCTCCCCAACGACTTCGTCGCGGTGACCGGCACCAACGGCAAGACGACGACGGTCGAGCTGATCGGCGCGATCTACCGAGCCGCCGGCGCGGGCGTCGTCGTGGCGGGGAACGTCGGGCACGCCGTCAGCCTGCTCGCGACGCCGCCACCGCACGGGCAGGCGCCGCTCGAGCCGTCGGTGACGGTGGTCTGCGAGGCCTCCTCGTTCCAGCTGGAGGACACGCTCGCGTTCGCGCCGGCAGCGGCGCTGCTGCTGAACGTCGCGCCCGACCACCTCGACCGCCACGGCAACATGGCGGCCTACCTCGCTGCCAAGCTGCGCGTCTTCGCCAACCAGGGACCGGGCGATGTCGCCGTGCTGCCCGCGGCGGGTTTCGGCGCCGAGGTGCCCGGGCGCGGCGCGCGGCTGTCGTTCGGCGTGGCACCCGGCGCCGATCTGCGCAGCGACGGCGAATGGCTGTGGTGGCACGGGGAGCGGCTGCTCGCCCGCTCGGCGATCCGTCTGCGCGGCGATCACAACGCCGAGAACGCGATGGCCGCGGCGACCGTCGCGCTGGCGCGCGGCGTGCCGGCGGACGCCGTCGTCGCCGCGCTCGAGACCTTTCCCGGTGTCGCGCACCGCCTGGAGGAGGTCGCGACGCTCGGCGGCGTGCTGTTCGTCAACGACTCCAAGGGCACCAACGTCGCCAGCACGGTCGTTGCGCTGCGTTCGTTCGCGCCCGGCAGCGTTCACGTGATCCTGGGCGGGCGCGGAAAGGGCGAGGACTTCGCCGCGCTCGCCGACGCGGTCTTCCGCCACGCTCGTGCCGTCTACCTGGTCGGCGAAGCGGGCCCGCAGATCGGTGCCGCGCTCGAGCGCGTGACCGCGGACGGCGCGATCGCCGTCCAGTCGTCCGGCACGCTGGAGCGCGCGCTGGCGGCGGCGCGGGCGCAGGCTCGGCCCGGCGAGGTCGTGCTGCTCAGCCCGGCCTGCACCAGCTTCGATCAGTTCCGCGACTACGAGGCGCGCGGGGAGGAGTTCAGGCGGCTCGTGCTGGGCTGACCCGAGGGACCGGGCGGTCCAGTGTCCCCGCGGCCGGTGACGGATCGAGCTGACCCGGGCCTTTGTCCGGTGTCGCCGCGGCCGGCTGGTGACGGCCGATCGTTGGTCCGGGAAGGCCTTTCGGCGGCGGTGTTGAAGCACCAGGGATGGCTTCGGTCGCGATGGATGCCGCGCGCTCTGGGCGCGGCGCAGAGCCCACCGTTTCACGAGCGGCCCGGCCGAGGCCCCCGATCGAGCACAGGCTCCTTCTGACCGCCACGCTCTGCCTGCTCGCGGGCGGCGCCGTGATGGTCTACAGCGCCTCCTCGCCGCAGGCGATCGCCGGCGGGACGGCGGGCGGGATGAGCGCGCTGGTTCGCTTCGTCCTCTACGGAGCGATCGGGCTCCTGGTGCTGCGCTACGCATCCCGCGTCGGCCTCGATCGTGTCCGCCGGCTGACCGGGCCCCTGCTCGGCCTCGCGTTCGGGCTGCTGATCGCCGTGCGCCTGCCGGGAATCGGTCATTCGACGCTCGGTGCGCAGCGCTGGATCGGAGCCGGTCCGCTGCAGTTCGAGCCTTCCGAGCTGATGAAGCTCGCGCTCGTGCTCTACGCCGCGCATGTGCTCGCCCGAGGACGCCCGGGCACTCGGAGCCGCACGACCGCGCTGAAGCGCGTCGCGCTGGTCGCCGCCGCGGCCTGCCTGCTGGTCGGCTCCCAGCCCGACATCGGCACGACGCTCGTGATCGCCTTCGCCGTGGCCGCCATCGTCCTGACCGCGGGGATCTCGCTGCGCGTGTTCACCCTCGTCTCGATCGCCTGCGCCGGCGCGATCGTGCTGTTCGCGATCGCCGTGCCCTACGCCGGCGCGCGGCTGACCTCGTTCGTCGATCCGTGGGCGCACGCCAGCCAGAGCGGCTACCAGGCGGTTCAGAGCCAGGTCGCGATCGGCTCCGGCGGCCTGTTCGGGCGCGGCCCCGGACAGTCGCTGCAGAAGGACTACTACCTGCCGGAGGCGCCGACCGACTTCATCCTGGCGGTGATCGGCGAGGAGCTCGGCTTCGTCGGGATCGCCGGCCTGCTCGCGCTGTACGGCCTGATCGCCTACGCGGGGCTGCAGACGGCCCGAAAGGCGAAGGGCAGCTACGCGCTCCTGGTTGCGGTCGGCGTCACCTCGCTGGTGGTGTTGCAGGCGGCGCTGAACGTGTTCGCGGTGCTCGGCATCGCACCGGTGACAGGCGTGCCGCTGCCGTTCGTCTCCTACGGCGCGAGCAACCTGCTGGTGATGCTCGCGGCGATGGGGCTGCTGATGAACGTCGCCGGCGGCGGTGCGGTTCACCTGCGCGCGGTGCGCAGCACGCCGGCGCAAAAACCGCGACGATCCGAGGATGCGCGAGCAGCCGCGGATCGCGATCGCAGCAGGCGGGACGGCCGGGCACGTGGTGCCCGCGCTGGCGGTCGCCGACGCGCTGGCGGAGCGGGGGGCTGAGGTCGTCTTCATCGGCGGCGACCGCGCCGAGCGCGAGCTCGTGCCCGCCGCCGGCTACCCGTTCGAGCAGCTTTCGCTCGCCGCGCTCGACCGTCGCAACCCGCTGCGGGCGCTGCGCGCGCTGTGGCTGGCGGTGCGGGCACTGCGGCGCGCGCGCGCGATCCTGGCCGCGGCGCGCATCGATGTCGTGGTCGGCGGCGGCGGCTACGTCGCCGGACCGGTCGCGCTCGCCGCCTGGACGCGGCGGATCCCGTTCGTCCTGACCGAGGCCGACAGCCACCTGGGTCTCGCCAACCGCGTGCTCGCGCCACTGGCGGAGCGCGTCTGTCTGGCCTTCCCGATCGCCGGGCGCCGGGGGCGACGCTACCGGGTGACCGGACGCCCCGTGGCGGCGGTCAACGGCGACCGCGAGGGCGCGCGCGCCGCGTTCGGGATCGAGCCGTGGGAGCAGTGCGTGCTGGTGTTCGGCGGGTCGCTGGGGTCGCGCACGATCAACGAGGCCGCGCTCGACGGGCTCGACGGCGCGAGCTTCCGCGTCCTGCACGTGACCGGCGCCCGCGACTGGCGGGCGCTGCGGGCGCGCCCGCGCGGGCCGCGCTACGACCTGCGCGAGTACCTCGACCGCGACCAGTTCGGCCAGGCACTGGCCGCGTGCGATCTCGTGGTGGGTCGCTCGGGAGGCTCGATCTTCGAGCTCGCCGCCTACGGTCGCCCTTCGATCCTCGTTCCCTACCCGGCGGCCAGCGCCGATCACCAGCGCACCAACGCGGCGTGGATGGAGCGTGCCGGGGCCGCGGTCGTGATCGACGACAGCGAGTGCAGCGGCCCGCGGCTTGCCGCCGAGGTCGGGCGACTGATCGGCGACCCCACGAAGCTCGCCGCGATGGGTCGCGCATCACTCGCGCTCGCGCGCCCCGACGCGGCCGCGGCCGTCGCGACGATCGCGCTGGCGGCGGTGTAGTGGGCTCCGCCGGGGCAGGAGAGCGTCCCTGGACGGGACGCAGACTGCACTTCGTCGGCGTCGGCGGCGCCGGGATGAGCGCCTACGCGCGGGCCGCGCGGGAGCTGGGAGCCGAGGTGTCGGGCTCCGATCGCGCCGACTCGCCGTTCGCCGCTGCGCTCGCCGCCGACGGCGTGCTCGAGGCGACGATCGGGCATGCCGCGGCGAACGTGCCGCCGGGCGAGGACGTCGAGGTCGTCTGCTCGAGCGCGATAGGCGCCGACAATCCCGAGCGTGTGAGCGCCGGCGCGCGCGGGTTGCGCGTGCTGACGCGGGCGCAGCTGCTCGGCGAGCTGACCGCGCTGCGGCGCACGATCGCCGTGGCCGGAGCCCACGGCAAGACGACGACCTCGGCGATGATCGTCAGCGCGCTGCGCGCCGGCGGCGAGGACCCCTCCTACCTGATCGGCGGCATCCTGCGCGAGAGCGGGCGCAACGGGGAGTGGCGCGAGGGAGAGTGGCTGGTCGTCGAGGCCGACGAGTCGGACCGATCGATGCTCGCGCTGACGGTCGAGATCGCCGTCGTGACCAACGTCGAGCTCGACCACCATGACGCCTACGGCTCGCTGCACGAGCTGGAGGCGGTCTACCGCGAGTTCCTTGCCGGGGCGCGCCGCGCCGTGATCTGGGACCGCGCCGAGCTGCTCGCGCTTCGCGAGGGCCCGGCGCTCGCCTTCGACGTCCCGGCCGCTGTGCCCGGAGCCGGCGGGGCGAGCTTCGACTGGGACGGTGTCGAGGTGACGCTGGCCGTGCCCGGCGAGCACAACGCGCGCAACGCGGCTGCCGCGCTGCGCGTTGCGGAGCTGGTCGGCGTGGGCGCGGCCGACGCGGCGCGAGGGCTCGCCGCGTTCGCGGGGACCGCGCGTCGCTTCGAGCGGGTCGG
>Ga0265320_10003658_pt1 | contig 10264 bp, 9 predicted proteins | sample 4827metaG_FD_202087 | JGI IMG/M metagenome (GOLD analysis project Ga0265320, IMG submission 202087) | Rhizosphere microbial communities from Carex aquatilis grown in University of Washington, Seatle, WA, United States - 4-8-27 metaG | ecosystem: Host-associated > Plants > Roots > Rhizosphere >...
CCTGGTGGGATTGCTGGCCAACGGCCACGTCCTGCTCGAAGGCGTCCCCGGCCTCGCCAAGACGCTTTCCGTCCGCACGCTGGCGGCGGCCGTGCACGGCAGTTTTCATCGCATCCAGTTCACGCCCGATCTGCTCCCGGCGGACATCGTCGGCACGTTGATTTATAACCCAAACGATTCAAAATATCACGCCACCCGCGGGCCGATCTTCGCGAATTTCGTCCTCGCCGACGAAATCAACCGCGCGCCGGCCAAGGTGCAATCCGCGCTGCTCGAGGCCATGCAGGAACGGCAGGTGACGCTCGGCGGCGAAACGATGAAGCTGCCATTGCCGTTCCTCGTGCTGGCTACGGAAAATCCGATTGATCAGGAAGGCACGTATCCGCTGCCCGAAGCGCAGGTGGACCGTTTCATGTTCAAGGTGATTCTCGATTATCCGAATGAAGCGGAGGAACGGAAAATTCTGGATCGCATGGCCTTCACCAGTCCGGAACAGCCGGTAAACCCCGTGGTCTCGCTCGAAGAAATTCTGGCGACCCGCAAGCTCGTGGACCAGATCCACGTGGATGAAAAGATCCGCGATTACATCGTCAAAATTGTTTTTGCCACGCGCAAGCCGCAGGATTTCAAGCTGGACGTGAAACATTTCATCCAGTTCGGCGCCTCGCCGCGCGCGACGATTTTTCTCACGCTCGCCGCCAAGGCGTGGGCGCTGCTGCAAGGCCGCGATTACGTGATTCCCGAGGACGTGAAAAGCATCGGTCCCGACGTGCTGCGCCACCGCATCATCCTCACCTACGAGGCCGAGGCGCAGGCCGTGACGACGGATGCGATCATAAAGAAGGTCTTCAACGCCGTGCCTGTGCCATGACCACCGAAGAGTTACGATTGCCGGTTTACGATTTGCTTCGCGCGCCCGCATGGTTTTTTGAAATCGGCAATCGGCAACCGGCAATCGAAAATTCCCCATGACCCTCACCGAACTGCTTGAATCCGTCCGCCGCGTGGAGGTGCGCACCAACCGCCTCGTGAACGACACGATGGTCGGCGCGTATTTGAGCCGTTTCAAGGGCCGGGGCATGGATTTCGAGGAGTTGCGCGAATACATCCCCGGCGACGATGTGCGCGACATTGATTGGAACGTCACGCATCGCATGGGCCGCCCGTTCGTGAAGCGGTTCCGCGAGGAGCGCGAACTCACCGCCGTGCTCGCCGTGGACGTGTCCGCGTCATCGTCGTTTGGTTCGGCCAGCCACACCAAACGCGAATTCGCCGTTGAAATCGCCGCCACTCTTGCCATGTCCGCCGCCCGGACCGGCGACAAAGTCGCCCTGTTGCTGTTTACCGATGAGGTGGAATTGTTCGTTCCCCCGCGCAAGGGCCGCCGCCACCTTCTCCGCCTCGTTCGCGAAATGCTGGTGTTCAAACCACGCCGCCGCGGCACGGACATTTCCCGCGCGCTCGGATTTTTGAACCACGTCCTCCATCGCCGCGCAATTGTATTTTTGCTCACGGATTTTTTGCACTCGGGTGACAGGGATCGTCCTCGCCCCTCGTCCTCGTCGTCGAAATTGCCCGTCATAATATCCGAGAACGAAGGACGAGAACGAGGACGATTAAGAGAATCCCGTGACGTCATCGCCGAACTCGGCCTCACCAACACGCGGCACGACGTCGTCTGCCTGCACCTGCACGATCCGCGCGAAAGCACGCTGCCGGATGCCGGCCGGCTCACGATTGAGGACGCCGAAACCGGCGAACTGCTGGAGCTGGACTCTCATCGCCAGGCCGTGCGCGAGCGTTTCGCCGCCGCCAACGCCGAACGGTTGGCGGAACTGGACCACGCGCTCATCCGCACAGGCGTGGACACGCTGCGGCTCGACACCGCCGAACCGTTCGCGCCCGTGTTGCAACGATTCTTTGAAATCCGCCGGGGCCGGAGACGCGGGTGAAATGGAAAAGAACAATCAACAATCAACATTCAACGCCCAACGCCCAACGCCCCGCTGCCGACGCAGGCTCATTGGATGTTGGAAGTTGAATGTTGGGTGTTGGGTGTTTTTGCTTCTTGGTTTTTCCCTTTCTGCCCAGGTGTCAACGAACACACCGCCGGCGCTCGCACCGCCTTATGGCGACATCCCGCCGACGTTCTGGGAACAGCACGGCACCACGATCCTTGCGGGCAGCCTCCTGATGGCCGCACTGGCGGCTGTGAGTTTGTGGAAAATGCTTCAACCCAAACCCGCGGTCATTCTGTCGCCGGAAATTCTGGCGCGCGCGGCGCTGACGAAATTGCCGCGCCAGCCCGAAGACGGAAAGCAATTGAGCGAAGCTTCGCAAATCCTGCGCCGTTACGTCATCACCGCGTTTGAACTGCCGGCGGCGGAGTTGACCACGACCGAATTTTGCGCCGCGCTCGCCGCCAGTGAAAGAATTGGCGGTGAATTGGCCGCGGCCGTTTCGAGTTTTCTGCGCGAGTGCGACGAGCGGAAGTTTTCGCCACCGCCGGCCGCAACCCTCAATGCCGCAACCCGCGCGCTCGAATTGATTTCTCTCGCCGAGCAAAGACTGCTTTCGGTGGGGCGGGCGTCCGCGCGTGCCGGATTCGACGGCCCGTCAACAGCCCCGCCCCGCCTGGATGCCAGTCCGGCACAAAAATGAACGGCGAATTTGAATTCCAATATCCGTGGCTGCTGGCGTTGCTCGGCCTGCTGCCGGTGTATGCGTTGCTGCGCGGCAAGACCGGCAAGCCGGCGGCCCTGCGATTTTCCAGCGCGGACATCGCGCGGGCGGCGGGAACCCGGGTCCGCACAGCGGCGGGCCGATTTTTATTTTTTCTCCGCCTGCTGGCGGTGGCTTTCGGCATCGTTGCGCTCGCCGGACCGCGACTGGCGGATTATCACATCGAGACCGAGACGCCGGGCATCGACATCATGCTCGTGCTGGATTTGTCGTGGTCCATGGAGGCGATTGACATGGGCAGGCCGGCGGAAAAACTGTCGCGCTTTGCCATTGCGTCCGGAGTGCTGAATGATTTCATCCGGAAGCGGCCAGACGACCGGATCGGCCTGATTACCTTTTCCGGCGTGCCGTATCTCGCCAGTCCGTTGACGCTGAATCACGACTGGCTCGTTGAAAATCTCCAGCGCCTGCACGTTGGCATCATCCGGGACCTGGGCACGGCCATCGGCGACGCGGTTGCAGTCGCAGCCAAGCGGCTCAAGGCGGTGCCGAACAGCAAGAGCCGTATCACGATTTTGCTGACTGATGGCGACAACAATCAGGGCAAGCTTGATCCCCTGCCGGCCGCGCAACTTGCGGCCGCGCTCGGCACAAAAATCTACGCCATTGGCGTCGGCGCCGAGCAGCCGTGCAACCTGCCCGCGTTCGACCCGGCGACGGGACAATTGCGGCTCGACACCAATGGTAATGTCATCCCCACGCTGCTCCTCCAGCCGGCGAATTATTCCGTGCTGGGCAAGATGGCCGCCCTGTCCGGCGGACAATTCTACCGCGCCACCAACCAGCGCGAACTGCAAAATATTTACAACCAGATTGACCAGCTGGAAAAATCCCGGGTCAAGCTGCGGCGGTTCGCTACGTATCAACCTTTGTTTAAATGGCCGTTGTTCGCCGCGCTGGGATTGCTGGCGATTGAGATGATTCTGGCGAACACCCGGTTTCGCCGCGTGCCGTGAGGGATTTATGATTTACGATTTACGATTTACGATTTTGGAAGTCTGGAGCGCCGAGCACCGCCTCGGCGAGTTGCGATGCTTTTTTCAATCACGCCGGGGCAGTGCTCCGCGCTCCGAATGCCAGCGCCACGCGTTTTACCGCCGCCTCAAATCGCCAATCGTCAAACCTCAATCGTAAATGTTCCCGGATTTCCATTTTGCCGAACCGCACTGGCTCTGGCTGGCGGCGGGCGCTCCGGTCTTGCTGGCGCTGCTGCACCGTCATGCCGCCGCGGCACGCCGCGAGCAGCTTGCCCGGATGGCCGCACCGCATTTCATCGAGGAACTCACGGCATCGCACAGCCCGGCGCGGCGCCGTTTCAAGCATGCGCTGCTGCTCGCGGCCTTGGCGTTGGCCGGCGTTGCCCTCGCGCGGCCGCAATGGGGCGGCGCCGGGGCAAACAACGCGTGGCTGGGCGAGGACGTGGTGTTCGTGCTGGATTGTTCGCGCAGCATGCTGGCCACCGATGTTTTGCCGAACCGGCTGCAGCGGGCGAAATTTTCCATCCTGAATTTTGTGCAGCGGCAAAGCCATGGACGCGTCGGCCTGGTCGCTTTCGCCGGCAGCGCGTTCATCCAGTGTCCGTTGACCTTTGACCACGATGCTTTTGAGGAAACCCTACTTTCCGTGGATGACAATACGATTCCGATTCCGGGCACCGACATTGGCCGTGCCCTGAATGAGGCGTGTCGCGCGATGGACAAGGGCGCCCGGCGCAAACTGGTCGTGCTCGTGACTGACGGCGAGGATCTGGAAAAATCCGGGGTGGCCGCCGCCAAATCCCTGGCAACGAACGGGGTGGTGGTGTTCACCATCGGCGTCGGCACGCCCGCCGGAAAGGAAATTCGATTTGCGAACGCCGCCGGACAGGTGGAGCTGGTGCGGGATGCGAAAGGTGAAATGGTGCGGAGCCGGCTCGACGAACCGACGCTCCGTGAAATCGCGCAGGCCACGGGCGGCAGTTATTATCCGCTGGGCGCGCTGGGTGAAGGTCTGACAAAGGTCCGCACCGCGATTCATCTGCCGGACCGCGCGGGCGGCCCGTGGCCGTCCGTTCAAAGCGAGATGGACCATTTTCACCTGCCGCTCGCCGTTGCGCTGGCGCTCATCATCGCCGAATCTTTGACCGGCACGCGACGGAAAAAATTTCCAGCATAACCATGAAACTGTTTGCGACATTGGACGGAATCGCGCTGGCGGCTGCGCTGGCAACGGGTTGTCCCACCCTGGCCGGCGGCGAAACGAATGCCGTTCCGCCGGTCACGGCCCGGGGTTTTTACAACGCCGGGACGGCATTGCTCGCCGCCGGCAAATTCACCGAGGCGGAGCAGATGTTCCAGTCGGCCCTCGCTTCGCCGGATGAACGCGTGCAGCCATCGGCCCTTTATAACCTCGGCCACACGCGGTTTGCCGCGGGCCTCGAGCTGTTGAAAAAAGGGCCGGACGCGCAGAAACTTGCCGCCCAGGACAAGGCCAGCCTGGCGACCGGCGGGGAAGCCATTCGATCAGCGCAATCGGCGCTCGATGAAAATGATTTGTTGCAGATGGTTGCCGCCTATCGGGAGGGGCGCGGCGTCCGGCGCGAACTGCGCAGCGCGGAAAAGGCCGTCCGGGAAGCAATGGAAACCTGCGGCCAGACACTCCGCAAATGGCGGCGGGCGGCGGATGATTTCAAGAGCGCCGCCGAACTGAAGCCCGCCGACACCCATGCCGCAACGAATGCGGAGATTGTCGAACAGCGCATCGCGCAGCTGGTGGACAGCCAGCGGAACATGCAACAGATGGCGGCGGCCCTCGCCGGCCAGCACCAGCAGCTGAACGCGTTTTTGAGCCAGCTCAAGGGCCGCATCCCGAGGGAAGACGCGCCGCCGGGCGCCGCCGGCAATGACGAGGACGAGGACGTGCAACCGGATTCGCTGGCCGGCCAGAAGGAGAATCCGTCGCGCGAAGGCGGCCGGATGCAGATGCAGCTTTCGCCGGAGGAGGCAGGGCAAATTCTTGACGGTTTATTGCTCGATGGCAGCCGCCGTTTGCCGATGAGCGACGAAGCCGGCGCCCTGCCAAAAGACAAAAAAGGGCACGATTGGTGATTTTGAAATGCGCTTTGCCTCTTCCAAACAGTTTCTGCTCCTGCTGCTCATGCCGCTTTTGTTGCGGGCGCAGCAGCCGCAAGGACCGACCGGCGGACTGATGCAGCTTCAAGTGGCGCAACCGGCGGTGGATGTTTCGTCGCCGGTGACCGCCATGGCGGTATTCGATCCACCGGTCGTGCGCCCGGGAGAAAAGACCTTTTATCGGGTGACGGTGGATGCGACGGAATCCTCGATTCGATGGCCGGGCAAAATGTCCCTGCCGCCGGAGTTGAGATCCGGCGCGAACGCGCGCGGCCAACTAACGCAGGTTCTGGAGAACAAATTCCGTCCCCTGACATCCTTCATTTACGAAGTGCGGGCAACCGCGGTGGGACGCTTTGGCATCACGAATTTCACGGTGGAGGTTTACGGCAAACCGCTGGAAATCCCGGCGGCAATCCTGGATGTGGTCGCGGAAAATCCCGAGCCGCAGGCCGCGCGGGAGCTGCGGCTGGAAACCTCGGCCACGAATGTTTTTCTCGGCGAACCGTTCCGCGTGCGCGTGATGTTGCCGGCGGGATCAAGCAATCAAGTTGAAGCGCTCCGCGAACTCCAGCTTAACGGCGACGGCTTGATGACCGACAAAACAACGGCGCGACAATCCGTTGAGCCGGTCAACCTTGACGGCCACCTCACGCCGGCGTTCATCTGCGAAATGGTGGCAACGCCGATTGCCGCCGGGCCGTTGAAATTTTCGGCGCAAGGTTTCGCTGCGGGTCGCGAGTTTACCGGGCCGATTTCCATTCACGGACAGGTAACCCTGCCCGCCGGACCGACAAAATATGTTTTGCTGGTTTCGGACGCGGTTGAAATCAACGTCCGGCCGCTGCCGTCCGCGGGTGAACTGCCCGGCTTCACCGGTGCCATTGGAAAATTCGCTTGCGACCCGCCACAATTGTCCACCAACCGGCTCCAGGTCGGCGAACCGGTGCATCTGAAAGTGGTTTTTCACAGTCAGGGCGATCTGACCAGGCTGGTGCCGGCGGATCCGCCACATTCGCCGGATTGGCTGTTCATCGCCGGCAACCCGCCGGACACCGGCTATACCTTGATTCCTTTGACCGATGAAGTGCGGGAAACGCCCGTAATTCCGTTCAGTTATTTCGACCCGGCAACCGCGAAATATGTGGACCTGACGATTCCTTCGCTGCCGCTCACAGTTGTCGGCGACAGCCTGCCGGTGCAATTGCCCGCTACCGACGATGAAACGCAGTCCGCCGCGCCGTTGAAGCTGAGCGGGCTGGCAACCACGCCGGGCAAAAGGGTGGGGAGCCTGAAGCCGTTGCAATTGCGCGCCTGGTTTGTGTGCGTGCAACTCGTGCCCGTGATCGGTTTTCTCGCGCTCGGGCAGTGGGATCGCCGCCGCCGTTTTTTGGAAGCGCATCCGGAAATCGTGCGGCGCCGTCAGGCCCGGCGCGCCCTGGGCCGCGAAAAACGCAAATTACAAAAGGCGGTTGCCGCCGGTGACGCGATGGCGTTTGTCCAGCATGCGGTGGCGGCGATGCGCATTGCGGTTGCGCCGCAGGATGCGGCAAATCCGCGGGCCTTGGTCTGCGCTGACGTGCTGGCCCAACTGGACAGTGAGGATCAATGCAGTGCCGCGGGCGAAACCGTCAGGAAAATTTTTGCGGCGGCGGACGCGCGATTTGCCGTCGCCGCCGGCACGCCGGCCGGTCTGCTGGCGCTCCGGTCTGACCTGGAAACGGTGCTGCGGAAACTGGAGGAAAAATTATGAGCCGGTGCCGCATTTTTCTGGCCTTGATTTTATTTGCCGCTGAATTCAGCCAGGCGGCAACGAATGATTTTTTTGCGCAAGGTGTCGGGTTGAGCCGGGCCGGGCAATTTCCCGAGGCGGCGGCGGCTTTTGCAAAAGCCGCGCAAACCCGGTTGGCCAGCGGCACCCTGGTGAATCTGGGAATTGCCGAGTGGCGGAGCGGTCACGCCGGCCCGGCCATTCTGGCGTGGGAACAGGCACAGTGGATTGACCCGTTCGAGGCGCGCGCCCGGGCGAACCTGAAATTTGCGCGGCCGGCGGCCCAGGTGGATGCGCCGCAATTGAAATGGTTCGAGACCGCGTCCTTGTGGCTGCCGTCGGATGCGTGGGTCTGGCTCGCCGGGGCGACCCTCTGGCTGGCCGTGGGCCTGGTGACGTTGCCGGGATTTCTCCGGCGGCGGAAGGCGGGCTGGCAGCAGGCGCTGGCGGCGCTGGCCTTTGGATTTTTTCTCTTCAGCCTCACGGCGAACCTCGGCGTGGTGAGCCGGACGCAGATCGGTTTTGTCCTGAAGAAGGAGGCGCCACTGTTGTTGACGCCGACGAGGGAGGCGGAAGTGGTTTCGACGTTGAACGCGGGCGCGCCCGCCCGGCGGCTGCGGGTGCGGGGAAATTATTTTTTCATCCGCACGGCATATGCGACCGGCTGGATCAGCCGGGCGCAATTCGGTCTGGTTTGTCCGGATCAGCCGGATGCCGGGGTGGAATCCCCAACGGGTCGAACCGAACCCGAATGAAATGAACTTCGGAACGGGGCGGTTGACCGGGAAAAGGCCGCACCGAGATGACTTGCAACAATTCAAGCCACGGACTCACCCCTCACCCTGGCCCTTTCCCCTTTGAGGGAAGAGGGAACGGCAAACGGACCCTCGGCCTCATCCTATCACGTACACCCGTGATCGTCGTTGTTTTTCAAACCCACCGGCCGATGATTCTCCCTCTCCGCTCCATCGGATGGAGGGGAGAGGACGGGGTGAGGTGAGGCTCAGCGGTGTTGACTTTAAACCTTTCGGTCACATTGAACGCGAACAGAGACCAAAGAGTGTATGTTACTTCACGAGTGGTTCAGGCAGCTCAGTCATGGCCGGCTGGGGTGGGGAATTGGTGGAGGCAGCGGGCTTCAATGCCGGGGTCGTATCGGCGCCGGCGAGTTCATCCGGCAGAATGGTGACGGCAATGCGGCGGTTTCTGGCTCTTCCCTCGGCGGTCGCATTGTCGGCGATGGGGCGGTATTCACCATAACCCACGGCCCCGACCCGGCGCGGATCCACCCCCGCTTTTTCGGCGAGAAAATGCACGGCCGCCAGGGCGCGGGCGGTGGATAGTTCCCAATTGCTGGTGAACCGGCTGCGGGCTTCGGGCCGGATGGGCACGTTGTCCGTGTGACCGATGACGTGAATCTTGAGCCCCGGGTGCCCGGCAAGAATGGCGGCAATCTTGCGCATGACGGACTCTCCGTCCGGTTTCAAGATCGCTTCGCCGGAATCAAACATGACGCGATCCAGGATGTTCACGGTGAGCTTGCCTTGCAGATTGGAGATGGTGATGTCCTTGGATTCAAGGTCGGCGCGCATCTCGTTTTCGAGTCCTTTTGCCATTTGGGCGGCCATGTCTTTTTCCTGTTCCAGGTCTGCAATCTTGGATTGCAGGGCTGCGATCTGGTCTTTTTCTTTTTGGTTTTCGTCCTGGGCGCCGGCGAGACTGGCGTTGGCCTCCTCCAGCCGGGGCTGGAGTGATTCCAATCCGCGTTGTTTGGCCAGGGCCGAGGCCCAGAGGAGCAGTGACGCCACCCACAGCACGGCAAGGATGCCGGCGGCAATCCAGCCCCACCGGAAGGCATCCGGACGGCGCCGGGCCCGGGTGGCATATTCAGTAAATGGTTGTTTGCCTTCGCTCATATTGCGTCGGGTGAATTTAATCAGACCGTCTCAGGCCATCCAAGCGAAGAATCTTTCCAGCGGATTCTCGCGGTGTAATTCATTTCCAGCACACGGCGCTGGACCGGCTTCCGCCGTTATACCGGCAGCCAATCCATTTTCATATTTCCACCGCAGAGAGAGCCACCGATATTGACATCCGTCCGGGGGCCGGTACATGATGCCGCGCGATAAAAAGCAGGCTTGGTTCAAATGCCATCGACCGTGACCCGCAAACGAGGCCGGCATTGACCCAAACTCCAATTAGTTTTTGATCAACTGCCATGAGTGCCAATAATGAAATTCCGTACAACGCCACGGTTGTCGGACGCGAGGAAATCAATCCGCAACTGGTGATTCTCCGGGCCCAGCCCGATGCGGCGCTGTTCGACTTCAAGCCCGGACAGTTCGGCGTGCTGGGCCTGCTGGGCCGGGAACCGCGCGTTCCGGAAGCGGCCGCGGAAGAACCCGTTTCCGAGCCGGACAAGATGATCCGGCGCGCGTACAGCATTGCGTCGTCCAGTGTGGAGCGCCGTTACGTGGAGTTTTATCTCACGCTCATCACCAGCGGCCAGTTGACGCCGCGCCTGTTTGCCTTGCGCCATGGCAGCCGGCTGTTCCTGGGACCGAAGGCCACCGGCGTGTTTACACTCGATCGGGTGGCGCCGGACAAGGCGGTCATTCTGATCGCCACCGGCACGGGGCTG
>Ga0265320_10003659_pt1 | contig 10262 bp, 9 predicted proteins | sample 4827metaG_FD_202087 | JGI IMG/M metagenome (GOLD analysis project Ga0265320, IMG submission 202087) | Rhizosphere microbial communities from Carex aquatilis grown in University of Washington, Seatle, WA, United States - 4-8-27 metaG | ecosystem: Host-associated > Plants > Roots > Rhizosphere >...
ATTTCATGGTCGATGGCGGGCGGCCGCTCGAGGTCCTCGACCGGATCCTCGAGCAGTACCAGGTCGTGCAGCACGGCGTCTCGATGTATTTCGGCTCCGCCGACAAGCCGGACCGCGCGCATCTGCGAAAACTGAAGACCCTCGTCAAGCGGACGAAGACGCCCTGGCTCTCCGACCACCTCTGCTGGGGCAGCGTCGACGGCACCTACACCCACGATCTCCTGCCGATGCCCTACACCTTCGCGGCCGCGCGACGGACCGCCGAGAAGATCCGGCAGATCCGCGACTACCTGGAGGTGCCGATCTGCGTGGAAAACGTCAGCAGCTACGCGGAGTTCCACGTCTCCGAGATGACCGAATGGGAGTTCCTGAGCGAGGTCGTCGAACTGGCCGACTGCGGGATCCTCCTCGACGTCAATAATATCTACGTCTCCTCGAAGAACCACGGCTTCGACCCCTATGACTATGTCAACGGGGTCCCGGCCGACCGGGTCGGCCAGATGCACGTCGCCGGCCACACCAAGTTCGAGAAGTACATCCTCGACACCCACGACCACCCGGTGCTCGACCCGGTCTGGAAGCTGTACGCCCACGCCACGCGCCGCTGCGGCGTCACGGCGACGCTCCTCGAATGGGACGACCGGATTCCCTCCTTCGACGAGGTGCACGACGAGGCCCTGAAGGCCAACGCGTTCATCGACGGAGCCAAGGGTGCGGCCAAGGCGGCCCGCCGGGCCGTCCGCGCGCCATGAGCGCCGTGCCCCCCGTCGGCCTGAGGCCCCCGCCGCGGCAGGCCGCCGCGCGCATGAACTCGACGGCGGACCTGCGAAGATTCCAGCGGCTGATGACCCACGCCGTCGTGCGCCCGCTCGCCGCCGGGGACCGCCTGCAGGCGCGCTGGATCGACGGCCGGCCGATGGCCCAGGTCGCGGCCGGCTTCATCAAGCCCAACGACCGGCTGACCGCCTTCGAGCGCCTGGAAATCTACAACCGGATGTACTGGTTCCGGCTGATCGGCTGCTTCCATGAGGACAATCCCGCCCTGCGCGCCCTCCTGGGCGAGCGCCGGTTCGGGCGGCTGGCCCGCGCCTACCTGGCGAAATATCCCTCGCGCTCCTTCACCCTCCGCAACCTCTGCTCGCGCCTGGAACAGTTCATCGGGGAGGAGCCGCGCTGGACCGCCCCGCGGACCGCGCTCGCGCTCGCCGTGGCCCGCTTCGAGTGGGCGCAGACGGTGGCCTTTGACGGCGAGGCCCGTCCCGCCCTCACGACCGACGACCTGGCCGACACCGCGCCCGCGCGGCTGCGCGTGGGCCTCCAGCCCTACCTCTCCCTCCTGACGCTCGAGTACCCCGTGGACGACTACGTGCTCGCGGTGAAGAAGCGCAGCGCCCTGCGGAGCGAGGCCAGCAACGCCGTGGACCCGGCGGGGCCGGCGGCCCGGCGGCGGAAGGCGGTCGCCCCGCCGCGCCGGGGGCGGACCTTTCTCGCCGTGCACCGCCATACCAATCGCCTCTACTACAAGCGGCTCGGGCGGGCGGAGCTGCTGATCCTCCAGGCCCTGCGCGCCGGCCGGCCGGTCGGCCGGGCGGTGGCGTCCGGCGGCCGCCGGGTCCGGCCGGACCAGGTGCAGGACTGGTTTGCAACCTGGATGAAACTCGGCTGGCTTTGTCGCCGGCAGTGAACCCCCAAGAAATCCCGCTTCCATGAAGAAACTCAACAACCTCGTCGCCGGCCTCGGCGCCAACCTGCAATCGGTCACCCTCCTGGTCATGCGGGTCTATCTCGGCTGGCAGCTTATGCTCATTGGCAAGGGCAAGCTCATGAACATCGACAAGACCGCCGGATATTTCGCGACGCTGCCCTACATCCATTACGCGCCCAAGTTGAATGTCATCCTGGCGGGCGGCGCGGAGTGCTTCGGCGGCCTTCTGCTCGTGATCGGGCTGTTTTCCCGCTTCGCCGGCCTGGTGGTGTTCCTCACCATGGTCGTGGCCCTGGTGGCGGGCGAACCCGAGGCGCTGCACGCCGTTTTCTCCAATTCGGACAAATTCCTGAAGTCCGATCCCTTGCCCTACCTGGTCATGGCGCTGCTGGTCCTCGCCTTTGGTCCCGGGAAGGTGGCGATCGACGAGATGATGGGCAAGGGCTCCGCGTCCAAGTAGCCGGCTGCGTCGTAGCAGGAGGGTGATCCTGCTCCGCCGCCTTTCCCTCCTCGCACTGGCCGCCCTGGCCTGGGCGCCCCGGGCCCAGGCCCGGCCGATCGCCTGGAATCCCTGGTCCGACGAGGTGTTCGCGCGCGCCCGGCGCGAGCACAAGTTCGTCCTCCTCGATCTCGAGGCGGTCTGGTGCCACTGGTGCCACGTGATGGACGCGACGACCTACCAGGACCCGCGCGTGGCTGCGCTCCTCGGTTCGCGCTACCTCGCGGTCCGGGTCGACCAGGATTCGCGGCCCGACCTCGCGAGCCGCTACGAGGACTACGGCTGGCCCGCCACCATCATCTACGGGCCCGACGGCACCGAGATCGTGAAGAAGCAGGGCTATGTCGAGCCGGCCGGGATGGCGCGGCTCCTCCAGGCCGTGATCGATGATCCCTCGCCCGTCGACTATCACGATGGCGGGGCGTTCGCCGCGGCGGGGACCCGCGCGGCCGCGCCGGCGGCGGAGCGGGTGGCCGTCCTGCGCCGGCAGTGGCTAGGCGGCTATGACGACAAGGCCGGCGGCTGGGGCTTCGACCACAAGTTCCTCGACTGGGACAACGTGGAGTTCGCCCTCCGCGCGGCGGCGCAGGGCGACGAGCGGGCGACCCGGATGGCGCGCGACACGCTGCGGCTGCAGCGCAAGCTCCTCGATCCGGTCTGGGGCGGCATGTACCAGTACTCGGTCGACGGCGATTGGAACGAGCCGCACTTCGAGAAGATCATGCCGATGCAGGCGGAGGACCTGCGGATCTACGCCCTGGCCTACGCGCAGTGGGGCGATCCGGCGGACCTGGCGACTGCGCGGGCCATCCACCGGTTTCTCCACGACTTCCTCCGCGGGCCCGACGGCGCCTTCTTCGTCAGCCAGGACGCCGACCTCGTGCCGGGCGAGCACAGCGCCGACTACTTCGCCCTCGATGACGCGGGCCGCCGGGCGCGCGGGATCCCCCGGGTCGACCCCCACCGCTATGCCCGGGAAAACGGCTGGGCCATCGCCGGACTCGCGCAATTTGCGGCCGTCACGGGCGAGCCCGAAGCCCGCGCCGAGGCGGAAACCGCCGCGCGCTGGGTGATCGCGCACCGGGCGCTTCCCGGCGGGGGCTTCCGGCACGACGAGCGCGACGCGGCGGGTCCCTATCTCGGCGACACCCTGGCGATGGGCCGCGCCTTCCTCGGTCTCTACCAGCTCACCGCCGACGCCGCCTGGCTCGCCCGGGCGGAGGCCGCCGCCGGTTTCATCCGGATCCATTTCGCCCGGGGCGCGGAGCCGGGCTTTGCCAGCAGCGACACCACCCGCCCCTCCTTTCCGGCGCCCCGCCCCGAGTTTGACGAAAACGTGGGACTGGCGCGCTTTGCCGCCGCCCTGGCGGGGGCCTCCGGCCGGGCCGACGACCGGGGGATGGCGCCGGTCGCTCTGCGCTGGCTCCTCGCCCCCGGCGTCGGGGAGCCCCGGCACGCCTACGTGGGCGGAGTCCTGCTCGCCGAGGACGAGGCGCGCACCGATCCCCTGCATGTGGCGGTGGTCGGTCCGAAGGACGATGCCTCCGCCCGGGCGCTCTATGCCGCGGCCCTGCGGGTGCCCACGGCCCACAAGCTCGTCGAATGGTGGGATCGCCGCGAGGGCCCCGCTCCGCGGGGCGAGGCCATCTATCCCGACCTGGACCAGGCCGCCGCGTTCGTCTGCGCGAACGGGGCCTGCTCGGCGCCGCTCCTGGCCGAGGCCAGGCTGACCGCCCGGCTGAGGAAGATCCTGGCGGAACCGCCCGCGTCCTGACCGTCGCTCAATCCGGCGCCCGGGCGGCCACGACCACCTTGGTGTCGGCGATCAGGTCGTGGAGGCAGCGGCGTTCGGGCCCGAAGATGAACCCGAGGTCGAGGAAGGGAAAATAATTTCCGACGGTCGGGACGAGCCCGATCAGGTTGATCAGCCAGCTGCGGAGCAGGACGGCATGGACAAAGCCTGCCGGCGAGCCGTCGCGGTAGCGCACGATCCGGATGCCCAGCATCCGCTTGCCGATGGTCTGGCCGCGCGTGGTCAGCAGCCAGGTCTGGACGACGAACACCACCAGGAGCCCCACGGCGAGCAGGGCGAAGCCGCCCGCGACCCGGCCCACGTCAAAGTCATCGGGCCACTCTCCCTTGAGCAGGCGCAGGAGCAGGTCCGAGCCGAGCATGAGCCCGCCGGGCAGGATGCAGATGAAGCCCGCGACCATGTCGACCAGCGTCGCCCCCAGGCGGGCGGCCCGGCCGGCCAGCTCCGGCCCGTGGTCGTCGCGCATGGCGCGAGCCGCGGGTCCGGGCTCGTCGCCGGATAATTCCGGAAAATCGCCGATCGTCTTCCATTCATCGGTGCCCGCCGCCTTGGCCTTCGTGTCGTCGTCGGCCCGGCCTGCCGCGACCCAGCCACGCACCTGCTCGACCGTGACCGGCCCGTACTCCCGGCCGTCGCCGCCGATGATGGTGAACAGCATCAGGCTACTGACAGCAATTTGCCCCGCCGGGTCAATCGCGGGTGCAGGAGCTTTCGCCCGCCGGGGGCCGTCGCGGCCTAGCCGGAGGGCTTGGCGCGCAACAGCTTGTCGGCGCGCTCGTAGTCCTCGTCCTCGACCTGCAGCCGGACGCCGCCGATCGCCGGGATGCCGCTCCAGCTGTTCGAGGCGGCGAACTCGTCCGGCACAAAGGAATCGATGCCGTCGCCCGCGAGCCGCGACCGAGCCAGGAATGCCTCATCCAGCCGATTGTAGGTCGCGACGGTCTTCATAAGGCGTTTTTCATGGGGTGGGGAACGCGTGCGACCATGAGGTATCCTATAGTGTTCCCAACGGGAACTATATATTGAAGCGGGCCCCTGGGATCAGGGGGCGGGCGGCCGGCCGGCGGCGCGGGCGATCGCCTGGCGCGCGAGGACGCAGTCGAAGCGGGCCTGCAGGCGCGCCAGCTCGGCGGCGCGGGCGGCGCTTTGGGCGTCGAGCAGCTCAAAATTGGTGACCACGCCGCCGGCGTAGCGCGCCCGGGCGAGCTCCAGGGCCTCCTGGGCCTGGGCCACCAGCGCGTCGGCGTTGGCCAGGCGCGCCTGGGCGGCGGTCCAGTCGGAGAGCGCATCCTGAACGTCGGTGGTGATCGTGGCGGACATCTGCCGCACGCGGGCATCGGAGGCCCGGACGTCCGCCCGGGCCGTGATCCGCTCGCCGGTCGTGCGGCCGCCGGTGAAGAGGGGGACGGAGAGGCTGACGCCCCCCGTCATGTACCCCCTGTTGTCGTAGAGGGCGGGCAGCTGGGCGTCCTCCACGCCGCCGGCAACCTGGGCGGCGAGGGTGGGACGGTCGGCGCGGTCCGCCACGCCGAGCTGCCGGCGCGAGGTCTCCGCGGTATCCCGCGCGAGCTTGATCTCCGGCCGGTTCTGCAGGCCCTCGGCGATGGTGGCCGAGAGATCGGGCGCGGCGCCCGCCGGGTTCATTTCACCCAGGAGCGGGAGCGGTGTGCCGGGCGCGTAGCCGAGCAGTTCGCGCAGCACCGCCTCCTGCTTCTGGAGCGAGGCCAGCGTGTCGGTGCGGCGGTTGCGGGCGTTGGCCAGCCGGACCTGGGTCGTCAGGACGTCGAACTTGGTCGCTGAGCCGCCCGAGTACTTCTGGGCGGAGATGCGGCCCGCCTCCTCGAGCGCCCGGATCTCCTCGTCGGCCACGCCGACGGAGTCCCGCAACAGGAGGACCCCGTAGAAGGCCTGGATCGTCTGGTAGCCGAGCTGGCTGCGGACGCCCTCGAGGGCGTCCCGGGCGGAGATCTCGCCGGCGCGGGCGAGATCGACGAGGGCGTCCGTCCGTCCGAAGTCGCTCAGGACCTGGCGCACGGTCACGGCGCTCACATAGCTGTCGTAGATGGCTGGATAGAAGGTCGCGGGGCCGAAATCGATCGCGGGACGCAGGCTCAGGTGGGTGTACGCGGCGCTGGCCGAGACCTGGGGCTTGCGATCGGCGCCGTCCCGGTCGGTGCGGCCGCGCGCGGCGTCGATCGCGGCCTGGGCCGCGTCGAGGGAGGGATGGCGGGCCAGCACGGTGTCGAGGGCGCGCGCCAGGGTCAGCGGGCCGTCGTCGGCGCGGAGGGGGAGGGCGAGGGCGACGGCGAGCAGGGAAAGGGCGAGGGAGGATTTCATCGGTTCAATGGGATTCGGTGGCGGCGGCCCGGGCGATCGCCGGGGCGACGCGCTTGGGCTTGCCGGCCACCAGGATGAGCGGGAGGCAGCCCACGCACATCAGGGCGACCAGGTGGTAGGCGTCGAGATAGCTGAGAAGGGTGGCCTGGCGCTCGACCATCGCGCCGAGCACGGCCAGCGCGCGGTGCGGCGCCGCCCACGGGGAGACGCCGTGGGCGATCATGCCCTGCGTGAGGCTGTGCAGGCGCGCGACCGTCGGCGCATGCCCGGGCACGAGGTCGGTCACCAGGTCCTGCCGGTGCGCCGCGAGGCGGTGGTCGAGGAAGGTGTTGATGAAGGCGATGCCGAAGGAGCCGCCCACCTGCCGCATCATGTTGTTCAGGGCCACGCCCTGCGGGATGTCCCGGGCGGGCAGGCCCGACACGGCCAGCTGCGTCAGGGGAATGGCCATGAAGCAGAGGCCGACGGCGCGGAGGATGATCGGCCAGAAGAAGTCGCGCGAGCCCGCGGCGAGGCTGAGGTCGCCCAGCATGTAGGCGAAGACCGCGACGATGAGGTAGCCGATGACGATGAGCAGGTGCGGCGGGACGCCCTTCACGAGCATGCGGCCGATCATCGGCAGGAAGAGGAGCGAGACGCCCGCCCCGGGCAGGAAGAGCATGCCGGTCTGCATGGCCGTGAAGCCGAGAAGCCGCTGCACGAAGACGGGCACGATGAAGACGGTGGCGAAGAGCGCGAAGCCGAGGACGAACGTGAGCGCGGCCGCCGAGGCCAGGGTCCGGCTGCGCAGGACGCGGAGGTCGACGACCGGATGCTCGGCGATGAGCTCCCAGATCACGAAGGTGACCAGGCTGACTGCGGCGACGACCGCCAGGACGACGATGTACCGGGTCGAGAACCAGTCCTCGCGCTCGCCCCGCTCGAGGACGATCTGGAGCGAGCCCAGGCCCGCGATGAGGAGGCCGATGCCGGCCCAGTCGATGCGGTCGGATTGCCGCTGGTGGACCGGTTCCCGGACATAGGCCCACGAAAGGGCGGCCGCCGTGATCCCGATCGGCAGGTTGATGTAGAAGATCCACGGCCAGGAGTAGTTGTCGATGATCCAGCCGCCCAGCGTCGGCCCGACCGTCGGGCCGATGAACACCCCCACGCCAAACAGGGCCGACGCGAAGCCCCGCTGCTCCAGGGTGAAGGTCTCGAAGAGGATGGCCTGGGAGGTCGAGAGCAGGGCGCCGCCGCCGATGCCCTGGATGAAACGGAAGGCCACCAGCTGCCAGATGGTGTGGGCCTGGCCGCAGGCCATCGAGGCGCAGGTGAAGAGGAGGATCGACCCGACGTAGTAGTTGCGCCGCCCGAAGCGCGCGGCGAGGAAGCTGGTCATCGGGATGATGATGACGTTGGCGATGGCGTAGGCCGTCACGACCCACGCCACGTCCTCGAGCGTCGCGCCGAGGTTGCCGCTCATGTCCGAGAGCCCGACGTTCACGATCGAGGTGTCGATCAGCTCGATCACCGCCGCGACGATGACCGTGACCGTGATGATGAACTTGCGAAAGCCGTGCTCAGCCATGGCGGCCGGGAATCACTGCTCCACGCTGACGGTGACGTCCGCGCTGGCGCCGGGGCGCAGCACGCGGCCGTCGCCGGCGGGGTCCACCGCGATCCGGACCGGGATCCGCTGGGTGACCTTCACAAAGTTGCCCGAGGCGTTGTCCGGGGGCAGGAGGGCGAAGCGCGCGCCGGTGGCGCCGGAGAGGGACTCGACCTTTCCGTGGAAGACCACGCCGTGATAGCCGTCGAGGCGGATGGTGGCCGGCTGGCCGGGGCGCATGCGCGCGACCTCGGTCTCCTTGAAGTTGGCCACGACCCAGGCGCCGGCGTCGGAGGTGACGGAGAGCAGGGTCTGGCCCGCCTGGACGAACTGGCCGGGCTCGAGGTCCTTGTGGGAGACGAGGCCGGCGATGGGGGCGGTGACCGTGGCGTAGGAGCGCTGCAGCCGCGCGAAATCGAGGTCGGTCCGGCGCTGGTCGATCTGGGCGCGCGCGGAGTCGACCTGGGCGCGCCCCGAGACGATCTGGGCCGCCGCGGCATCCGCCTGCCGGCGGGCGGCGGCGAGGCGCGCGTCGGCCTCGTCCCCGGCGGCCTGGGTGTCAGCGAGCTGGCTGGCGGAAATGGCGTTGTGCTTGAAGAGGCCCGTGTCGCGGGCCAGGTCGGCCGCGGCCTTCCTCTGCGTGACCTCGGCGGTGACGACGTTGGCCTGGGCGACGGCCCGGGCGGCGACCGCGTTGGCCAGCGCCGCCTCGGCGGTCCGGGCCGCCGCCTCGGCGCTGCGCTGGGCGGCCTCGGCCGAGGCCACCTTCAGGTCGAGCTCATGGGAATCGATCACGACCAGCGGCTGACCGGCCGCGACCTGCTCGTTGTCGTTCACCAGCACCTGGGCGACGTAGCCGGAAACCCGGGGCAGCACGGGACTGATGTGGTCCTCGACCTGGGCGTCGTCCGTTTCCTCATGCGAGCGGAAAAAGAGAAAGTGCTGGAGGCCAAAATAGCCGCCGACCACCACGGCCAGGCCGAGGATGCCGATGAGAAGGGGCGTGCGCGAGGAGGAGGGGGAGTCTGTGGTCTCTGCAGAAGGGGAAGGTGTGGTCATGGAGGGCCCAATGGATAGTTAGGTGGATTATAATTAGGAGCCTAACTACATCGCTTATGCAAGCGGATTTAACCTTCGCCCTCAATGGGCCACCGCCCGTAGCAATCACGGATGTCTCGCTGGATTCCATTTGGACTTTCGCTGGTCATGGCCGGGCTGGGACTGCTGACGACGTTCAAGGCTCCCGCCTGGCTGGATTGGCGGCTTGCGATCCTGGCGGGCGAGTTCGGCACCATGGTCGCGCTGGTCCCCCTGGCGATTTTCGCCCTTGAGGCCTGGCGCGCGGAGAATTCGGTTTTGTCGACGCTCACGCTTGCGGCCGCGGGCGTCGCGGCCGCCCTCCTGTTCAAGCCTGTCTTTCAGGCGGGCCGGTTGGCGCGCCTCCTCCCGGGTCGGCTTGAGGCGGCCTTCGGACCGGCCGAGCCTTCGCGGCCGCCGTTTGCCTTCACGGCGCTTTTTGCGGGCGAACCGAAGCCCATCGCGACCGAGACGATGATCTATTCCGGCAACCTGGCCCTCGATTTTTACCGGGCCCGCGGCCGGACGCCGGCGCCCTGCGTCATCGTCCTGCACAGCGGCGGCTGGAACAGCGGCGACCGGGGCGAACTCCCCTCCCTTGACCGGTGGCTGGCCGCCCGAGGCTATGCCGTGGCCGCCCTCTCCTATCGCCTGGCGCCGCAATCGACCTGGCCGGCCCAGCGCGACGACGTCGTGGAGGCCGTGGCGTTCCTGCGCGCGCATGCCGGACCGCTGGGCATCGATCCCGCCCGCCTGGTGTTGTTTGGCCGCTCGGCGGGTGGGCAAATCGCGGAGGCCGCGGCCTATGGCGTTCCCGGCCTGGCGCTCCGCGGCGTCATCGCGCTCTATGCGCCGGCCGACCTCAATTTCGCCTACGCCTTCGGCAAGGAGGACGACGTCCTGAAGTCCCCGCTGCTGCTCCGGCAGCTGCTCGGCGGCCCGCCCGCCACCGCGCGGGCCGCGTACGACAGCGCGAGCGCCATCCTGCATGTGACGCCGGCCAGCCCGCCGACCCTGCTCCTGCACGGGCAGCTCGACGACCTCGTCTGGCACAGGCAGAGCGAGCGCCTGGACCAAAGGCTGACGGACGCGGGCGTACCCCATGTGTTCATCTCGCTGCCCTGGGCAACGCACGCCTTCGAGTACAATCTCTGCGGCCCCGGGGGCCAGCTCACGACCTTTGCGGTCGAGTGGTTCCTGGCCGCAACGACGAAATAAGGGGTCAGGCCTCGGAAATTGC
>Ga0265320_10003660_pt1 | contig 10261 bp, 4 predicted proteins | sample 4827metaG_FD_202087 | JGI IMG/M metagenome (GOLD analysis project Ga0265320, IMG submission 202087) | Rhizosphere microbial communities from Carex aquatilis grown in University of Washington, Seatle, WA, United States - 4-8-27 metaG | ecosystem: Host-associated > Plants > Roots > Rhizosphere >...
ATGTTCTGCAGGAAGAGCAGGGGGATCCGTCGCTGGCAGGCCAGCTCGATGAAGTGGGCGCCCTTGAGGGCCGACTCGCTGAACAGCACCCCGTTGTTGGCGAGGATGCCGAGCGGCCACCCGTCCAGGTGGGCGAAGCCGCACACGAGCGTCGAGCCGTACTCGCGCTTGAACTCGTGGAACTCGGAGCCGTCGACCAGGCGGGCGATGACCTCGCGCACGTCGTAGCCCTGCCGCAGGTCGGCCGGCACCACGCCGTACAGGCCGTAGGGATCGTCGGCCGCTCCGCCGACGCCGAGCGGTGCGCCGGTGAGGGGCGGGCAGCCGACAGCCCGCTCCCACGGCGGATCCGGCTTGCGCCAGCTCAGGGAAGCCACGATCTCGCGCGCCAGGGCCAGGGCGTGCTCGTCGTCGAGCGCCTCGTGATCGGCCACGCCGCTGGTGCGGGTGTGGACGGCCGACCCGCCCAGCTCCTCGGCGGTGACCTCCTCGCCCGTGGCCGCCTTCACCAGCGGCGGCCCGCCGAGGAAGATCGTGCCGGTCCCCCGGACGATGACCGTCTCGTCGCTCATCGCCGGGACGTAGGCGCCGCCGGCCGTGCAGCTGCCCATGACCAGGGCCACCTGGGGGATGCCGGCGGCCGACATGCGGGCCTGGTTGTAGAAGATGCGGCCGAAGTGGTCGCGGTCGGGGAAGACCTCGTCCTGCAGCGGCAGGTAGGCCCCGCCGCTGTCGACCAGGTAGAGACACGGCAGGTGGTCGTCGAGGGCGATCTCCTGGGCCCGCAGGTGCTTCTTGACCGTCATGGGGTAGTAGGTGCCGCCCTTGACCGTGGCGTCGTTGGCGACCACCACGCATTCCACACCGCTGACCCGACCGATGCCGGTGACGAGTCCGGCGCCGGGCGCATCACCGTCATACAGGCCCTCGGCGGCCAGGGTGCTCAGCTCGAGGAAGGGCGCGCCGGGATCCAGCAGCCGGTCGATGCGCTCGCGCACGGGCAGCTTGCCCCGCTCACGGTGGCGGGCGATGCTGCGCGCGTCGCCGGCCGCCCCCGCGTCCGTCAGGGCCGCGGTGCGGCCCCGCAGGTCGGCCACCAGGCGGCGCATGGCCGCCGTGTTGGCCCGCGCCTCGGCACCCGTCGGGTCGACGCGCGTGGTGAGGACCGCCATGCCGGGATGATAGGCGAGGGCTCAGCTCGTGCAGGTGATCTGGGCGGCCGCCCAGTCGGCGTGGTCGGAGTCGATGCCGTCGCCGCCATCGGTGACCACGAGTTCGAGCGTCGACGCCGTGCCGAGGGCCAGGGCGATGTTCTTGGTCGCCGTGGAGCCGGTCATGACGCCGCTGTCATAGACCTTGGTGCCGTCCAGGAAGACCTGGAAGACGATGCTGCCCTTGGCCCCGACCTCGTCATCGACGCCCACGCTGGCGGCGAAGGCCGTGCAGGTGCCGCCGAGGGCGTACTTGAGATCGGCTGCGGCGTGCATCCCCAGGCCCTTGGGGTACACCACCCCGTTGAGCGTGAGGGGCTTGCCGTCCCCGGCGTTCTGCTCGCCATTGCTCATGTCGCGTTCATAGGGTCCCCAGCCGCTGACGGCCGAGGTGGGCGTCAGGTCGGAGAGGTAGTGGCTCACCCCGGTCGCCGTGGTGAACGACCACGAGACGTTGCTCACCAGCGTGTTGCCGGCCAGGTCCGCGACCCCGCCGCCGCCTCCGGTGAGGGTCGCGGTGTAGGTCGTGTTGGTGGTCAGGGATGACGACGGGGTCAGCGTCGCGACATGGGTGGCCGCGGCATACGTGACCGTGGCCGCCACTGCGGTCGAGCTGCCCTGCGGCACGAGGCGGAACGTGGAGGACGTCAGCGTCGACGCGTTGAGCGCCTCGGAGAACGTGGCCGTGACCGGGCTGGCGGTGGAGACGCCGGTCGCGCCGGAGGTCGGCGAGGTGGCGGTCACCGTCGGCGGCGTCGTGTCGGTCGCCGCGCTGCACAGGACCTTGGCGTCGGCCCAGTCGGCGTGGTCGTACGAGTTGCCATCGCCGGCGTCGGTCACGACGAGGCGCAGCTCGCTGATGCCGGTCACCGTGACGGCCACGGCCTTGGTGGCCGAGGTGCCGGTCAGCGTGCCGCTGTCATAGGTCGCGGTGGCGGCCCCGTCCAGGTAGACCTGGAAGTCGACGCTGCCGTTGCTGCCGACCTCGTCGTCCACGCCCACGCTGGCCGTGAAGGTGCTGCACAGGCCGCCCAGGTTGTAGCGCAGGTCCGCGGCGGCATGCACGCCCAGGCCTTTGGCGTAGACGACCCCGGCCAGGGTGATGGGCTTGCCGTCGCCGGCCGCCTGTTCGCCGTTGCTCGTGTCCTTTTCGTACGGACCCCAGCCGCTGGTGGCGAACGTGGGCGTCAGGTCGGAAAGGTACGTGGTGGTCTGGCTCGTGGCGCCGGTGGTGAAGGTCCACGTGTAGGTGGTGGCGAGGGCGTTGCCCGCCACGTCCGTGATGCCGCCGCTGCCGCCGGTGAGCGATGCCACGTAGGTCGTGGACGCCGCCAGGGCGGCCGTCGGGGCGAGCGTCGCGGTGTGCGCGACCGAGTCGTAGGTGACCGTCGCCGGCAGGCCCGTACTGGTGCCCTGCTTGACGAGCTGGACCGTCGCGGTGGTCACCGTGGCGGGCGCCAGTGCCTCCGAGAAGGTGGCCTTCACGGTCGTCCCCGTGGCGACGCCGGTGGCGCCGCTGGCCGGCACGGTGCCCGTGACGGTCGGCGGTGTCGTGTCGGCCACCGTGGAGCACACCAGCTTGGCATCGCCCCAGTCGGAGTGGTCGTAGTCCATCGTCGTGCCGACGGCGACCGCCAGGCGCAGCTGCGTATGGCCGGTGACGTCCACGCTGACAGGCAGGGCCGCGCTCGTGCCGGTCACCACGCCGGAGTCGTAGACGGGCGTGCCGCTGCCATCCAGGTAGACCTGGAAGTCCACGCTGCCCCGCCCGGCGGTCTCGTCGTCGATGCCCGCGACGGCACTGAACGTGGTGCAGTTGGCGGGCAGGTTGTAGCGCAGGTCGGAGACGGCGTGGACGCCGAGGCCCTTGGCGTACGTGGCGCCCCGGATCGTGATCGTGTGGCCGTCACCGGCCGCCTGTTCGCCGTTGCTCATGTCCTTCTCGTACGGCCCCCAGCCGTTGACGGCCGTGGTGGGCGTGAGATCGGACAGGTAGGTCACCGTGCCGGTCTTGGTATAGGTCGCCGTATACGTGGCCGTCGCGGCCGAGGCGGTCACCCCGTGCGTGGCGGCGCCGCCGTCGGACCAGCCGCTGAAGGTGTACACGTTGGCGCCCAGGGCCTGCGGGCTGGGGGCACTCAGGGTCGCGGCGCCTCCGAGCAGGAAGGTGGCCTGGTACGGACCGGTGCCCGTCGTGGTCCCCGCGATGAGGCTGAGCCCGGCCGGCACGGTGTTCAGGGTGAACGTCGACGTCTTGGGGTACAGGTAGACCGACTTGGTGCTGGTCAACCCCTGGGCGTTGGTGGCCGTCAGCTGGAGCCAGAGCAGGGAGGGGTAGGGGTGGTCGGGCGCGGTGATGGACCCGCCCGTGCCCACGATCGTCTGCACGTCATGCGTGTGGCATGCCGAGGGGCAGTGGAAGATGCGCATCACCCACGTCAGGTCGGCCGCCGGGAGCGTCCCCGCCTGCGGGTCCGTGGCGTGCCCGGCGAACGTGATGGTGTCGTTGACCGAGTAGAACGCCGGCACGCTGCTGGGGCGCACGGCGGGTGGGTTGCCGCTGCCATCGAGCGTCGGCTGGGCCGGTGGCGCCGCCCCGTCGATCGTGTCGATGAAGGCCGTGGGCGGCGACGAGCCGGCCGTGATCGTGGTGACCGGGCTCGTGTTCGTCGCACCGTTGGTGTCCTTGACCGTGAGCCGCACCTGGTACGTGCCGGTGGTGAACGTGCACGTCGGCTTGGCCGCGGTCGTGGAGGAGCAGCTGCCCCCGGAGAAACTCCAGCTGTAGGTCAGGGCGGACCCGATGGGGCTGCTGGAGGTGCTGCCATCGAAGTTGACCGTCAGCGGGGAGGGCCCCGAGGTCTTGTCGGCCTTGATGACCGCCTGCGGCGTGCCGTAGGTGAGGCGATGGAGCTCGCCCGCGTCGTACTTCACGTAGAACAGGTCGCCGTTAGGGCCGGTCTCGATGTCCACCGGCTGGGCGCCGCCGTTGACGATGACCTTGATGTTCGACGGGTCCGGGTCGCCGTTGGTGCCCGGCAGGATGGCCCAGATGCAGCTGCGGGTGTGGTCGCCGAAGAACAGGGCGCCCTGGTAGGCGGCCGGATACGAGGTCCCGGTGTAAAAGGCCATGCCGCTGATGGATGAGCCGTTCGCCGTGGGGCAGTTCGTCTCCGTCGAGATCAGGTTGCTGTGGTTGTAGGTGTAGTAGGGGTTCACCGCGTTGGTGAGGGTCGTGCACAGGTTGATGCCACCAGGCCAGCCGGGGTGCGGGCCGGCACCCTCGTTGCAGGGCCATCCGAAGTCGTCGTTGCTGGCGGTCGCCGCCATGGGCAGCTTGTCGATCTCCTCCCACGTGCCGTCACCGACGTCGCCGATCCAGACCGTGCTCTTGTTGGGCTGGAAGGTGAAGCGGAACGGGTTGCGCAGGCCGAAGGCCAGGATGCGACTCTGGTTGTTGTTGCCGTTGCCGGTGTAGAAGGGGTTGCTCGAGACGCCGAAGCCCGTTGAGGGGTCCATGCGCAGCAGGGCGCCGTTCAGGACGGCCGCGCTCGTGCCTTCCGCGCGGCGGATGCTCTGCGAGCGCAGGGCCCCACCCTCGGCGGTGGGGATCGTCTGGGCCGTGCCGGCTCCCGTGGGCGGGTCGTTGCACGGATCGGCCGGCGTGACCACGGGGCTGGTCGTGCCGCCGAGCTGGCCGTAGTCGGGGCCGTCGAAGCTGGCGCCGTCACCGGCCGTCGAGTACAGGAGGCCGTCCGGCCCGATCCACAGGTCGTCGTTGGAGTGGCTGGGGTACTGCTGGCACCAGCCCTGGACCAGCATCGTTTCGTTGGCCGGCGTGAGCGACGTCCCCGGCGCGGGGGCCACCGTGAACTTGGAGATGCGCCCCAGGATCGTGCACCCGTCGGTGGTCGGGCCGGGTGGCGTCGGGCAGGCGTCATTCCACTGGGTCGGGGCGCCGGCCGGATGGCTGGCCAGATCGACCACCGGGTTGTGGTCGTACGCGTACTGCACGTAGAAGGTGTGGTCGTTGACGAAGTTGGGCGAGAGGGCGAAACCGAGCAGGCCGCGGTCCCAGTAGTCGTCGACCTCACTGCGCAGGTCGGCGTAGATCGTGGGCGTCGTGGCGGTGAGGCTGCTGAAGACCTTGATCAGGCCGCCCTTCTCGGCGACGAAGACACGCCCATCGGCCGCGAACTGGACCTTGCTGGGCTCGGTGAAACCGGTGAAGACGGTCACGTCGCTGAAGCCAGACGCGAGCGTCGTCGCGTCCGGCGTGGCCGCCTTGGTCGTGGTCGCGCCGTCACCCAGGAAGGCGGGCTGCGTCACGGCGGGCTGCTGGAGGGGTGGGGGAGCGACCGGGGCCTGAGCCAGCGAGGCGGCCGGGGCGAGCAGGGAGCCCGCCAACGCCACGATCGAAAGCGCCACGCCGAGCGCGGCGACTGGATGACGCACCGCCAGCCCTCCCTTGATCCGCCGAGATGAGTGCGGAGATGAATGCCGGCGATGGTATCGCCCCGGAGGGCACCTGACCGCCTCGAACCACACCCCACCGGCCCATCTGGTGGTGCCGCCACGCACCACCTCGGTGGGCCGGGACGGCCGGACGGAGGGAGCGCGCGCCCATGCGATAATCGAGAACGCGCGGGCGATCCGGGTGGTCCGAACGGGCGAAGACCCCGCGGCCGACCCACCCGGCTGACCCTCGCGGCCACCAGAGGACCATTACCCGCCATGACCGCAGAGACCTCCACCTGGGCGACCAAGAAGGGCCTGGCCCAGATGCTCAAGGGCGGCGTCATCATGGACGTCGTCACGCCCGACCAGGCCCGCATCGCCGAGGATGCCGGGGCCGTGGCCGTGATGGCCCTCGAGCGCGTGCCAGCCGACATCCGCGCCGCCGGCGGCGTGGCCCGCATGAGCGACCCATCGATGATCGTGGGCATCATGGAGGCCGTCTCCATCCCGGTCATGGCCAAGGCGCGCATCGGGCACTTCGTCGAGGCGCAGGTGCTGGAGGCGTTGGGCGTCGACTACATCGACGAGTCGGAGGTCCTCACCCCGGCCGACGAGGTCAACCACATCGACAAGCACGCCTTCAAGGTGCCCTTCGTGTGCGGCTGCCGCGACCTTGGCGAGGCGCTGCGGCGCATCAACGAGGGCGCCGCCATGATCCGCACCAAGGGCGAGGCCGGCACCGGCAACATCGTCGAGGCGGTACGCCACATCCGTGCCGTCACGGCCGGGCTGCGGCGCCTGCAGGGCATGCGCGAAGACGAGCTGTTCGTGGCCGCCAAGGAGCTCCAGGCGCCGTACGACCTGGTCCGCGAGGTCGCCGCCACCGGCCGCCTGCCGGTCGTCGACTTCGTGGCCGGCGGCATCGCCACGCCGGCCGACGCGGCCCTGGCGATGCAGCTGGGCGCCGAGGGCGTCTTCGTGGGCTCGGGCATCTTCAAGGCCCAGGATCCGGCCCGCACGGCCAACGCCATCGTCCAGGCCACGACGCACTTCGACGATCCCAAGATCATCGCCGAGGTTTCCAAGGGCCTCGGCGAGCCCATGCGTGGCATCGCCCTGGAAGCCATCCCGCAGGCGGAGCGGCTGGCGGTCCGCGGCTGGTAGGCGCGCCGGGCGCGCCATCCTGATGGACGGTATCCGGATCGGCGTCCTGGCCCTCCAGGGCGCCTTCGCCGAGCACGTGGCGATGCTGCGCCAGGTCGGGGCCACCCCCGTGGAGGTGCGCCTGCCGGCCGACCTGGCCGACGTCGCCGGCCTCATCCTGCCCGGCGGCGAGAGCACCACGATGCGCCGCCTGATCGAGCGTTGGGGCCTGCGCCAGCCGATCCTGGACCTGGCCCATGCCGGCGTGCCCCTCTACGGCACGTGCGCCGGCATGATCCTCCTCGCCGACGAGATCACCGACGGTGACGCGCCGGTCCTGCCGCTGCTCGACGTGGCCATCAAGCGCAACGCGTTCGGCCGTCAGCTGGACAGCTTCGAGACGGACCTCGTCGTGCCCGTCCTGGGCACCGACCCCGTCCACGCCATCTTCATCCGGGCCCCAGTCTTGGAACGCGTCGGGCCGGAGGTCGATGTCCTGGCCAGCCTCCCGGACGGCCGCGTCGTGGCGGTGCGGCAGGGTCACGTCCTGGCCACTGCGTTCCACCCCGAGCTGGCCGGCGAACCCCGCTTCCACCGCCTCCTGATGACGATGGCGGAGGCGCACCGCGAGCCGGCCGAGGGGGCCGGTCGGCGCCCCCACCCGCTGCGCCGCACGGCCGGCCAGTCGTGAGCGCGCCGGGCCGCGTCCGCATGGCCCGCCTGACCGACCTGGCGGCGGTGGGTGAGCTGTCGCAGCTGAGCCACGGCGGCGACGGCGCCGACGAGGCCGCCGTGCGCTCCCTCGGCCTGCCGGTCGCCGGCAACCCCATCGGCGTCTTCACCCTGTTCCGCATGCCCCTCGGGGCGCTGCGCCCGCAGGACCAGCTCTACGTCTACGAAGACCAGCGCGGCCTGGCCGGGCTCCTGCGGGCCGAGCGCGACGCGCAGCGCGACGAGTGGACGATCGTGGAGCTCGACGCCGTCGGGCTGGCCGACGCCGGCGACATCCGCTTCCGCCTCGTGCAGCACCTCCTCCGTGACGGGGCCAAACGCGGCGCCATGCGGTTCCACGTGGCCTGTGCCGACGTGGGCGGCAACGTCGAGCTGTTCATGCAGGCGGGCTTCGTGCGCTACGGCGAGGAATGGGTCCTCCTCCGGCCGCCGGACGCGGCCCTGCCGGCGCCCATGGGTGAGGAACGGGCCCTGGAGCTCGGCATCCGGCCCGCCGCGCCGCTGGACGCGCTGCCCCTGAGCCGCCTGTACGCGGCGGTCACGCCGCCGCCGGTCGCCCGCCTGGAGGCCTACCGCCTGCCCGACTGGGAGCGCCCGGCCGGTCAGTGGCGCATCCCGCGCTCCTCGATGGCGCCCATCCTCCGCTTCGCCGACGTCAGCGCGTTCGTCCAGGCCTGCCCGCCGGGCACGGACGGAGCGGCCAGCGGGGAGATCGCCGCCCTGGCCCAGGTCGGCGTGGCCAAGGAGGACCAGCCCGACTACCTGCGCGTGCTGACCCGCCCGGAGCACGACCCGAGCGACCTCATCGCCTACGGCCTGGGCGTCATCGGCGCCTCCGCCGGTCACGAGGCCGCCGACCGCGGCTCCCACCACCATCACGGGCGTGGGGTGTTGTGCCCCGTCCGGACGTACGATTCGCCGCTCGATCGACGAGCGGAGGAGGCCGGCTTCGAACGGCTGGCCACGCTCACCCTGCTGCTCAAGGAGACGCTCGTGCGCGTCGCCCAACCGGCCCTCGTGCCGGCCATCCGATGACCTCGCCCACGCCGCCCACGCCGGCCCGTGACGACCTGCCGGCCCTCCTGGCCGCGTTGCCGCCTGCGATCCGGACGGAGCTGGAGCGGCTGCCCGCCGAGCGCGACCTCATCGAGGTGGTGCTCGACCTGGGGCGGCCGCCCGAGGCCCGCTTCGGTGGTGGCGGCGAGCAGGTGCTCCTGGAGCGCGACGTGGACGCCGACGACCTCCAGTACGTCATCGACCACATCGGCTCGTTCGGCGAGGACAACCGCGCCGGCATCGAGCGGACGCTGCATCGCATCAGCGCCATCCGCAACCGCAACGGCAAGATCGTGGGTCTCACCTGCCGCATCGGGCGGGCCGTGTTCGGCACCATCGAGATCATCGAGGACCTCGTCGAGTCGGGCCGCTCGGTGCTCATCATGGGCCGGCCGGGGATCGGCAAGACGACCATGCTGCGCGAGGCGGCGCGGGTCCTGGCCGACGACCTGGGCAAACGCGTCGTGATCGTCGACACGTCCAACGAGATCGCCGGCGACGGCGACATCCCGCACCCGGGCATCGGCGGCGCGCGTCGCATGCAGGTGCCGGCGCCCGTGCTGCAGCACCACGTGATGATCGAGGCCGTGGAGAACCACATGCCCGAGGTCATCGTCATCGACGAGATCGGCACCGAGCTGGAGGCGGCCGCCGCGCGCACCATCGCCGAGCGCGGGGTGCAGCTCATCGGCACGGCCCACGGCAACAACCTCGACAACCTGATGCTGAACCCGACCCTCTCCGACCTCATCGGCGGCATCCAGACCGTGACCCTGGGCGACGAGGAGGCACGCCGCCGGCGGAGCCAGAAGAGCGTCCTGGAGCGCAAGGCGCCGCCCACCTTCGACGTGATCATCGAGATCCAGGCCCGCGACCGGGTGGCCGTCCACGCCGATGTGGCCGAGACGGTGGACGCGATGCTGCGCGGCGACGCCGTACCGCCGGAGCTGCGCTGGCGCGACGAGGGAGGCGTCCACCGCACCCAGGCGCGGCCCCGCCCCTCGCCCAACAGCGTCCCGGGCAGCGAGCGCTTCAGCGGTTCGCTCGTCGGGACGGGCGGCGCGGGATGGCGCGTCGAGCCGGGCTGGCGGGCGGCCGGGACGCGACCGGAGGCGCCGTGGCTCGAGGGTGAACGGGCGGGCCGACCGGGCTTCCGGCCCAGCGGCGGCGGTGGCTGGCGCGCGGGGCGGGGCCGGGCAGGGACCGCTCCGTCCGGCGGCCCATCCGACGGTCCCACGAACGCCGGCCCGGGTCGGGTCGGCCTGGTGGGTGGGCCGCCGGCGGGTGGCCCACCGGAGGTCTTCCAGACCGGCGAGATCGCCGATCGTGGTCCCCTCGAGCGCGGCACGACGCCGGCCCCCGAGCCGCGAGCGCGCGATGCCCGCGAGCTCGACCGCCAGCGCGAGTGGCGCGAGTCTGCCCGACGGGCGATCCAGTCCCTGCACGTGGACGAGGGCAGGGCCCCGGTGCCCGAAGACGAGGAGGAGGACGATCTCGAGGCCGAGGGCGAGGATCTCGAGCTCGACGGCCCGGCTACCACGGAGGGTGTCGATGGGGCGGCGACGGAGGCCTCCTCGGGCATCCTGCCGACGCTGCACGTGCTGCCCTTCGGCATCAGCCGCAAGCGCCTCGAGCAGGCGGTCCGGGAGCTGCAGCTGCCG
>Ga0265320_10003661_pt1 | contig 10261 bp, 6 predicted proteins | sample 4827metaG_FD_202087 | JGI IMG/M metagenome (GOLD analysis project Ga0265320, IMG submission 202087) | Rhizosphere microbial communities from Carex aquatilis grown in University of Washington, Seatle, WA, United States - 4-8-27 metaG | ecosystem: Host-associated > Plants > Roots > Rhizosphere >...
CGGTGCGGCGCTCATCACCGCTGACCACGGCAACGCCGAGCAAATGTGGGATTTTGAGGCGAACAGCCCGCACACGCGCCACACGCTGAATCCCGTGGAAGTCGTGCTCTATGGCAATGGCCTGCAGGCCGCCAAACTCCGCCAACAACCCACCGGCCGCCTCGCCGATCTCGCGCCGACGTTGCTGCGTCTGATGGGTTTACCCCAGCCAGCCGCCATGACTGGACAAAGCCTCCTGGTTGAGTAAGCTCGGCCCATTCATGCGACCGACATTGCGCCACATTTTGCCCGGAATTGGTCTCATTTTGGTTGTTTCCGCAGTGATGTTGTTCGTGGATTTCGCGCTGCGGAAGGCGAATGAGCGAACCGGGCCCACAACGGAGGCGCCTTCCTACTCCCATGCGCATCCGGCGCGCGTTGCGATATTGCAGCCCGCCAGCAACGCGGTCATGGACGATTGCGTGAAGGGGCTCATGGCCGGGTTGGCGGGCAAGGGATTTTACCCAGGCGACAATCTGGAAGTGAAAGGCTGCAATGCTGAAGGTGACCAGACGACGTTTGTGCTTCTGGCCAAGCAGATGGTCTCCGGTGGGTACGATTTGAACGTGAGCTTTGCCACCACCAGCCTGCAGATTCTCTCCGCCGCTAATCGTGACAGCCACCGGCCGCACGTCTTCGGCGGGGTGACCTCGCCAGTCGCGGCGGGCGTCGGCATCCAACAACTGGACACGCTGGACAAGCCGCCCTATCTAAGCGGTTACGGCACGGCCCAACCGGTCGAGGCGATTTTCCGCGAGGCCAAGGCGGCGAATCCCAATCTTAAAACGGTCGGTGTGGTCTGGAACACCGCCGAGGTAAATTCAGAAGTTTGCACGAAAAAAGCGCGGGCGATTTGCGGGGAATTGGGCATCACGCTTATCGAGGCCTCCATTTCCAATCCCAATGAGGTTCGCGATGCCGCTGAATCGCTGGTGACCCGCGGGGCGGACGCATTTTGGACGGGCGGCGACCTCATGATGATTACCGCCTACGACATCCTGCAACAAGTTGCGGACAAGGCGCACATCCCCATTTTCTCCAATGTTTCCGGCCAAGCCGCCAAAGGGGCGCTGTTCGATTTGGGCGCCAATTACTTTCAGGTCGGATATGCGGTCGGCGAATTGGCGGGCGACGTTCTCCTCGGCCACCGCGACATCGCCAAAACTCCGGTGACGGACCTGATGCCGGGCCGCGTCGGCCTCAACGAAAAAACCCGCGCCACCCTGCGGGACAAGTGGACGTTCACGGCCGCACAATACGAACGCGCCGGCTATGTGGTCGAAGCCGATGGCAAAATGCGCGAAATCAAACCCGCCGCCACGGTGCCAGTCGGCCGAAGCGGCCCGGACACCCGCCCAGTCGTGCGGCCGTTGAGCGGTCAACTTCCCTGGCGCCTGGAGACATTTCATTATGTCGAGTCCGCGCCCTGCGAAGAAACGCTGCAGGGCATTCGCGAAGGTTTGGCCAACAGCGGCCTCGTCGCCCATCGCGACTATATTATCGTTAAAGACCGCAGCGCGCAGGGCGACATGACGAGCCTGAATGCCCTGTTTGACGCCGCCGCCAGTGACGGCACCGACCTGTACCTCAGTCTGTCGACGCCCGCCCTGCAAACCGCAGTGCGCAAGGTGGACAAGCAACCCGTCATCTTTACGTTCGTCACCGACCCAATGGCCGCCGGCGCCGCCGAGAGCTTTGAAAAACACCGCGCCAATTTCACCGGCATCAGCACCCTCGCCCCGGCGGAAGACATGATGGAGTTGCTCAGGGCTTATTTCCCCACCTGGAAGCGCATTGGCACCCTCTATTGCCCGGCGGAAATTAATTCCGTCGTGAACATGAAGCATCTGACCGACATCGCCGCCAAATATGGCATCACCGTGGAAACCGTCGCCGCCGACACGTCCGCCGACGTGCAAAACGCCGCCCGCTCTCTCGCGAGCAAGAACATTGATGCCTTCATTCAGATTTCCGACAACCTCAGCGCCGCCGGTTTCATCGCCATCGCCCAAGCCGCGAAGGCCCGTCATTTGCCCATCTTTGCTTTTCAATCGCCCTTGACCTCCCAAGGCGCCGCCCTGGCCATGTCCATGGACTACCACCAGGCGGGCCTCGACGCCGCCGCGCTGGCGGTGCGCGTGATGCGCGGCGACAATCCGGCCACCATTCCCATCGCCCTGCCCAGCAAGAAAGTTTTATATTTGAATCTTTCCAACGCGAAGGAAGCGGGCATCACCTTTCCGAAGGCGCTGTTAGACCGTGCCGACAAAGTTTTGCCGTAAATATTTCCATGGAAATAATCCGCCAAATTCAGGACGGCGCCGCCACCCTCACGTTGCGCGGGCGGCTCGACGCGGCCTGGAGCAACCCCGTCGCTGACGCGCTCCAAAAAGCGGTGCGCGACGGATTTTTGGACGTGCGGCTGGACCTCACCGCCGTGTCCTACATCAGCTCGGCAGGCATCCGCGTGTTGCTGTCGCAATGGAAAGAGTTGCGCCGCGCGCAGGGCCGCTTGAGCATCCCTCATCTTTCCGCTGAGGTCGAAAAAGTTTTGCGCCTCGCCGGCTTGGGCGCGCTCCTCGAGGTCGCCGGCGTCACGCCCCAGCCGTTCGCCCGCGACACCTCCCTGCAGGCTTGGCGCGGAAAGGATTTCACCGGGGAAATTGAAAATCTCGCTCCCGCCGCGCGTTGGCGCGGCCGGATCGCGGGCCACGCCGCCGGCCCGCTGAATCTTGCGCAAATCGCCGCCGCCAAACTGGAAACCGTCAAACTTTCGCCCTCGACGATGGCGCTGGGCTTTGGCGCTCTTGGCACCTCCGACGCCGACTGTGCCATGCGGCTCGGCGAATTGCTTGCCGCAGGCGGCTCGACCGTCTATTTGCCCGCCAGTGGCGACCACCAACCCGACTTTGATGTCGCGGAAGGTTCCTTAATTCCGGAGGCCAGGCTCGCCGAAGCCTTCATCGCCGAGGGCGCGTTCGCCAAGATGGCACGCTTCGAAGTAGCCGGCCAGGCCACGGCCGTGGCGCTCAGCGACTTGCTGGCGGGTTTGCTCACCGCGGCGGATGCCCCCCAAATTGCCTTCGCCGCCGTGGTGGAGTGTGCGGCGCTGGTCGGTGCCTGCCTGCGCCGTGCGCCGAATGCGCCGGGGTCGGAAAAGTTGTTTGAGTTCCCTGCGGTGCGAGAGTGGTTGTCCTTCACTGCCGAGTCGGCGTACCAGAATACCGTCGCCATGCTGGTCGGCGTCACCGCGCGCGACGGCTCCGGCGCCTTGGCGAATTTCACCCGCCCCTGCGGGCCCACCGGCCGCACTCGCGCCCATGTGCACGCGGCGGTTTTTCCCTACCGGCCGGTCCGCCACGGGCATTTGGATCTCCCCCAGACGCTCGCGCCCTTGTTTGAAAGTCGCCGCATCCTGGGCGTGCTTCATCTGCTGTCCGACCATCGGCCCGACTTGGGTGCCGGTGAGAGCCGCTTCTACCGCGGCGCCTGCTGGTTTAGTCCCCTGGATCTCTAAGCTAACTTTCAATCTCATTTAAAACCTTCCCCCACCACCACCATGGACCTACTGCTCGGAGCCCTGACCCTTGGTCTCATCACCAGCCTGCTGGCCTTGGGGGTGTATATTTCGTTTCGCCTCTTTGAAGTGGCCGATATCACCGTGGACGGCTCCATCACGCTCGGCGCGGCCGTAACCGCGATTCTTCTGGTGCACGGCTGGAACCCCCTGGTCGCCACGGCCGCCGGGACTTTGGCGGGCGCGGTGGCGGGGTTGGTAACGGGATTTTTGCAAACGAAATGCGGCGTCAATCCCTTGCTCTCCGGCATCTTGGTCATGACGGCCCTCTATTCCGTCAACTTGCGCGTCATGGGGCAAAGCAATCTTTCGCTCATGGATTCCAAGACCCAGAAATTTTATGGCCTAACCGCTTGGGCCGAAGAATTCGGCAAAAAATTGGGCGGGCCCTGGCACGTCCTGGCGTGGGATGTAAAGGCCGGCGACTTGGTGCTTTTGGGTGGCATGGCGCTGGTGGTTGTCTTGGTTGCCCTGGCGATGTACCTCTTCTTCCGGACCAACTTTGGTACCGCTTTGCGCGCCTCCGGCGACAATCCGCAAATGGTCCGCGCCCTCGGCGTCAGCGTGGACACCTGCCGCATCGTCGGCCTCGCGCTCGCCAATTCGGTCGTGGCGTTGAGCGGCTCGCTCCTCTGCCAATATCAGTCGTATGCGGACGCGCAGATGGGGATCGGCTCCATCGTCACCGGCCTCGCCAGCGTCATCATCGGCGAGGCGCTGACGGGCACGCGCAGCCTGGGTTTTGCGATTTGCGGCACCATTATCGGCTCCATTCTCTTCCGCCAACTCGTGGCCCTGGCGATGTTGGGCGACATCAAGCCCAGCGACTTGAAGCTTATTACTGCGGTGTGCTTGTTCTTCGCGCTCGTGCTGCCGCAGCTCTGGAAGAAAATTCGCCGCCCAAAGGCGAATGCCATCCCGTAAAAATCATGCCATGCTCAGCCTGAAAAATATTCAGCAGACTTTCCACCCCGGCACCGTCAACGAGGTCCGGGCCCTGCGTGGCGTATCGCTGGAGATACCTGCGGGCTCATTTGTCATCGTGCTGGGCGGCAATGGCTCCGGAAAATCCACTTTGCTCAATGCCGTCGCCGGCAGCTTCCTGGTGGACCAAGGCACCATCAACCTTGCGGGCAGCGACATCACCCGGTGGCCCGAGCACCTGCGCGCCAAACATATCGGCCGCGTTTTTCAAAATCCTTTCAGCGGCACTGCCCCCAACATGTCCATTGCGGAGAATTTCGCCCTCGCCACCAGGCGCGGAAAATCCCACGGACTCGGCTGGGCCCTCCATCGCAAATTGCGCGACTCCCTCCGCGACCGGGTGCGCACCCTCAAAATGGGTTTGGAGGACCGCCTCGACAACGCCATCGGCTCCCTCTCTGGCGGCCAGCGCCAGGCCTTGACCCTTCTCATGGCCACATGGCTCAAACCCGATCTGCTGCTACTCGACGAGCACACCGCCGCCCTCGACCCCAAAAGCGCCGACCAAGTCCTGCAGCTCACCGCCCAAATTGTCGCCCAGGACAAGTTGACGACCATGATGGTCACGCATTCCATGGCGCAAGCTGTCGCTCACGGCGACCGATTGGTGATGATGCATCAAGGCAACGTCTTCCACGATTTCTCCGGCGCCGACAAGACTCGCCTACGCATCGAAGACCTCCTCGGCTATTTCGACGACCTCCGCCGTCGCGACCTGATGGACGAATCGGCCGCGGCGATGTTAAGGGAGCAGTATGTGTAACTTCGAGAAGCTGGGAGCTAGAAGTTAGAAGCTAGAATTGAGACACGGCAGAACCGCGAGGCAACACGGTCAGCGCGCGCCATTCTAACTTCTAGCTTCTAGCTTCTAACTTCTCTATACTGTCTCCATGGACCTTCTCTCCCCCGCCGGCAATTGGGATTGCGCCCGCGCCGCCGTTGAAAACGGCGCGGATGCCATCTATTTTGGGCTGGGCCGATTTAATGCGCGCCTGCGCGCCAATAATTTTACGGAAGCCGATTTGCCCGAACTGATGGCCTATCTGCACCGGCGCGGCGTCAAAGGGTACGTCACTTTCAACACGTTGATTTTTGCCGACGAACTGGCCGACGCCGAGCGCTCCCTGCGCAGCATCATCAGTGCCGGAGTGGACGCCGCCATCGTGCAGGACATCGGCATTTGCCGCTTGATTCGCCGCATCTCGCCGGATTTCCCCATTCACGCCTCCACGCAGATGACCGTCACCAGCGCCGCCGGTGTGGCATTCGCCCAAAAGCTGGGTGCGTCGCTCGTGGTGCTCGCCCGCGAATGTTCCATTGCGGAAATTGACAAGATTCACGGCAGCGAACCGGTCAACGTGCCGCTTGAGGTTTTCGTCCACGGCGCGCTTTGCGTCGCCTACTCCGGCCAATGCCTGACCAGCGAGGCCCTCGGCGGGCGTTCGGCCAACCGCGGAGAGTGCGCGCAGGCCTGCCGCATGACCTATGAGCTCATTGCCGACGGCGAAAAAGTCGAACTGGGCGACCGCCGCTATTTGCTCAGCCCCCAGGATTTGTCCGGCCTCGAAGTCTTGCCCGAAATGGCCCGCGCCGGCGTTGCCTCCCTGAAGATTGAAGGCCGCCTCAAGACCCCGGAATATGTCGCCAATGTCACTCGCGTCTATCGCCAGGCATTGGACAAATTAATTCCAAAAACGGGCGATGGGCCATCACCGGCCCAGGAGAAAGCCGCCATCGCGCAAATCACCCGCGACTCACGCTATGATTTGGAAATGAGTTTTTCCCGCGGCCTCTCCACCGGTTGGCTGGGTGGCATAGATAACCAAAAACTCGTCCACGCCCGCTTTGGCACGAAGCGCGGCGCTTTCCTGGGCGAAGTAACTCATGTCTCCGCGCCCATAGTCTGGCTCAAGCCCATCGTTCCTGTAAAAGCAGGCGACGGTGTCGTCTTTGACGCCGGCCGTCCCGACGACGGCGAGGAAGGTGGCCGCATCTTTACGCTGAAGATTAAGGGCGGTGAAACGGGCCTGTGCTTCGACCCGGCCCGCGTGGACTTTTCGCGGGTGCGCCCGGGCCAGCGCGTCTGGAAAACCAGCGACCCGGCATTGGAAAAGAAGATCCGCTCCACCTTTGAAGGCGAACCCGTCCGCCGCAAGGTCCCCGTGTCGCTCGCCGCCCACGGCCACGTCGGCGCGCCACTCACGCTCGAAATTAGCGATGCCCAGGGCCACGCTGCCCGTTCGGACTCCCTCCTCCCCTTGCAGCCCGCCGAGAAGCATCCCATGACGGCCACGTCCTTGCGCAGCCAATTGGACCGCCTCGGCGACACGCCGTTCACACTAAGAGATTTTGAATTCAAAGTCGAGGGCACGGTGATGCTGCCGATGAGCGAACTCAACCGCCTGCGCCGCGAAGTCGCCGCCAAGCTGGACGAATTGCGCGCCGCGCCGCTGCGGTGGACCATGTATGCCATCGGGGAGAATTCCGCCACAGCCATCAGCCAGGCCATGACCGAAGCCGCGCCGGCCAAAGAACCCGACCTCATTCCGGTCGTCCGCACCATGGCGCAATTGGAAGCTGCCACCGCCGCGGGCGCCACGGCGGTTTACACCGAATTTGAAGACCCGAAGAAATATCGCGACGCGGTAAAATATGTCCGCGCCCTGCCGCGCAACGGCGACCGCGCCGTGGAAATTTGGGTAGTCCCGCCGCGCATTTTCAAAACCGGCGAGGACTGGATTCTAAAACAAGTTCGCTCCTGCGAGGCCGATGGTTACCTCGTCCGCAACTACGACCATCTGGAATTTTTCAAAAACGACCGTCGCCGGGGCGATTTTTCGCTTAACATCGCCAATCCCCTGACCGCCGAATATTTCATCCAGGAATACGGCTTGGAGCGCCTGACGGCCTCCTACGACCTCAACATCCGCCAACTCGACGTCCTTTTGAAAGCGGCGCCCCCGGCCTGGTTCGAGATTACCATCCACCAGCACATGCCCCTCTTCCACATGGAGCATTGCGTATTCTGCGCGTTCCTCTCAAAGGGCAAGGACTACCGCGATTGCGGCCGCCCCTGCGACACCCACGACGTCCGCCTGCGCGACCGCGTCGGCGCCATGCACACGCTCAAAGCCGACGCCGGCTGCCGCAATACGCTTTATAATTCCCGCGCCCAAACCGGCGCGGAATATGCGCAGCATCTCGCCACGCTGGGCGTCCCCGCCTTCCGCATCGAATTCCTGCACGAAACCGCCGAGGAGGTACAACGCACTCTCGACAGCTACCGCAAACTCCTCCGCGGCGAATTGACCGGCATGGACCTCTGGCGCGAACTCAAGGCGACCAATCAATTGGGCGTGACTCGCGGGACACTGGGGTAAGGTCTGTTCGGAGGAATGAAACATCTCGCGCAAAGGCGCCAAGACGCAAAGGGATGGCGGGAGGCGGATGAATTTTCGCCGGAAAATACTTTGCGTCTTGGCGCCTTTGCGCGAAGTCATGGGTCAGTGTCTTGGCGCGATACCGGCGCCTGAGGGCCGGGCCCCAATTCCAGCGCCTTACCAACCCTGAGGCGCCGACGGAGCCTTGCCTGCCCGCAAATAAATACCCTTGCGAGCCAAACTCAATCGGCTCATTTTAACGGCTTGGATAACGCCACCCCGACATACCCCCGGCCCTGTTTCGAAATTCGTAATTCAAAATTCGAATTTTATGCCTTCAACCATCTACCTCTTTTCTTTGGGGGGCTTAAAGGGGCACTTTCCGCACTCCCCCTTAACCCCCCTCCTCCAATCCAAGGCAAACCCGAAAAAGCGATTTCCTACCAATAATGCTTTGATGAGTGGCGGATTGGGGTCAATAATTAGCATGCAAGAGTAGCGTCGTCAAGACGGGTGTGCCACATCAACGCCGTTCTTGCATGTAACCTGACTTTTTCGGAATCCCTCGGGAAAGTGAAAGCCCCCTTGATCTTGGGCACGTAAATTGAGATTCTTTAAAATCCACAAAATATTATGTTTCGCCGGAGGTCCTTAACCCATTCCAATGATTACTGAAGCCCAGTTCAATTTTTTGCGGGTCAAGAAAGGCATCCTTTATTTTGCCCGGGTTGCAGTCGCTGTGCTTGCGGGAGCGAAAGGAGTGCGGCTTTCCGCAAACGCTGGTGCGGAGGGGCCTCATACTCCGGAAAGCTGGTTGAAGGCCGCTAAGGATGGGGTAGAACGTGCGTTGAAAAAACACCTCGAGCTTGGCGGAACTCGGGTTGGTTTGGTTATTAATTTAGTTTTGGGAACGGGGGCGGACACGACGGACAATTCGGTTGAAGTAGCAGCCTTTTGCGCCGCTTGGAAAGTACTTGGCCGGGAAGAATCGCATTTGAAATTCGAGTTTGATGGAGAGTGGACTGTGATTTTGCCGCCCCCGGAGCCGCAATGTCGACAAAGTTAGTCCGAAACGCCGTTGCCCAACTTGTCGGACAATTCCCAAAGCAATTTGAAGCCGCAAGGTCAGAAAAAAGAGCCAAAAAAGGGTCATGCTGCGGATTAACCCCCTCCTCCAATCCAAGGCCAACCCGAAAAAGCGATTTCCTTCCAGTTATACCCGCGAAGCTGGCGTCCAGCAATCATTGCGGAATCTCCCCGCCAGGTCAAGCCCCGGGGCGCGGGAAATCTCTCCACCACCTTTGTCTGACGCCTCATCCACCATTTCTTGACATTGCGGCAAAGCGGCTTAACCGTTTCTGCTTTTCGAATGTCATGGCTAAATATCATTATGCTACGCGCTTGATGGGTCTGGCGCTGGCCGCCCTCGGCCTCGCCGGGCCGGCCATCCCGGCTCACGGCGCAGCCACCCCGCCACCCGCCCCGTTGGTCGGCAGCCTTGGTGATGTCTCGCTGATTGAGATTTCGGGGGCGACGACTTTTTCGCCGGACCAGATTCGGGCAGAGCTCCGCCAAGCCATGTCGTATCAACTGGCCGCGCATCCCATGGCACCGCGTCCCGCCTGGCTCACCGCTTTGCAACGCAGTATTGCCGACGGCTACCGTCATGGCGGATTTGCCCAGCCGGACGTCCAAGTTGCCCTGGCGACGGACACCGCGCTCGTCCGCGTAACCATCAAGGAAGGCCCGCGTTACCGCCTGGGCGAATACAAAGTGCTGGGCGCCAAAACCCTGCCAACCGAAGAATTGGTGCGGCAGGTAAAGCCGGATGGTGGGGCGGTCAAAAAAAAGTGGGATTTCTTATCGCCCTATCTAAACAGCAACAACGACCTCCAGCCTGGCGATGACTCGAATTCCTTGAAAATTGGCGACCCCATGCCGTTTGACGAAACCTTCCGGCAAAATGCCGTGGAAGGCGTGCGGGTCGCCCTCAGCAATTTGGGATATTACGCGGCGAAGTTCGAGGTTCAGTTTGTACCCAGGAAAGATGCTCTTTTGGCCGATTACGTCATTAACCTCATTGACGAAGGGCCGCGCTCCGTTATCGGCGGGGTGAAAGTCGAAGGCTTAAAGAAGAATAACTCTGAAACGGTGCTTCACTGGCTGGGATTGAGCCCGGGCCAGGAAATTTCCGGCAATCTGGTGCCCCGCCTCGAGCAGCAGCTGTGGGAGTCCGGCCGGTTCCAATGGTATAAGGTCGAAGTCAGCCCGCTCCCCGCTG
>Ga0265320_10003663_pt1 | contig 10257 bp, 10 predicted proteins | sample 4827metaG_FD_202087 | JGI IMG/M metagenome (GOLD analysis project Ga0265320, IMG submission 202087) | Rhizosphere microbial communities from Carex aquatilis grown in University of Washington, Seatle, WA, United States - 4-8-27 metaG | ecosystem: Host-associated > Plants > Roots > Rhizosphere >...
CGACACCCAGAGCGTCGAACTAAAGCAGGGTGGCGCCCAGGCAGGCCTCTGCTCGCTGTCGCTTACTGGTGCTCGGCATCTGGCGGCGGCGACGGGCAGGAGCCGGCAGGGCGCCTTTCTCGGAGAAGGATCATGAAACTACCACCACTTACTAACACGCAATTGGAATTAGCCATTGCACTCGTCTTGGTCCTCGCTGCGGGACTCGTCGCGTTCCTTTGGTACCGGAAACGCCGGACTGCGAGACTACGAACTCAGTTCGGTGGCGCTGAATATGCTCGCGCAATCGCCAAAGGCGGCAGCCGGAGCCAGGCGGAAGCCGCGCTCCAGGGGCGCACGGAACGAGTCGAGGGGCTTCGCATACGGCCGCTCGCGGCACCCGATCGTGCCCGCTTCTTGTCATCCTGGCGCGAAATCCAGTCACGCTTCGTTGACGGCCCCGGCGGCGCGGTGATGGCAGCGGACCAACTGCTAGGCGATGTCATGTCCACGCGCGGCTATCCATTAGATGGGTTTGACCAGCGCGCGGCAGACATCTCGGTGGATCATCCAGTGGTTCTGGAAAACTACCGAACCGCTCACGATATCGCGATCCGCCAGACACGGGGGCAGGCCGGCACGGAGGATTTGCGTCAGGCAATGATCCACTTCCGGACGCTTTTCGAGGAACTCGTCAACGAGCCGGAGATGCCCCTGGCCACTGTCGGATCCTAACCAACGGCTCACCGCAGTCTGCGCTCGGGCGAGAAAAGGAAACTACCATGTCATTCGGAATCTACATTGTCGGCTTCTTGATATTGATCGGTGGGCTGATCTATGGAGCGGTGATACTGCATGTTGCCCCGCATTGGATCGCGGTGGGCGCGATCATACTCCTGGGCCTTGCGATTCTGAAGGGCGTCCAGGCCACGCGTGGAAAAGACGCAGCGTAGGTGGGAGCGGTTGCGGCCGGAGGGCCCCACATGCACATGCAGCGGAGAACCACTCTCATCGTCATCGCGGGGGCTTGCGTTGTCGTAGGGTTGGGCACGTGGGCGCTGCTCAGGGGATCAGGCGCAGTTCACTATCGGACGGCGGCTGTCGAGCACGGCGACATCGATGTCACCATCTCGGCCACCGGCAACCCGAACGCGGTCGTAACCGTCACGGTGGGCTCGCAGGTGTCGGGCATCATCCTGGCGCTCTACGCCGATTACAACACCAAAGTGACCAAGGGAGAGCTGGTCGCGCGGCTCGATCCCGCTCCTTTCCAAGCCAAGGTCGATCAGGCAACAGCCAACGTCGAGTCGGCGCGGGCCGCCGTAGTCAATACCCAGGCCGTGGTCCAGCAGGCCCTGGCGGGCATTCTGGCGGCAAACTCCGCTCTGGCAGCCGCGAAGGCGAACGTCGTGAAAGCGCAAGCCGTCACGGAAGACGCCAAGGTCAAGGTAGACCGGCGCGTGATCATGGTCAAGCAGGGGGCGGACGCCAAAGAGGACCTCGAAACCGCTCAGACCACTTACTCATCGGCGGTGGCCGATCACGACGCGCTGGTGGCCCAGCAGCATGCGGTGGAAGACAACGTGAAGGTCGCCAAGGCGCAGCTGAATGTAGCGAACTCGCTTCTGACCGCCAATCAGGCGCAGGTGAAGCAGTTTGCCGCAGCCCTGCAATCGACCCAGATCGATCTGGACCACACACTGATCAAAGCTCCGGTAGATGGCGTAGTGGTGTCGCGGAACGTGGATGTCGGACAGACAGTCGCCGCGAGCCTGGCGGCTCCCACGCTGTTTCTGATCGCACAGGACCTGACGAAAATGCAGGTGGATACGAACGTGTCGGAAGCCGACGTGGGACGCGTACGCGTGAACCAGCCGGCGACCTTCACGGTGGATGCGTATCCCACACAGGTCTTCACGGGCAACGTGACCTCGATCCGAAAGGCGCCCATCAACGTCGCGAATGTGATCACTTACGATGCGGTGATCGGCGTTGGGAATCCCGACCTCAAGCTGTTCCCCGGCATGACCGCGAACGTGAAGATCCTGGTGAATCAGCGCCTGAACGTGATGAAGGTTTCAAACGCCGCCCTGCGTTATCATCCGGCGTCCGAGACGACGACGGCCCCTGCCGCGACGAAGGCACGCAAAGGCGCGGCGCCGGAGAAAGCCGTCTGGGTCCTGGACCCGGACAACAAGCCCCTGCGCGTCGTGCTCACTACGGGCGAAACCGACGGGACCAATACGGAGGTCCTGACGGGCAACCTGAAGGACGGCGATAACACGATTACCGCGGTGCTGGCCAGCGCCGCGCCGGCTTCGGGCGGCAGCCCCGTTTCCCAGACCGGGGCCAGGGGCGGCAGAGGACCGGGGTTCTAGGCGCGCGGAATGGCATCCGTAATCGAAATCAAAGATCTCGTGAAGGATTACAGGCTCGGCCAGGTGCCGGTGCATGTACTGAAGGGGATTTCGTTCGAGATCGAACACGGCGACTTCGTCTCCATCATGGGGCCCTCCGGCTCCGGCAAGTCCACGCTCATGAACATCCTGGGGTGCCTCGATAAGCCCACGTCCGGAAGTTACAAACTGGACGGGATCAGCGTCCCGGAACTCGATCGCGATCAACTCGCGGAGATCAGGAACAAGAAGATCGGGTTCGTATTCCAGCAGTTCAACCTGCTGGCGCGGACCAGCGCGACGGAGAATGTCGAACTGCCCCTGATGTACACCGATACGCCAGCCCGTGAGCGGCAGGCGCGGGCCATGAAGGCCCTCCTCGCGGTGGGATTGGCCGGACGCGAGGACCATCAGCCGAGCCAGCTTTCCGGCGGCCAGCAGCAGCGCGTGGCCATCGCGCGGTCGCTGGTGAACGATCCCAGCATTATTCTCGCGGACGAGCCGACCGGAGCGTTGGATTCCAGAACCAGCATCGAGATCATGGCCATCTTTCAACGCCTGAATCGCGAAAAGGGGATCACCATGATCGTGGTGACGCACGACCCGGACGTCGCGACTTACTCAAACCGGTTAATCCACTTCAAAGACGGCAAGCTAGAACTCGACGAGCGGCTGGCCCAGCCGCGCGACGCGCGCAAGGACCTGGAGGCGCTTCCTGCCGAGCAACCGGAGGAGGTCGCGTCGTCATGAACAAGATTGCCGGCAGCATCCGGATCGCACTCCGCGCCCTCAAGGTGAACCGCATGCGCTCGGCGCTCACCATGCTGGGGATCATCATCGGTGTGGCGGCGGTAATCGCGATGGTCGGGGTTGGCGCTGGGGCCACCGCGAGGATCCAGGACCAGATCCAGAGTATCGGGAGCAACTTGATCATCGTCCTACCGGGCAGCATCAGCAGCAATGGCGTCCGGCTCGGCTCCGGCGCGGTCGCATCGCTGACGCAGGACGACGCGAAGGCCATCGCGGCCGACTGCCCGTCCGTGGCGGCCGTCGCTCCCACCGTGCGAGGCGGGGTGCAGGTGGTTTACGGAAGCAGCAACTGGGCCACCAGCGCGCAGGGTGTGACTCCAGACTACATGACGATCCGCGATTACACCATGCTGTCCGGCCAGTTCTTCACCACACAGGATGTGGATGCGGCCGCCAAGACGGCCGTGCTGGGTGAGACCGTCGCGCAGAACCTGTTTGGCGGCGGCGATCCAACGGGTCAGGTGGTCATCATCAAGAACGTACCGTTCACCGTGGCGGGCGTGCTGACACCGAAAGGCCAGTCGCCGACCGGTCAGGACCAGGACGACGTCATCCTGCTGCCGATCTCGACGGCCACGCAAAAGGTATTCGGCGCCAACAAGGCCAACGCCAAAGCGGTCGCCTCGCTGATGGTGCAGGCGATGAGCCCGCAGGTGATGGACCAGGCGATCGCGGAGATGACGGCGCTGCTGCGCGAGCGGCACCGCATCCTACCCGGCCTGGAGGACGACTTCACGGTCCGCAACCTGACCGAGGTGTTCGCGGCCCAGGAAACCTCGGCGCAGGTGATGTCGATTCTGCTGGGCGCCATCGCGTCGGTGTCGCTGATCGTGGGCGGCATCGGGATCATGAACATCATGCTGGTGTCGGTCACGGAAAGAACGCGCGAGATCGGCCTGCGGCAGGCGGTGGGCGCTAAAACGCGCGACATCCTGCTGCAGTTCCTGGTGGAAGCCGTGACGCTCTCCCTGCTGGGTGGAATCATCGGGATCGCAGTGGGGCTGACGGCCTCGCTGCTCATCTCGCACTTCGCGCAATGGTCGACCCAGGTCAGCCTTCTGTCCATCGTTCTGGCGTTCGCATTTTCCGCGCTAGTGGGAGTGTTCTTTGGCTACTACCCGGCACGTAAGGCGGCGTTCATGGATCCGATTGAGGCTCTCAGGTATGAATAGTCGCGGCCCTCTTCGCCCGATGATGCTTTTTGCGACGGTCGGATTGCTGCTCTCGTCTAGCGCCTGCATGGTCGGTCCGAGATACCAGCGCCCGGGCGCGCCGGCATCGCCGGCTTTCAAAGAAGAGCTGCCCGCCGGCTGGAAGGATGCCCAACCGCATGACGAGGCGTTGCGCGGCAAGTGGTGGCAGGTTTACAAGGACCCGGGGCTCGATGCACTCGAAGACCGTGTGAGCATCTCGAACCAGAATGTACTGTCCGCCGAGGCTCAGTTTCGCGCCGCCAAAGCAGCGGTGCGCGTCGCGCGAGCCGGCCTGTTTCCCACGGTCACAACGTCGCCTTCCGCGACGCGTTCTGGAGGGGCCGCTTCCGGCTTGCGCCGCCTCTACACGATCCCGATCGATTTCGTCTATCTGATCGACATATGGGGAAGCATCCGGCGGGGAGTTGCGGCAAACTCAGCCATCGCGCAGGCCTCGGCCGCGGACCTCGAGAACGCCCGCTTGTTGTACCAGGCCGAGCTCGCCGCGGATTACTTCCAGATTGAGGGACTGGACGCCACACGGCAGTTGCTCGACACCACTGTGAAGTCATACGAGCGGTACGTTCAACTCACCCAGGACCGGTTCGATGGCGGTGTCGCATCGCAGGGCGATGTGGCGCTGGCTCAGACTCAACTCGAAACCGCACGGGCGCAGTTGGTCGAGCTGGGAGTTCAGCGGGCCCAATTCGAACATGCCATCGCGGTGCTGGCGGGCAAGCCGCCCTCCGATCTGGCGATCCCCGATGCGCCCAACCAGTCTCCGCCTCCGGTGTCTGTGGTGGGCCTTCCTTCGGCTCTGCTGGAGCGGCGGCCCGACGTCGCCTCCGCCGAGCGCCAGGTCGCGGCCGCGAACGAACAGATCGGAATCGCCAAGGCTGCGCTCTACCCTTCCCTGACCTTGGGCGCCAGCGCCGGACTGCAGTCCTCGGCCCTCACCAATTTGTTCACGTGGCCCAGCCGCTACTGGTCCGTCGGGCCGCAACTGGCCGAGACTCTCTTCGATGCCGGCAGGCGTCGCGCTCAGGTCAAGGTGACTGAAGCCGTTTATGACGCCACTGTGGCGAACTACCGGCAAACGGTCCTGACGGCATTTGAACAGGTGGAGGACAGCTTGGCGCAGCTCCGCATCCTCTCCCAGGAGGCCGACATCGTGGCCCGCGCGGTCAAAGCCGCCGAGCAGTCGCTGCAGATATCCACGGATCAATACCGGGGAGGGCTGACGAACTATCTGCAGGTGATCACCGCGCAGACCAGCACGCTGCAGAATCAAAGGACGGCGGTGGACATTCTCACGCGACGCATGGTGGCGAGCGTGTCCTTGATCCAAGCGCTCGGCGGCGGATGGGATGGGTCACAGCTACCCTCTACGCGGGACGTACGACGCTGAAACGGATGGCCGACACATGATGGGCGACCTCAACGCTCCTGTGCTGGGGCGCCCCTGGGGGACGAGTCTACACTGCGGCAGCAGGGCGCTGATTGTCGGCGCCAGCGTGCGGACAAATTCTTCCCTGTAACGGGACCACCTTCCGGGATAAGGCAGATGGATAAGTGGACCCTGCCAATCCGCGCGCGAAGCAGCTCGGGTGACGTTGCACTCAATCGAACGCAGCACGGTGGCGATCACAGGCGGTCGGAGGCGGGCGATCGACCGCGAGAGCGACACCTCGCCGGCGCGGCAGGCGGCCCGCCGGGACCGTGGGTCCAGACGGTCGACAGGCTCCGGACACAGGTCAATCAGGTAGCAGCCGCAGGCTCGAAACACAGAGAGGAAATTCGCGTCCTCGATTGAGGGATCGATGGTCCGGAAGGCGTCACGCATGGCCCGGTAGAGGCCAGAGTCGCCACGATAGAAGAACCTTCCCGAAGCGGGCGGAGACTCGCCGACGAACAGCACCCGAAGGGGGGCCGGCCGAAAGCGCCGTCTCAGACTCTCCCGCCGGCGCCGAGCCGCGTTGCTACAATCGGCCACTCGCACTCTCCTTTGCCGGCCGGATTTCTACTTCCTGGGTTACCCGAATCACGCCGCCTGTGACAACATCGCAGTTCGGGGCGCGGTGGTCGGGCTGTCACAGCTTTTCCTTACGTCCACCTGGGGCCGTCTTTGCACCCTTGTTCCATCCGTGGAAGGCCGACAAGTCGCCTGCGTTCCAGGCCTCGCGAAGCCCAGGAGTACTCAGATCCCAGTCGGGGCGGATCTCGCTCGTAGCCGCCCGCAGGTCGTGCCAGAGGTCGACGACAGAGGGCCGGCCCCAGTACCAATAGCCGTTGTAGATGCTGTGGATCACGAGTCCCGGCTTGAGCACGAGGGTGTGCGGAATCATCGGATTGTGCTCGGGGTCGGTGTACTCCGCGATGTCGAGGTCCTTCTGAACCGTTCTGTCGGGGTCGGAGAGGAAGGTCCACTGGGCGCCGACGGATTCCCGGAACGCCTGGAGCGTGTGGTGGTCATCGGTGGAGATGGTGGCAACCTGGGTATACGCTACGGCGATCTTCGGGTAGAACGCGGCAAGTTCCAGATGCTGCTGGTGTTCTTTCGGGCAATAGTGGCCGCGAGCAAGCGTCAGGATGAGGGGATCATCACCCTGGAGTTCGCTGAGCCTGCGCGGTGTGCCCGTGTGATCGGGCAACTGATAGTCAGGAAGGACTGCCCCGGGCACTATGTCAGAGCGCATGGTTCGACTCCTTTCGAGAGTGCAAGCGAGTTATGGTTCCAGACGCCCAGCTTGCACGTTTCATGCCATCGCCCAGGCTCTGAAAAGAGGGCGGCTACGCAAGAATGGTGTGCGACGTTATGATATCGTGAGCTATTGGTTGTCGAAGCTCCGGCACGTCGGGCGGCCGCGCTTCTGCCGTACCTCTCTGCGTCCAATCGCTGACCTATATTCCATGGCTCGGCTACTGTCAGTGAACGTCGGTCTTCCGCGCGACATCGAGTGGAAGGGCCGCACCGTGCATACCGCAATCTGGAAAAATCCAGTGCCTGGCCGGTGCCGGGTCGGCCGGCTGAATCTGGAGGGGGACGGTCAAGGGGATCTGGCGGGGCACGGAGGTGAACAGCGCGCCGTCTTTGTCTACCAGATCGAGTCGTATCGTTATTGGCAGGATCAACTGAAGAGGTCCGACCTTGGCGAACCGAAGTCCTACGGACAGTTCGGTGAGAATTTCACAATCGAAGGCTTGCCCGATGATGCGGTGTGCATCGGCGACCGGTATAGGATCGGGAGCGCACTCTTCGAAGTCACGCAACCCCGTGTTACCTGCTATCGGGTTGGCATTCGGATGAACGAGCCGCGAATGGCGGCGCTGCTGACCTCCAGTGGCCGCCCCGGATTCTACTTCCGCGTTCTCGAGGAAGGGGAAGTGGGCACGGGCGATGAAATCGTGAAGGTGGGAGCGGCCAAGGAGCAAATGACGGTCGCTGAGATCAATGCACTTCTCTATTCGCCCAATCATCCGCACGAGCTGTTGGAGCGGGCATTGCGAATCAGGGCCCTTTCGCCGGGGTGGCGCGGGTCGTTCGAGGCATTGCTGCGGAGTTCAACAAGTGGAAACGCAGGTCTCGTGCCAGAAGCCGCCGCGCATCCAGCCGCACCGGGATTTCACCGGCTAGTGGTGGCGTCGATCGACCGGGAGTCCGCGGACGTCCTCTCTCTGACGATGAAAAGCCCGGACGGTCAGCCGCTGCCAGCGGCTCAGCCGGGGCAATATGTTGTTCTTCGGCTTCAGCCGGCCGCCGGAGGAATCGCGATTTTTCGCAGTTATTCCCTCTCGGGCCCTCTCTCGGCCGAGAGTTGTCGAATCAGCGTGAAGATCGAGCCGAACGGTGTCGCGGGAACGTGGCTGCGGGATCATGTGCGAGTTGGCGAACCTCTCGACGTCAGTTCGCCTCGCGGCAGCTTCATTCTGCAAATCGGGGAGCGACCGGTCGTCCTGCTCAGCGCGGGTATCGGGGCGACACCGGTTCTGGCGATGCTGCATGCGCTGGCGGCGGCCCGGTCTACCCGGCAAGTCCTATGGCTCCACGCGGCTCGCGATCGCGAACATCATCCCTTTGCCGCCGAGGTCCGCGGACTGATGCCGGCCCTCCCGCACGGCCGAAGCTACGTCTGTTACAGCAGGCCTGCCTCGTCGGACAAGTTGGGCGAGGACTTCGATGCCGCCGGCCATTTGTCGCGATCAGTGTTCGAAGAGGTCGGCATCCCGCGGGAAGCGGACGTTTACCTTTGTGGACCAGCTGCTTTCATGGCGGATATGAAGGCGGCGCTTGCGGGCTATGGCGTCCCGTCGGAACGGATTCACCTCGAGATCTTCAACGGCAGCGAGTCGATGACTCCTGGTGTGGTCGGTGCGGTGACCCGAAATCCGCATCCACCCGAGGGCGATGCCAACACCGGGCCGTTGGTGTCGTTCGCCCGCAGCGGCATCGCCGCACACTGGAAGAAGTCGGCCTACCAAAGTCTATTGGAATTGGCCGAAGCGTGCGATGTCCCGGTCCGTTGGTCGTGCCGGACCGGCGTGTGTCATAGCTGTGAGAGCGGGCTGGTTTCGGGAGCGGTGGCCTACGAACCCGAGCCGCTCGACCAACCCGCTGAAGGCAACATTCTCGTTTGCTGCTCACAACCGATTCGCGATGTCGTCCTCGATCTGTGACCTCCGGTCAGCTGCCCTTTGCGATGAACCCGGGGATGCCGGTCCCAGTCACCAGATTGAACCTTTGCCGCGTCTGGATGGCATTGATCTGCTCCATGGCGTCGGCGGGAAGAGCGGGAATGTCGAAGTTTTCCTTCGCGCGACCGGGGGTCTTCGGCGTCGTCAGAACAGCAGTCCCGCGCTCGACCGCCCACGCGAGTAATACCTGGGCGGGAGTCTTGTGGACTCGGTGCGCAATCGCGAGGACAACTGGATCTTCGAGCACCCCAGGCTTGGTCCCGTGACCCAGCGGCGCAAAGGCGAGCATCACGACTCCATCGCTGTTGCAGAAGCCCAGGACCTCGGTTTGCGGCAGATAGGGATGGGATTCAATCTGGCACGATTTTCCTCCACGATCGAACTTAGGGATTGATCCCGTGGGATTTCTGCAAGCACGTGACGCGCCAGTTGTGAGGGGCACCAAGCCAGGTGCCCAATAGGCGCACGAGCACGGGCGTCCGTGGGCGGTTCGAATCCGCTCTTTCCCTTCCATATCAATAAAATCAGCACCGCACAGAGCGCCAAACGACGATCTGTTTGTTTGTCGGAACCGTTTCCTGACTTGGATCTCCTGGCCTCGCACCGGGGGGCGGAAATGGGCCTGGGCGTCGCCACCGGCGAGACTCGCGGGTGGCCGCGGGGCGTGCGGACTAGTTGCCGGAGCCTGGTTGTTGAACGCCCGCTGAGGCCGGCCCGGTCGATTCGCGCACCACCAGTTCTGGATCCAGAAAGACATGCCGCGGCGCGGGTGGGGCGCCTGCCGCATCCGGCACCAGCCCTGCCACCACCAGCCGGCCGATCTCCGTCCGCGGTATATGGATGGTGGTCAGCGACGGGCAACAGAACTCGGAAATCGTGATGTTGTCGAAGCCGGTCACCGAGACATCGCCCGGCACCGCGAGCCCCTGATTCCGTAATTCGCGAATCACTCCCACCGCGACCCAGTCGTTCACGCACAGAATGGCTGTCGGGGCGAAGCCCGAGCGCAGCAGCTCGCGCGCCGCCGCGCGGCCGCCCGCGAATCCATCTTCGGGCGGCGTCACCGCTATGCTCTCGCAGCCGTAACGGGCGCTGGTCTCCATGAATTCCTGCCGCCGCGCTTCGGTGGGTTGCAGAAACAGTGGCGCACCAATATACGCCATGCGGCGATGCCCCATCGCATGCAG
>Ga0265320_10003665_pt1 | contig 10255 bp, 4 predicted proteins | sample 4827metaG_FD_202087 | JGI IMG/M metagenome (GOLD analysis project Ga0265320, IMG submission 202087) | Rhizosphere microbial communities from Carex aquatilis grown in University of Washington, Seatle, WA, United States - 4-8-27 metaG | ecosystem: Host-associated > Plants > Roots > Rhizosphere >...
CCGTTGACCGCAAAGAAGGTGCCGTTGAAGATGAGGTTACGCCAGACGCGCGCGCGATCACCGACGGGGCCTCGCCCCACCAGTCCCTTGGCGATCTCCGGCAGCAACCCGCCGGCAACGGCGCTGGTGATCGCCGCGAACGGGAGCCCGCCGGCGGTCTTCCAGTGAGCGAGCACGACGCAGGCGGAACGGACGACGTCGCTGAAGCGATAGGCGAGCCCGAGGGCGACCGCGGCGCTCTGGATCAGCACGAACGGGCGCCAGAAGCGGAGCAACGCCGCTCGCCCCGCCGCGAACAGCGACGGAGCGACGGCCGGCGCCGAGGCCAGGTCGGCCGCGCGCGCCGCCTCTGCCTGTTCTGGCCGAGCGTCACCGGACATACGGAGACGCTTACTACTGCGAATCAGGGCGCGAGCGGAGAACTTTTCGTGGCGTCACCGCGCGCCGCCCAGCCCGGCCGGAGGCTCCATCTCGACGATTAGGCTGTGCTCGAACGGCACGTTGAACCCCTTGTTGGTCCGCCCCACGATGGTCGCGATCGCAGTGCCGCCTTCGGGGACGTTCATCTCGTGCGTGCTGTCGAGGTTGAACGTGTAGCCCTTCAGATACGTGAAGATCGCTCGGCTCTGGCCCTGATAGCTGATATGGCTCGTGATCACGTGGCGGCCGGGCGCGATCGGCCCGGTGAAGATCACGTAGTCCTGGCCGTGCGCGGCGCTGGTGAGCAGCGTCGGCAGCAGGCGCCCGTCGAGTGAGAAGCGCGCCTCGGTCATTTGAAAGGTGTCACCGACGTCGTTGCGGAATCGCAAGGTCGCTTCTCCGCTGGCGGCCGGCGCCGGCGCCTCCTGCCCGCCGGTATCGGGATCGGCCGCGCTTGTCGTCGCCGTTGGCTTCGCCGCGGTTGCGGCAGGCGCCGCCGCACCTGCTTTCGAAGCGGTCGAGGGCAATGCGCCCGCCTGTGCCACCACCAGGATCCCCACGCCGATCGCCGTCCACATCTTGTCCGCCCCCTTGCTCGAGGTCTCTCGAGCTCACCCTCGGGAAAATAACCCTCCGGTCGGAGGCCGCCAGCGGGGGGAGGTCCGTGCGTAACCGGCCGAGCTTCGATGCTGCCGTGCACGTGTGCACTTTTCTTTTTCGAAGCCGAACCTTGGTGCAAACTCCCGCGCCATGAAGAGACCTCATCAGCTGACGGCCATGTTCAGTTTTCTATGGCTCGCCGGTGCTCCGGCGCGCGCGCAGATGGGCGATCCGGCCAAGGTGACGCTCAAGACCACGCCGATCGCCGGCGGCATCTCCGTGATCGAGGGCGCGAACGGATTCGCCGGCGGCAACGTCGCGGTCTCCGTTGGCAATGACGGTGTGTTCATCGTCGACGACGAGCTGCAGCCGATGAGCGTCAAGCTCAAGGCGGCGGTGGCGGCGCTGTCGAAGAAGCCGGTGCGGTTCGTGATCAACACCCACTGGCACGCCGACCACGCGGGCGGCAACCCGGCGATGGGCGCCGCCGGGGCGGTCATCGTCGCTCACGACAACGTGCGCAAACGGCTGGCCGTCGACCAGACGATCAACTTCGGCGGCCAGGTCCGCACCATCGCGGCCACGCCGCCCGAGGGGCTGCCCATCGTCACCTTCGGCGACGACGTGACGCTGCACCTGAACGGCGACGATGTGCACGTCATCCACGTCCCGCCCGCGCACACCGACGGCGATTCGATCGTGCACTTCGCCGCCGCCAACGTGATTCACATGGGCGACACCTTCAGCACGATGGGTTATCCGTTCATCGATGCGTCGAGCGGCGGCAAGTTCGACGGCCTGATCGCGGCGGCGGATCGCGCGCTCCCGCTCTGCAATGACGCGACCAAGATCATCCCCGGCCACGGCGCGGTCGGCACCACCGCAGACCTCAAGGCCTGGCGCGAGATGCTGATCAAGATTCGCGACAAAGTGGCGGCGCTCGCGGCCGAGCACAAGTCGCTGGACGACATCAAGGCCGCCAAGCCGACCGCCGAGTTCGACGCGCAGAAGGCGGGCGGATTCATCAAGCCCGACCAGATCGTCGAGGCGGTGTTCAATTCGCTGCCGCCCGCACCCGAAAAGAGCAAGGCCGCAAAGAAGCCGAAGAAGTAGCGGCTCCCTAGCCCTCGCCCCGCAGACGGGGGGAGGGGATCGGAAGGATTCGAGCGGGCTCGGAATGTTGTGCCACGGCCGCCGTCGGCGGCGGTTGCTGCCCAAATAACCGCTGAAGCGCCTCGGGCAGACCGTCGAGCGCCGGTTTGAAATAGACCGGCGCGTCCAACGTCACCGCGAGCATGGTGTTGTTGCTGCGGGTCACCGCGAAGCAGGTGATCTCGCGATGTGGGCTGCGCTGGAGCGTGCGCAGGAACTTGCCGCCCGCCCGCGACTCCATGTCCAGGTCGACCATCACCAAGCCCGGCGGCTCGGTCTGGATTGCAACCGCTGCTTCCGCCTCGGTCTCGACGGCGCGCACGCCCCATCCTTCTTCGATGGCCAGCTCCATCAGGAGGTCACGCACCTCGGGGTCGTCGGTGATCACCAGGAATGCCGCGGGAACACGGCGTGCCGGGGCGGTGGCCGCGCCCGGAGGAGCTGTGACACCCTTGATCACGATCCGATCATCACCATCGGATGTTTCCAGGGGTTTTCGGACGCGTCGATTCGCGGTGAATTCAGACACGCCTGAATTGTCGGCCCGCGAATCGAGGCTCCCGTCGCGCCCGCTGGCCTCCGGCCACCAGCGGGCGCTCGCCCCACCGCCCAAGATTGTCACCGGCCGTGCCGTTGCATCCGCCGCCCACCCGCCTGCCGGCGCGCAATCGGCCCGAACACCAGGTAGCCCAACGCCACCGTCAACCCAAATGCCAGCCAGAGCCCCGGATCGTTCATCGACTCCAGAATGTCACGCGGACTGTTTCGAGGGCGTAACCGCCAGCCAAAATCTAGGTAAATTCGCGCTGCTGCAGCGCGCGGCAGGTTCCCATCTCAACCGTGGTCGGTGATCTCTTGCAGGTCTTCCTGCACGACACCCTCGGGGTCGGGCGCAGGCGGAGCCGACTGCACGCGCAGGGTCGCGATCGTCGCCTGCAGCTGCTCGCGATCGGCGGGCGTGGCGAAGGGCAGGGTGTCGAGCAAGAGTTGGATCGCGGCTGCATACTCCTGCTGATCCGCCAGCAGCTTGGCGACCAGCTCGGCCGCCTGGGTGCGCGCGTGGCGATCGTCGCCGGCCGCCTTCAGGGCGTCGCGCGCCAGCGTCAGCGCCTCGGCCGGGTTCTCGAGCTCGTCCCGCCGGGCGGCCGCTGTTGCCAGCACTGCGAAGATCTCCTCGAGCAGGGGCTTGTTCCCCGCCGACACCGCGAGCGCGCGCCGGTACGGTGAGAGCGCGCGCTCGAACTGCCCGGCCGCGCTCAGCGCGCGGCCGAGCGCGCCCGCCACCAGCGCGACGTGCACGTGATCGTTCTTGTCCTCGAGCGCCTTGAGCTGGCCCTCGCGCAGGTCGACCAGCGCCTCCACGTCGCCGACGGTCTCGTAGTGCCGCGCCAGCAGCTTGCCCGCCTCGAGATAGCAGGGATCGTCGAGCAGCGTGTCGCGCAGCGCATCCAGCGCCACCGGGTCGGCCGCGTCCTTGCCGAGCCGCAGGCGCGCCACGCGCATGCGGACCTCGGTGCGCGCCTCGGGCTCCATCAGCTGATCGAGGCGCTCGCGCGCCAGTCGATCGCAGCTCGCGAGGTCGTCGATGCGCGCATAGAGCTCGAAGAGATCGTTCCACAGGCCGGCGTTGCCGGGCACGCGCGCGCGCAGCGTCTCGTAGATGCGCGCGGCGAGCGGGCTGTCCCCTTCGCGCTCGCGCACGTCGCTGGCCAGCTGGCGCAGGTGGGGCTCGACGCGTTCGGGATCGGTGAGCTCCAGCGCGCGCGCGAATCGGCCGTGCGCGCCCTCGAAGTCGCCGCGGGCGCGGCAGCGCTTGCCGAGCTCGATGAGGCCCCACACCGCTTCGGCCTTGACGGCCTCGCCGCTCGAGAGGTCGACCAGCGCCGTCAGCAGCGCGTCGGCGCGCGCGTCGTCGTGCAGCGCCGTCGCCAGGTCGTAGCCCTCGCGGATCGATTCGGGCGTCGCCGCGGCGGTCTGCGCGCGGCGCGTGAGCGCGTCGAGCAGCTGGCGATCGTTGCCGGTCTGGCGCGCGGCGCGCTCGTAGAGCGGCAGCACGGCCGCGAGCTCGTCGTCGGTCACGCCGGCACCCTGAACCAGCGCCAGCGCGCGTTCCATGTCGGGGCGGCGCTCGACAGCGGCCAGCAGCGACCCGAGGCCACGGCCGCGCGTCGCCGGAGCCTGCAGCTCGGCCTCGGCCAGGCGGAACAGCGCTTCGGCCTGGCCCGCCGGCGTCATCTCGTCGCGCACGAAGCGCTCCAGGCGATCCAGCGCCTGCGCGCGCTCGCCCGGGTCGCAGGTGAGCGCGATGCGCGCGACCGCCATGGTCGCCTCGCTGGGGATCTCGCCCGTGTCACTGGCGCGCCGGCAGAAGTCGAGCGCGCGCTGGGGGTCGCGGAGCTCGCTCTCGCAAAGCTCGCCGGCCCACAGCAAGAGGCGCGCGACCAGGGGCCCGTCGCCGCGTCGTCGGCGGCGCTCGATGATCGCCTCGACGCGCGCCAGCGCTTCGTCGCCCATGTTGAGCCGCGCGGCTAGCTTACGGGTCTCGCGACGCAGCTCTGGATCCTCAGGACGCAGCTCCAGCGCCTGCAGCGCCGCTTCGACCGCACCCTCGCGCTGCCCCAGCTTCTCGCGCAGCTCGGCGATCTCGCAGTGTGCCTCGGCCTGATCCTCGGGCGAGGTCGCCGCGGCGATGCGTTTCTCGAGCACCACCGCCAGCGATGGAAGCTGATTGCTGTCGCGCAGGCGCACGCACAGGCCGCGGAACTCGGCGGCGTCACGTACCGCCTCCATCATCGCCGAGTCCATGAGCTCCGCCGCCTGGCTCTCGTCGCCGCGCGCTGCCGCGAGATCGCGCAGGCGCAAGAGCACGTCGACCACCGAGAAGGCATGGCGTTGCGGGTTGCCGCCGCGCCCGAGCGCCAGCAGCGCGCGCCCGGCCCGCTCGGCGCGCTCGTTGTCCGCGGCTTCGCCGGCCGCGGTGAACAGCTCCTGCAGCACCAGCGTGTTGCCGAGATCGATCGCCGCCGCCTGCTCGAGCAAGCCGACCGCCTCGCGGTGCCGGTTCTGCGCGCGGCGCACGCGGCCGAGCTGGAACAGGATGTGAGCGCGCTCCGACGAGCGGCGCGCGCTCGGCAGCGCCTTCTCCAGCGTCGTCCCCGCCTGATCGGCGCGGCCCGCCGCCAGCAGCGACGTCGCCAGCGCCAGGACGATGGCCTGGTCCTGCGGCGCGTGGCGATGCGCGCGCTCGAGGGAGGTGACCGCAACCGCCGGCTCGCCGAGCGGCCCGGTTGCGAGCCCGTAGACCTCATTGGCGATCGCGAGCAGCGCCGCCGGATCTTCGGTGTAGGCCGACGCCTCGGTCAGCAGCATCGCCAGCGGCGACCACGCGCCGGCACGGCGGTGCAGATCGATGAGCGCCGTGCGCACGGCCTGGGCCGACGGCGTCTCGACCAGCGCGCGCTCGAGGCAAGCAATCGCGCGGTGGCGGCGATCGATCGCCAGGTAGGCCTGCGCCAGCCGCAGCGCCACGGAGGGGCGGTCGGCGGCCGTTGCAATTTCCAGCAACTGGTCGAGCCAAGCTGTCGCGGCCTCGGCCTGGCCGCTCTCCATGCACAGGCGCCCGAGAGCATCCAGGGTCGGTGCCGCGGTCACCAGCGCCGCGGCCCGCTCGTGCGCCGCGATGGCGCGCGCGCGATCGCCGAGCGCGCTCTCGGCGACGCGGCCGAGCCGGCTCCACAGCGCCGCTGCCTCGGGCCGCTCGCTCAGGTTCTCGACCTTCTCCGCCTCGGCCCCGAGCACGTCGGCCAGCTGGCCGTTGCGATGGGTCGAGCCGAGCACGTTGGTGAGCGCGTCGACGGTGGGGACGTGGCCTGGCGCCTCGTCGAGGTTCGCCATGAGCAGGGTCACGCGGTCGCTCGCGCCTTCGATCGATGCGCCCACGCGCTCGAGCTCGAGGCGAAGCGACAGTCGGTCGTCGCGCAGCTCGGCGCGGGCCAGCTGCGCGCGGCGCAGCTCGGCGAGCGCAGCGAATTGGCCTTCACCCGCGTACAGTGTCGCCAGTCGCTCGGTCGCTGCCGCTTCGGTGGGATCCGCGGCGCAGATCTCGGCCAGGGCGCGGATCGCCGCCGGGCGATCGTCGAGGCGCCCCACGGCCAGCTCCTCGGCGCGCAGGCGAAAGCGGCGCGCGAGCTCGCCCGCGGCGGCGGGCAGCGCGGCGGCACGCAGGAAGGTATCGTAGGCGGTGCGGAGCTCTTCTTTCGGGCCCGCGCCGCACAGGCGGCGCGCGATCTCGTCGGTCGCCAGCGCCACCGCGTCGGCGGCGCTGCGCTTGCCGGTGGGTGGAGTCGATGAACCCGCGCTCGACAACCGGGCCGCGCGGTCGAGCAGAGCGCGTGCGACGTCGAGGCCGGTATCGTCGGGCAGCGCGAGGTCGCGCGCCCACTCGGTCGCTTCGTAGAGTGCGTCGAGATCGGTGGTGGCCAGCGCCGCGATTCGGCGCAACGTCTCGTACAGCGAGGGCGCCGGCGATCGGCGCTGGACCTCCGCCAGATGGTGCAACGTCGGTAGATCATCGGGGCAGTGGCCGAGCGCGCGCACCAGCGCCGCCTCCGCCATCAGGAAGTCGCCGCGCTCCTTCTCGTGCCAGGCGGCGATGCGGTTCTCCAGCGCCAGCAGCGTCGCGGGTGCGAGGCTGCTCTGCGACGACGAGATCTCGCCCAGCGCCGCCGCCAGGGGTACGAACGCGGCGTTCGCGCGCGCCGCGGTCTCCGCCATCGGGAACAGCGTCTCCTCGCGGAGATCCGGCGTGGCGTCGAGGGAGAGCAACGCCTCGGCCAGCGGCTCCCAGCGCGCGGAGCGGCCCGCGCAGCGCACGACGGCGGTGCGCAGATCGGTACGCCCGGGCTCGGCCGCCAGCGCGCGTGTGAAGTCGTTGAGCGCGGCCGCCGCGTCACCGAGTTGCTCCTCGTGGACCGCGGCAGCATGGGTCAGGAGCTCGGTCGCGCGGCGGGGCGCCAGGCCCGCGACCGCCGCCGACTCTTCCAGCGCGTGGACCGCGACCCGGAAGCCGCCGGTCTCGGTGGCCAGGCGCACGAGCTGCGCCTCGGTCGGTCGGTCGTCGGGATCGGAGACCAACGCGCGCGCGGCGTGCGCGAGCGCGGTTGCCTTGTTGTGCGCGCGGGTGTCGCTGAGCTCGGCCGCTTCGCGCAGAATCGCGGCGCGGTCCGGCCCGGTGGTCGCGCCCGCGAGGCGTGGATCGAGCAGACCCAGGCGCAATGCCCAGTCGTCGGTCTCGAGGCTCGCGGCCAGCAGCGCCGCCACGGCGCGGGCCCGCACCGCTGCGAGCGGCACCAGCGCTTCCAGTCCGTCGCGTGCGGTGGTGTTGCGTGGATCGGCGACCAGCGCGTGCTCGTACCAATCGACGGCGTGCGCCGGATCGGAGATGCGCAGGCGGCAGGTCTCGCCCAGGCGCGCGGCCAGCACCGCGGCGCGGGCGCGATCCCGGCGGCAGGTCTCGGCCAGAAGATCGTGCAGGTCGGACCAGCGCTTCTCCTCGGTCAGTAGATCGGCCAGCGCGTCGGCGGCCTCGATCGAAGGCCCGAAGCGCCGCTCGTGATCCTGAAAGCTGGTGATCGCCGCGGCGCGATCGCCCAGCGAATCGCGCTCCGCGGTCGCGGCGCGCGCGAGATCCGCCGCCTCGGCGCGCGGATCGGCCGCCACCGTCATGCGGTGGCGCAGGATCTCGACGTACTCGCCCCACTGTCCGGCGGCGGCCAGCACGCGTGGCAGCGTCGCCAGCGCCTCGGCGTCGGCGCGGTCCAGTTCCAGGCAGTCGCGCCAGGCGGTGACCGCGGCGCTGACCTCGCCCAGCGTCGAGGCCAGGCGCGCGCGCGTGCCCAGCGCCGCGCGCTTCTCGCCCGGGCGCGGCGCCAGCTCCGCCAGGCCGGCGAGCACCGGCAGGCGCTCGGCCTGGCGATCGGCCGATTCCAGCAGCTCGTCGAGGCGGATCAGGATGCGGCGTTGCGTGACTGGCTCGCCCTGGGGTTCGCGCCAGGCGCGCTGGTAGGCCGCTATGGCCGCCGTGCGGTCGCCGATCTCGGCGTCGGTGACGGTCGCGATCTCGGCGCGCAGCACCGCTCGGCGCCGCCCGTCGTTGGTCGCGGCCGCGGCGGCGGCGAGCCCGTCGATGAGCTGCGTCGGCAACTTCTGCTCGCGGCACAGGCGGCGGAACCAGTCCTCGACCTCGCGGTCGTCGGGATCGAGCGGCATCAGCGCCGCGAGAAGCGTGACCGCGGTGCGCGCGTCGCCGGCGGCGACCCGGCGCGCGGCCGCGTTCCAGAGCAGCCCCTTGCGCGAGGCGCCGCCCGCGAACTTGAGCCCGCGCTCGACGGCCGCCAGCGCCTTCGCCGGCGCGCCCGCGGCGTCGTACGCGGCTTCGAGCGCGCTGCCGGCGCCGAGGCGCGTCTCCGCCGGCGCCGCGTCGAGCGCCAGGATCTGTTCCAGGGCAGCGAGCACGCGCTCGTGATCGCCCTTCTCACCGAGCAGCGCGCGCAGCGACACCAGCGCCGCCGCCGGATCGTTGAGGCGGTCGAGCTCGGCCAGCGCGATGCGCTCGCGCAACGCGCGGCCCTCGGGCGGCGGCACGACCGGCAGGCGCGCGCGCCAGAACGCGACCAGCTCGCTCCAGCGCTCGTGGCGCTCCAGCAAGCGCTCGAGCACGGTGGAGACTTGCGGATCGCCCGGCACCAGCGCGAAGAGCTCTTGCAGGTAAGTGATCGCCAGCTCCTGGCGACCGACGAAGTCCTTGGCGACCTGCGCGGCCTCGCTGAGCAGCGCGACGCGCCGCTCGCGATCCGGCCCCGAGCCGAGCGCGCGATCATAAACCGCGAGCAGCGCGTCCCAGCGCTGCGCCAGGGTCATCGAGACGATCAGCTGCCGCAGCGCCCAGTCGCAGCGCGGGTCGATGCGCAGCACGCGCTCGAGGATCTCCTCGAGGTCACCCGGCCGATCCGCCAGCCACTCGGCCTGGTAGGCGGCGGCGCGGCGACCGAGCGCCATGCCGGTGGTCACGGGGATCTCCGCCTCGAGCGCCTTGCGATAGGCGGCGAGGGCGATCGCGGGGCGCCCATCGGAGGCGGCTGCGCCCTCGAGGCGATCCCACGCCGCGAGATCCTCGGGCGTGCGCTCGATGTCCTGGAGCGCGTTGGCGAGAGGGCTCCCGGCCACGAGCGACTTGTCGACGAGCGCCGTGATCTCCGGATTGGTGTCCTCGGCGGCGTCTCGCTTGCGCGCGGGCGGAGGTGCCGCAGGCGTGCCTTTGCCTTTTTGTCCCTCGCGACCTTGGCCCATGAACGTCCCTTCTGCTGGGTGAGCGTCAGGGGAGATCGGCGCGTTGGAACGCAAACTTGAGCGATCGTCGCACCCCCGCGGGACGTCGGAGTGCGCAGGTCGGCTTACAGGTTATTTCAAGATGGGAACCCGGAGGGTTCCCAAACCCTCCCGCGACGAGGCCGCCGTCTCGGCGGGGTGGGCAGGGTGGGTTGTCCGTGCCGAAGTCCCCGAAGGGGATGGGCTCCGCCGGGGGACCCGCCTACGCCCCACGCGCTTTCAGGAATCTCGCGGGGCTCAGACGTCACGCGACGCGTCCCGCACGGTTTCACTCGAGCAGGCCGCGCGGTCCGACCAGGTTCTCGTACCCCTCGCGGTGCCATGCATCCAGCTCGCGCGCGCGCAGGATGGGAAAGGGATGCGTGCGCCGCACCGTGAGCAGCGTCTTGTAGGCGCGGTTGAGCATCGACGCGTCGGCGTCTTCGTAAGCGCGGATCTGGCGCACGAACTCGCGCTCGTCCATCTCGGGCCAGAGCCGCCCGGCGCCGCCGGCCAGCTTCATGAACACGCGCAGGCAGGGTTCGATGCGCTGGACGCACAGCATGCCGGCGCGATCGGCGGTGAGCTCGGCCTTGCGGTACCAGTCGTGTAGCGCGACGACCAGCCCCTGTCCGAGCAGCGACCCGATGCCGAACGTCGCCTGGCCGATCGCCGCGACGATGGCGGCGATGTTGTTGGCGAGCACCGTGTAGAGCAC
>Ga0265320_10003666_pt1 | contig 10254 bp, 9 predicted proteins | sample 4827metaG_FD_202087 | JGI IMG/M metagenome (GOLD analysis project Ga0265320, IMG submission 202087) | Rhizosphere microbial communities from Carex aquatilis grown in University of Washington, Seatle, WA, United States - 4-8-27 metaG | ecosystem: Host-associated > Plants > Roots > Rhizosphere >...
CGATAGGCTCTTACCGGCGTTGCTGTCCTTGCGTTGGAGTTGAAGAGATGCGGCGGAACCGGGCACGGCTGGAACCGCCGATGCTCCGGCTGCTCGGGCTGGTGTGCGCGCTGGTCGGGCTGGATACCGTCTTCTTCTCCGCGCTCACGCCGCTGCTGCCGCATTACGCCGCCGCGGCCGGCCTGTCCAAGGCCGCGGCCGGCGTGCTGACGGCGGCCTACCCGGCGGGCACGCTGATCGGCTCGCTGCCGAGCGGCGCGCTCGTCGCGCGGCTCGGCGACCGGGCGGTGGCGGTGCTCGGGCTGACGCTGATGGCCGTGGCGACGCTCACCTTCGGCTGGTCCACCGCGCCCGCCCTGCTCGACGGGGCGCGCTTCGTGCAGGGGCTCGGCGGCGCCTGCACCTGGACGGCCGCGCTGTCCTGGCTGGCCACGGCCGCCCCGGAGGAACGCCGCGGCGAGCTGCTCGGCACCGCGCTCGGCGCGGCAGTGGTCGGCGCGCTGTTCGGCCCGGTGGTCGGGGCGGCGGCCACCGCGGTCGGCACGGGGCCAGCGTTCTCGGCCGCCGCGGTCGCCGACGCGCTCCTCATCGTGGTCGCGTTCACGGTTCCCTCGCCGCGTCCCGAGGTTCCGCAGCCGCTGCGGGCGGCGCTCCCCGCCCTGCGCGACCGGCAGGTCATGATGGGCAGCTGGCTGATGGCACTCGCCGGGATCGCCTTCGGCACGCTTGACGTGCTCGCGCCGTTGCGCCTGTCCCGTCTCGGGGTGTCCGGCCTGGTGATCGCCGCGACGTTCCTGTGCGGTGCGCTGGTCGAGTCCGGCCTGTCGCCGCTCGCCGGCCGCCTGTCAGACCGCTTCGGCGCGGCGCGCCCGCTCAGCGCATCGCTGGTCATGGGCGTCGTGTGCGCCTTGGTGATCCCCCAGCTGACGTCGGCGCCGTGGCTGATCGGCGTCCTCGTCGCGGGGACGCCGTTTTACGGGACCCTGTTCGCCCCGGCCTCCGCGCTCGTCGCTTCCGGCGCCCAGGGCCTCGGCCTCAACCAGGGCATCGCCTTCGCGCTGTCCAACCTCACCTGGGCGGCCGGCCAGTCCATCGCCGCGTCGACGAGCGGCGCGCTTGCCCAGGCCACCTCCGACCTCGTCCCCTACGCCCTGCTCGCGGCGGCCTGCCTCGGCACGCTGATCGTGCTGCACCGCGGCGGCCGGGCCAGTGCGCGAACGGCCGCCTCGCAGCCCCGGTGAAAAGGCGACGCACCCGCCCGGATCCAGCTAAACCAGGATCCGGAACGGGCGAGCTCTTTTGCCCTGCCCTTCACCTGAAAGGGCGACCGGACCAGGGTCGTCAGGGCAAAAGAGCTCGTAGGGCTTCGCCTGAGCGCCGATCGTTACGGCGGCCAGGAGTCACGACGCGCTGGGGGCGCCGGCCTTGCGGCTGTCCAGGAACGACCTGACCGCGGGGTAGCTGATCGGCCCGGCCGCGACGAGCGACGCGATCAGCGCGAGGAAGGCGCCGTAGTCCCAGCTGACGGAGAATCCCTGGATGCCATTGGTCGACGGCAGGGCGATGAACCCGATCAGGATGAGCAGGAACTGCAGGCCGGTGGCGGCCATCAGCAGCCGCTCGTGGGAGACAGGCAGGCCGAACGGCAGCTGCTCCCAGGCGGCCCTGGCCGCGAAGTAGGCAAGCAGGGCGAGCGCGACGAGGAACTCAAGCCAGAGCCAGCCGTGCTCGCCGGTGCCGCTGATGGACGCGGTGCTGGTAATGCCAAGGAGCGTGTCTTTCCCGGTATACCAGGGGAGCCAGAGCGAGATCATCGTGACGAGGGTCGCGCCCGCGATAACCCGGTCGAGGGTGGTCAGACGGCTCAGCTCGAAGCTAGCTGGCGGCAGCGCGGATGAACGCTGCATGAAGGGCCCGGCCTGACCGGGCTGGTACTGGGGGCCAGCCGGCGCGCCCTGGCTGGTGGGACCGCCGTAGCCGGCCGGAGCCGAGGGGATGAGCGACGTACCGCAATTAATGCAGAAGGTCGATCCCGGGCCGTTCGCCGTTTGGCACTGTGTGCAGTTCATTTGCGTTTACCTCCGCAATTCCTCTGTAGATGCGCTCATGATGGCATTACGGATCTCGAGGCCTACCCGGATTGCTGCGGGGTTGAAAACCCGAAAATTCGCGGGGTAATACCTCGGGGATGTCCGCGTGCAGGTGAGCGCGGTTTAGCCGAGGGCCGGAGAGGTCGTCGGCGACGGCGCCGGTGACGGCAGGTCCAGGGGCGAAGGCGAAAGCAGCGGGAGCGCCTGCTGGTCGGCGAGCGCTATTGCCAGCTCGCCGGCCGCGTTCGGGTGCAGGGGCGCCGCGTCGGACGGTCCCTGGACCCACGGGTCGGTGGTGCACAGCTCGTGGCCGGTGAACCTGGGCGTGGCCACGCCGAACCCGAACAGGCTGGCCCCCTGGGCGAGCACAGTGTTTAGCTGGCCCAGCCGGGCCAGCAGCACCTTCACCTTCGCCTGCGTCATGCCGTACTGCTGCAGGCAGCTGACGTCGGACCCGAAGGGTGAGTAGTACTCGTTCACCAGGACCGCAGGGTGCGCTGGCAGCCGGTCGAGGTCGCTGAGCAGCTGGTAGTAATTCCTGGTGAACGTGCTGAGCAGCTGGTTGAAGTAGGCGGAAGACACCTTGTCATCGCAGACGGCAGACGCCGCGCACAGCTTGGTCATCACCGACCAGGACAGGTCGTCCGCCCCGACGCTGACGATGACCACCTTGGCATGCGTCGCCGCCTCGGCCTGGGGGAGCTGCGGCGGCGCGATCTCGCCGTTGTAGAGCACCTCCGGGCCAAGCAGGCCGTTCGCGATCGTCGCGCTGCCGCAGGCCAGGCTGAGCACGTTCCACTGGTTGGCCGCCGCCAGGTCGGCCGCGTACGACTCGGGCGACCGGCCGCACGCTTGTTCCTCGGCGGTCGGCTTCGGCCCCCAGGGCAGGCCCCAGCCCGCCGCTGTGGAGTCGCCGATGACCACGGCCTGCGCGTTCGGGTTGGCCGCGCCGATGGCGGGCGGCTCGTTGACCGGGTCGACGCCCACCAGGTCGTCGATGGTGTGGACGCTGCGCAGCACCTTGGGCGTCCCTGACGCGGTGAGCGCTATGCCGCCCAGGTTGACGGCGACGACGACCGCGAGGCCGGCCGCGAGCAGCTTCCATATCCTCGGCCGCCCGCGCACCGCCGCGACGGCGACCAGCGGGATCACGGCGAACCCGACCGCGAGCAGGGTCTCCCACAGGAAGTAGTGCTCCCAGCCCGACGCGAGCTGCTGGCTGAGCGTCAGCTCGACCTTCGCGGGCCCTTGAGACCGCAGCATGTTGATCACCTGCGGGTCGATGGTGATGTGGTCGAGCGCCAGCTTGGGCCTGATGAGGCCGGTGAACTGCGGCCTGGTGGCCATGACCTGGCCGAACAGGTCAAGCTCGCCAGGGCCGTGCAGGCTTGCGTTCGGGAGCGTGGCCCCCACCTGCGCCGTCTGCCCGGCCGCCGACACGGTCTGCAGCGGGGCGACGCGCAGCGCGAGCCAGATCGACCCGGCGGCCACCACGGCGAAGGTGACCAGGTAAAAGCCCGCCGTTCGGATTCTCTGCACGAGCGTCGCTGTGCGATTTCGATGCAGATTTATGGAAATTGTTCAATCCCCCCGTGGTCGCGGCTGCTCCCAAACGGCAACAGCGTATGCGCTGGACGGCCCGATGACTAACCCTGCGTTCCGTATAGCCGGTTTGTCCGATTAATCGACGACCCCTCCCCGCGCCGCACGGGGACGCCGATTGTGCTCAGCAGAGGATCCGGCGAGCCGTCTGCTGTGCCCGGTGGCGCTTTCCGTTCGCGCGGCCCGGGCCGATGATGGGCGTCATGGAGACGATGCCTCAAGTGCACAGGGTCGGCGGGCTGATCGGTGCGGAACTCCGCGGTCTCGACCTGACCAGGGAGTACCCGGACGAGACCTACGACGCGATCCTGCGGGCCTGGGCCGAGCACGGCGTCATCTTCCTGCGCGGCCAGCAGCTGAACGCGGAGCAGCGGGACGCGTTCGCCGCGCGGCTCGGCGAGATCCGGGTGCGGCAGGAACTGCGCAAGGAGCCCGAGCAGACCAAGGCGATTGGCGAGGGCTGGCACACCGATATGACCTGCTTCGACGAGCCGCCCAAGGCCACGATCCTGTTCTGCGAGGAGGTCCCGCCGTGGGGCGGCGACACGCAGTGGGCCGCGATGGGCCCGGCCTTCGAGGGACTCTCCGCCGGGCTGCAGCAGACCCTGCTCGGGCTGCGCGCGATCCACGCCAACGTGCGCAAGCTCGGCTACAGCTACGCGCAGACCGACCCGCCCGAGCCGTCGGTGGCGGAATACGACGCGGCCGAGGGCCCGGTTCACCCGGTCGTTCGCCTCATCCCAGAGACCGGGCGGCGGGTGCTGTACGTCAACCCCGAGTTCACCACGCGGTTCGAGGGGTGGACGCGCCGCGAGTCGCTGCCGCTGCTGCGGTACCTGTTCGACTTCGGCCTCCGCCCGGAGTTCATCACCAGGTTCCGCTGGGCACCCGGCTCCATCGCGATGTGGGACAACCGGCAGACCTGGCACTTCGCGGTCAACGACTACCAGGGCCAGCGCCGCGTCATGCACCGCATCCTGCTGGCGGGCTCGAAGCCGATCCCGGCCGTGTAGCGGAAGCGCCCGGCCAGAGTACATACCATTCGTTAGCAATGGAAACTATTGCCGTGCCGGCCGTCAGGTCGCGGCGCCGTCTCGGGATGCTGGCCGTGCTCGGCGCGCTGTCCTCGTTCGGGCCGCTCTCGATGGACATGTACCTGCCGTCGACCCCGACGATCGCGGCGAACCTGCACGCCTCGCAGTCGCTGGTGCAGCTCACGCTCTCCGGCTGCCTGGCCGGGCTCGCCGTCGGGCAGCTGGTGGCCGGCCCGGTCAGCGACGGGCTTGGCCGCAAGCGGCCGCTGCTCGCCGGGCTTGCCGCGTTCACCGTGCTGTCGGTGGCGTGCGCCGCCGCGCCCGACATCGGCGCGCTGATCGCCTTCCGGTTCCTGCAGGGCATGGCCGGCGCGGGCGGCGTCGTGCTGTCGCTCGCCATCGTCCGCGACCTCTACACCGGGTCGGAGCTCGCCCGGGTACTCGGCTCGCTGATGCTGGTCTTCGGCCTCGCCCCCGTGCTCGCCCCGGTGATCGGCGGGCAGATCCTGCGCTTCACCAGCTGGCGCGGCGTGTTCGGCGTGCTCGCCGCGATCGGGCTTGTGCTGCTCCTGCTCGCCTGGTTCCTGCCGGAGACGCTGCCACCGCAGCGGCGCACGCCGTCCCGGCTGCGCCAGCTGCTGTCCGACTCGCGGACACTGCTGGACGACCGGCAGTACGTGGGCTACACGCTCGCGATCGCCCTCGGCAACGCCGCGCTGATCACCTATATCTCCGCGCTGCCGTTCATCGTCGAGGACGCCTACCATGAGTCGCCGCAGCTGTTCAGCGTGTTCTTCATGATCAACTCGATCGGCCTGGTGGCCATGGCGCAGGTCGGCGCGCGGCTGGTGAAGCGGCTCCCGATCACCAGGGTCGTCCTCGGCTCGCTGATCGTCATGGCCGCGGGCTGCACCGGCTTCCTCGGCGCGGCGCTCACCGGGCACCCGCCGCTCGTGGTACTGCTCGTGCCGCTGTTCTTCTTCATCGCCTTCTTCGGCAGCATGCGCCCGAACGCCACCGCCATCGCGCTGACCAACCAGGGCGCCATCGCCGGGACGGCGTCGGCCTGGGTCGGCGCGCTGCCGTTCCTGCTCGGCGCTCTCCTATCCCCGCTGGCCGGCCTGGGCGGGGAGGGCGCGGCAACCGTGGCGGGCATCATGCTCACCGCGCTGTGCGCGGCCGCGCTGCCCTGTGTACTGCTGATACCGAGGAGACGCCCGGCGGCCGGGCCGCCGCCGTCGCGCTGACCGCGTCAGCTGGCAGGCCCGGCCGCGTACTGGCAGGCATAGGCTGTCAGCCGTGGCAACCTGGATCGTCACCGACAGCACGCCAGGGACCGGACCACGGGTCGCGGTCAAGGACCTCATCGACATGGCCGGCCTGCCGACAACCGCGGCCTCCCGGCCGGTGGCCGACCATGCGCGGCCCGCCGAGCGCGACGCGGCCTGCCTCGCCGGGCTGCGCGCGGCGATGGCGGCCGGGCAGGCGCGGTTCGCCGGCAAGACCAACCTGCACGAGCTCGCTTACGGGATCAGCGGGATCAACGCGGCCTTCGGCACCCCGGTCAACCCGCTCGACCCGCGCCGGATGCCCGGCGGCTCATCAAGCGGCTCGGCAACAGCGGTCGCCTCCGGCGAGGCGGACATCGGCTACGGCAGCGACACCGGCGGCTCCATCCGCATTCCGGCCGCCTGCTGCGGGGTCACCGGCCTCAAGACCACCTGGGGCAGGATCTCACTAGAAGGCGTCAGGCCGCTGGCACACGGGCTTGACACCGTGGGGCCGATGGCCCGCGACATCGCGGGCGTCGCCGCGGGCATGGCGCTGCTCGAGCCCGGGTTCACCGTGGCCAGCGCACCGCCGCGACGGGTGGGCGTGCTCACCCTCGACGCCGACCCGCTGATCACCGGCGCGATCGACGGGGCGCTGCGCACGGCCGAGTTCGACGTGGTGCCGGTCAGCATCTCCGGCCTCGACGCGATCGTCACCGCCTCGATCACCGTGCTCGACGCGCAGGCCTGGCAGGCCAACAAGGGCCTGTTCGCCACGTCGGGCGACCATCTCGGCGCCGACGTCAGGGACCGGCTCAAGCTGGCGAGCTCGATCACCCCGGCTCAGGTGACCGCGGCCGAACAGGTGATCGCGCGCTGGCGGGAGACGCTGGACCAGCTGTGGCAGCGGGTGGAGCTGCTCGCCGCGCCCACCCTGCTGGGCTTCCCGCCGCTGCTCGAAGAGGCGCACATCTTGGTCAAGCTCCGTGCGCTCACCTCGCCAGTGAACGCGGCGGGGCTGCCCGCGCTCGCCCTGCCGGTCCCCGTGCCGGGGCCAAAGGCAGGCCCCATCCCGGCGAACGTTCAGCTCATCGGCCCCTATGACAGCGAAGAGCAGCTGCTCGCGGCCGGCGCGCTCATCGAGCAGGCGGTGCGCGGCTGACGACCGCTGCCGTGGGCAGATCTGCCGACGGCAGCGTCCGCCGCGGATCCAGCCGGTCATCACGCAGGCTTAAGGCATGTCACAGGAATCAAAGACCCCGGTATTCAGCGCGCAGTTCCGGCTTTCCCTGCTGCAGCGGCGGGTGCTCGTCCTCGACGGCCCGCTCGATGACGACAACGGCACCCTGCTCGCCACGCAGCTGCTCACGCTGGCCGACGAGGACCCGGACGCCGACGTGGCGCTGTGGATCAACTCGCCGGGTGGCTCCGTGCCGTCCATGCTCGCGATTCGCGACGTCATGCGGCTCATCCCGTGCGACGTGGCGACGCTCGCGTTCGGCATCGCGTACAGCGCGGGGCAGTTCCTGCTGTCCGCGGGGACCCGGGGCAAGCGGTATGCGCTGCCGCATTCCCGCATCCTCATGCACCAGGGGTCGGCCGGGATCGGCGGCTCCGCCGTTGAAGTAGAGCTGCAGGCCGCCGACCTGCGGCGGACCCGGGACACCGTGCTCGGCCTGATCGCCGACGACACCGGCCAGCCGTTCGAGAAGATCTTTGAAGACTCCAGGCACGACCACTGGTACACCGCGCCGGAGGCGCGGGACTACGGGTTCATCGACGTGATCGCCGAGACGTTCGGCCAGCTGCTGCCGTCGCGCAGGCGGCCGTTCGGCCTGCGCCCGACCGCCGCGGCCGCCGCCGTGGGCGCCATCGCCGGGGGTGCCGCGTGAGCAGCTACACGATCCCCAACGTCATCGCCGACCACCCGCGCGGCGAGCGGATCATGGACGTCTACTCGCACCTGCTGACCGAGCGGATCATCGTGCTCGGCACCGCGATCGATCCGGGCGTCGCCAACACGCTGACCGCGCAGCTCATCTTCCTCGAGGGGCAGAGCGTGGACCAGGAGATCAACCTCTACATCAACTGCGAGGGCGGCGACATCCCGTCGATGCTCGCCATTTACGACACCATGCAGTTCATCAAGGCCCCGGTGGCGACCACCTGCGTCGGGCAGGCCGTGGCGGCGGGCGCGGTGCTGCTCGCCGCGGGCGCGCACGGGCGGCGGGCGATGCTGCCGCACGCGCGGGTCATCCTGCACCAGCCCGCGGTCAGCGGCCAGGGTACGATCCCCGACCTGATCCTGCAGGCCGACGAGCTCGTCCGGCTGCGGGCCCAGCTGGAGTCCGTCCTGTCCACGCATACCGGCCAGCCGGTGGAGACGCTGCGCGCCGATACCGACAGGGACCGCGTGCTGAACGCGCAGGCGGCGCTCGACTACGGCCTGGTCGACCAGATCCTCACCAGCCGCTAGGAGCACCGGCAGGTACGGGCCCCGCAAGCCGCGCGCCCGATACGATGGCGGAGCCATCGGGCGCGCCCCGGGGGTACGGGGGGTCGTCCCCCCGGGAGTTAACAGTCACGCCGCCATGGCGAGGGCGACCGGGCCCGACCCGTGCTGCGTGGAACGGGCCGCGCGGCCCGCGACCGCGGTTCGCGTGGTGACCGTGGTGACCGCGAAGACCGGGGTGACGATGCGGCGGAGGTCTTCCGCCGCGCCGGCCATCAGCTCGGCGACCGTGATGCCGAGCGCGCCGGCGAGGGCCGCGATCATCTCGCTCGACGCCTCCTTGCGGCCGCGCTCGATTTCCGACAGGTACTGCGGTGAGATGCCGGCGCGCTCGGCCGTCTGCGCGAGGGTCTCGTCACGGTCGGTGCGCAACGTCCGCAGGCGGCTGCCCAGCACCTCCCGCCACAGCGGCTCAAGCGCTTGCCCGCCCAGCGGGATGACCCTGCCGATCTCGCTCATGGCTTCAATGTAAGGACCAGTACCCGGCAGGGGAATCGGCGTTCACCAGCAGCGGACTAGGCGCGGCGGGTTGGCGGCCGTCGGCTTCAGCCGGCCCGCCGCCCGCCGCCGGCTAGCAAGGCAGCGGCGGTGAGCAGTTGCTCGGCACGGAACGGCTTGATGAGCAGGCCGTCAGGCCGGGCGCCAGCCGATGTGCCCGGGTGGCCCGCCGGGTCGGGGGCGTCAGGGAACGCGCGCGCCGGGGAAGCCGTGACCAGGAGAACAGGGACGCCGGGCGTGAGGGCGCGAAGGGCGGCGAGCAGTTCCAGGCCGGACATGACCGGCAAGTCCACATCGGTAAGCACCAGGTCCCAGGGCCTGCTGGTGGCCAGCAGCAGGGCCACCGCCGGGTCGGCGGTGTGGGTGACCTCGAACCGGCCGCGTTCGCGGAGGACCAGCGTGGCGAAGAGGGTCGCCTCCGGGTCGTCCTCGACGATAAGGACCCGTCCCCGTCTGGCGGGCTTCGCTGCGCTCCCGAGGGGAGCGGGGTGAGCTGAAAAAGACATAATGGCCCACTGTGCCATGCCAGCGATCGCCCGGCGGTGGCCTTCCCGGTGCTAGACGGTTGCGGTGCCACCGCCGCGCTGGCCGGCCGGGGCCGCGCGGTAACGGTAGCCGAACCCACGGACCGCCTCGATCAGCGACTCCGTGCCCGCCACGCCGCCCAGCTTGCGGCGCAGTCGCATCACGCTGTACTTGACCCGGTCCGGCCCGATGCCGAACGGGTCGCTCCACACGAGCTCGAGCAGCTTGGCCGGGCTCAGCACCTGCCCGCGGTGCCTGACAAGGACGGCGAGCAGCCGGTACTCCGTCGCGGTCAGCTCAACGGGCACGCCCGCCACGGCCACCTCGTGCGCGGCGAAGTTCACCCGGACGGTACCGTCGTCGAAGACCTCGGCCACCTCCTTGTCGGCGCCTGCCGAGCGGCGAAGCAGCGCCTGCACCCGGGCGACGAACTCCCCCTGGCCGAACGGCTTGGTGAGGTAGTCATCCGCCCCGGCCCGCAGTCCGCGCACTTTGTCGGCCTCCTGGCCGTGCGCGGTGAGCATGAGCACGGGCACCTCGCTCATCTCGCGGATGCGATCGAGCACCGTCCACCCGTCCAGCTCGGGCAGCCCCACGTCGAGGACAACGATATCGGGGCGCTGGCTGTGGAAAGCGCGCAGCCCGCCGCGGCCGTTGGCCGCCGTGGTCACCGCGAAGCCGCTCCTTTCGAGCACGGTCCTGATGCCGAGCGCGATGTCACG
>Ga0265320_10003671_pt1 | contig 10251 bp, 11 predicted proteins | sample 4827metaG_FD_202087 | JGI IMG/M metagenome (GOLD analysis project Ga0265320, IMG submission 202087) | Rhizosphere microbial communities from Carex aquatilis grown in University of Washington, Seatle, WA, United States - 4-8-27 metaG | ecosystem: Host-associated > Plants > Roots > Rhizosphere >...
CGCCGCACCATCGTCATCGAACTACAGCCATGCGGCGGCATGTTCTCCTACCAACTCAAGCACGCGCCCGCCGCCAATCTAAGCTCTCTCAATGCCCTGGGCGCCGATCAACTGGACGAGGCCGCCCTCGGCGCCGCACTGTGCACCCTCCCGTTGGGACTGCGAGTGTTATTCGGTCCGCAGCGGCCGGAGGAGTTCGGCGACCTCGATCCCGCGTGGGTCGAGGCCCTCATCCGCACAGCTTCCAGCATGGCGGAGAGTGTGGTGATCGACCTGCCGGCGGCGAACGCGGGCTCGTCCATGCTTCGCAGCGCCATCCGGCAGTGTCATTTCGTCTCGATGGTGCTGGAGCGCGATCCAACGGGCGTGTATGCGGCGGCGCGGTTCCTCGAGCTGTTGCATTCGTGGGGCATCAGCCAGCTCATCACCGGAGCCGTGGTGGTCAACCGCACCATGGCGCTGACTCCGATGGTGATCAACGAAATCTCGGCCCAACTGGGCTGCGCGACGCTGGGGGCGATTCCACCGGCCGCCGAGCTCTGCGCGCGGGGCCACCAGGCCGGCTCCCCGGTCGTCTTCCTCGAACCGGACAGCACGTTCTCGAGCACCGTGATCGAGCTGACTCAGAAACTGTTCGAACAGCCCTCCCTGCGCGCCTTGCTGCCGGCGAACTAGACCGCTCCGTTCCGAGCCGCGCGCGCCAGCAAGCGGTAAGCGAACTTCGAAGCCGGCACACCAACAGCACCGAACCGCGAGCGTAAGCGAGCGGACATCCGCCGGCCCTCGCCCGTCCGCTCCCTGGCGGTTCGGCGCTAAGGGTGTCGTTGCAATCGCCTCCACAATATGCGAACCTGAATTCAGGTTCACATATGAAACGACTCTTCTGGGTTGGTCTGGCGGGCTGGGCGGCCGCCACGATCGCGTTGCGATGGGGGGGCCAGCATTTGCTGCGTCCCGAAGATTGGCGCGGGACGCTGGTCCTATTCGCCGTGAGCTTCCCGCTGATGGCGCTCCTGGTGCGCAGGTTGTGCAGCCGGCTCGGGCTGCGGCGGGATCAGTGGCTGAGCGGCGCGGTGGCGGTCCTGCTGCCAACCCTGCTCCTGGACCCGTTTTCGAGCGCATTCTTCCCCGCCCTGTTTCCCAACATGGCGCGCGAGGTGGCGGGCGTTTTCGGCGGGTGGATGCTGTGGTGCTGCGCGGGCGGCCTGTTGGGAGCGACCCTGGGCCGGCCGAAGGCAACGTGAAGACACGCCCCAACCTTCTCGCGGGCGAGGATCTTCCGGCGGCCCCGCGCCAGGCCCGCAGTCTGCGGAAGCAGGCGCGCTTGAAGGCGGCCGGTCTCGCCGTGCTTGGGAAGAAGGGCTACGAGGCTACCTCGATTCACGAGATCGCCGAGCGCGCAGGACTCGCGGTGGGGGGATTCTATCAGCACTTCCGGTCCAAGCGGCAATTGCTCGTGGCGCTGATGGACGAACTCCTCGAAGGGCTGAGCCAGGTGAACCTGCAGCCGAAAGCCTTCGCCGACGTCGAGGCGGGCCTGCGAGAGTTGCTGTCAGCCGCGTTCTCGAGGGACCTGAAATACCTCGGCGCATACCGCGCGTGGCAGGAGGCCATCTTGAGCGATGCCGCCCTGGCGCGCAAGGACCGTCAGATTCACGCCTGGACCGCGAACCGGGTCTTACGGGTATTCGAGTACCTGCAGCAACTGCCGGGTGCGCGGCCGGGCGCGGACCTGCGGGCGCTGGCGAACGTGATGGACAGCTTCTTCTGGAGTCTGCTGGCGCAAGCGGTGCGGATGCCCAAGGTGGAGCTGGACCGGTGGATCGACACCTCCGCGCACCTGATTTTTCACGCCTTGTTTCTGGACCCGACGGCAAAGAACGCTCAGCGCACCATGCCCAGCATGCCGGCGCGGTAGAGGCGATCGTCAATGTGGTTGAGATGGTACCGGACGGAGGAAGAAAGAAGCGGGCGGTGGGGGATAGCGAAGAGGTAGTCGGAGATGGCCCACAGATCCTCTTCGGCGGTCATCCAGCCGATCCGGTCGAAGCGGCGCAGGTTCACCGGGCGGGAGTAAGCGCGCAAGGTCTTCTCGCCGGCAAGGTTGTAGTAATCCTCGAAGTAGGAGATGGCCAGCTCGCGCAGGGTGCGGTAGACCGGCTCGCGGAAGCGCAAGCCGGAGTAATTCGACTTGGCGATGGCGCCCCAGTGGCCGCGCTGGCGGAAGATGGCGAGCACGTGGTCGTCGTCGCGCACGGCTTCGAGGTCGAGCAGCAGCGGCGGAAATCCGTGGGCGCGGAGCGCGGCCGCGCCGAACAGCGCGCCTTCGAGACAGTGGGCGGTGCGGTCCCGCAGGACGCGACGGGGAGAGCGGATGGTGTCGCCGCCCCGTTCCTTGTTATAGGCGACGTCGCAATCGAGGAAGCGCTGGATCTTCTCGGGGGTGTTGAGGCGAAGCAGAGTCTTCCATTCGGGCGCGGAGAATCCGTTCGTGTCGGCCATGGAATGGTTCAGGGTAGCAGGTCACCTGAGGCCGATGCTGATGCCCTGCCCGCTGTACCGCACTTCTTTCGCCGCACCGCCAGGCTTCGTCCCATCCACCACCAGCACCCGGAAGGCTCGCTCCTCCGGCATGCCCGGGTATGCACCCTGGCGAGCGGCGATGGTCAAGGTGGCGGACTTGTCGTCCCAGCGAATTGGGATTACGGCGTGCGCGCCTTTCTCGTAGGCGTAGGTGTCGCCCTGGTCCTCGTAGAGCGTGAAGGTCCCATCGGCGCCGCGGTAAATGCGCAGCTCGATTGGCGCGTTCGTCTGCTGGTCCGCGTATTCCACCTCCGGGCCCAGCGGCAGGATGGAACCAGCGCGCACATAGAGCGGAATCCGATCGAGCGGCGCTTGCGCCTCGACTCGCTTGCCTCCTTCGAGCTTGTCTCCGGTCCAGAAGTCGTACCAGGCATTCGCGGGCGGCAGGTATAGCCAGCGGCTGGTGGCGCCTTCCTCGCTCACAGGATTGACCAGGATCGCGGGACCGAACATGAACTGATCGCCGATGGCAGCCACTTTCGGATCGTCGCGCCAGTCCATGATGAGCGGCCGCTGAATGGTGTAGTCCTCGCTGGTGACACGCCATGCCAGCGAGTAGATGTAAGGCATCAGGCGGTAGCGCAGTTTGTCGTACTGAACCAGAATGGGCGTCACCGGTCCGTACGAAAACACCTCGTTCGTGTTGTTGGCGCGATGGCCGTGCGTGCGGAAAACGGGGCAGAAGACGCCGTACTCGTACCAGCGCGCGTACAGCTCCTGATAAGACGGATCGCGCGTGTCGCGCTCCCACGGCCAGCCGTAGCCGGCAATATCGGTGGTCCAGTATGGGATGCCGGAGAGGGCGAAGTTGAGTCCAGCCGGAATCTGACGGGCGAAAGTCATGAACGTGCCATAAACATCGCCGGACCAGACCACGGTGGCGTTGCGCTGCTGGCCGAGGAAAGCCGAGCGCGTGAGAATGAAAACGCGCTTTTCGTTGGAGCTCTTGCGCCAGTGCTCATAGACGCCGCCGGTGTGCAGAAGCGGAAACACGTTGGTATAGCGCGCGCCGTTGCCGATCGAGAGCTGCTTGTCGAACAGCACGGCGTCGCTGCGGCCGTTGAGGATTTCGGGCTCGGAACTGTCCAGCCAGAAGCCGTCCCAGCCTTGCGCAAGAATCGGCGAGATGAGCAGGTTCCAGTAGGCGTCGCGGGCGGCCGGGTTGGTCGCGTCGTAATCGAACGTGCCGGGGATGATGAAGTTCCTGCGCGCGAGTTCCTGCTCGTTGGCGGACTTCGGGTTCATCATGGCCCAGACGGAAATGATGGAGTGGACGTGCTCGTCGTGAAGCGTGCGCAGCGCGCCGGGGACGTCGGGGTGCGGCGCGAGGTACTCGTCTGTGTAAGCGGTATCGCCTTGGTACTTCCACCAGAACCAGTCCTGCACCATGACGTCGAGCGGCACGTGCTCCGCGCGATACTTCGCCGCGACGTCGAGCAGTTCCTGCGCCGACTTGTAGCGGTCCTTGGATTGGATGAACCCGTAGGCCCACTTGCCGAATAGCGGCGCGTGTCCGGTGAGTTCGCGGTATTGATGGATCACCGAATCGATCTCCGGGCCGTAGACGAAGTAGTAGTCGATGGCATCGGCGGCGTCGGCGGTGAGCTTGAGTTCGCTGGCGAACCGGTTGTCGAACCAGGAGCGCGACGCCGTATTCCAAAGGATGGCGGACCCGTTCGAAGAGATGAGCAGCGGCACCGCGACGTCCGTATTCGCCTGGCCCAGTTCCACCACCGTTCCGCGATAGTTGAACACCCCGTTCTGATGCTGGCCGAGCCCGTAGAGCCCCTGGTGAGCGTCGATGAAGAACCGCTCGCTGACACGGTAGAGACTCTCACCGTTCGCCTGAGTGGGTTCGTAGCGGCGAGGCTCGCGGTCCGATTCCGTCTCCAGCGTGTTGCCGGCGGCGTCCTGAAAAGTGAGCCGGCCGTCCTCGAGGCTCAGCTGAACGCGCAGCGCGGCGGTCGAGACCGTGGCGCGCTTCGCGTCGCGAGTGAAGTCAAAGTGGACGGTCTTGCACGGCTCGACGATCCACGGTTCGGCCGGCGACGAGGCGCGAGCATCGCCCAAGCCTGAGACGATGTGGATCAAGGTCGGCCCGCAAACCGAGATGCGGAGCGTCTCCCCGCCATTGTGCATCACGACGCCAGTGGAGTCCGGCTCCACGGTAATGGAAGGCGGCGCGGCCATCGCCAGCGCGCCCGCAAAGAAGAGGCAGAGCTTGGTCATAAAGCGAATTCATCTTAGCTCAGGTGGACGGGCGAGGGGCAGGTCCTCTCCTAACTGCTCGACGCGTCCCCGGACAACGGCTTAGTCTGAATTCCGCCCGATCGGAATCCGCGGGCGCGGCGCTCGCGCGTCCTTCTTGAGGTTCCGGTAACTTCTTGAGGGCCTTCCGCGCCTTCATTCATGGAAGCTACAGCACGATGAACGCTTCCCGAGCCACAGTGGCAGTTGGAGCATTCAAATGAGACTGAAGATCTTCTTTGTTGTCCTGGGACTTTCCCTGATGTCGGGGTGTACGGCCGCTGTCCGCCTTTACCCTGTCCAGGGCCCATTGAGCGTTCGGGCTCCAGTGCCGGTCTTTTCCGGCAGACTCACAGGCCTCATGAATTCAGGAGGCGTTTCGTTTGTCGTCGGGGATGGAGAGGTGTGCAAAGGCCGGTGGACCCGAGTGGTTCCAGTGAAAACCGCCAACAAGGGCGCGGCGAAGGTCAGCAGCCCGCTATCGGAGGGCATGCCAGCGGTGTGGGATACCGTCTATGGATCGGGGTATTACGTGGCTCACGTTCTCGGCGCCACGCTGTATGCGGAGGCCGCGATTACCGGGGACCGAGGGACGGTGCTCGACGTGGAGTTCTACAGACCGAATCCGGGAGGCGAGCAAGTTCGTATCCTTGGTGTCGCGAAAGATAGTAAAGACAATATCTACAAGTTGGTGCTGAACAATCAAATGTGATGCGCAGCGACGGCTCAGGCGGTGGCGGATTCAATTCAGGAAGAACGTCCGGTACAGCGTGTCGCGCTGGCGCGGCACAAAGCCGGCGTCGCGGATGATGCGGCGGAGCTCTTCTTCGGAGGCGCGGTGGTGGGCGCCGGCGGAGGAGACTACGTTCTCCTCGATCATAATGCTGCCGACGTCGTTGCCTCCGAAACGAAGGCCCACCTGGCAGGTCTTGAGCCCCTGAGTCACCCAGGACGATTGCACGTTGTCGATATTGTCGAGATAGAGGCGCGAAATCGCCAGGGTCTTCAAGTACTCCACCGCGGTCGCCTCTTCCTTCACGGTGCGGCCCAGCGAGGTGTTCTCGCGCTGGAACGTCCAGGGGATGAACGCCGTGAAGCCGCCGGTTTCTTCCTGAATCTCCCGCACGAGTTGCAGATGGGCGACCCGCTGCTCGATGGTCTCGCCGCAGCCGAACATCATGGTGGCCGTGGTGCGCATGCCGAGGCGGTGAGCCTCCAGATGCACGTCGGCCCATTCCTGCGTCGAGCACTTCAGACGGCTGATGCGGTGGCGCACCGCGTCATCGAGGATCTCGGCGCCGCCTCCGGGGATCGAATCGAGGCCGGCGTCGCGCAAGCGGGCGATGGTGTCGCGAAGAGAGAGGCCGCTCACCTCGGCGATATTCACGATTTCGGGCGACGAGAAGCAGTGCAGGTGGATCCGGAAGCGCTGCTTGATGGAGCGCATCAGATCCTCATACCACTCGATCTTGAGGTCGGGGTGCAGGCCGCCCTGCATGAGGACGCCGGTGCCGCCCAGGTCCAGGGTCTCCTGAATCTTCTGGAAGATGACTTCTTTCGGCAGGATGTAGCCTTCCTCGTGGCCAAGCGGGCGGTAGAAGGCGCAGAAGGTGCAGTACTCGGTGCAGAAATTCGTGTAGTTGATATTGCGATCGATGATGTAGGAGACCACGCCCTCGGGATGCAGCGTGCGGCGCACGGCGTCGGCAGCCATGCCGATGCCGATGAGATCGGGACTACGAAACAGATCGCAAGCTTCGTCGCGAGTCATCATGCGGTGACGCCCCCCGTTGAAACCACCGTATCAAACTCCCGTGCGTACTGCACGAAGAGGCGCATGCCTTCGTAGTCGCGCTCGCCCAGTTCGAGGACGATGTGGCGGTCGAAATACTCGCGCGCGAGGGCTTCGGTGAGATGCCGGGGCGCGGCCTCCAGGCGAACGATGTCCTCGATATGCTCGCGGCCGAAGCGGCAGGAGCCCAGGAAAGCCTCGGCCAGGTCCGGGGTCAGCGCCTCGGGGCGCGCGGCCCAGACGGCGAAGACCATGGGGAGGCCGGTCATCTCGCACCATTCGCCGCCCAGGTCGAGGCTGGCAAGGCCGAGACGGTCGGGTTCCAGGCGCAGGGCGGGGTCGCCGATGACCAGCGCCGCGTCCGCGGCTTCGAGCATGGAAGGGAGATCGGGCGGCATCGAAACGGCGCGCGGCTCGACTCCATAGCGGCGCGCCAGAATGACGCGGGCGAGCATGGCGGAGGAGCGCGAGCTCGCGTCCAGCGCCACGGTACGAATTCGGGCGGGTGGAACTTTCGTCACCAGCAGAATGCTGCGCACCGGCCCGTGGCAGGCGATTCCGGCGCCGGGGATGATGGCCAGACCCTGCCGCGCGGCCTCGATGGAAGGGACAATGCCGACGTCGGCGGCGCCCGATTCCAGGCGCTCAGCGCACTCCGAAGGCAGGCAGAAGCTCAGATCGAACAGCTCGCGCTGGGGACCGTGGAGCATGCCCCAGACCAGCGGGACGGTATTCAAATAGCTGACGGCGCAAACGCGCGGCTGGGAGGTCAAACGACGATTCTAGCGGGTCCAGGGGCACCCGCGCGAACCAATGGCCTGCCCCGCGTAAAAAAGTACTTTACATTGCAAAGCAGATAAAGCACAATGAATCCCGGAGGCGAGACTCATGTTCAAGCGCATCGCAGCGATCGGGTTCATCCTCGTGTGCACCGCCATCGCCTGGGCCATCCTGGGCACAACCATCTTCGCCAGAACCGAGGACCGGCTTCGCCAGAACCGAGGACCGGACCGGCGGCCTCGAGAGCAAAGTGGAGACTACCTGGGGCGCGCCGCAGCAGCAGTTGCCCCCAACGGCCTATTACGTGGAGCCCGCGGCGGACAAGACTTCGAAGCCGTGCTCGCGGGCAGTCCCGCTCGACCGTAGCCGGATCCGTGTTGGCTTCGAGCTCGAGCATCGACAGAAGGGCCTGCTGTGGTATGCGACGTACAAGGTCGCCTTCGCGGGCGATTACGTGTTCCGTAACGTCAACGCCAACGAACAGGCGCTCTGGTTCCATACGCAATTTCCGGCGGCGAAGGCGGTCTACGACGATCTGGAGTTTACGATCGACGGCAAGCGCGCGGAGGTAACCACTACGGACGTTTCCGCGATGGCAACGGCGAAGGTCAGGCCGGGACAATCCGCCACGCTGCATGTGGGCTACCGCTCGCAAGGGTTGGATTCGTGGCGGTACAGCTTTGGCTCGGGAGTGGGCCAGGTAAAGGACTTCGTCCTGACGATGGACACCAATTTCCACGACATCGATTTCCCGGAAAACGCTCTCTCTCCGACCTCGAAACAGGAGCGCTCCCAGGGCTGGGAGCTGACCTGGGCCTACAAGAGCCTGGTGTCCGGGTTCCAGATCGGGATGACCATGCCGCAGAAGCTGCAGCCCGGGCCGCTGGCCGCCCAGATCAGCTTTTTCGCGCCGCTCTCGCTTCTGTTCTTCTTCTTCCTCATGTTCATCATCACGACCATGCGGCGGATCGAGATGCATCCCATGAACTATTTCTTCCTGGCATGCCCGTTCTTCGCCTTCCACCTGCTGTTCGCGTACCTGGTGGACCGTATTTCGATTCATGCAGCGTTCTTCATTTGCTCGGCGGTCTCGATTTTCCTGGTAGTGAGTTACTTGCGGCTGGTGGTTGGGATCCGGTTTGCGGCAGTGGAGGCGGGGCTGGCGCAGCTCATCTACCTGGTGCTGTTTTCGTATGCCTTCTTCTTGAAAGGGTTCACCGGACTGGCGGTCACCATCGGCTCGATTCTGACACTGTTCGTAGTGATGCAGCTCACAGGCCGGATGCGGTGGGCGGAGCGTTTCGCTGCGCAACCGCCTCCGTTGCCGCTCCCCTTGACGGCGGGGCCGGACTCGGCCGGGCTACGAGCCTGAACCCGGCGGACCGAAGACTCGGATGCGCCTCGCCGGCCGCAAGGATAAGATTTAACGGTGTTTTAATACAATATCGAGCCTGACAATACGAGCGCGGTGGTACGATATTCTGCGATGGGTTCGGCTGAAAAGAAGAAAACCGTGCTGGTGGTGGACGACGAACCGGACGTCCGCAGATTCGTCCACAGCGTTCTTGCGCGCCACGGCTATGACGTTCTGGAGGCTGAGGACGGCCTTGCGGCGTACGAACTCGTGGAGCAGCTCTCGGGCAAAATTGAGCTGCTTGTGACCGATGTCAAGATGCCCCGGATGGATGGCATCACCCTGGGCGAGAAGCTCGGCACCGGATATCCGGGTATCAGCGTGTTGTATATTTCAGCCTACCTTTCGGAGGCCCCGACTCGTGGCGCGGGCCGCCGTTTCCTCCCCAAGCCCTTTCGACCCGACGCTTTGGTGGAGTGTGTCCGCAGCATGTCTTCCTGAACTGCGGGGACGCGCGGGGAACTTGGGGGGCAATCGACCGGAACGATGAGGGGTCGGGCAGGAGTACTGCCAGACCGGTGTAAGATACATAGATCGGAGACTCCGAAGTATGCCCTTCTGCACCAATTGCGGCACGCGCCTCGAGGTTGAGACCAGTTTCTGCGTGGGCTGCGGTAGATCCCTCGGCAGCGCAACCAGGAAGATGGCCGCCATGGCAGCGCCCGCAGCCGCGGCCGAGCCGCTCGACTATACGATTCAAGGCGACAACCTGCAAGTAGTCCGTATCCGCCTGAAGGCCGGCCAGGAGGTGTTTGCCGAGGCTGGAAAGATGGTTTATAAGTTCCCGGACGTACGGTGGGAAAACCGGGAGAACGGGAACGGATCGCTGGCGCGATTCTACGCCGCCAGTCCCTCGGAGGTCGGCTTCGCGGGGGCTTCCCCGGGGCGGATTCAGGCCTTCCACCTCAAGGATGGACAGAGCATGCTGGTCGCCCGCGAAGCATTCCTTTGCGCGCAGACCACGGCGCGCCTGGACGTCGCCCCGGTCGCGAAGCGTGGTGCCGAAGAGTTGACGCTGAAGCGGCTGACCGGTCCTGGAACGATGTTCGTTCACGGAGGCGGCGACTTCATCGAGTTCGTCCTCAATCCGGGCCAGGCGATCCAGGTGGAACCGTCCGCAATCGTGGCTTTTGACGATGCGGTCAGCTACGGGATCGAGACGGAGTTGCCCGCCGGCGAGGGTCCGCTTCTGGCGACGATGACCGGGCCGGGACGAGTGGTCATTCAGAGCATGAAAGCCGGGACAGTGCGGCGCGCCGCCTTCGAGCACGACGCGGTTCCCGCGATGAGCCTCTAGGCCGCAACCGTTCCGCGGCGCACGCTTTCATTGTGGGGCAGGATGGCATCCTGCGCGCCGGTTGCCAACCGGCGCTAGGTCGCATTGCGCCGAAGCGTGCCGCCCCAGCACCGAACCGCGCGCATAAGCAAGCGGCCC
>Ga0265320_10003675_pt1 | contig 10247 bp, 11 predicted proteins | sample 4827metaG_FD_202087 | JGI IMG/M metagenome (GOLD analysis project Ga0265320, IMG submission 202087) | Rhizosphere microbial communities from Carex aquatilis grown in University of Washington, Seatle, WA, United States - 4-8-27 metaG | ecosystem: Host-associated > Plants > Roots > Rhizosphere >...
AGCTTCGAAGCCAGAACCCAAACCGCTTTGATTGAGGCCATCGGCCTGGCCCTCCAAACCGTCACGGCTCAGGACGCGAGGAACTGGTTCGCCTCGTGTGGCTATAGTTTTATTTAAAATGCTCTAGCGCCGTTAAAAACGTCTTCATTCGTAGCAGCCGGGGTAACGAAGCTCAATTTTTCCTGGGGTTGCACCAGTCTTGGCGGCTTTGCAGACCGCCGCCTGCCCTGCTCGGCCAACAGGATGACGACTGACTGGCAGTTAAGGCTCCAAGTTCTTGCCGTCAGCGATTCATCCGCTGCACTTGCACACCGCTTACAATTAAATTATCACCTGTCGCAGCAAATCGAAAATCGGCTTCATCTTTTTCGCGGCCGGCAAAGCGAGCGTCGTTGATTTGAAAATGCGCCAGCTTCCACTGTCCGGTATTCATGAGGTGAACAATAGAAGGAGACCGTTTGTAGGCTCCACCGTCCGGCAGGCTGGTATCGGTTGAATCGTAATCCAGCGCGATGGCTCCAGACCCCAAATCCAAATATGCCAGGTCAATTTGTAGCGGCTTTCCGGTCTCTGGGCGGAAGGCTTTGTTCACCTGCATATTGAAATAGTTCGTGGAATTACCCTTGGGCACCAACCAGCAACGTCGCCCGTTGCGCTCCACCTTCGATCATGTATCGTTGCTCATTGCTGCGATAGTTAATCCTTCGTCACCATCGGGTGATCCGCTGATCTGTGGCAGGCGCGTTTCATGGTAGTTTCGAATGGTGGCAAATTGGTCTTTTGGCAGAAGGAACACGTACCGGCCGGGAAACGCGGCTTCGACGCGATCGATCTGTTCTTTGATTGCTGTATAGCCGTGGTCGCCTTGATAGAAACCGCCAACGATGGGGGTGAAGCTGACAAACTTAGGGGCTCGTGGATCTGGTTTCACCGCCATCATTTCCTTGAATAGTTGCTCTTTATTGGCTGCGCCGGTGGTATCGATTTTAATCGGAAAACCAGCGCGAATCTCGGGGGCCTCTCCAAATACGCCGGTAAACCCGCACTTTTTCATGTAGGTGATGTATTTCTTGCTCCCGTAAGGTGCCAGCCATATGCGGCCGGCATGAAATCCCGCGTCGCGGCACCAAACGCGCGTTAGCTCACACCACGCTGGGAATAGTTCATCATTGAAATCCTGGACATAAATAAACTGAGCACCCGTTGGTCCTGCCATCAGTTCGTCGTTTGCTGTCATTTTGGAATAGTACTAATCCAGCAAGGGCGAATTGAGTTCCTGAAGCGCAGGGCTCAAGGGGGTGGCGACCGGAATTCTTCCATGAGCCGGATCATGCCAAAATTTGTAGATCGGGTTTTGGTCGAATTCGAGATTATCGCCGTCGCTCCACGTGATTGACGCGTAGATCTTGCCCAGTTCGGCCTTGACCGCTTGTCCTGGAGATTGCGTGTAAGTCTTATTGGGAAAACTCGACCAAAAACTGCCGTTTGCATATAAATTGCTGGTGATATATCCGATGCCGAATGGATTGGCGGTTTCGTTTGCCTGATCTCCATTGCTGCCGTAGCCCATGAGCGAAGTGCCAACTCCGTATCCGCCAATTTTGAAAATCTTTTCGATTTCTGCCCGCTCTTTTTGGAAATCCAGCCAGAACACAAACCCCTTGCTTGCGGCAGCGTAATCCGTCAACGGCTCCCCTTTCGCCAGCGCGAAAATGACTTTCCGGCTACAGCCTGGCATCAGATGCTCAATCGCCCAATCGTAGGCTTCGATCCGATTTGCCCATCGGTTTCGAAAATCAACCACTTCGCCCTTCCAGCCAAACTCCAGGGACAGGTCATTCCGGATGGATTCAGTTACGGGAATACCTTCCTGCTGCGCCGCAGACATCAAAGCCAAATACCAGGTCCAGTCCTTGTCAGGATCGTAAACGAACATTTTCTTCACGCGCCGCTGATACTTTTTAAAAAGCGTTCTCAGACCCGCGCTGGCACCGGGCATGGCTATTGGTTTTTCGGAAAGCTTCTCACAGTATTCCAACGGTTCGCGATCCCACCAGTTGTTGATCAAATATACTTCGGCCGATTGTTGGTTGAGCATGCCCTGCAAGGCCCGCGAAGTCATCTTGGTGTTGTCGGCGTCCTTTTCAATTTCCACGACGTAAGCCTTGGGCGCAGAAGGCATTTTGGGGAACAGGCCGCTTGCTCCCAACCCCGTCAGGCATGACAAACTGAGAAAGCAGAAGTATAGACAAAATGCCAAGCGCATATTCTTACGCGATTGATTCATAGCACCGACTCTACATCCTTGTTCCGTAATCCCGCAACGCCTTTAACCGGCCGACGGCAGAACCTGCCGGACCAGTTGCAGCACGGCTTCCGGCAAAATAGTCGCCATGCACGGATTCTGGCTTTGGCAAACGCCAACCTGGCCGGGACAAGTGCACGGGCCACCTTGCAGTACCCGATGCGATTTGCCCAAGGGAGCCCACTGGCTGGCCGAGCTCGGGCCGAACAGGGCAATCGTCGGAATCCCCAGCCCGGCGGCAATATGCAAGGGGCCCGTATCACCGGCGACAAACAGCCGCGCCCGTTTGATTACCGCCATAAACGTCGTCAGGTCAGGGTTGGACGGCAGGACAGTCGCGTCCGGCGCGAGTTTCCTGAATTCTTCGAGTTGGGCCCGGTCGCGTGACGAAATGCCGGTGGAAAAGACGATTTCAAAACCCGCACTGGCGGCTTGGCGGTAAAACTTCGCCCAGCAGGCCAACGGCCATTCCTTCTTGATCGCGCCGCTGGCCAGATGACAGAGGATGACCGGCCGGGGCAACAGGTGCGCAGCCGTAGCGTCGCACGCCGGATCAGAATGGATTTCCAATTCCAACGAACCGGGGTCGCCGATGCCCCAGGCGGACAGGAGATGCAAATTACGCCGCACCTCGTGCAGCGATTCAGGAATCGGGACGGTCTGGGTGTAGCAATAACGACGACCGAGAAATCCACCCGGCCAGAGAGGGGCCAACCGTTGGCGCGCGCCACACAACCGGCTGATGATGGCGCTGCGATCGCCGCTGCCGAAATCCACCGAGCGATCAAAACGTTCCCGGCGCAACGCCCGGATGATTGGCCAGGAGTGTCTCAATCCGGCCTTTCCCCGGGCGCGGGGGAAGGCCCAGACACGCTCCAGCCAGGGCAGATGCTGGAGCAAGGGCGCCACTTCCCCAGCCACCAGCACATGCAACCTGGCATCCGGGACCTGCTCCTTGAGCGCCCGCAATGCCGGCGTCATGATCACCGCGTCACCGAGGTAGCGGAATTGTATGGCCAGGATTTTCATGACGCTGCTGCTTGCGCTGGTTGCTGCGGGGCCAATATGTTCGGGGGGTACCGCGGGCACCAGATTTTTTTGCTGCGGCCGGCGCCAGGGTCGCGAATTTTCGCTGTCACCCGGGCTCCGGTTCAATTTAAATAGCGTCGCGTGAAAATCAGCGGCTTTACCTTCATCCGCAACGGCAATGCCCTGGGCTACCCGTTTGCCGCCTCCATCCGGTCGTTGCTGCCGCTGTGTGATGAAATGATTGTCAACGTGCCGCGCTCGACCGACGGCACGCTGGAAAGCGTCCGGGCGATCAAGGATCCCAAAATCCGCATCCTCGAATCCGAATGGGACGAACAGCAGCGGACGGCCGGGCTGGCGCTCTCCCATCACACCAACCTGGCCCTGAAACAGTGCACTGGTGACTGGTGCGTATATATCCAGGGCGACGAGGTGCTGCACGAGGACACGCTGCCCGCCATGCGTTCCGCGATGGAGCGGGAACAGGACCATCCGGAAGTCCAAGGCTTGCTGGTGGATTACACGCATTTTTACGGCAGCTATTGGACTTATGCCTCCTCGTTCGGCTGGTACCGGCAGGAAGTGCGGGTGGTGCGGCGCGACCCGGACATTGGCTCGCGCGGTGACGCCCAGGGTTTCCGCACCCTGAACGGCCGGAAACTCCGGGTGAAAAAATCCGGCGGCCATTACTGCCACTATGGCCACGCCTTGCACCCGGACACCGCCCGGACCAAGCTTCAAAACCTGTCCCGCCTTTGGCACGACGATGCCTCCGTCGAAAAAATGTGCCGGCGGCCCGAGGGATTCTACGAGGATGACCAAAAAGTCAAACCGTTCACCGGCACCCACCCGGCGGTCATGCGGGAGATTGTCGCCGCCGCAAACTGGACCTACACCTCCCGCAACCCGCTGATCCGCCTGCGCCGGAAATATTTTTGGAAAGACGTGGCCGCCCTGGTCAAGGACTGTACCGGGGTCGAAATTGGCGTTCACCGCAACTATCGGCTCCTCAAATAAACGGCGGGTGCCGGCGGACGGGGCGGCGCACAAATGAGTTGCAAAAAAAAGCCCTTTCCAACAATTTCACCCGGCGCGAACCGGTGGTTGGAAACCGTTCTATGATGATTTTTTTGCACATACCCAAAACCGCAGGTTCAACGTTCCAATTCATTCTTGAAAACAGTTTTGGCATTGCCGCCTGCCACACCAATCACACCAAAAGACCCGTTTTCACCCAAAGCGACCTGGATTTTGCGAGGAAAATTTTCCCGGTGTTGCGGAGCATCGCCGGACATAACCTGGTTGACCCGCTCAGCCTGTCGGCCCCTGATCCTTTTTACCTCACGTTTCTGCGGGAACCGGTCGCCCGGGTTTTTTCCCAATATCAGGACGGCATCATTTCGGGCAACCACAGCCTGTCCTTTGAAGAAACCCTGCGGCAACGCGGAGATCTTGAGAATTTGCAGGTCAAATTGATGGCGGGGGAAAGAAGCCTGGACAAGGCCAAACGTTTTCTGGAGAAATGCAACTTTGTCGGCCTGACCGAAAAGTTTGAACTGTCCCTCCAGGTTCTGGAGCGGCTTACTCCCTACCCGTTGAATTTGAATTATAAAAAGCGACGGGTCGCCCCGGACAACCAGATCAAAAAAGCCCTGGAAGCCGACACCCGTTTGATTGAAATGGCCCGGGAATACAACCAGCTGGACATCGAACTCTATGCCTTTGCGGTCAACGAGATCTTTCCCAGGATCTGCGCCAACGCAGGATTGAATCCTTCCGACCAGGTTGCCTCCCACGATCATTATACGAGCGATAAAAAATGGAAATATTTGCTCTGCCACTTTTTTAACATGTCGTTCTACCGACAGGTCAGCAAGCTTCGCAATCGGTTCTTCACCGCGCCCGTGCCGGCCGGAAAGTAAGCCGGTGACCGGGCGGACACGGGGATCGTTTCACAATTCTTTTGCCGGCTGCCGGAAGGGTGCGGTAACATGCGCGCGGTTCCGCATCCACCCGGGCCGGGGGAGCCAACGGAACCCCGACACCATGACCATCGAACCACCGTTGCCGCTTTCCGTGTGCATGATTGCGGGTCCCGAAGCCCATCGCATCCGCCGGGCCCTCGACAGCGTTGCCGGCTGGACGTCCGAAATCATTGTGGTCATCAACGACGATACCAGCGACGGCACCGATCGAATTGCCGCATCGTACGGGGCCAGGGTTTTCCGCGAACCCTGGAAGGGGCACGTGGCCCAAAAGAATTCAGCGGCGGACAAAGCCACCCAACCGTGGATTCTCGGCCTGGACGCCGATGAAGTTGTCTCGCCGCCATTGCGATCGGAGATTGCCGGATTGCTGGCCCAACCCCAACCTCCGGAGCAGGCGGCGGCTTTTTGCTTTCCTCGCTGCTCGTTTTACTGCGGCCGGTGGATACGTCATGGCGATTGGTATCCGGACCGCCAGACACGCCTGTGGCAAAGGGGCCACGCCCATTGGGGTGGCATTGACCCGCATGACAAATTGCTGGTGGACGGTCCCGTGAACCGGCTGCGTCATGACTTGCTGCACTACAGCATGGAATCTTTGGAGCATCAGACCCGGAAGACGCTGAAGTATGCCGATGAATTTGTCCGCCTTTGCGCGGAACAGGGCCAAACGGCTGGTTTTCTTGACCTGCTGATGCGGCCGGTCTGGAGGTTCTGGCGCGCTTATCTGTTCCGCCTGGGCTTCCTCGACGGCTGGCAGGGATTCGCCATCGCCTGGATGACGGCGTTCTACACCTTTCTGCGCTACGCCCGCGTGCGCGAAGCGCAGGTGCAAAAAGCCCTGTCCCGATGATTGCCGCCTCCCCCAGCCGCTTTGAGCATCTCCTGCTTTACGAACCCCGCACCGAGGGGCATCACCTCGCCTGGTTGCGCTTCATCACGGAAGACCTGCTCAGCGCCGGTTTCCGACTGACATTGGCCGTGGACCAACGGCCCGGCGCCGAGGGCAAATTGCGTGACCACCTGGGCGAATCGGTCAACCAGGTGACCCTGTTCAACGCCTATGACGCGTCCGGCCGCCGCCATGCCGATGGCAAAGCAGCGTCCGTGGCGTATTGCCTGGAACAGACCGGCACGGAGAACGTTTTTTTGTGCGTGATTGACGAAATCGCGTCCTCTTGCTGGCGGCGCGCGGCATTTGGACTTTTGCCCCCGGCCCGGTTACGCGGTCGGATGGGTGGTATCTATCATCGCCCGCGTTTCACAGCCGCGCCGCGCTGGTCGCCCAATCGGTGGCTCAAGGAATTGGGCTTTCGTCGCTTGCTGCGGGGCGGCTGGTTGCGGCAACTCCTGTTTTTGGACGAATACCTCGCCCGGGATTGCCGGTCGGAATTTCCCGATGCCCCGATTTCTTTTCTGCCGGATCCCTGTCCCGCGGATTTCGGCGGTGATGCGGCCGATGCCCGGCAAAAACTGGCCCTGCCGGCTGATCGTCGCGTGTTCCTGTTTTATGGGACTGGCGCCCGGCGCAAGGGATTGCACCTCGCCGTCCAGGCGTTCCTGGCTTTGCCGCCGGACGACCCGGCATTTTTGTTCTGCGTCGGCCAGCAGAACCCCGACCCCCCGACGGCCGACGGACTGAAAACACTTGAGGCTCAGGGCCGCGCACGACTCATCAATCGGTATGTATCCGTGGCCGAGGAAAAACTGAGCTTCGCGGCATGCGACCTAGTGTTGCTGCCATACGTCGGCCATTTCGGCATCAGCGCCGTGCTGTCGCAGGCAATGGCGGCGGGAAAACCGGTCATTGCCTCGGATGAACAATTGCTGGGCCGGCTGGTGCGCGAACACGATGCCGGCCTGTTGTTTCGCTCCGGTGATGCCGACGCACTGCGTCAGGCAGTGCAAAAGGCACTGACCGCTTCCGACGCGGAGCGTTCCCGATGGCAGGCGGCGTCCCGGCAATATGCGGAACGCCACAGCCGGGCCGCCTTCCGGGCCGCTCTGCTGGCTTCATTTGCGCCCGAACCCCGGATTTAAAATGCCCGCGGACATGAACATCCTGCTGATCCGTCTCAAGTCCATCGGTGATGTTCTGTTCGTCCTGCCCGCGGTCCACCAGGTCCGGGATAATTTCCCCGGGGCCAAAATCACCTTCCTCACGGCCCGGGAAAATGCGCCGCTGTTGGAAGGCTTCCGGGAGGTGGATGAGGTCATCACGCTGGACCGGGCCCGGTTTGAGAGTGGAAATCCCCTGGCCATCCTGGGGGAGGCGTTTTCCCTGTTTCGCCGCCTGCGCCGCGGAAAATTTTCACTCGTCGTCGACTTTCAGGGATACGGCGAGACGGCCTGGCTGTCGTGGTTGAGTGGCGCACCGCAGCGTTGGGGCAGTGTGTATGGCCCGGGGCGGCGCTGGGCTTATACCCACGGTGTGAAGCGGGATGACCGGATGCACCACGTGGACCGTGGTCTTTCCCTGCTTCAACAATGCGGTTTGCGCTCCGGCCCGGTACGCAATGAATTCATTTTGCCGGATCAGGCCCTGGCCGAGGCCCGGCAGTTCCTGGCTGGTCACAACCTGGATCCGGACAAACCCATGCTGTTTGTCCAGCCCATCACCAGTGCCCCCAAGAAGAACTGGCCGCTCGAGCGGTATCTCGCCGTGGCCGGGCATTGGCGGCACCAGGGCTGGCAGGTCTTGTTTGGTGGCGGGCCCAAGGACCGGCTGGTATTGGAACTGGCGCGTCAGGCCGGTTTCCCGGTTTCCGCCGGCGTGCCGCTGCTGGTTTCCGGAGCCTTGACGAAGCTTTCCACGCTGGTGCTGGGCGGCGATACCGGAGTATCGCATCTCGCCGTGGCCCTGGGTAAACGGGTGGTGATGGTCATGGAATCCAATTCTCCCGGCAGTCCCCATCCGTTTCAACACCCGGATTGGGCCGTCGCCCCGGCCAACAGCAAAATTATTTCGGACATTGAAATCAGTGCGGTGGTAGCCGCCTGTACCCGGGCCCTCCACGAGCCAAACGGCACCGCTTCGGGTTGAAACTTCAAGCCGGACTTTTTAGGGCCGGTGGGGAGGGTGGGCGATCAGTCGCCTGGAACAGGGCATCCAGCCGCGCAAGAATGGCGGCCACACAGTCAGCCACGCCCAGTTGCTCGGTGTGCAATTCCAATTCCGGGCTCAACGGGGGTTCGTAAGGCGCGGAGATGCCGGTAAAATCCTTGATTACACCGGCGCGCGCCTTGGCATAAAGGCCCTTGGGATCGCGTTGCTCGCAAACCGCCAGGGGCGCGTTGATATATACCTCCATGAATTTCCCGGCCGGCACAATCCGGCGCACCTGCTCGCGATCGGAACGGTATGGGGAAATGAACGCCGTGATGCAGATCATGCCGGCATCCGCAAACAGTCTCACCACCTCCCCCACCCGACGGATGTTTTCCTTGCGGTCCTCCGGTGAAAATCCCAGGTCCGAACAAAGACCGTGGCGCGTGTTATCCCCGTCCAGCACGTAGGCCAGCCGGCCTCGCTGGAACAGTTCCCGCTCCAGCTCCGTGGCCAGGGTGGATTTGCCGGACGCACTCAGTCCCGTCAACCAGATGACACAGCCGGAAAAACCGGTGCGGCGCACGCGCTGTTCCGTCGTGATTTTACCCTGGGTCCAGGTAATATTTTTGCTTAATGGTTCGCTCATGTCAGGCTCGACCCACAGGTAATCCGTTGGCATCCGAATCGTCCAGTATGAAATGCCCGGCCGGAGGGCGCGGGCTGGATTGTACCCGGCAGGCGTCAGTCGCCGAATAATTTCTTCAACTGGTCGCGCGCTTTCGATTCGCGGGAATTTTCGACGGCCTTGGGCGTCCAGACCCGGCGGGCGAACTCAAAATATTCGCAGAAGTTGCCCGTATGTTTTTCCAGCACCGGCTCGGCCCGCCGCTCGCGGCACTGCTGCGCCACGCGCGGGTCGTAATGCGCGCAATTCAGGCAAACCCGCAGGTCCGCCCGGCATTTCATGCAGACTTCGCCGCGCCCCGGCTGGCCGCTCAACGTCCAGGGCTCGCCGCAATTATGACAGTGTCGGGTCATGGAAATTTACGATTTACGATTATCGATTCACGCGTCCGCCCATTTTACTCTCGTAAATCGTAAATCGTAAATCGTAAATTAACCGCCTGGCATCCGCATGAAAAAAGTCCTGGCATCCTTGCTCTGGTTTTTGCTCGCCCTGGCCGGCGCAGCCGCCTATGCCACCCTGGCATTTCACCGGAGCGAACCCGTCAATTCCGGGTACCTGCTGGTCGCAGCGGTCTGCACCTATGCCATTGGCTACCGGTTTTATTCCCGCTGGATTGCCGCGCGCGTGCTCGGGCTCAACGATCGCCGCGCCACGCCGTGCGTGGTCCACGACGATGGCCGGGACTTCGTGAAAACCAACCGGCTCATCGTCTTCGGCCATCACTTTGCCGCCATTGCCGGGCCGGGACCGCTGGTCGGCCCGGTGCTCGCCGCACAATTCGGCTACCTGCCCGGCACACTGTGGATCCTCATCGGCGTGGTGCTCGGCGGCGCCGTGCAGGACCTGGTGATCCTGTTTTGCTCGATCCGCCGCGACGGCAAATCGCTCGGCCAGATGGTCCGGGAGGAATTGAACGCGCCGGCCGGTTTCATCGCGGTGCTGGCCATCCTGGCCATCCTGGTAATTTTGCTCGCCGTGCTCGCATTGGTCGTTGTCAAAGTGCTCGCCGAAAGTCCCTGGGGCATCTTCACCGTCGGCGCCACCATCCCCATCGCGCTGTTGATGGGCAATTATTTGCGGTTCGTGCGCGTCGGCAAGGTGCTGGAAGCCTCGGCCTTTGGCATCGTGCTGCTGCTGCTGGCGGTCTGGGGCGGCAAGCTGGTCTATCAAAGCCCGCACTGGTCGCAGGTC
>Ga0265320_10003680_pt1 | contig 10240 bp, 10 predicted proteins | sample 4827metaG_FD_202087 | JGI IMG/M metagenome (GOLD analysis project Ga0265320, IMG submission 202087) | Rhizosphere microbial communities from Carex aquatilis grown in University of Washington, Seatle, WA, United States - 4-8-27 metaG | ecosystem: Host-associated > Plants > Roots > Rhizosphere >...
CTCGATGGGCATGACGTTCCGCACCTTCAAGCTCCGCCGCAACAAGGCGTGCCCGGCGTGCGGCGAGAATCCGACCATCAAGAGTTACATCGACTACGAGGGATTCTGCGCGGCGTAACGCGCGCGAAAAACGCGTGTTTAGACCGGGCGCATGCTCCCGAGCAACGTCGGGATGAGCTCGGAGACGGTGGGGTGGATGGGGACCGCCCACTGCAACGCGGGATACGGCGCCTTCACGTTCATCACGTCGAGCACGCCGTGAATCGCCTCGTCCCCGCCTACGCCGAGGATCGCCGCGCCGAGGATCTGCTTCGTCTCCGCGTCGGCCACGACTTTCATGAACCCCTGGGTCTCGTCCCGTTCCACGGCGCGGTTCACGCGGGTCATCGGTCGTGTGCCGACGAGCAGGGGACGCCGCGTCGCCCGCGCTTGCGTCTCGGTCATGCCGACTCGGCCGAGCGGCGGATCGACGTAGAGTGCGTAGCCCGCGATTCGCTCGCTCACCTTGCGGTGCTCGCCGTCGAGTAGGTTCGCCGCGACGATCTCGTAGTCGTTGTACGCCGTGTGCGTGAACGCGCCGCGACCGTTGCAGTCGCCGAGCGCCCAGATCCCGGGCACGTTCGTAGCTAGGCCGTCATCCACCGGGATGTAACCGCGCGCGTCGACCGCGACGCCGGCGCGCTCGAGGCCGAGGTCGTGGGTGTTCGGGGTTCGCCCGACGGCGAGCAGCACGTCCGATCCGACGATCTCCGGCGAGCCCTCGCTGCAGTCGACGCTGACGAGGACACCGGTGGGATGCGGCGCGAGCCGGATGCATAGCGCCGAGGTTCGCACCGTGATCCCCTCGGCCTCGAGGATGCCGCGGATCGCCGCCGACACGTCCGGGTCTTCGCGCGGGATGAGGCGCGCGTCCATTTCGACCACCGTGACCTTGCCGCCGAACCGGGCGTACATCTGCGCGAACTCGAGCCCGATGTAGCTGCCCCCGACCACGACGAGGTGCTCCGGCACGCGGTCGAGCGCGAGGATGGACGAATTCGTGAGGAACGGCACTCGATCGATCCCGGGCAGGTCCGGCACGCGCGCGCGGGCCCCCACGTTGAGGAAGATGCGCGGCGCGGTGAGGAGCTGGTCGCCGACTCGCACGACGCTCGGCCCCTCGAAACGCGCGTGCCCCTGGAACACGGTGCACTTCGGAAGGCCGCGCAAAGACGCCTCGACACCGGCGCGGGACGCCGCCGAGACCTTGTCTGCACGCGCCTTCACGCGCGGCATGTCGATGCCGACTTCGCCGCGGATCACCACGCCGAAGTCACGACTCCGCCGCGCCACGTACGCGGCGCGCGCGCTCGCGACCAGCGTCTTGGTCGGCGTGCAGCCGGTGTTCACGCAGGTGCCGCCGAACAGCTTGCGTTCCACGAACGCGATCGTCATGCCCGCGTCCGAAAGACGATGGGCGAGGGACGGCCCCGCCTGTCCGGCACCGACCACGATGGCGTCGAACTGGCTCACAGGGCCGCCGGCGGAACGGTCATCGTGTTCAGGCCGGCGACGATACCCAGATTGAAAACGACAAGGGAGACGCTCATCGAGGAAACCTCCGGTTCGCCGCTCGCGCGGTTCGGATCGTGACTGAGCACATTGCGTGCCGCGAGGTGGCTACGGCTCGACCAAGTCGCGGCGACGGACTTGACGTTGCAGATGCTCGTTCTATCGAGCTCCAACGGAGGTCAGCATGAGCACCATCGACGACGACCTGGTCTTGGCTCATTTCATCGTTTCAAATGATGTCGAGCGTTCCCGCCGCTTCTACACCGACGTACTTGGTGGCAGGACGGTCATCTCGGGTGAGGCGAATGATGGCGTGACGTACGTCGCCTTGGCGAACACCTGGATCATCATCAACGTCGGAGGCGGTCCGACCGACGACAAGCCGACCGTTACGCTCGAAACGCCGTCCGATCCGGATCGGGTCAGCAGCTTTCTCAATATCCGGGTCGCAAACATCCAGGCCGTCTACGCCAAGTGGAGCGCGCGCGGCGCGCAGTTTCTGACGCCGCCGAAACAGCACGAGACCGAGATCCGTTGCTATATCCGCGACCCCGATGGCTACATCATCGAGGTGGGTCAAACGACGCTGGCCCGAGGGTGGCGTCCGCCGTCTTGAGCCCTTGTATGGGCTCCCGTGCCGCTAGCCCTTCGGACTGCCTCTTAGCTCTTGGGCCACGCGGGCCAAATATCATCCAGGCCGAGCGCGTTTCTGCGGACCAGCTCGCGGGCCGTGAGCCGGACGGCGAGTTGGTGAGCAGTGACGGCGAGGAGGAGGCCGGCGACGACGTCGATGACGTAGTGCCAGCGGAGGAACATCGTCGCGATGATGATGTTCCCGGCGAAGAATGCGACGATCGGCCAGGTGTACCGGAAGGGCGTTTCGGCGCGATTGTGGAACGAGAAGAGCAGGATGAAGGTCGGCGCTGCGGTGTGGAGCGACGGGAAAATGTCTTTTTGAGCGCCGGAGCGGGCGACGAGCTCGGTCGTCGCGTTCCACCAGATGCCCCGGGGAAGGTGGTGCGCGAAGAGTTCGGGCAACGCCTTGTACGGGCCGTATCCGGGGACGAGGATGTAGAGCGTGTGGCCGATGCAAAAGAGAAACAACATGCCGAGCGCGAACTCGGAGAGCAGTCGGTTGTTCCGCGAGAAGAACAGGATCGGCAGGACGTGCAGGGCGAGCACGAAGAAGTAGCTGAAATAGAAGAACGCGAACCACTCGGTCGTGATCGTGTTCACGAAGCGGTCGAAGTAGACCGCAGGCTCGACGCCGAAGAGCGACAAATCCAGGTGATAGAGCTGGTCGTCGAGTGACCTCGGGTTCGCGATCGGCAAGAGCTGCGCGAACATGAAATACGTGACTTGCACGCACCCGTAGGTGACGAGTCGATAGAGTGCAGGGACGACCCAGCCGTTCGGAAGCCGGTGAGTGCGGATCGCGAGAATGGTTCCCGTGTGCAGGACCATCAGCGCAACGACGTCGAGCAACCCGGCGCTCCGCGCCGCGCTCGGCCGTGCGTTCAAGACGGCGCTGACGATCCCGACGAGATAGACCGAAACCAGTAGATCTTGCGGACCGAGCTCGCGAATGAAACGGCGTAGCGAGCTCGTCGGGGCTTCCGCGCGCCGAACGTACAGCTCGTGATGGTCGACCGTCATGGTGGTTTCAGCGACCGAGCTCGTGGCGGTTGCGGAAGGCCGCACCGCCAGCGATTGCCCGAATCTCGACTCATTAGATACCAAGATCGTGCCAATGACGCCATTGTCCCGGGGCATTCCATTACACCTACGACGCCGGTAACGGCCTCCCGATTGTGACAATTTCTGCGTACGTGACTACGCAGTCGAGGAACGCGACTTCGCGGTCAGTCGGCGTCTTTGCCGGCGCGGCGGGCTTCGAGCGAGTCGCTCGAGAGGGTTCAGCGCTCGGTGCGATCGCGTCGGGACGCCCGCGATTCGTCGTCTTCTGTTGGCGCGTCCGGCTCCGAGTTCACACGAAGGCGCGGGGCGTTTTCAGCGCGCGCGTCGTCCTCGAGCAGGTCGTCGACCTGGGCTCGCGCGAGGAGCATTTCCGCGCGTTCGATCGGCACGGCGAGAAGCACGGCGAGCTCGGCGGAGTCGAGCGTGCCGGCTCGCGCGCGCACCAGCTCTTCGGTGACGACGAGCGTCGCGGCGTCGAGCTCGCGCCGCAAACGTCGGGACAAGTGGGCCACGCTGGCGAATCCGAGTGCGGCAAAAAGGGCCGGCGCGAACGTGACGAGACCAAGCGCCTCACGAATCGGCGCACCGGCATGCGCCCAGAAACCGACGATCCCCCACACGACCAGCCCGATGGCCGCAACCAAGGTGGCGATGCCCGCTGCGACTCCCCACGCGGCGCGCCGGGACCGAATGCGAGCCCCTGCTTCGAGCAGTGATTTCTCGGCGTGGGGTCGCTCGACCCGCATCGTGACGAGCACGCGCGGCGCGCCGCACACCGCGCACGAATAGCCGTCGTCGTCGGCGACGACGCCGCTCATCGCGCCGCAAACCGGACAGCGATCGCGATCGCCGGCGCGCGTGCTCGGGGCGGCTTCCTCTTCCGTCATTGCGGGATCACCTTTTCCGTCGTCTCCGCGCCGTCGAGGGTCGCGAAGAGTGCCCCAATCAAATGATGAGTGATGCCCCAGACGATGCGACCGTCGACGTCGTAACCGGGGAACGCGAGTGCGCGGCCATCGCGCGGCCACGTGATCGTCGTGTTGCGTTCGCCGCGGGCGAGGGGACCGAGCGGAGCCCACAAAGTCTCCGACACTTCCTTCGGATCGAGCAGGAGCGCGACGTCGCGATCGACCGCGAACACGAACGTCGCGATGATCAAGCCGACACGGTGTCCGCGCGCGATCGCGGGGAGATCGTCGAGTCGACCGACGAGCTCGTGGTCGCGGCTGAGCCCGAGCCCGACTTCTTCTTCGGTTTCCCGGATCGCCGTGGCGACGAGATCCAGGTCCGTCGGATCATGACGTCCTCCCGGGAATGCCATGTGACCCGACCAGGGATCATCGACGTGCTCGGCGCGCCGGATGAGCAGCACCTCGGTATCGCCTTGCCGTTCTCGCAAAATGGCCGCAACGGCAGCGAAGCGTTCGCCACCGGTCAAAGTTGCGGGCTTCCACGCGCGGCCGTGGAGCGCTCGCCGGACGAGCTCGAGGTCGATTTGCACGGGACCCTTCGAGTTCACCACTTTTCCGCCCTCGGGGGGACATCTGTTAGCCTCCCCGCCCGATGTTGCTCCGCCGTACCCTCGTCTCTGGCTTTTTCCTCGCCGCGACCGCGCTTTCCGGCACCGCCGGCGCGTTCCCCGGCTTCTACGCTTACAAGGGAAAGAAGCCGGCGAACCTGTCGACGCACGTCATTCTCATGAAGCGCGACGCGACGACGGTCGTGACGGTGATGCCCGACTACGAAGGCGATCTGAAGCCGTTCGTCGTCGTGATGCCGGTGCCGGACGACGTGAAGGCGACCGAAGCGCGCTCGCTCAAGCGTGAGTTCGTGGAGCGCATCGACGAGATCACCGCGCCGCGGTTTCACGAGTTCTGGGAAATGGATCCGTGCGAGCCCGGCGAGGCGCAGCAAGAGTGGCAACGTGACTTGTCGGTGAAATCGGGGGCCGGCTTCCTGGGCATGGATTTCGGCGGCGACCAGAGCGGCGAGGACCAACCGAAGTTCAAGCCGTCGAAGGAGATGCACCTCGCCGTCGACCCGGAGTTCAAAGAGGGCGAAGAGGCGTTTTCACTCATCCCGGCGAGCGCCGCGGCGAACATCGAAGGCGTGCTCAAGGCGAAGGGTTACACCGCCCCCGAAGGCACGAACCAAGCCGTCGCGCCGTACGTCAAGGCCGGCATGCAGTTCCTGGTCACCGAGGTCGACACGAAGAAGATGGAGCTCGTCGGCTCCGATCGCGCGATCGTTTCGCCGATCCGGTACTCGACGAACAAGCCGGTCGACGTCGACTCGACGCTCGGGCTTTTGAACCTCGAGGACGGCGGCAAGCAAGAGGTGTTCATTTACGTGATCCACCCCGATCAGCGGTTCGAGGTGAAGAACTATCCGAACGTGTTTCCGCCGACGAACGTCGAGGTCGACTTCAAGGTCAAGGAGCGCATCGGCGAGTTTTACGCGGGCCTCCACGATCTTCTCTTGAAGAAACAGCCGCTCGGCGTCTTGAACGAGTTCGCGTGGCCCACCAAGGGATGCGGGCAACCGTGCGCGACGGAGCCGCTCCTCATCAACGAGCTCCTCACCCTCGGCGCCGACGTCTTCGAACAAGCGCTTCCCAAGGCCGAACGCGAGCCGAAGGCGCCGGACATGACCGACGACGAAAAGAAGGCGTTCGCCGACATCAAGGACAAGAAGAAGAAAAAAGAGATCGAGGAAATGCGAAAGGAGGGCGAGCGGCGCAAGCAGCTCATCGCGCGCCACTTCTACGTGCTCACTCGCCTGCACCATCGCTACGACAAGTCGACCCTGACGAAGGACATCGAGATCGGGCCTGCGTCGCCCATTCACGGCGGTGTCGACGTGCCGAGCGGCCCGCAAGGCACGCTGCCGATGGAGGTGAAGCCCGCCGCCGACAACCAGTTTCAAGTTCGGTTCACGTCGTTCCATCAGAGCCCGGCCGTCGCGCATTGCGACAAGCCCGAGCGCTGGCGCTGGGGTAAGGCGCCGCGTACGTACCTCGGCCTCCGCAAGATCTGGCTCGCCCAGGACACTGCGACGAAAAATCGGACGAGCTACAAGCCCGCGGATCTCGTGTACACGCCGGTCCCCGATCTCGCGCTTGCCGGGAAACCGGACTTGCAGGGCGGCATCGCCGAAGTGCGGAGCTTCGCACCGGCGCCTTCCGCGTCGGCGGACGCGGGCGCAGGCGCGGGAGGCGGCAAAGGGAAGGGCGCGTGCGGCTGCGAAGTCCCGGGCCGGCGCGCGAGCGATTCGCGTGCGCTGTTGGTCGTGCTCGCGGCGCTCGGTCTGACGCGGCTCCGCCGTCGTCGAATTTCGTAGCGGAAGCTGCGAGTGCGCCGGCTTCTCGTCAGCGCTCGGCGACTTTGGGCGTGACGCCCGAGACGTCGGGTGCGGTCACGCCGCGACTTCCGCGCGCGGCGAAATAAGCGCGAAGCACGTCGCGTCCGACCTCGTTCGCTTTGCGCCGCCACGTCGGGCCATTCTCGAGCAGTACGCTGACGACGATGCGCGGATGACGGCTCGGGGCGAACCCGAGAAACCAGCTCGACGTCGTCTCTTCGCCGAGCTTGAGCGTCCCGGTCTTGCCGGCGACGCGCACGTCGCGGAGGTAGCTTTGCCCCGAGGGGTCGGTGAACGCTTCGAGGCAGGTTCCGCCGCCGATCGTTCCCTCCATCATGCGCGTGAGCTCGCGCGCCGTCGATTCGTGCATGGCGTGTCCCACGACCTCGGCGTGGTGCGGCGCCTCGTAGCCCGGCGCGCTCTGCACGATGCGAAGCCGTTTCATCACGCCACGTGACGCGATCGTCGACGCGAGGAGTGCACCGCCCGCCACCGACAGGCGGCTTCCGACGAACCCCGACGCCGCGCGCGCGAACTCCAGCTCGCCGTCGGGGACCTCGAGGGTGCCGACCGTGATCGGCACGTCGAACGGAACGTCGAACGGGACGTCGTGACCGAAGCCGAGGCGCGACGCGAACCCGAGCAAGTCTTCGCGATTCAAGAACCGCGTCGCGAGCTGAGCGAACACCGCGTTCCGACTTCGCCCGAGCGCGTCGTGAAACGGCGCGCAGAGCGCGTGCCCGGTCTTCGGGCGATACAGATGCTCGCGCGAGATCCCCGAGCTTCCCCCGGAGACGCACACGGTGCGATCGGGCTTCACCCCCTTTTCGAGGAGCGCGGTCGTGGTCACGAGCTTGAAGACGCTCGCCGCCGGCGCGATCGCGTTCGCGACGACATCGGGTGCTGCCGAGCCACCGCGTGAACCTGCCCACGCGAGGACGCGCCCGCGCGCCACGTCGAGCGCGACGACGGCGCCGGAGACCGGGTGCGCTTCGATAAGAAGCGCCGTGGCCGTTCGTTGCAGGTCCACGTCGAGCGTGAGCTCCGCGACGCCGCCTTCCGTAAGCGGCGCCGTCGCTCCGTCGTCGGTGACCTTGAGCGCGCCCAGATCGACGCGCGGCGCATCGATCCCGCCGCGAGCGACTTCGGGAAGTAACGCGAAGAGTCCGACCGCGACGGCGGCCGACCACATCACGCGAGACCCAACGCCGAACCGCACCCCGTGTCGCTACGCGGTCGGCCTCCACCGGCACAAGTTTTCGACGCGCGTGCGGCGTAGGGCCTGCCCGACGCGCTCGAAGACGCATCGAGTTCGTTCGGAACTTGGCCCCGCCGGAGACGAGCGCCGTACGATTTCGTCAGCGACCGGAGGACCCCATGAAGCGTCGATTGAATCTACGAGCGAGGACCGATTGTAGCGTTCGAGCGCGCGTCGGGAGCATCGTTTCCCACTACCGCGGCGTCGAACTTTCCCCGACGGGAATCGTCATCGATCGAGGCCGGCCGATCGCGCCGCGTGACGAGCGGATCTTCCTGCACCTCGAGATCATCTTGCCGGAACGGCTCCGGCCGCTTCGCGCCGTCGCGAGGCCGATCTGGTCGACAGGAACGCAGCAGGCCTTCAAGTTCGTGAAAATGTCGGACGTCGATCGGTTGAACCTCGCCGAACACGTCGACCGCGCCGAGTTCAAGAACCGCATTTTCCATTGACCATGACGAAACGATTTTTCACGACCCGAGCGAGCCGCGGCGCGCTCGCGGGGACGGCCGCGTTGCTTTCGGCAACGGCGTGCTTCGTTCCTCAAAACCGCTACGACGAGGCCGTCACCAAGTTGCATGCCGAGCAGGCGGCGCACGCCGACGCCGAAGCGCAGATCGCCGAGACCCGTGCGGAGCTCGCGCGGATCGACGAGGCGCTCCGAGCGCGGGAACAAAGTCTGACCGCCAAGGAAGGCGATCTCGCGGCGTCGAAGCTCGACGTCGAACGCGTCTCGACCGAGCGCGACGACGCCGCGGCGCTCGTCGAGCAGCTTCGCGGAGAGCTCGGGAGGGTCGGCGAGAACCTGCACGAGTACTCGGATCAGAAGCGAGAGCTCGAGTCGGCGCTCACCGAAGCCGAGGCACGCGCGAAACGTGTCGACGCGCTCGCGGCCGCGTCCGACGAAAAAATGGCCGTCATGCGCGACCTCACGCTGTCTTTGGGCGAACCGCTCGCACACGGCAAGGTTCTGCTCACCGCGACCGACGGCAAGCCGACGGTGCGATTCGACGCGCACGAGGCTTACGGTGACCAGGGGCAGCTCTCGGCGGAGTCTTCCGCGACGTTGAAACGCGTGGGAGCGGTGCTCGCTCATCACGCGAGCGCCCTGGCGTCGCTCGCCGAGCGTTCGACCGACACGTCGGGCCGCGACGATCGAGCCGACCATCTCCGTCAGATCGCTCTTGCTCTCGCGCAGGGCGGGGTGCACGCCGATCGTGTGGCTCTGGTTGCCGCGCCGCTCTCCTCGAGCGATCCCGAGGCCGTCGAGAACGCTGGCGCGTCGTCGACGGGCGCGACACCGACGTTGCCCGTCGCGCGTACGGCGCCGTCCGCGCCCGCCTCGGCCCCCCCAGCGACGCCGGGCGACGAGGGCTCCTGGCTCGACGGTCCGGGAAGCGTCGAGATCGTCATCGACGTGAAACCGTCGGACGCCGTTCGAGTCGCGGCGACCGATTGAGAACGGTCGTCGCGGCCACTCGCTCAAAGTGAGAACGTCACCTTCGCCGGCCAGCTTCCCGGCGAGGGGTACTTCGCGCTCTTCAGCGCCTTCACGAGGCAATCGGCGGCGTCCTCGCCGGACTCGTCGCTCTCGGCGATGCCGGCCGAGAGCGCGGCGCCGTCGGGATCGACGTAGACGGTCGCCGTGAAATCGCCGCGCGCGCCGTGCTTGCACTCGTCGAGCTTGTGGGACAGCGACGTCACGACGTCGCGGACGCGACTCTCGTCCCAGTCGGTCGGCGGTCTGACGTCGTTCGGCATGTCGAAGTCGAAGGAATTGTGCGCAAGACCGACGTCGCCGCCTTGCGGCTCCGGCCAGTTTCGATGACGGAGCGCCGACAGCATGCATTTTTCCGTATCGCGATCGCCGAGCGTGGATTTCTCCGCGTGGGTTGCGACGATGCGCCCGTCGCCGCCCACCTTGATGAAGAAGGCGATGCCGCCGCCCTCGAGCTCGTTGCGCTGAGCCCCGCTCGCGAGGCAAGCCTGAAGGTCGCCGAGTGCACCGCGGAACGTGTCGGTCACCTTGCCTTCGTCGAGGGCGCCGATCTCCGCTGAGGCCGCCATCTTCGGGCGGTCGTCCGTGTCGTCGTGGGTGGCGTGTTCGTTCGCGGGCGATTTCGCCTCCGGAGGATCGCCGCCGCACGCACCCGTCGAAAACAACGCCGCACCGACGACGATGAGCATCGCCGGCTTTACCGAACCAATCCGTCTCATGCTGTCACTCCTCGAGCATCACGCTCGCGATCGCGTCCTCTTGCTCGGCCCGGCCGCCGCCGAACAGCTCGAGGAATTGGGCATCCAGGTAGCATCGACGGATGGCGTCTGCATCGCCCTGTTCGCCGTGAATCGACAGCGTCGCGTGCGCCGCGC
>Ga0265320_10003681_pt1 | contig 10234 bp, 7 predicted proteins | sample 4827metaG_FD_202087 | JGI IMG/M metagenome (GOLD analysis project Ga0265320, IMG submission 202087) | Rhizosphere microbial communities from Carex aquatilis grown in University of Washington, Seatle, WA, United States - 4-8-27 metaG | ecosystem: Host-associated > Plants > Roots > Rhizosphere >...
CAATCCGATCGCCGACGGCTACGGCGACTTCACGATGGGCGGCTACGTGCTGGTGGGCGGCGCCACCGCGACGCTGCGTTTCTGATGGCCTCCCGCGAACCGCGCGAACGCACGAACCGCCGGGCGCCGCACGCTCGCCGGTACGCGCTGGTGTCGCTGGCGCTCGTCGTGGGGCTGGGCTGCGGGTTCCTGGCGCGCAAGGGCAAGGAGCCGACCGGCGGCGACAACCTGCCGTCGAGCGGCGTGGGACCGTTCATCAAGGAAGACTTCTACTGCAACACCCAGCTGGTCCAGCCGTTCATCCTGACGTCGCCGTCGGACGGCCAGCGCGGCGCGCCGTCGCTGTTGCGCGACGCGGACGGCACCTTCCGCATCTGGTCGGAGCTGCGCACCAGCGATCGCAGCGTGATCGAAGCGCACCGCATGTCGCTGTCGAAGAGCCAGAGCACCTGCCGCCGCTTCGACGTGAGCGTGTCCGAGGAGTCGCAGAGCTTCGCGCCGTCCGAGGCGTGGGAAGGAAACGCCGTCGGCAGTCCCGCGGTGGTCCTCGAGGATGGGCTCTATCGCATGTGGTACGAGGGCGCCGGCGCAGCCGGCACGGGATGGGGCGGGATCGGCTACGCCGAGTCGAACGACGGCGTCGCGTGGACGAGGCGTGGCAACGGCCCGGTGCTGGTGCCCGATCAGCAGTGGGAAAGCGGCACCATCGGCTCGCCGGCCGTGGTGTTTCGCGATGGGCTCTACCGCATGTGGTACGACGGCGACGAGCTGGGCGCGCGCGCGATCGGCTACGCCGACTCGCCCGACGCGGTGACCTGGACCAAGCGCGACGCCTCAGGCCGGGAGAGCAGCGGCTCGGCGCGCACCGATCTGGCGCCGGTGATCACGTCCGACCAGACCACCTGGGAGTTCTACAAACCCACCGATCCCACAGGCTCGGTGGGTGCCCCGTCGGTGGTGGTGCACGAGGACCCGCTGCGCACGCTCTATCTGCTCTATTACACGGGGAACCTGCGCGGCCGCCTCGACACCCGTTACGACGACGTGGACTCGTCGATCGGCATCGCCTGGTCCGAGGACGGCCTCACCTGGACCAAGGCGCCCTACAAGCGCGACTGCGACCAGTTCGACTGCCCGGCCAACGAGATCAACCCGAACATGGCCGAGAAGCTGCCGATCTCGCTGGGTCCGAAGGTCGACGGCAGCTTCAACTCGTTCTCGCCGCTCTCGATCGTCGACGAGGCCGAGCCCGCGGTGGTCGAGGTGCCCGAGGAAGAGACGTTCTTCATGCTCTGGCACCAGGTCGACCAGATCAACGCCAAGCTCGCCCCCAGCCTCCCGTCCGAGGATCCGAGCAAGCCGCCCGATCACTTTCCAGGCGCCACCGGCATCGGCTTCGCGTACGCCACCAACCTGCCCAAGTAGTCGTGGCCGACTGGGAGGGCGCGGCTTGGTCCGCGCCGGGATCGATCGCGCTCGGACGGGGACCCGCGGAAGCCGGTCCCTCGCGTGACTCATCGGGCGATTTCCACTGCTAGAATCCACGTTGCACATGAAGAACCTCCTCTCGACGACACGGCTGGCGGTGGCGGCGACGCTGCTGGCGGCCTGCGGTGGCGGGCCGATCACCAGCGGTCAGGGATCCGGCGGTCCAGACGAGGAAGCGCCCAAGGCCGAGATCACCTTCCCGCCGGCGGTGTCGCTCACCGACGCGAGCATCCTCTCGGTTCGAGGCACCACGACGCATCTGACACCGGTCGAATCGGTGCGCGTGAACGGCACCCGCGCCTCGACCGACGATCTCTTCGACCACTGGATCGCCACCATCGCGCTCGACCAGGGATCGAACGACATCACGGTGGCCACCCGCGACTTCCGCGGTTTCCAGAACGGCTCGGCGGCGACCGCCAAGATCCGCTCGATCGCGGTGCTGGCGCAGCCCGAGTTCCTGGCACTCGACCCGAGCCGCTCGCTGCTCTACGTGTCCGACGCCGGCCTCGCCGCGGTGGTGTCGATCGATCGCGCCAACGGTGCGATGAGCGTCGCGTCCGGCGCCACCGCCGGCTCGGGGACGCCACTCCGGTCGCCAGCGGGCATCGCGTTCGACCCGGATGGCCAGCGGCTGCTGCTCGTCGATCGCGCGCTGCCGGGTGTGCTCACCATCGACCCGTTCAACGGAGCCCGCGTCATCCTCTCCGACGTCGCCGTGGGCAGCGGCCCGGCATTCGGCAATCCCGGCGATCTCGAGCTCGATTCCGCGCACGGCCGCGCGCTGGTCGTGGACGCGAACCTCGACGCGCTGATCGCCGTCGACCTCGCGACCGGCGATCGCACGGTGATCTCCGACGCCACCACGGGCTCCGGAGCGCCCTTCACTTCCCCAGGCTCGGTGGCCCTCGACGCGGCCCGCGGCCGCGCACTGGTGGGCGACCAGGCGAGCGGCGACGCCGGCGGATCGATCGTCGCGGTCGATCTCGCGAGCGGTGCCCGCAGCACGCTGGTGAGCGGTCTGGGCGCCGTCAGCGGTCTGGTGGTCGATCCCGACCGCGACGTGGTCTACGTGAGCGACCCCAGCGAGCCGGGGATCTTGCGCGTGGCGCTCGGCACCGGCGCGCTCACTCCGGTGAGCTCGTCCGAGGTGGGCTCGGGCATCGGGCTCTTCCGGCCGGCCGGGCTCGATCTGGAGAAATCGACGGGGCTGGTGCTGGTCGCCGAGGAGCTCGCGGTGGTGCTGAGCGTCGATCGGGACACGGGCGAGCGCAAGGTCGCCTCCACGGACGCGACCGGCGGCGGCCCGATCCTGGGACTGGCCCTCTCCGTGGCGATCGACGCCACCGGCAACCGCGCGCTCGCCGCGAGCACCAATCCGGCGTCGGTGACGGCGATCGATCTCGCGAGCGGCGATCGCACCGACTTGACCGGGGCCAGCGCGCCGGCCGGACTCACGCTGGAAAAACCGGTGGCCGTGGCGATCGGCTCGAACGACCTGCGCGCGGTGGTCGCAGACGCGAACCTGGTGGCGCTGGTGTCCATCGATCTCACCTCGCTCGCGCGCACCATCGTCTCCGACGCCACGACCGGCGCTGGACAGGCGTTCGGCGTGCTCGCCGGTGTCGCCGTGGACGACCTGGCGAACCTCGCTTACGTCACCGACACCACGCTCAAGGGCGTCATCACCGTGGACCTCGCCACCGGCAACCGCACCGTGCTCTCGGCGGACGGTGTGGGCGCCGGCCCGAGCTTCGACACGCCCGATGCCGCCGTGCTCGATTCGGCCGGAAACCGCTTGCTGGTCACCGACGACGGCCTCGGCGCGATCGTGTCGGTGGATCTCTCGAGCGGCGAGCGCAAGACCATCGCCAGCGCCGACCTGGGCGGCGGTGGCCCGCTCGAGCCGCGGGCGCTGGCGCTCGATCCGGCGGACGCCACTCACGCCTTCGTGGTGAGCGCCTCGGGCCGCCAGGTGCTGTCGCTCGATCTCACCACCGGCGACCGCAGCGTGCTCTCCTCCTCCGCGGTGGGCACCGGGCCCGCGTTCGAGGTTCCCTCGAGCATCGCCGTCGACACCGCCCATGGAACCGTCGTGGTCGCCGACCCGAACGCGCACGCGGTCTTCGACATCGCTCCCGACGACGGCGAGCGCGTGATCCTCTCGCGATGACGGCCGCGCGCCGATCGACGCTCGCCTGTTACACGGTGGCACTGACCGTCGCGTGCGCGGCGCCCGCTTTCGCCGGGGACGGCGCCAGCGGCGCCGTGGCGCTCACCAGTGCCGCGTTCGCGGAGGCGCAGGCGATTCCGGCCGAGAGCTCGTGCCAGGGGAGCGATCGTTCGCCGGCGCTCGCGTGGACCACCGACGTGACGGGAATCGGCAGCTGGACGCTGATCGTCGACGATCCGGACGCGCCGGGCGGGACGTTCGTCCACTGGCTCGCGTACGACCTGCCTGCGCAGACGCGCTCGCTGGCGCCGGGCGTCGCGCCCGGCGACGTGATCACGTCAGGCGGCCGCCAGGGCGCGAACGACTTCGGCTCGCTCGGCTATCGCGGTCCCTGCCCGCCCAAGGGGCGCGCCCCGCACCACTACCGCTTCCGCCTCTACGCCCTCGACCAGCCGACGCTGGGCCTGCCGCCCGCCTCGAAGAAGGGCGAAGTCGAGAGGGCCCTCGAGAAGCACCACGTGCTCGCGAGCACGGTCCTCACGGGCACCTTCGAGCGGAAGTGATCGCCCGGAGGGCTGCGCTCCGTCGCAGCCGCAGCGTCACATCGCGACCGAGCGCTCCCTCAGCCGACCCAGAACAAGATTCGGCCGCAGTGGCCGCAAGTCTTCACGGCCAGGTTCTGGCGGATGTTCTGGATCCAGGCCGTGGGAATCATCATGAAGCAGCCGAGGCAGATGCCGCCGTCGATGGGCACGATCGCCTCGCCGTAGCGGTCCCGGAGGCCCTGGTAGTGGGCCAGCACCTCGGGCTCGAGCTGCGAGGCGCGCTTGGCGCGCAGGTCCACCAGCTGCTGGTGCTGCTCGGCGCTCCAGTGGAATCCGAGCTTCTCGAACTGCTGGACGCGCTCGGCGCTCTCGAGCTCGGTCAAGCGATGGTCGATGTGCTGGATCTCGAGCAGGATCTGTAGCGTTTCCTCCAAACCCGGTACCTCCTGGCTCGACCCACTCATCGGCGGCGACTCATCTCACGTCTCACGAAGTGGCGGTGAGCGCCTCCGCGAACTGGTCGAACGTCTGGATCTCCATGAGCTTGTCGCGATTCGGCTTGGCGCGCACGAACTCCACCAGCTTGCCGAGCGTCGGCAGGTACACGTTGCCGCGGTCCTGGAAGGGCGCCACCACCAGGAACACCAGGTGGACGGTCTCGCCGTCGCGGGCGCCGTAGTCGATGCCGGTCTTGGAGCGGCCGAACACCACGCGCAGCTGCCTCGTGAGCAGCGTCCGTCCGTGAGGAATCGCCACACCTCGCCCGATGCCCGTGGTGCCGAGCATTTCGCGGTGGTGGAGCATGCTCAGCAGCGTCTGCTTGTGCTGCTTGCCGATCGAGGCGCACAGCGCGTCGATCATCTCCTCGAAGACTTCGGCCTTGTTGTGAGCCACCAGCTCGGGCAGGAAGAGCGCCGGGTCGAAGTAGGCGGCGAGACCCGTGAGCGGCGGCTTGGAAACGGGCTTCGCGGGCGTGCTCTTGGCATTCTTCGACGGGGTCTTCTTGGCGTTGGGCATGCGGCCTCGTTGAGATGATCTGAGCGAGGTTAACGCGCTGCGTTGGGTGCATCAACCAAGCAAATGCCCCTGTTCCGCGGGATTTTCAATCCGCCGCCAGGAACCCGTCCACCGCATCCCAGAGCTCGAGGTGAGTGCGCTCCACCTCCACGTAATGGGTGCCCGCGGCGATCTCCACGTAACGCGTCGAGGTGCTTCCCAGCGAGTCGAGCAGCTGCTGCGAGCCGCGCGCGCTGGTTTCCGGATCGTCGGCGCCGCGCACCGCGAGCGCTCGCGCCGTGACGCCGGCCGCGTGGTAGGGAGGATGGCCGAGGATCAGGTCGTAGCTGTCCGCGAGCATGCCGTTCGGCACCCGCACCGACGCCGGATCGCGCTCCGCCGAGGTCGCGTCGGAGGCGAGGAAACCGTTCACCCACTCGTCGAAAACCGCCGCCTCGCGGTAGACGGTCTTGTCGTCGACCGGGATCATCTCGTCCCAGCGCTTGGCGACGTCGTCGCGCGAGGTGAGCCGGTAGGCACCGACGAAGTTGGTGATCGCGGTGTCGGGATCGACCGGCGGCAGACCGAGAGGCGAAAGCGTCCCGAAGGTGGCGGCGTAGAGCACCAGCGACTCGACCCGCTCGGGCCGGGTCGCCGCGAACGCCAGCGCGGGAGCGCAGCCGGCCGACCAGCAGATCACGTGCAAGGCGTCGTCGCCGGAACGCTGCGCGACGTCGTCGGCCACGATCTCGGCCTCGGGCTCGACCACCACGGTGCGAGTCGAGGGGTGGTTTCGGTTGGGCGGCTGATCGAGCTCGGGCGGATCGCTCGAGTCGCCGAAGCCGGTGGGGTCCCAGCGAAAGACGCGGTAGCCCTGCTGCGCGAGGTGCTCCATCCACGAATACCCGGGCACCGGGAGATCGAAGGCAACGGAGGAGGGCGTGGTGGCTCCCATGAAGAAGAGCACCGCGGCGCCTCGAGCCGCGTCGGCGCGGCGCTTCTCGGCGCCTGCGAGCTGACCGCCGCCGTCGGGCAGCGGCCAGGAGATCGCCTCGTCGACGAGCTGCGGGCCCGAGCGGCCGCCGCCGCATCCGGCGAGGACCGCGAGCCCGCAGGCGATCGCCGCGGCGAATCGCGGCTTTCCCGGACGAATCGAGAGCGGCACGGCGGCTCCGGAGCATAGCAGCGCGCCTGGTCGTGACCGCGCCTCGAGCCACTCGACCGCTTTGCTATGTTCGGGTCGTGGCGCTCAACCGTGCTCGACGCGAGAACCGGGGGCGGGGCTCGTCCGCCAGCGAGCCTGCGCTGCCCTACGATCCACCCGGCGACTGGTCGCCGCTCTCGCCCGGCGACGAGCGCCGCTTTCACCCCCTCTACGTCACGCCTCACGAGGGCGGGCTGCTGCTCAGCTTCGGCAGGAGCTTCGGCGATCGCGCCTGGGAACGGACCAAGGACGCGGTGAAGGAAGCCGGCGCTCGGTTCGCGCGCGGGCTCGAGGGATGGGTGCTCCCGGCTCGCGAGTTCGCCCTCGACCGGGTGAGCGGGCTCCGGGTGATGGTCGACGAAGAGGCGCGCGAAGCGATCGAGGGCGCACGCCGGACCTTGCGGCGGAGCTTCGAGGCCCTGCCGCCGGCCGCGCGCCACTTCCGCCCCTCGATCCGCGCGCTCGAGCCCGACGAGCTGCGCTCGCATCCCGCGCTCACCGAGCACGAGCGAGCGTTCGTGATCGACGTGCGGACCGCGCGCCTCGCCGATCTCTCGGCCAAGCAACGGGACTGGCTGAAGCGCATCGAGGAGCGCCACCGCGCGCGGCTCGACGAGGATCCGGCGCTGGTTCTCGAGCTGTTCCGAGCGCGTGCCATGGCCGCCGCCGACGCGTCCACGGGCGACGCGCCCAAGAGCGAGCGGGCTGCAGCACCAGCTCGGAAGCGCCCGAGCACCCGACCTGCCGCGACCCAGGAACCGAAGGAGCAAAAGGAGAAGCGCGGGACCGCCGGGCCCACGCGATCGACGGCACCTCCGCCCCAGCCGGAGTCTCCGCCGCCGGCGCCCGACGATGAGCCGGCGCCGGTCGAGGAGAGTAGCGAGCTCAAGCTCTTCCAGCCGCAGCTCGACGACCTGACCCGGGACTTCCTGCGCCGCCATCCGATCTTCCGCGCCGAGGACCGCGCCGAGCTGCGCCGGGTCATCCTGGGCCAGGGCTCGATCTGGATCGCCGAGCTCGAGGCGCGCCTCCACGCGTATCTCGCGGCACATCCCGAGGCTCGGCTCGATCTGTTCCGGACGCGCGCGGCACGGCTGGCTTCCCAGGCCACCGAAGCCGAGCGCCGCGACACTCTCGAGCGAGCCAAGGACGACGATCGCTTCCCCCTGCCGCGCGGCTTCCGCCGCGAGAGCCTCTCGAGCGGCGACCTGCACGCTTACCAGCGCAAAGGTGTGCGCTGGCTGCTCGCGGTGCGGCGCGGGATCCTCGCCCACGACGTGGGTCTGGGGAAAACCGTGCAAGCGATTGCCGCCGCGGCGGCGCTCATGGATTCGGGCGAGGCGACGCGCGCCCTGGTCGTGGTCCCCAAGCCGCGGCTGGTCGGCTGGGAGCGCGAGATCCAGCGCTTCACCGACCGCAGCGTGGTCGCGGTGTTCGGCGATCGCGACGAGCGGCTGCGCGCCTATCGCGCGGCGCGCAAGGCCGCGTTCGTGATCGTCGGCTACCACGCGCTGGTGCGCGAGGTGCCCGAGCTCACCGCGCTCGGCGCGCAGGTGCTGATCGTCGACGAGGCGCACCGGCTCAAGAGCTCGAAGACGCTCGCCTCGCAGGGCTTCCGCGAGCTCGCGACCGCGCCCTACGCGTTCTTCCTGACCGCCACGCCGATGCCCAACCGCCCCGAGGAGCTGCACGCGCTGCTCGGCCACCTCCATCCGAAGCTCTTGGGCACGCTGTGGGGGGACTTCGTGCCGCGCTACGCGATCGCCGAGCGGCTGCGCCTCAAGGGAAGGCGGCGGCCGGTGTTCCACATCAAGGGATACCGGAATCTCGACGAGCTGCGCGAGCGGATCTCGCCTTACGTGTTCCTCAAGACCGCCGCGGACCCGGACGTCTCGCTCGACCTGCCGCCGCTCCGCGAGATGGTGATCGAGCTGGGGCTGGCACCGGAGCAGGCGGAGCTCTACGCGGCGCTGCGCACCGACGCCGCCAAGACCCTGGCGGCGATCGATCCGCGCCGCTTCGGGCCGCGCGAGCGCGCCAGTTTGCTCACCCACGTGCTGCGCCTCGAGCAGGTGGTCATCTCGCCCTTGCTGATCGATCCGAGCTACCGGGGCGCCAGCCCCAAGCTCGACGAGACCGTCGAGCTGGTGCTCGAGCGCCTGGAGCGCAAGGCTCCGGGAACCATCGTGTTCTGCCGGTTCCTGGATGCGCTGCGCGGGCTGCGGCGCGCGCTCGAGCATCGCGGCGTCGAGCCGGCGCTGATCGCGTCGATCGAGGGCAGCGTGCCGGCGGCGACCATCGACAAGATCGAGCAAGGTTTCCGCGGCGGACGCTTCCGCGTGCTGCTCGCCAGCGACGCGGCGCGCGAGGGACTCAACCTGCAAGGCTGCGCGGACCTGCTGATCCACCTCGACGTCCCGTGGGTGCCGAACATCGTCCACCAGCGCAACGGGCGGATTCACCGCCAGGGACAGTCGCGTCCCGTCACGGTCATCCACTTCCGCATCCCGCGCACCATCGAGGAGCGCAAGGTGGCGACGCTCGAGCGCAAGCGCGGCTGGATCGCGCAGGTGCTGGGCGCGGGGACCGGCGAGATCGAGACCGCGCTCACGCTCGACGATCTGCGCGCGCTGCTGGAATGAGTTTCCTCGGGGGCCGTCGCGCCGCGCTCGGTGCCCTCGCTTTGCGTCGAGCGCCTCTCCCGAGGTACTGAGAACGCCTGATGCTCGAGACTTTCATGTACACGCTCGGCGACGGCTTCCTCACCGGATCGCACCCGGTTCTCGAAGCCTATGCGGTGGTCACCGCGATCGTGCCGATCCTCGGCACGCTGATCGTCACGGTGGTGTGCGCCGCGCTGTTCGTGGTGATGCTGGCGTTCGGCCTGAGCGTCACTGGGCGGATGGTCCACTCCGCGGTGCTGTTCACGGTGATCTTCGGGCTGGTGGTGGCGTTCCGCCGGCTGGGGCTCGCCCTTCGCCGCAAGCTGCGCCCGCCACCGGTGGTGAGCCTGGCGTCGGTCGGCGATGTGGGCTGGGCGGCGCGGGACGTCGGTCACAAGGCCGCGAACCTGGCCCGTTTCGCCGCCGCCGGCGCGCGCGTGGCGGCGGGCTGGGTGGTGACGGCGGACACCTTCGACCGCTTCCTGCTCGCCAACGGGCTCGACGCGAGCGGCCAGGACTCGACCGGGTTCGCCGAGCGCATCCGCGCCGCCAAGGTCCCCAGGAAGCTGCTCCGGGAGCTCGAGCGAACGCTGGTGGCCTCCGCCGGCCGGCAGTTCCTGCTGCGCTCGTCGTTCCTCGACGAGGATCGCGGCGACCGCGCGTTTCCCGGGGTCTACGAATCGGTGCCCTGGGACGTCGAGTCGGGTCGGCAGGGGCTCGCCACGGCGCTCAAGGACGTTTGGGCCTCCTACTGGTCGGAGCGCGCCGTCGAGTACCGGGGCACCGCCGGACCGGGGCCGGAGCCGCTCAAGCGGCTCGCGGTGCTGGTGAACGCGCGGCTTCCGCACGACGACCTGGGATTCGGCTCGTCCGCCGACGTGCGCACCGGCTTCACCGAGCGCCACCTGGTGGAGGTCGCGACCGAGGGCCGCGAATGCACCGGCATGCACTCGCTCCTCCCCAACGTGGTGAGCGAGCTCGCCAGCAGCCCCGGCGCGAGCCTCGACCCGGGCTTCGTGAAGGAGATCTCGGTCCTCGCCGGGCGAGCCGAGATCTTCCTCGGGCGGCACGTGGAGATCGAGTGGGGCACCAAGGACGGCCGCACCTACGTCTACCAGGTGCGGCCGCTCACCTCGCTGCCGCGCCGCCACACCTTCACGAACTC
>Ga0265320_10003683_pt1 | contig 10233 bp, 10 predicted proteins | sample 4827metaG_FD_202087 | JGI IMG/M metagenome (GOLD analysis project Ga0265320, IMG submission 202087) | Rhizosphere microbial communities from Carex aquatilis grown in University of Washington, Seatle, WA, United States - 4-8-27 metaG | ecosystem: Host-associated > Plants > Roots > Rhizosphere >...
GCGGAGAGCGCGTGCGGGAGGGGACGCCCCCGCCCGGGGGGACGGGGGCCCTCCGCGCGGCGCGGGCTCCCGGCGCCCAGGTCGTCCTCGGCGCCGTCCTCTCGGTCGCCGCCGCGGTGCTGGTGTTCTTCGCGGCCAACACCCTGTCGTCGCAGACCAAGAGCGGGCCCGTGCCCGACATAGCGGCGATGCTGCCCGTGTCGGCGGCGGGATGGAGCGTGAGGACCACGCCCGGCCTCTACCGGTTCGCCGGCACGCTCAGGACCGATCACCTGGCGCAGCGCAACTACTACCGGACCGATGCGCGCGGCTTTGAGCAGGTGACGATCTACGTGGCCTACTGGCCCGGCGGTCAGGCATCCGTGGGCTCGGTGGGCTCCCACACGCCGGACGCCTGCTGGCCCGGCGCAGGCTGGGAGGTCCGGGATGTGCCCGAGCCCAGCGTCGCTCTCGGCCTTGGCGGGTTGCGGCTGCCCGCCGCCCAGCACCGCTTCTTCGTGCGCGAGGGTTTTGACCAGGAGGTCTGGTTCTGGCAGCTTTACGGGGGAAGGATCATCGAGGTCGGCAGCACCGGATCGGTCCCGGCGCTCATCAGGATCGCCCTGCGCTTCGGGTTCCGAAGGGGCGGCGACCAGGCTTTCATAAGGGTTTCGAGCAACCGGCCGTGGGAGGAGATCGCCCACGAGCCCTTCGTGGCGGAGTTCTTCGCCCACGCCCGACAGCTCGGGCTTTACTGAGGCCCGGGACGAGACACTGTCACCCGATTCCCCAACGCGGCCCATGGCAGAATCAAAGACAGCGCTTCCGACCTTGCTGCCCTGGGCCGCGACGGCGTGCCTTGCGGCCATGGTCGCGTGCCTGGGGGAGCTGTGGTTCATCGAGAAGGCCAGGACCCGCCTGATGCATGATCAGGGCCTCCTGGCCGAGGCCGCCCTGAAGGGAGCGGAGAACCAGCTGGAGGCCGAGAGGATCCTCAGCAGGCGCGAGCGCGAGGAGTACGGGGGTGCCCGCGCCGCGGGCGCCGAGTTCAGGGTGATGCTCCTGTCGGCACCGGTCCGGGAGCCGACCGTGAGGCCGCCGTCCGGCGCCGTCGTCCTGGACCCGGACACGGACCTCTGCCTCGTGACAGCATCCCTCGCGCCCGGGGAGCATCCCGACAGGGATTTTCAACTGTGGCTCGTTGGACCGGGACCGAGCTATCCCGCGGACTGCGGCACGTTCCACGCCTTTCCCCCGGAGACTTCCTGCGTCCGCTTGAAGTTGCCGCAGCCCTTCGTTGATGGATGCACGTTCCTGCTGGTTTACGGAACAAAGGGGGGTGCCAGAACCTTCGAGGAAGCCACCTCCCATGGCATTATCGAACTTGCCAGCCGCACCCAGCCCGGAAAAATCACAAATTGATGATCATCAAACCGAAGGTTCGCGGATTCGTATGCGTGACGGCCCATCCGGCGGGTTGTGCAGCCCATGTCGGCGAATGGATAAGTCACGTTAAATCAAAGGGAAACATACCGAATGGCCCGCGAAAGGTCCTGGTTATCGGGGCGTCGACGGGCTATGGCCTGGCGTCCCGTGTCACCGCGGCGTTCGGCTCCGGGGCTGCGACCCTGGGCATCTTCTTCGAGCGCCCCTCCGAGGAGGGCCGGCCGGCCACCCCCGGCTGGTACAACACCATCGGATTCACGAACGCGGCCCGCGCCTCGGGACTCTACGCGAGGAACATCAACGGCGACGCGTTCTCCAACGAGATCAAGGCCCAGGCCCTGGAGGCGATCCGAAGCGACCTCGGGCAGGTCGACCTTGTCGTCTACTCGCTCGCCTCGCCGAGGCGCACCCACCCCAAGACCGGGGCCGTGCACAAGTCCGTCCTCAAGCCGGTCGGCAAGCCCTACACCAACAAGACGGTCGACACCGACAAGGGGATCGTGAGCACGGTGACCATCGAACCCGCGAGCGAGCAGGAGGTCTCCGACACCGTCGCCGTGATGGGCGGGGAGGACTGGGAGCTCTGGATGAGCGCGCTGGCCGACGCCAAGCTCCTCGCCCCGGGCGCCCAGTCGGTCGCCTATTCCTACATCGGGCCGGAGGTCACCTGGGCCATCTACAAGAACGGCACGATAGGGCTGGCGAAGAACGACCTCGAGCGCGCGGCGAGGAACATCGACTCGCTCCTCAAGCTCAACGGAGGAGGAAGGGCCTTCATATCGGTGAACAAGGCCCTCGTCACCCAGGCAAGCTCGGCCATCCCCGTCGTCCCCCTGTACATCTCCATCCTCTACAAGATTATGAAGGCCGAGGGCACCCACGAGGGCTGCATCGAGCAGATGCAGCGGCTCTTCGCGACGCAGCTCTATGCCCCGGGCGGGCCCAGGTTCGACGAGTCGGGACGCGTCCGCGTCGACGACCTCGAGATGAGGCCCGAGGTCCAGGCCGCGGTGGCGAGGATCTGGCCGGGCGTGACGACCGAGAACCTCGCCGGCCTGACCGACATCGCCGGCTACCGGGTGGAATTCCTGAAGCTCTTCGGCTTCGGGCTGGCGGGCGTGGACTACGAGGCCGACAGCGAGCCGCACATGCCGATGGCCTGAGCGTCGGCTCAGCCCTCGAAGCCGCCGACGCTCACCGATTTCCCGCTGTCCTTGGGCCCGAGTCCGAGGATGAACGGCCCCGCCTTCTTCGCCCATTCGTCCGCCTTGGGATAGGACGAGGCGCTGTCCGCGAAGCACGTGCGCAGCATGTCCGTGTCGATGACGCCGGGGTTCAGGGGCACCGCCGCCATGCCCTTCGGGAGCTCCTCGGCGAGTGCCTTCGTGAGGCCCTCGATCGCCCACTTCGTCGCGCAATAGGGCGCGACCTCGGGCGAGACGCTCCTGCCCCAGCCCGAGCTCAGGTTGACAATGACGCCCGTCCCGCGCTCGACCATCGCGGGGGCGAACGCGCGGATGACGTTGATGACCCCGATGATGTTGACCGAGATGACCTTCCCGATCTCGTCGGCCGGGACCTTCCACAGAGGGGCCGGCTGGTTGATGAGGCCGGCGTTGTTGATCAGGATGTCGGGAGGTCCCATGGCCCCCAGGACGCGCTCGGACCAGAGCGCGACCTTGACCGGCAGCGTCACGTCCACCGCGTCGAAGCTGTGCGGCTCGGGATGGGTGAACCTGAAGTCGAAGATGGCCGGTCCGCTCCTTCCGCAGCCCGCGACCGTGTGCCCGTTGGCGATGTACCACTCGGCAAGGGCCCGGCCAAGTCCGCGCGTGACCCCCGTGATGACGATGTTCATGGGTCCTAGCGCGCCTGGAGGCTGAACTTCTCCAGCCCGGCGGTCCGGCACGCGTCCATGACGAACGCCAGCTTCTTGAGCTGCGTCTTCTCGTCGGCCCTGATGAGGACCGGGATGGTCTTGTTGGTCTCGCTCACCTGCTTCAGGAGCCTGGTCAGCTCCTCCTCGGAAACCGCGGTGCCGTTGAACGAGAGCACCCCGGTCTCGTCGATCCCGATCGTGACCGACGTCTTCTGCTGCTCCTTGCCCGCGGTGGCGATCTTGGGCAGCGTGATCTTCAGGACGGTCGCCGACCTGAACTGCATCGTCACGAACGCGAAGAAGATCAGCATGACGAGCACGTCGATCAGGGGCACGAGGTTGAGCTCGGGCCGCTTGCGGCGCTTCTGGCGGAAACCGCTCATCCGCGGCCGCGATTGATGATCCGCTCGAGCAGCACGTCGAGCTGCGCCGCGTAGTTGTCGATCCGCCTCTGCAGGTACCCGCTGCCGATCAGGGACGGTATGGCGATCGAGAGCCCGATCACCGTCGCCGAGAGGGCGAGGGCCACTCCCTTGGTGAACGCCACGGGATCGGGCAGGCCGTTGCTGTCGGGCGTGATCCCCGAGAACACCTGCAGCAGGCCGGTGACCGTCCCCGAGAGGCCGAGAAGCGGCGCGGCGGCGTAGATGACGTCGAGGTACGGCACGCCCCTCTCCATGCGGTTCACCTCGAGCCGGGCGAAGGCCTTGAGCGAGTCGGGGTCGTTCTTGTGCTGGTCGGCGAATTCGACGATCCGCGACAGCACCGTGTGGCGCCCGCCGACCAGCGGCCGTCCGTGCATCACGGCGTCGACGAGGTCCGGGGGCAGGATGGCCGCGCTGCGAAGGGCATATATCCTCTCGAAGATGATGAAGACGGCTATGGCCGAGCACGCCCCCAGGGGATAGATGAGGAGGCCGGCCCCCTTGAAGACTTCGATCATTCCGAGTGTCATTGTGGAGAGATAGTGTGCCTGTAAGACGCTTTCGTTCAGAAAAAGGTCCTAAAATCTAGGGAGTGCCGCTCCGGCCGCCAAGCTGATAACGTGGCGCACGGCTCGGGGCGCGCCGGGCGCCGCCCGCGGGACGCGCCGGAAACAAGTCTTTCAGCCTGACTTCCTTAGGCCGACATGTAGCGCAACTGACTTGCCACTTTCCGGGCGTCGGCGGCGCCGTCGACGAGCTCCCCTATGGGGTCCCATCTCCCGTTGACGAGGGCGTCCCGGGCGCTGTCGCGCACCGAGGCCGCGACCGTCTGCCCGGCGAACGTCATCCGCTGGTTCGCGACATCGATCGCGACCTCCGTTGCGGGATCGGCCTCCACGGCCGCGGCGATCCTGGCGATGTCGCCGCGGCTCGCGGTCACGCAGGGCATCCCGAGAGTCGTCGAGTTCCCGAGGAATATCTCCGCGAAGCCCTCGGCGATCACGGCCCTTATGCCGGACTTCTGGAGGGCCTGCGGGGCGTGCTCGCGGGACGATCCGCAGCCAAAGTTCATGCCGGAGAGCAGGATCGCAGCCCCCTTGTGCGCCGGGTCGTTCAGGGGGTGCGGCTTCTCCGAGCCGTCCGCGTTCCTGCGCATGTCGTAGAAGAGGAACTCTCCGAGCCCGTCAAAGGTGACGCACTTCATGAAACGGGCAGGGATGATCCGGTCCGTGTCGATGTCGTTTCCCGGAACGTGGACGGCCCGGCCGGAGACGCGTGTGATCTTTTCGAGTGCCATGGGATTGCTGGGTTTGTCAGTTCGAGCTGACGCCGAAAACCTCGCGGGCGTCGGCCACGGACCCGGTGACGGCGGCGGCGGCGACCATGATCGGGCTCATGAGGATCGTGCGGCCTGTGGGGCTCCCCTGCCGCCCCTTGAAGTTCCGGTTGGACGAGCTCGCGCAGAGCTGGTCGCCAACCAGCTTGTCCGGGTTCATGGCGAGGCACATCGAGCAGCCGGCGTTTCTCCACTCGAAGCCGGCGTCGCGGAATACCTTGTCGATGCCCAGCTCGGCGCACAGGAGGCCGACCCCCTGGGACCCCGGAACGGCGATCGCCTTGACGCCGGGCGCGACGCGCCTGCCCTTGAGGAAGCGCGCGACCTCCTGGAAATCACTCAGGCGGCCGTTGGTACAAGAGCCGAGGAACGCCACGTCGATCTTGGTCCCCTTTATGGGCGAGCCCGGCTTCAACTTCATGTAGGCCAGGGCCTCCTCGATCGAGGTCCGCTCGTCGGGCGTCTTCGCCCTGGCCGGGTCCGGGACCGTCCCCGTGATGGGGATCCCCTGGCCGGGGTTGATCCCCCAGGTGACCGTGGGCGCGATGTCGGCCGCGCTTATCCTCACCACATCGTCATAGGCGCAGCCGGGGTCGCTGGCCACGGCCCGCCAGCGCTCGACCGCGGCGTCCCATTCGGCGCCCTTCGGCGAATAGGGCCTTCCCTTGAGGTACGCGAAGGTCGTCTCGTCCGGGTTGACATACCCCGCGCGGGCTCCGCCCTCGATCGACATGTTGCAGACGGTCATCCGCTCCTCCATCGAGAACCGGTCGAAGACGTCGCCCGCGTACTCGTAGGCGTAGCCCGTGCCCCCGTTCACCCCGAGCGTGCAGATGATGTGGAGGATGACGTCCTTCGCGTAGACTCCCGGCCGGAGCCTGCCGTTCACCTCGATCCGTCGGACCTTGAGCTTGCCGAGCGCCATGGTCTGGGTGGCCAGGACGTCCCTGATCTGGGTCGTGCCGATGCCGAACGCGATCGCCCCGAAGGCCCCGTGCGTGCTCGTGTGCGAGTCGCCGCATGCGATCGTCGTTCCGGGCTGGGTGATCCCCTGCTCCGGGCCGACGATGTGCACGATCCCCTGCTTGCCGGTCGAGCGGTCAAAGAAGGTGATCCCGAACTCGAGGCAGCTCCGGCGCAGCTCCTTGATCATGGCGTCGGCCAGGGGATCGGCGTAGGGCTCGCTCACCTGGTCGGTGGGAACGATGTGGTCGACGGTCGCAAACGTGCGGTGCGCCATCGCGACCCTGAGCCCCAGGTCGCGCATCATGCCGAAAGCCTGCGGGCTCGTCACCTCGTGGATCAGGTGCGTCCCCACGAGGAGCTGCGTCTGGCCGTTGGCGAGCCTCCGCACGGAGTGCGCCTCCCAGACTTTCTCGAAAAGGGTTTTGGGCATGGGCGTACCTTATAACATGGAGTTGATTGCACGGGAAATACTTGTTTGGCTACCAGTGATGCCCAGAGAGTATCAATTCCCGTTCGAGCTGCGCCACCTGGTCTATTTCCGCGAGGTCGCGCGCAGGCTCCATTTCAGGAAGGCGGCGGAGGCGCTGGCGATCGCCCAGCCCGCCCTGAGCAGGCAGATCGCCCAGCTGGAGGAGGCTCTGGGCGTGCGCCTGTTCAACCGCTCCAGCCGCCGGGTCGAGCTGACGCCGGCCGGGGCCGCCCTGGTCGAGCGGATCGAGCCCGTCCTTGCGGCGCTCCTGCGGGTGCCGGCCGACATGCGGGCCGTGGCGGAGGGACGCGTCGGGCGCCTTCGGGTCGCGTTCACGGGGCTGGCGATGGCGACCGTCCTGCCCGACATCCTGCGCGGATTCCACCGCAGGTTCCCCGAGATCCGCCTCGAGCTGAACGAGTCGCCCACGGTCCTCCAGGTCGCCGCCCTCAAGGCGGGCGAGATCGACTGCGGGTTCTTCCACCCCGACGGCCCGACGCCCGGGATCGACACGACCCTCCTGCTGCGCGAGCGAAACGGAGTCCTCCTGCCGGCCGACCACCCGCTCCGCGCCAAGAAGTCCCTGCGGCTCAGGGACCTGGCGGGCACGCCTTTCGTCCTCTTCCCGAGGGCCAACAACCCCGGGTTCTATGACAGGGTCCTGGCCTCGTTCGCGACGAGCGGCGTCGCCCCGCGGATAGCCGAGGAGGTGTGGCCTCGCTCGAACGGCGTCGGCCTCGTGCGCGCCGGGGTCGGGGCGACGTTCGCGTCCCCCTCCGAGGCGCGGCACCTCCCCAAGGAGGTCATCTTTCGCAGGCTCGCCGGGCCCTCCCCCGAGAGCAGGCTCGTCGTCGGCTGGCGCAGCGGGGCCCCGCCGCAGCCGGCGCTGGCCGCCCTCCTCGAGGCCGCCGCCCGCCACGCCCAGGCCTAGGCCTAGGCCTTCGCCGCAAGGCGGTCGTCCAGCTGGAACGAGCGAAACGCGAGCGCCAGCGCGATCAGCATGAGCACCGAGGCCTCGTAGAAGGCTATCCCGGGAAGGTGCCAGCGGGCGTCGGCCGCGATCCCCTTCCCGAAGCTCCAGGCGGCCACGATCGGCGCGAAGATGCCGGCCAGGCTCGTGAGCCCCGAGAGCGAGCCCTGCACGGCGCCCTGCTCGTTCGGAGGCACGTGCCTGGTGATGAGCGCCTGCGCCGCAGGGCCCGCGATACCCCCGAACGCGCCCACAAAGGCGAGGCAGTAGATCATCCATCCCCGGGTCGCCAGGCCGTACGCGAGCATGATGACCGTCGAGATGACGAGCCCTGCGACGAGGCCCCTGCGCTCCCCCGTCCACGCGATGATCCGCTTCACCAGCCCGCCCTGGACGACGGCCGCCATCAGGCCGATGAACATGAGCGAGAGGCCGACCTCGAGCGTGGTCCAGCGGTAGCGGTAGCCCACGTAAAGGACCCAAATGCTCTGGAGCATCGTGTTCCCGCACATGAATATGAAGTGCATGCCGGCAAGGTCGATGACCCCGCGGAAGCGGCGCAGGGCGAGAAGGGAGCCCACCGGGTTGGCGCGCCTCCAGGAGAAGGGCCTTCGGTGCTCGGCGGGCAGCGACTCGGGGAGGACGAACGCGCCGTAGAGCCAGTTGACGCCGACGCATCCCGCGGCGACGAAGAACGGAAGCCTCAGGCTCACCTGCCCCAGGAGCCCGCCCACGGCGGGCCCGACCACGAACCCGAGCCCGAACGCGGCGCCCACGAGCCCGTAGCCCTGGGCGCGCCTCTCCGGCGGGGTGACGTCGGCGATGTAGGCGTTGCACGTCGCGAGCGCGCCGGCCGTCGCGCCCGAGATCATCCGGGCCACGAACATCCAGCCGATGTTCGGCGCGAGCCCCATGATGACGTAGTCGATCGCCGTGCCGGCGAGCGCGATAAGGATGACCTTCCTGCGCCCGAACCTGTCCGAGAGCGAGCCGAGGATCGGGGACGCCACGAACTGCATCCCGGCGAAGACGCCCACGATCAGGCCGTAGTAGTCGGATCCCTCGGCGACGTTCCCGCCCTCGAACTGGGTGACCAGGCCCGGGAGCACCGGGATGATGATCCCGAAGCCGAGCACGAGGAGCACGAGGGTTACGAAGATGAAGCCCAGGGCGGGCTTGCGCTCTGACGGTGCGTTCAACGCCTCCATGATTCAGGGACCCGGGCTTTTGGAAAGCCCAAGAAAGGCCTAGTCCTGGAGCTTCCTGAGCAGGTTATCCACATCGGTCGCGAGCTGGGTGCCCGGCTGCACCTCGAGGGCCTCGGCGGCCCGCTGCACCGCCTCGCGCGCCTGCGGCTTCATGTGCAGCTGGGCGAGGTGCTCCGCGAACCCGACGGCGATCTGGTCGAAGAACATCGCTCCGGCGCCGTGCCCGAACTGGACCAGGATGGCGTTGTACGCGGCGATCTGGTTCTGGACAGGCTCGCCCGCGATGCTGCGCGCGAGGATGGAGGCGGCCTGCTGGGTCGCGAGGTCCGCGCGGTCCCCCTTGAGCCGCTCCGCGAGCCCGCGCTCCTCGTAGTTCGCCAGGCTCGTCTCCCCCCGTGCCCGGAGGCTCGCGGACACGCGGTTCTCATACCAGGCCATGAGGTCGGGATACCTCGGGGTGAACGCAAGGGCCGCCTCCCGCAGGACGGTCTCCTGCTCGGAGGCGGCAACCCCGAGCTTGGCGTTCGCCCCGACAAGGGTCTCCCAGGCGTCCACGTTCCGCCTCTCGTAGTTGACCGACTTGCGCGCCGCGCGCGCGGCGGACCGGGCGTCGCCCTCCTGCAGGAACTCGCGGGCAAAGTCCAGGTGCACCATCGACTGGGCGTAGGACGGCAGCGCGCGGAACCGCTCCGACAGGAACTGCAGGTCGTGGTCGGATATCGCGATCCAGGTCTGCGGATCAAAGGCGCTCCCGGTCACGAAGCGCTGCTCGGCGTAGCGCCCGGCGTCGAGCCGCCACCGGCCCTCGGCGTCCAGGTATCCGAACCAGGCGTGGTGCCCGTCCTGCCCGGCCCCTCCGAAGAGGAGCGTCGGGACGCCGCGGGCCTTCCCGGCCTCCGTGGCGAAATAGGCCTGGTCGACGCATATCCCCCCCTCCTTCAGGATCGCCGGCAGCGTGTACGCCTGGCCCGGCCACATCATCTGGGCCTCGTTGACGAAGCGGTCCATCCTGTACTTTACCATTGAATACACCTCCTCGAACGAGTCCAGCGGGTAGTGCACGTTCTGCAGGGACCATTCGAGCTCGGGTATCGGCGCGGCCGTGTCGACCACGAACTTGAGCTCCTCCGCCCTGAGCCTCGTGAGCCTGTGGTAGTTGCGCCCCAGCGCCTCCTCGTGGATGAGCCACTCGTAGGGCAGGGAGGGATTGGGAAGCTTCCGGGAAAGCGCCTTCTCGGAGACCTGGAAATGGGGCCAGTACGCGGGCGGGTCGACGTCGTAGACGACGGCGATCGCCAGGGCGAGCGACTGGTACCGGGCGAACTTCTCCGGGCCGCGGCGGCGCAGCCCGTCAAGGATGGCGAAGACGCGGGGCAGGTGGTCGACCTGGGTTATGATGGAGAAGAACTCCCTCGAGAACGCCTCGTTCGATAGGAGCCAGACCTTCATCTCCTGCGAGAGGTTGTTCCCGAGCGGCAGGTCGCTCGGGCGGTAGCCCTCCACGCCCGGAGGAAACGGGAGCTTCGCCGCCATGATCGCAGGAGATGAAGGTCTG
>Ga0265320_10003684_pt1 | contig 10232 bp, 12 predicted proteins | sample 4827metaG_FD_202087 | JGI IMG/M metagenome (GOLD analysis project Ga0265320, IMG submission 202087) | Rhizosphere microbial communities from Carex aquatilis grown in University of Washington, Seatle, WA, United States - 4-8-27 metaG | ecosystem: Host-associated > Plants > Roots > Rhizosphere >...
GCCTGTGGGCGCGGCTCCTTACGCCCCTACCGAACTGCAATGCAGTAGGAATCCGCCCCGCGCTCGCTTGAAAAAATGCAGGAAATTACCTCGAAATCACATTCCTACTGCATGGATACGGCTAAGAGCGCTATCCGATTTTGAATCCAGGGATCTTCCTTACCGTGCATCGCATCTAGCGTCCTTTTGACCGACTCGGGGATTTCTTCTTCGGCGCTCATAGGTTTGGCCCAACGTTACGGTGAACCCGCTCGGCTTAGCGAGCCTGGTTCTGCCGTGGAATTAGGCATCTTCATTTTTTCGCCGGGCTCCAAAGAGCCAATATCGCCGTCAGGGCGAGCCCGACGGCGGCAAGAAAAACATCGCTCCACCGCATCATCAACGATCCGACTAGGCAGGTTCTTCCCGGCAGATTTAGGACTGGAACATGAGCGCCAATATCATACCACTTCCAACGCCATGAATCCGTCGACTTGAGATCGAATTCGCTGTTCTGACCCATGACTCGAACAATGGGATAAAAATACCGCCCGGTTGCGGACGGATGGTATCCGACAATGACTCCTTCGACGTGAGTCCCTTGTCTTTCAGTCACGAGGTTGCGTGGGATCGCATAGCCTAGGTAACCCGCGCAGACGACTAACGCGAGCCACCTCTTAATAACTCTCCACGGGTCTGTGTCGTCTGCCATTTTGCCTAGACGTTTTAATGAACCGCGACCGGCGTCGGTTCAGGTGAGTGGTTCGCCTCGGCTTTCATCTGCAGACGTACATTCACAATTCCTGCTTTATTGCACGAATCCATCACCCGGATGATCGTGCTTTGGGTGCCTGTCTCAGACGCAATTATTAAAATGGTCACCTCAGAATCAGCGGCCTTCTTTTCTCTTAATTTATCTGGAACGGCAGCAATTGGAGTTTGAGCGGCATCAATAGAGATTTGATCTTTCCCCGTGACTGTGATCACCACCTGGTGGGCCGTGCTTGCGCCTACGACGACGTTGAATCCAAGAAATAGTAGTGCGATTTTAATTCGATTTCTCATGTTTGGAGGCGAACGTTGCGATGATTGGAGTGTGCCCGGCATGGGAGTGAACTGACGGGGTGAAAGTCCTCGGTGCAAGAGACCAAAGTGAAAACAAAAGCATTGGACAAAAGCAACCGCGGAGTTGCGAGGCCCCGTGGGAAAGAAGCTGGAGTCAAAGCCACGAGCCCACGAACAGAAACAGGCTGTGAGGCCGGTGACGCGGATGAGTTCGCACCACAGGACGAAGTCCCGGTATCAGCGTCGCAGGTAAAGCCTGGGGTTGTGTGGCGAAAGTCACGTCCCTTGCCAGGGAGCCCTGCACGGCTAGCCGTCGATCGCAGGGGCGATCACACGGCAACCAGAATATCGTCTGCCAGCCAACAACGCCTAAGTGGCGCCAAATCGTCGAACACCTAAAGCAGCAGTTTTCGATGTGGGACAAGTAAGTATTAACTTGAAGCTCAGTAAAAAGTGAGTCCGTTGATTGCACCGCTATACCGGAGCGTGGAAGTGAAGACGTCACGTCTTGACTTTTGACAGAAGGCAGAATTCGGCATCGGCTTGTCAAGAGTCAAGACATGACGTCTTTTGATCGTTTAACGTTGAGGTTAACCGCGAGGGCCGGAGGCCCGCGACGGTTGTGATAATTGGGTTAGGCACGTTCTGGTTTTTTCGTCCACTGCACATGCTCAGAATCTTCGCCGACTACAGCCACGTCAAATCGAACCCGCGCTTCACATGTCTGCCCCGTAAGGTCTCGCATCAGCAATCGCACCTCTTGCGATCCGTTCCCGGCTTGCCCCATGTCCATCGAATGATCCGAAATCTTCTCGGATTCGATCACGGTCAATCTTTGACGCTTCGCCCATTCGTGGATCCGCCGCTCAAGTGGGGCAGTCTTCCGCGTCATGCGTATGACGATAAAGACAAGGAGCAGTATGCCGGTGCTGCCGAGGATTATCAATGTGCTCATCGTCTTTGCCGACGTTTCAGTGAGCTGCGCTTGGCGTCGGCCCGGGGGATTGATTGGGCACTTTTCTTAGGACGAGACGTCGAATGCCTTGCTTCGTCTCTTCGTGGTCTACGGCCAATGCAAATGCAGAAACCAAAACGCCATCTTTCTCCGTGACGCAATCTTTGGGAACGAAAAGCTCAAAGCCTCGAAGTTCATTCGGGGAAACGTAGAACGCGCGGGAGAAAATCACTCCGCGGTCATTCCGAATCGCGAGTCTCGCAGGAAATCTGAGCTCTTCCTTCTTCACTTCATGCCCTGAGATCAGGGCTAAGAACGCATCGTAGGTTTGCGTAACGAGAAATTCTTCCTTCGGTTCGCACGCGATCATCTTCGCTAAGTAACTGGTGTCTGCGGCAAATATTGGTACCGCAAGCGCGAGGAGTGCAAAAAGGGAGAGTTTCATCTATTGCCCAACGTTTTAGTGAACCGCGCTCTGCGTCGGTTCCGGGAAGTGGTGTGTGCCCGGCATGGGAGTGAACTGACGGGGTGAAAGTCCTCGATGCAAGATACCAAAGTGAAAACAAAAGCATTGGACAAAAGCAACTGCGCAGCCGCGAGGCTGGGTGGGAAGGAAGCTGGAGTCAAAGCGGCGAGCCTACGAACAGAAACAGGCTATGAAGCCGGTGATGCGGATGAGTTGGTTCCACACAACGAAGTCCCGGTATCAGCATCACAGGTAAAGCCTGGGGTTGTGCTGCGAAAGTCACATCCCTTGCCCGGGAAGACCTGCGCGGCTAGCCGTCAATCGCAAGGGCGATCACACGGCAACCAGAATATCGTCTGCCAGCCAACAACGCCTAAGTGGCGCCAAAGCGTCGAACACCTAAAGCAGCAGTTTTCGAGGTGGGACAAGTAAGTATTAACTTGAAGCTCAGTAAAAAGTGAGTCCGTTGACTGCACCGCTATACCGGAGCGGGGGTTCTTTGGCAGTCCAGATATTTTGCGCCAAATTCAATATTACTACCAATACCAATTATACCCAATATTTCATCTACATTCTCCACACACACTTTTAAAAAATCATCTCAAAAAATTACTACCAAATCCGATCCAACATCCAAAAATTCCATACTCTCCAAAAATCTAAAATATCGGCGCGGGAAATAACGGGATAAGCTCAGGTTCATCGATCCATCCGGCAACCGGGCAAAGGAGATATATGGAAGCTATAGTAGTAATCTTAGCGATTTGCATAGTGCTTGAGCGCGTTGAGAGAATTATCCGTAACGCCAAGCGATAGACCTTCAAGGGCGGCCAAACAATTGGCCGCCCTTTTTGCGTTCACAGAAAAGATTGCCGCAGGGAGCGACCAATTCGCAAGCGTGTTGTCGCCAATACTGTTCTTTTTAGAAAGAGCCGATTTTTGGCTCTTTGAAAAAACCGGGAGCCATGAAATGTCACCCCCCTCGGGGAACCTCAAAATGTCGTTTTGCGACATTCCAAGGTATTTTTCCCAGCGTGGAAAAAATATTTTGGAATGTCGCGACGAGAACCCATGAAATGTCGCTTTTTACCACAAAAACGGCCGTTGAGAGGCTGCATGGGACCCCTGAAATGTCGTTTTTTCCAAAGTGCCCAGTAATGATGTCGTTTTTTTCAAAATGTCCCAACAAAGGAACGGCTGAAAAAAACGACATCAATAGCTACCCTCTCCACAACGGCAGAATTTAGTCTTCAAGCTGGCGAAATAGCATTGGATTCCCTATCAGTTGGGAAATGAGCCGACCAGAAATCGAACAGCTCAAAGCTCGCGCGGCCGAGGTCATCGGAGACACTTCCGAAGCGTGGCTACAAACACCACAACAAGCGCTGGGCGGACGAAAACCTTTGGCAGTGGCAACTACTCCTGAAGGAATTAGGACGGTATTGCAGCTCCTCGAAGCCATCCACGACGGAGGTTACCTATGATTACCTTGTCCACAATCGACGAAGTAACGATTCGGGAATTTCATGAGTTCATCAACGCTGGCCATTTTGCGTTCCCGTTGTGCCACGGGCATGCCCTAGAAATCATTGCGGCGTTAAATGACTTCAACGACTGGAATGAACTTAGCCAGAATGTTGCCGATATAGAGCGGGCCAAAAGGGAAAAGACCCTGGTAGCGCTCACCCCTTGTCAGGATTGGAAGAAAGCATTGGAATCGGCCCACAGATCATTTGAGAAAGGCAGAGTAAAACAAGTGCGACTCGAGGACTTATGCGCGGCGTTCATCGCGCTTGGTCTCTACGAACGGCTCTTCGCCGGGCGGCCCCACACAAGTGAGAATATCCTCCCGTCCGTTATCTTCTCGCCGCCGTCGACTGCCATGCAGGGACAATCGGCATATTCTTGGCCACAATGCCGGCAAACTGAGTGCATGATATCCATCGCGATCATAGGACGATAGTCCCCGTCAATAATGTCCTTCGCTTCGCTCAGCTGAGGCCGCGCAATGATGCCCAAATCCGTTCCGCTGCCCTTTTGCTCCCATTCACCCGGCCGGATGAACATTCGTCGGAAGCGGAGAGCACCGCTGCGCCTGATGATTTCCGATACCTCGTCGATCCCCGGTGCCGTCGTAACTGCGGGAAAAAGCTCCCGCAGAGCTCCCTGAGCCCGATTGCACCACTCCAGCATTCCGGCGGGGTCGTCAGGTAATTTCGCGGCAGGATGGTCGAGCCAGGCAATCACTGGCCCAAGCCGGCCGGCGCATGACGTCCAGATTTCTAGGTCCCCGAGGCGAATCCCTGACGTCACTGTGACTGCGATATCGAAGCCATCGTCCCGCCAACGCGCAAACATGTCGCGGCAGGCCGCCAAGGTCCGTGCAGCGGAGGCTCCAGAATTGGGCCCATCGTGAAGCACGGAAGGAAAATTGAAGACCCCGTCGCGCCAATCTACGCGGGCGGCATCGGCGGGCAGCACGACGGTTAGCTCTGCCGCTCGCAATTCCTTCACAATCTCGATGGCGTCCGCCTCGTAGAATGAATGTAACTCCGACCCGCATTGCACGTGGTCCCAAGCCAGCAGTGAAACTTGCGGCTCGGTACTGGGGGCTCCTTGCGCCCGCTTTAGGAAGGTCGTCACGTGAGTTCCGTCCGCTTCATCGAGTATGCGCGGCAGTTCGGAGCGCACCACCGTCTCCTTTTCCGGCTTCTCTTCCTTCATCGGCACGGGGTCGCGGTCACCGCCAAGGTATTCTCCAACCTGCGGATTGTCCCGATAATAGTGCGCGAGCAGCTCCTTCCAAAGAGGAATAGGCAGTTCCCCGTCAACGCGCCACAATTTCGTGTATTTGGTCTTCTTGCCTGCTCGCGCGATATCTTTTCCGAGACGCGCGAGCATGGCCTCTTCATTGTACATGCGGATCGCACCGTCGGCGTGGTCGGGACGCCCCTCTGCATTTAGCATTGTGTGAACATAACGGCAGCCAAATCGATCCACCCCGGCCCCCAAGGTCTCGGTATCCCGTAATTCCTCACACTCGAAGGATCGTTCACCTAGTTCATTCCAGCGAAATTCGGTCATGCTGATGCCGTTGATCATGCGGTCCGCCTCGCTGGCTGTATACTGAGTAACAGCCTTGGGTATCGCTGCCAGGTCGTCCTGAAACAGTGGCCCCCGCCAGTAAGCCAACTCAATGGTTTCTTGATAGGTTTCCGGCAGTCCCACCATATCCGGATCGAGTCTGATCTTTCGGAGGCAACCGGGCATCGCGGATTCTTGAAAGGCCCGGAGAAACGGGCTGTTAAGCGTGTTCATGCGCGAGAGCGCACGTCGGAAATAGGGGTGCGCGAACAACAAGAGCCCATCTAATTCGAACACGCCGGGTCCCTTCGCCCGCAGCGATGCCAGCTGCACGAGGCCGTCAGCATCCGCGTCTGCCTCCCTGAAAACTGCCGGGAATCGCCGGCGCGCTAGTCCTGGGCCGGCCAAGGCCGCACAGCTCGGATGCTCCATTTTGATGTTCCTGGCCAGCGCGTTCCCTAGTCGCTGGTTCAGTTCCGCCAGATGCGGACGAACTTCTTCGTCCAAGCGCCGCTGACGAGCTGCCTGCCCCATTTTCCAAAGGTTGGCCTGCTCTTCTTTTGTCTCAGGACACTGGATCTCAATGACGAACGCAGTGCGCTTTGCCGTGAAATACAGCGCGAGCGGCGCGTTCCAGCCCACAAGCGCATGGAGGTCATGCCCCAGGTTGGCCGGTAGGCCATGTTCCCAGGATTGCTCGTAACCTCTCCATAGCGCGCCGGGTGTGAACATCATGCCGTAGCGGTTGATATCCGAGGTATTTCCGATGGCTTCGAATCGCTTCACAGTGCAGTGAGTGGGACAATCACACGGCACACTTTCGACGCCAATCTCAAACAGCCCCCAAGTATCTTATCGCTCGGGTTGGGAGAACCGAAACTATTCATAGGTAACCCCCCCGTCATGGATGGCTTCGAGGATGCGCGAGGGGCAGGAGTCCCATCGTGGCAACTTCACTCCACCTCCCATAGCGCCCACGCTACGTAGGTTACCAAGGATATGGCGCGGCATCCGTTAAGCTCATTGCCATAGTCCAACGACTCGCCGTGAAGAACTTCGCGTCGGTTGAGATAGTTGACGAGGGTTTGGCGATCTGAGCGCCCCGCCGAGATAGGGGTCGGCTCAATCAAAGCCGTCAGCGCCGAAACAGTTAGAGGCGATTTCCCGTTCTTCAGCTGGCCAGCTATCCTCATCTTGCCGTTGTTTTTTCCAAAAAGCTGCTCGCCCGTCCGGTCGAAACACAGGCCATCCGACTGAATCAGCCAGATAGCGACCGACGCTATGTAATCGCCTCGGCGATGGGCATCGCAGGCGCTGCGGAAAAACTTCGCTCGCCTAGGAAACTGCTCGGACAGTGCAGCCTCGATGTCGGTTAGTCGACTTTGAAAATGCGCGCAGAGGGCACAATGAGTTTCTTCAATCTTGCCGGCTTGGAAGTCGGCGGCCCAACCAAAGATGTCGTGAGCGGTCATTCCGTCCGGGTCGAGATACCACCCATTGCTCGCTAGTATTCGCAACGCAGCTGCCTGCTGCTCTGGCAGCCGTTCTATTGCGGCCGAAATCGCGATCAGCATTGGCCTAGCCCTTTCCAAGTTCTGCCGCACCGCCTCCGCCGTCGGCGCGAAATTGGCTAGCGTGGACCGAATCGCAGCGATGTGCGGCAACGCCAATCGTGCCATCTGTTCCAAGGCTGGCCTGATCTGCTGTGCTCCAGCGGCCACTTCGCGCACCAATCGATTAACGTTATCCACCACTTCCGGCGGGACGACGGAGGTTGGGTCGTGTTTTTCGCTCATCTTTCACTATGAAGCGGAATTCACGGACAGATGACGATACCGAAACTTACGATGTCCGATTGACTTGATTCCGAGCCCCCTTGAACTCACTTCATGGCCGGACGGCGCCACCACCACATCCAGCAGCATCTCTCCCGTGGCTTTGGAATCGATACGACGCGACGACCGGTGCATGTTTGGGCTTTTCGTCGTGATACCGAACCCTACACGGTCGCCACTGAAAAATATGGAATCGAAAAGGACTTCTATGGAAGCCCCTCCGACACCGCGGTTGATGACGCGATCACTCTCGCAGAAAGCGCGGAGATAAATCCGTTGATCGATTTTCTCAGAACGGCGCCTGAGGGTGCCGTTGCGGACCCAGTTCAGGCTGCGCGATTCGTGCAGCACCTGATCTTTCGTTCCAAATATTTGCGGTCCGTCTTTTCAGATGCTCTCACACAGATGCTGCAGACTGCGATCAGGCAGATGCTCCAACCGGACCGGCTCCGGCCCTTTCTGCGGGAGCTGGTTACCCGTCATGTCGAGCAATTGGTAAATAAAGCAGAGACCACAGGCGGTTGGGCGCTTACTACCGAGCAGCGAAACCTCGCGACCTCCTTTTTACGCATCAATGGTCCCGCACTAGCTGATGAGTTCCTGCGCACACAATGGCCGTTGGTCGAGTTCGGTTTGGCCGCGGTGGTGAAGCAAGCCCCGCAGCTAATCGCTGCTGCTCATCAGGACGCACTCAAAAAACGCCTAGACGACACGAGCGGAGCCCGAGAGGCCGAGCTGCGAAGCCTGCGTTGGACAATCCATATTTCACAGATCCCACTAGTGCTTGGCGATACCTGCACTTTTTCCGAACTTGTCGACGGAAGCTTCGCCCCACTGCCCGACAAGGGAGTTGTAGCCGTGCGGGTGCTGGTCCCGATTGCCACCGATCGTTTTCTGATGGGTAGCGAATGCCGGGATCGTCCAGACCCACGACGTGTCGTCCATGGCGCCGTGGTGTGTTCCTTTGATTCCTTTTGTGCGGCTTCCGACTCAGGGGAGCTGCGACAACTTCAACACGAGATCGGCACCTCAAGTATACCAGTGCCCCCATCCGAGATCGAGCGCATCGCCCTAGATTCGGTCGGTGAGTCAATGTCTCGAATACTAAGTGAAGGGTTCAAGTAACTGAGCCGCTAGCCGAAGTTTGATTAGCGCCTTGGAACTTAACCACCACCGGGACCTTGAACAAACTTTCAAGCTTTCTTGGCAGTTTCTCGCACATAGATCATCAAGGCAATTGCCTAAGTGAGATAAATCTCAAAACCCGGTTTGGTAAAATCCGCAAAGACGATTGCGGGCAAAGGGGAAAGGCCCGGGCACTCACTACCGAACAGCCTATCGGCTCTCCATTCGGGTATTATAATCCGAAAGAGCCGATTTTTGGCTCTTTGACAAAAAACGACATTTTGTGGTTCCCGGTTTTTTCAGGATTCCGGCGCTAAATTGCTGAAAAAACCGGGAACCATGAAATGTCACCCCACTCGGGGAACCTCAAAATGTCGTTTTGCGACATTCCAAGGTATTTTTCCCACAACTTGCGGCCTGCCTTACGCCGCCACGCCGCAGCACTTTTTGTATTTCTTGCCGCTGCCGCAGGGGCATGGGTCGTTGCGACCGATCTTGGGCGTCTCGCGCCGGACGGTCTGTGCCACCGGTTTTTGTTGCCCGGTATAAATCCAACGGCCTTCTTCGCGGCCAAACGTGGCGGTCTCGACGTGTTCCTGGTCTTTGCCTTCCACGCGGTACTTCGCGGAAAATTCCACCACGCCCTCGGTGTCGTTCACGCCGCCTTTTTCTGTACGCATGATCGTCAGCCCAAGCCATTCGGAACTCTCGGCCCAGCGCTTCGCATCTTCCGCCGCAAAATCCTTCCGCTCCGCAGCGCTCAAGGTGCGCTCAAGGTGCGCGATCTCGTGCTTCGCATACGCCGAGTAGCGCGAACGCATCAGCGCCTCCGCCGTCGGGGCAGGAGCGCCGCCGATGATCGGGCCGCAGCAGGCTTCATAGGTCGAACCGGAACCACAGGGACAATTGCTCATGGGAAACAGGTTAATCGGTCACGGGAAGCCCTTGGCAACTCCCAAACTGCGGGAAAGCTTCGCGTAACGACGCTTGATGTGCCCACGTTGCGCGGCAAGCGCGCACAACCTACGACTCCGGATCGTTCCTCACTTTCCCCTTCCCACTCAGTTTTTCCCACTCCTTGCCACGACGAAGCCCGCAGGGCGTGGGCGGGTTACGCCGCCTGCATCAGGGTCAGCGCTTCCGCCCGCACGTCCTCGATGAACGTCTGCAGCTCGCCGTCCGTCGAAATGCTGAATTCCCGCAGCACGTCCTGATTGGGTGTCAGCGGCACCTTGTCACACATGAATGAGCGCACATAGCGGCCGACATAAAGGGCGCCCGACAGGGTTTCACCCGGCGGCCGGTATTGCCGGCCGATCACATCCGCCACGGTTTCAGGAAACGCGAGCTGACGCATCAGTTCGGCCCCCACCGAGGCATGATCGAAGCGGCACAGCTTGCGCTCATCCTGCGTCCATTCCGTGTCAAAATCGATGAAGTTCATTTTTTCCCGGGCACCCGGTTGGATCGACCAGAAATTATTGATCACAAACATGCCCACCAAGTGCAGCAGGCCGACCATGTAAGCCGCCGAACGGTCGGCGCCTTTCTTTCTGGCCGCCATTTCCGCCCCGACTGCCGCGACAATCGAGCGGCGCCAGATCGCATCCGCCTGCATGCCGTAGGCTTTCAGGGGATTGACCATGGTGGCGTTGGCCAGCACCTGCGCAAAAATCCGGGTGAGCTGCACCGTGCCCAGCCGGTTGACGGCATCGTCGATCGA
>Ga0265320_10003685_pt1 | contig 10230 bp, 7 predicted proteins | sample 4827metaG_FD_202087 | JGI IMG/M metagenome (GOLD analysis project Ga0265320, IMG submission 202087) | Rhizosphere microbial communities from Carex aquatilis grown in University of Washington, Seatle, WA, United States - 4-8-27 metaG | ecosystem: Host-associated > Plants > Roots > Rhizosphere >...
CCTCCGCATACTGCGGGTCGATCGCCAGGGTCTTTTTAAACTGGAGGATGGCTTCGTCGAGCCTGCGCTCGAAGTGCAGGATGCGTCCGATGCCGGTACTCACGCTGGCCGACAGGGGGTCGAGCTGCTGCGCCCGTTGCATCTCGGCCATGGCCTCGGCGAAGCGATGCTGGATGGCCAGGTAGAGAGCGTAACGCTCATGCGCCCCCGCATAGCCGGGCTTCAGTTCCAGCGCCCGCTTGAACTCGGTCTCGGCTCCGGCCCAATCCCAGTCGATCCGGAATTTCACATAGCCAAGCGCCGCGTGGGCCTCGGCGAGGGAGTCGTCGAGCAGGACCGCCTTGCGGGCGGAGGTCCGGGCCTGCTCGATGGCCTGTTCGCGGGGCAGCGTGCCGTAGCCCGCATTGCCCGCGAGTGTGTAACTCTCGGCGAGCCCGGCATGGGCGAGGGCGAACGCGGGGTCCAGTTCGATGGCGAGGGAGAAACACTCGATGGCTTTCACAACCTCTTCGCCGGTCCGCCGCGTGAGGTGGGACCGGCCCAGCAGATACTGGCGGTAGGCGTCATTGTTGTCCGTGCCCCGCCGCTCGAGCAGGCTGCGTTCGCCGGACAGGAGCTGGACCTGGAGCGCCTCCGTCACGCTCTGGGCGATGGCCGACTGGATGGCGAAGATGTCCTTGATCTTGCGGGTGTATTCCTGGGACCAGATGGTTTTCTGGCTCCGGACCTCGATGAGGTTGACGTTGACCCGGGCGTCCTCGCCGGCCAGCCGCACGCTGCCCTCGAGAATCGAGCCCACGTTCAGGGCCGTGCCGATCTCGGCGATGTCGTGCTGGGCGCCCTTGAACCGGGCGATGGAGGTGCGGGCGATGACGTTGAGATCGCGAATCGTGGACAGCGACGAGATCAGCTCTTCCGTCATGCCGTCGGCAAAATATTCATCGCGGTTGTCGCCGCCGATGTTGACCAGCGGCAGCACCGCCAGGCGGTTGACGGGCCCGGCCGGGGCGTGGGCCGCGCGATGCCAGAGCAGGAGAGCCGCGAGGACAACGCCGGCGAGAACGCCCGCGGCGACCATCCGGCGGGCCGATTTTTTGCGCAGAAAAAAAGCCAGCCGATCAGCCGGCGGCCAGCGCGGCTTCTGCCAGGGGAGGAGGATCCGGTAGATTTCCACCGGCAGGCCGATGTTCTTCAGCTCGCCGGAGCCCAGTTTCACGAGAAGGCAGTCGAGTTTGTTCTGGATCTGCCGGGCGACATCCTCCGAGACACAAATGCCACCCGCCTCCGCGAGCGGCTCGATGCGGGCTGCGATGTTCACGCCGTCGCCGAAGACATCATTTTCCCGGTAAACCACGTCGCCGGCGTGCAGCCCGATCCGGAGCTGAACCTGCTGATCCGCCGTCGACGCGAGATTTCGGGTGTGGAGGGCCGTTTGCAGCTCGATGGCGCAGGTGGCGGCGGCGAGCGCGCTGGAAAATTCCACGAGGAAGGCATCGCCGATGGTCTTGATCTCCCGACCACCGTGCCGGGCCAGAACCGGGCGGACAACCTGCCGGTGTTCCTCGAGCAGTTGCAGGGCGAGGGACTCGTTCCGCTGGGTGAGTGCGCTGTAGCCCACCATGTCGGTGAACATGATGACTGCCAGCCGGCGCGGTTCCGGGGCAGCGGACGGCGTGCCAGTGTTATCGGTCGGTGGATTCGAGTTTGCCACAATGACCAGCCCCCAGGCGGTAACTGATGCGGGTTAGTGGATCGGCCGGGAGAGTCGGCTGAGGTTGGGGGTTTATGGCCAGGACGCAAGTGAAGGGTTCGGTTGCGCCAAGGAGCTGAGCGGTGACCACGGGCGATAGCTGTCAGAGGACAGTGATTAAAAGTCAGTAGTCAGCAGCCTGTTGTCCGTGGCCCTCCGTACTCCGTCCGTTGTCTGTCACCTGACCTCTGTCCGCTGATTTCTGCTCCACCTCACCTCCGCCGGATTTCCGAGCCCTTGAAACGGATGATGCAGCGGTAGACTTTTTTCACGCGGCAATGGATCTGGCCGGTCTTTAGGTCCACCGACTCGGGTATCTCGATGCGGTGCACATCCACCACGGCATGGTAGCCGCGTTCCGAAAAAATATCGATGAGCATGGCCAGCGCCTCGGGCTCGGAGAGGGCCGGGTCCTCGCTGTTGATGTTCGAGTGACCGGAGAGCGCGTGTCGCGTGATGATGGGCATCATCTTTTTCTCGATGAGCGTGACGACCCGCTGGAAAAGTTCGGGATTGCTGAGTTCGTAGCTGTCGAGCCGCTTGACCAGCTCCTGCCGGGCGTGGACGACAATCTCGCTGGCCAGCGGCAGGGTCCGCAACCGGTTGAAGGTGCTCGGGTCGAGTTCGAGCGAGCTTTGATATTCCAGTTCCCCGACGATGTTGTGCTCAACCTCGGCCAGCGGGCCCTCGGCGTTGATGAGGTGGTAGTGGAAGATGTCCTTGAGCGAGAGCAGCGCGTCCCAGGTCTGCTCCTTGAACACCCGGTAGCGGCGGCGGGCCAGCTTCTCGTCGAAGTCGGTCGCGCGTTCCTCCTGCAACTGGCCGTGGCCGGTGCGGCGGGCCTCCGCGTTGGCGGCCTTGATCTCGCGCCCGCGCTTGAGCTGGCGGGCGACGCTCTCCTTTTCGTCGACGAAGAGGACCACGATGTGCACGACGGGCTGGCGGAAATGCATCGAGAGGGGCGTGCCGTAGAATTCGCGCCAGAGCTGGGTCATCTTTTCATGCAGCATCTTGAGGCACTCGACCTGCACATGGGTGCGAGGGAAGCCGTCGAGAACGACGCCGTCGCGGTATTCCGGCCGGAGCAACCGGCGGAGGAGCACGGCCAACACCTCGCGGTCGCCGATCATGTTGCCGGCATCCTTCACCTTCTTCATCTCCGGGGTGTCGAGCAGGGAACTCATGACGATGGGCCCGCAGGTGAGGCCGCGGGTTTTCGCGAGAAAGGCGGTGTTGGTGCCCTTGCCGGCGCCGGGCGCGCCGCCGAGGAGGATGATTTCCTTGGGCAGGCGCAGATGCTCGCGCCCGAAATGCGCCTCCAGGTCAGCCCAGATGGGCTCGAAAATAATCCGGGCGTCCTTGATTTCCAGGTCGGCCGACGTCGCAGAGACCGAAGGCTGGGCGGGAGTGGTGTTTTTCGTGGGCTCGCTCATGCTAGGCAAGCGGAGCCTAGGGGCCGTCTTCCGTCCGAGGCGACAAAAATTGGCGGCGGACAGCAAGAGTCTGGGAGTGAGCGGTGAGCGGGGGAAGGTAGAACAGAGGACCCGCCTTCGTCTGGTGGACTATGGCGCGGCAAGCAGAAAAAATTAACCGCAGATTACACGAATGAACACGGATGTATGCTGGATCCTTCGCTGCGCTCAGGATGACAGCCTTCGATGGTCTTTATCCGGTATTATCCGGGTGATCCGTGGTCAAAATGTCTGGTTCCGAGTCAAGCGCCCTTCCGGGGCAGAACCTTTGTCGCGGTCTCCATCTGGCCGCGGGTGACGCCGAGCTGGTTGATGAGCTTCAGCTCGCGCCATAACTCCGCGCCGTTGATCCGGCCGCCGAGCAGTTGCTGGTAGCGCTCCACGGTGCGGCGGACCTCGTCCGCGCTTTCATTGAGGAATTCGATGCGGAAAGAGCGGGCGCCGAGCTCGATCATGCGCGCGGCAAACTCCGCGCCGGTCTGCGCCCGGCTGTTGTAGACGGTGTTGCGGCAGCCGGCGTCGGCCTTGAGCGGGTGCTCGGCGCCGACGCGGTCGCGCAGGGCCACGCGTTGCGTGTCGCACGGCCGGCCGCAGTCGCGGTAATCCTTGCCCGTGGAAAGAAACGCGCAGAACACGCAATGCTCCATGTGAAACATCGGCATGTGCTGGTGCAGCGTGATGTCGAACCACGCGCCGGGCGCGCTCTGGAGCAGGGCCTCGAGCTGGCTGATGTTCAGGTCGTAGGAGGCGGTCACCCGCTCGAGTCCGTAGCGGTTGACGAAATAATCCGCCGTGAGCGCGTTGGCGACGTTGAGCGAAAAATCTCCGCGGCGGCGTTTGCCCGCGAACCACTGCAGGTGGTCGTAATTGCGGACGAGGTAGCCGTCGGCCTCGCAGGAGAGGACCTGCTTCATGATCCATTCCTCGCCGGGCTTGAAGACGCGCGGCGCGGCGACCCAGATGGAGGTCGATTGCGGAGTGCGGAGTACGGAGTGCGGATTAGCGGCCAAGGTTCCCTGCCATGCGCGGAAGCTGGCCACGGCGTCGCGGTAGTGTTTGGGATTCTCGAACTCGCAGTAAAAAGTTGCGAGACCCGGGCAGGCGAGCGCCGCAGTGAGCTGCTCGAGGCTGCGGACGACCACAATGAGTTCGGGTGTTGCGGCAATCGCCGGCTGGCCTGCACTCCGCACTCCGAAATCCACATTTCTCCTATCGGTCATCTTCCACCTCTTTGGCGCGGCGCGCTGGGTCTCGATCTCGGCGGCGATCCGGCGTCGCAGTTCGTTGAGTTCGCTGACGGGCAGGATGACCTCGCCCTCGAGATTATTCTGCAGGGTGCCGAGTTTGAACGGCGTGCCGCCGAGCCGGCCGAGCTGGTCGGTCAGGCGTTCCGTGGTGAGAGGCTGCTTTTCGGCGCGAGCCAGCGGCTTGGTGGAATCGGCCCGGGTGGTGTGACCCTCCTCGTCGCGGGCGATGAGCGTGAGCGGTGCGCCGGCGTGACCGTGAACCTCGAGGGAAAGCGCGCGACGGAAGCGCGGCTGTTCGGTCTCGTAAGTCTGCCGCACGCGGCGGTCGAGCGCCGGGTCGTTGGTTTTCCAGACGCGATCGCCCACGTGTACGCGGCCGAAGTCAATGTCCCCGCGGCCAAAGCGCAGCACGGTTTCGCCGTGGCGCTCGTCGACGAAGTAGATGCGGCCGCCTTCCTCCTTTTCGTCGGGCCGGCCGGCGTCGAACACAATGCCGTCACCCGGCTTGGCGGGGCCTTCGAGCTTGAGCGTGACACTGTCGGCGCTGAGGCGTGTCACGCGGCCGAGGAAAACGCCGCGCTTAGTGCCGAAACGCGCATGGGCCAGCTCCTGGTTGTTGATACCGCGGAACCAGCCGGGGTAGAGTCCGCGGGAGAAGCCCATTTCGAGGTCGTAGCGGGCGGCCGCTGGATCGAAATTTTGGTGGAGCGTGGCGTCCCCGACGCGCGCTGAGCCCGTCCGGAGGCCGGGCTCCACCTGTTCCATCACCGCATCCAGCGCCTGGCGGTAGACATTGGTGATGTTGGCGACGTATTCGGCGCTCTTGAGCCGGCCTTCGATCTTGAGCGAGGCCACGCCGGCGCGGACGAGGTCGGGCAGCACGTCGAGGCCGGAGAGATCCTGCGGGCTGAGCAGGTAGTGGCGGTCGCCGAGGTCGACGGTCCGGCCGTCGGAGACGAGTTCATAGGGCATGCGGCAGGCCTGGGCGCACTCGCCGCGGTTGGCGGAGCGACCGCCGAGTGATTCACTGGTGAGGCACTGGCCGGAGTAGGCGACGCAGAGCGCGCCGTGGACGAAGACCTCGAGCGGCATGAGGGTAGGGCGCGTTATCCCTAACGCGCCGTCGCCCCCGGTGGTTTGCTGAGTAGCCGCCCTAGATTGCCCGGCCTGAATGGCGGCGATTTCCTTGAGGGAATTTTCGCGGGCGAGTACGACGAGGTTGGCGCCGAGTTCGCGCGCAAACTCCACCCCGGCGGTGCTGGTCACCGTCATTTGCGTGGAAGTGTGGATGGGAAAATCAGGCGAGAGGGCGCGGATGAGCCGGCAGATGCCGATGTCCTGTACGATGGCGGCGTCGACGCCGGCGGCGATGATGGACTTGAGATACTCCTCGGCCGCGGCGAGTTCGTCGGCAAAGACGAGGGTGTTGAACGTCACATAGCCCCGCACGCCGCGTCGGTGGAGGTAGGCCATCAGCTTCGGCAGATCGGCGACGGTGAAATTGTGCGCGCGCATCCGGGCATTGAAGCGTTCGAGACCGAAGTAGATGGCATCGGCGCCGTTTTCGACGGCGGCGCGCGCGCATTCCCAGTCACCGGCGGGTGAAAGCAACTCGGGCCGCACCGGAACGGAGCGGGGCGCGGGGGAAGTTTCGAGGGAGGGAGCGGCGGGCATGCGGGACCGGTCAGGCGGCGGCGATCTCCGGCGGAGGTGGTGGGGGCGGCGCGCCCGGATTCACGTAGATGGCGACGTGCGGTGCGATGGCACGGAGTTCAATGGCGAATAGCACGGTCAGGAGGAAAAAGCCGGCGGCGATATAACCGACCAGGGGAAGGCCTCGCAAGTGTCCGGTCGCATCCTGCGTGACGAAGAAGCCGGCGAGAATGCTGGAGAGGGCGTTGGCGGCGAGTTGCAGCGCGGAATTGATGCTCATGAATCCGCCGCGATAGCGGGCCTCGACGGCATTGGTGATCATGGTCATGGCGGGAGCATAGCGGCCCGACATGGTGACCATGAAGAGAGCCATCATCATGCTGGCGAATACCACGGAAGACGGCCCGAGCTGCATTATGACCAGCGTGACCGCGACGGCGCCGATGGACATGAAGACGAGGAGGCGCAACCGGTCCATGTGGTCACTGAGCCAGCCGATGATGGGCGTGCTGATGGCGGTGGCCACGCCGCCGACCGCGTAGGCAACGGGCAGCTGGACCCGTTCGGTGAGACCGAGATTGGCGATGAACGAGGGCGCGAGGAAAGGCACCAGAATTCCGCCGGCCATGCCGAGCATCGCGCCGACCGCGAAGGCGCGCAGATGCACGCCGTGGGTCATGATCTCTTTCATCTGCCGCCAAGGCTCGTGGCCATGCACGGCGGTGCGCAAATGCGGCAGCGCCAGCGAACCGATCACCAGGTTCACCGCCGAGCAACTGGCGAGCAGGAAAAAGGCCGCATGCCAGCCAAACCGGCCCGCGAGCATCAGGCCGGCCGGCACACCGAGGACCGAGGCCACCGGAAACGCCGCCGTGACAAAACCCATGGCGCGACCCCGCCGTGCGGGCGGAATGAAATCACCGATCATCGCCGTGACCAGAGAACTGGCGAGTCCGCCAAAGGCTCCCGCCGCCAGCCGCGCGAGGAGCAGCGTCTTGTAACCGGGGGCCAGGCCGCAGGCGAGCGTGGCCAGGCCGAAACCGGCATAGAGGACAAGCAGGGCGCGCTTGCGATCAAAGCGATCAAGCAGAAATCCGCCGGCGAAACCACTGATGGCCGCGGCAATCCCGTATGAAGCCACCAGATGCGTGAACAATGCCGGCGTGATGTTGAAGGCATGCATCAACTGTGCCCCCAGCGGCATGATGATCATGAAATCCAGGATGTGGGTGAATTGCACAGCCCCGAGCGCGAGCAGCGTGATGATCTCGCGGCTCCGAGGCAGTTCGTGGTGCTGGGCTGGTCCGGACATGAACGGTCACTATTTCACGAAACTATTCCGGGTGCAAACCCGGCTTGCGCGGTGCGGGGGAAAGACGGAAGGGCGGAGTGGAACCGAGGGCGGAGACCGGGCCGACCACGGCGCGGGCCGCCTCGGCAAACAACAGCGCGCCCGGGCCGAGGTGGTGCCGCCGGTGGCGCACGAGGGCGATTTCGCGGGAAGGCGACAGGCCGGTGAATTTCCGGAACACGAGGCCTTCGGGATCGGTCGCGCTGCGGGCGCTTTGCGGCAGCACACTCACGCCATATCCCATGGCCGCCAGGATTTTGACGGTGGCGAGCTGGCCGCAGCGATGGGCGATGCGGGGTTCAAAATGGTGCTCGCCGCAGTAGCGCTGGATCTGGGAGGCGAGGGTGGAGCCGTCACCCAACAGGATAAAATCTTCGTCCCGCAGTTCGTCGAAGGTTATGCGGTCGGCTTTCGCAAGGCGGTGGGCGGCGCCCACGGCCAGCCAAAGGGGCTCGCTGTAAAGTTTCTCGATGTGCAGGTAAGGCTCATTGAGGGGGAGCGAGAGCAGGGCCCAGTCGAGCCGTCCATCCTGCAGGGCCTCGATCAAAGGCACGCGGAAGTTCTCCTCGGTGTGCAGGCTGAGGTGGATGCCGTTGGCGCTGCAATAGGCCAGAACACCCGGCAGGAAAAACGGCGCCACCGTTTGAATCGCGCCGACTGACACCCTGGGCCCCCGGATGGGGTCGCTCTTCAGTTCGCCCAAAGTCTGATCGACCTCATTGATTATCCGATGTGCTCCTTCCAAGAGGATTTTGCCTCCCTCAGTCAGCACCGCCTTGCGACCAAGCCGGTGGAACAGCTTCTGCCCGAACTCCTCTTCAAGGTTGAGGATTTGCTGGCTCAGGGACGGCTGGGAGATGAAAGAACGTTGCGCGGCTTTTGTAAAATTGCCTGTCTCAGCCACTGCTAGGAAGTAACGCAGTTGGTAAATTTCCATAGGTAAATCAGATGAATACTATAGAATCTAAGTATTTAGACTATTACAAGAGATGTCGTATACTCTGCCAACACCAAAGGGGTGTTCCTACATAAAACAATCAACCAAGATAATTTATGAAAACAAATAAACTGAATATCATCCTTTCAACGATCGTAATCAGTATCATTGCGGCACTGAGCATGATCGAGGTCCCCGCCAGATTCGTGTCCACGATGGCAATCTCCGTAAGCTCCCTCGCCGTAGTCATTCTCATTGCCCTTACGGCGTTGGATTACCGGGTGGGTCCGAAGAGCATCACGCCGCGGTAAACCGGGAAATTCATTTATCGGTCATAAGTGTGCAACAGGGGCCGGGTTTGAACACCCGGCCCCTTTTAATGTCTGCATTCCAGCCTGCCCTGAAGCTTGGCGAATGGGCGCCGGCCCAATTTAGACAAAACCTCAGGATTGTGACGCTCTTCAGGAAACAACCCCCAAAGTATTGCATGGCGGTAACTCATGAAGACGGCACTTGGAAAGACTGGTTCGAGGCCCACGGCCCCAGGCTTCTGCTTTGCGCGCGGCAATGGACCCGTTCGCTGGCCGACGCAGAGGATGTACTGCAGGAGGCTTTCGTGCGTTACTGGCGCCACCAGCGGCAGCTTCCCGGGGATCCGCGGGCGCTGCTCATCACTTCCATTCGGCGGGCGGCGCTGGATCAGGCCCGTCGTGAATCGCGGCGACTCGGGCGGGAGGAAAAATCCGGGGGCGGTCTGGATGACCCCGAGACCACCTTTGATAAACTGCCGGGCGAGGGCGACGAGCGACGGCTCGAGATCGAGGCCGCGATGCAACGACTGCCGGCCGAGCAGCGCGAAGTGCTCGTGCTCAAGATCTGGCAGGAATTTACCTTCGAACAAATTGGCGGAATCCTTGATATTTCGTCCAACACCGCCGCGTCGCGCTACCGTTACGCGCTGAATGCCCTGCGCAAGGAACTGGAGCCACTCTGCCATGGATGAAACCCTGCAAGACCTCGAAAACGAGCTGAAGCGCCTGCCGCCACTCCGGCCGTCGGCCCGTTTGCGGCAGGGGCTGGAGCAAGAGCTGGGTGGCGAAGTTACGGCCGATTCCGCCCGCCATTACCGCACCGCGACGAATTTGTCTTCATGGAAATGGCTCGGCTGGCGGACTACCGGCGTCGCTGCTGCCCTGGCCTTGGTGGCGGCGCTCACTCTGGTGAATTCCAAATGGCCGGCCACGCCGGAAAAATCCGCGGCGAAACAACCGGTCCCGCTGGCCGCAACCGGTCTGGTGGTTCAACCCCGGCCCGGAAGCACCAACCAGGCTGAGCACTATCAGCCGGTGACGGCGTCCAATGTACTGTACGACTTGAAGGACGAGGGGCCGGCCTATGTGGATGGCGATACTCCAGCCCGCCGCCTGCGCTACCGCTACCTCGACACCTACACCTGGAAAAATTCCCGGGGCAACGCTTCTCTCAAGTGGAGCGTGCCGCGCGACGAAATCCGCGTGCTGCCGGTCAGCATGAACTGAGTTTTCCCAAAACAAATGTAATCCAATCCTCATCTCCCATGACACCCCATCTAAAATACCTGCTCCCGTCACTCGCCGTCGCCGCCCTCGCGCCTCATGCCTGGGCGGAAAAGGAAGTGGTGATCCGCCGCCTCGACGCGGATTCGCCGCACCATGTCTTCATTAACGATGATGATGAAAAGGTGGAAAAAGAAAAAGTCACCTACCTCGGCATCATGACCAGGCCGGCGGATCGCACCCTCAGCACCCAGCTCGGCCTGCCGAAAGACACCGGCTTGGTGG
>Ga0265320_10003689_pt1 | contig 10217 bp, 11 predicted proteins | sample 4827metaG_FD_202087 | JGI IMG/M metagenome (GOLD analysis project Ga0265320, IMG submission 202087) | Rhizosphere microbial communities from Carex aquatilis grown in University of Washington, Seatle, WA, United States - 4-8-27 metaG | ecosystem: Host-associated > Plants > Roots > Rhizosphere >...
CGTCGCGATAGACCCAGGTGCGGCGGAAATTGAGGTCGTCGCCGGCCGAGCCGCCGAACAGCGGAATCTCGCCCAATCCCGTATGCAGGGCCGACAGCACCGAATCCTCGGCGCTGGACATGCCGTCGATCATCAGCATGGCGAAGGTGCCCTGGGTAAAGCCGGGGCCTTCGGTCTCGGCCATGCGGGCCAGCCCGGCGCGCACCGAGTCGAGCCCGTGGCTGAAGGCGAATTCCGACAACTGGTCGATATAGACGGCGTCGGCGTGGCAGACGTCCCGGCTCATGGACAGGCCGGTCAGCGACCCGGTGCAATAGCCCATGGGGGTGATTTCGCCCGCCGTGGAACAGCCCAGCGTCAGGGTATCGGGGAAAGCCTCCTTCATGGCGGCCCCGAGTTGGTCCAGGTCGAAGGCGGGCGAGCAGAAGAACAGCACGACCGCCATGTCGGACTGGTGAATCTGGGCGCGCAATTCGGCCACGGCGACCCTGGCGTCGGCAGCCTGGCTGAACCCGCGCTTCAATCCGTTGTCGGCGGAGGTCACGTCCGCACGCACTCCCTCGGTCCACCTGTTCGAATGCGGTGGTTGCGGCAAGTATACCTTGCCCTGGCTCAGAATGGTATTTCCGCGGTTGCGCGGTGGCCGGCTATCCATGGGCATAGGCGACTAGTCTAGGAGCAGGCCATGCGCCCCGGCCACCATCAGGAACAGCAGCGGGATCGACAGCATGGTGTTGACGCGGGCCGACAGAAAGGTAACGCGCGAACACCTCGCCCGCTCCTCCAAGGGCGCGGAAACGAAGCCCAGAACCTTCTTCTGATGGGGCCACAGCACCAGCCACAGGTTCAGCACCATCACCGTGCCGATCCAGAAGCCCAGGCCGATGGGGACCGCCGCCCCCCTCAGGCTCAGGGCGTCGGCCACCAGCCCGGCGCGCCACAGCATGGCCAGGCCGGTGCACCACACCAGGAGGGAAGCCCAGCGGAAGGTGCCGTGCTCGCGCGACAGCCTCGCCTGGAAATCGTTGCCGGAGGGATCGACCGCCGCCGCCTCGCCGGCGAAGGGAACGAAATGGGGGCGCGAGATGAAATTGGCGTAGTTGTGGCCGATCCACACCAGGGCGCCTCCCACGTGGGCCCAGCGCAGCACGGCATCGATCAGTCCATCGGTCATCAGGGATGCCCCAGGGCCAGAAAGCGGGCCAGCAGGGCCACGGCAACGGTCAGTATCAGGCCGCAGGCGAAGGTGCCGCCGACCGAGTCAAAAGGGGTGCGCCGGTATCCGGGCGGAAGCGCCATATTGAACTCTCTCGGGAGGACAACGGGAAGGAAGCCGTCGCCGGCCCCCTTCCCGCCGATGGTCAGCGCACGAAGACGTACGCGGTGACTTCGAAGCCCATGCGCAGGTCGCAATAGGCCGGCTTTTCCCACTTCATGGCAGGTCCTCACGGTTTGAGAGAGATACGCCCAAGCAGCCTACGCCCCCGGCCCCGCCCTCGAAATTGCCAATAGGTCTAAGATGCCGCCCCGGCCTGGCGCATGACCAGGGGGCGTGAATTGCGTTGCGGCCGGTGGGCCTCGACGATCGCCTGATCGATCTTGTGATGGAAGGGTGATTTCGAGCAGGCGGGATCGGGATTGGCGGCATCGCCGGTCAGCAGATAGGCCTGACAGCGGCAGCCACCGAAATCCTTTTCCTTCTCGTCGCAGGAGCGGCAGGGCTCCTTCATCCAGTCGTCGCCGCGATAGGCCTTGAAGGCGGGTGAGTCCTTCCAGATCCACTCCACCGAATGGTCGCGTACCGAGGGGAAATCCAGACCCTTGAGGATGCGGGCCTCCTGGCAGGGCAGAGCCAGCCCGTCGGGAGCGATGGTCATGATGATCGAGCCCCAGCCGTTCATGCAGGCCTTGGGCCGCCCGTTGAAGTAGTCGGGGATGACGAAATAGACGGTCATCCGCTTGCCCACCCTGGCGCGGAAGGCATTGATGGCCGCCTCGGATTCCCGCAACTCGTCGAGCGTCGGCATCAGCTCGTCGCGGTTGACCAGAGCCCAGTTGTAGTACTGGACGTTGGCGAACTCGACGTAATCGACCCCCAGGTCCAGGGCCAGTTCCAGATAGGCGATGGTGTGGGCGATGTTCTGGCGCACCACCGGAATGTTCAGCACCACCGGGAAGCCCTGGGCCTTGATCTCACGGATCATGGCGACCTTGTGATCGTGGACCGGCGCCCCTACCAGGGTATTGGTGGTGGTGGCGTCATGGGATTGCAGGCTGACCTGGATCTGCTTCAGCCCCGCCGCCTTGAGCCGGGCCAGCCGCTCGGCATTGAGCCCCACCGTCGAGGTGATCAGGTTGGTGTAGAACCCCAACCCGTCGGCCTCGGCCACCAGTTCCTCCAGGTCGTTGCGCACCAGCGGCTCGCCGCCGGTGAAGCCCAGTTGCAGGCTGCCCAGCGCGCGGGATTCGCGCAGCACCCGCTTCCACTCCTCGGTGGACAGTTCGTTGCGGATGGAGCCGAATTCCAGCGGGTTGTTGCACCACGGGCATTTCAGCGGGCACTTGTAGGTCAGTTCGCAGACCAGCCAGAGCGGCTTGCCCTGTCCGTCAAGCCTGAGCGGCCTTGCGACGGGTCCATCCTTTGTCATTGGCAATCTCCAGGAAGACCAGGATGTCGGCGGCGATATCCTCGTCCGGGCACAGCGCCGACAATTCGGCGACAACCTCGGCCACCAGACGCCCACCGACAAAACGCTTCAGTATTTCACCTGCCGACGAGTTCAGCTTCACGATACCTTCCGGGTACAGAAGGATATGAGCCTGCTCAGACTCCTCCCAACGCAGCATATACATGGGATGAAGCTCAATGACGTCTGTATCCTTGACTTCATCAATACCAGACATGTCAGCCCCTCGTTGGCATTGTACTTTATATTTATTGATACAGAGACCTTGCCTCCGTATCATTACCCGTCGCATCCGGCAGCATTGTGTTTGCCGGGACCTCGGCGCGGCAATTGGCAATAGGTCTAACTCCATGCTTCAGGCAGTGCTCCTGGCCGCCCTTGCCCATGCCGCCCTCGAGGCATGGCTGGCCGGGCGCGCCCAGGACTGGCTGCGCCGCCATGCCGAGGGCCGGGCGTTGATTCAGGAACGCGGCCGGGTAAGGCTGCTGGCGGCACGCGGCCTCGGGCTTTCGGCCCTGGCCGCCCTGGCGGCGCTGGGCGGTGCCGCTCTGCTGGCGGAGGTTTGCGGCCCCTGGGGCGCCCTGCCCGCCGCCCTGGTGGTCCGCGCCGCCTTCGACCTGCCCTTCGCCGCCTGGGGCCGCCGTCTGGGCGGGGTGTGGAACCCCCGAAGCTTCCTGGCCGAGCAGGCAAGGCGGCTGACCAAGGAACTGGCCCCCGCCTTGCCTCTGGCGGTGGTGGCCGGCGGCGACTGGATCGCCGCCTGGCTCGCCCTGGCCGCGCTGCTGCTGTGGCGGGAGATGGCGCCGCCCTCGGGCCGTATCCTCACCCCATCGCGCTTCCAAGCCCCGGTCCCCGTGTGGATATCGGACGAGGGCAGCCGCACCGGCCAGCTCAACGCGCGGGCCGAGGGCATCGGGCCGAGGCGGCGCATCATCCTCAACGACACCCTGGTCGAAGCCCTGCCCGCCGACGAAGTGGCCGCGGTGCTGGCCCACGAGGCCGGACATCTGGAGCACCGCCACCGGGAGTGGTTCCTGGTCTGGCGCCTGGGACTGGCCGCCCTGCTGCTGGTCCTGGCCCGGTGGGCGGGAGGGGACATCACCACCACCCTGACCTTGCTGGTGCTGGCCGCCCCGGTCCTCGCCCTGCCCGTCCGCCCGCTGGAAGCCCGCCTGATCCGCCGGTGGGAGGAACAGGCCGATGCCCACGCCGCCGCCCAGGCCGGAGCCGAACCCTTCGCCCGCGCCCTGCGGCACCTCTACGGCGCCAACGCCCAGGCGCCCGAGCCGGAAAGGCTGTGGGCCGCCTTCCACCATCCCCACCCGCCGCCCCGCCGGCGGCTGGAGCGCCTGAGGAATGCCGCGTGCGCATCCTCCTAAGCGCCCTGCTCCTGCTGCTGGCCATGGCCCTGCCCGCCCGGGCGCGGCTGGAACGCCAGGACATGGCGGCCATGATCACGCCGCCGCTGCAATTGGGGGCCAGGGACCCGGCGCTGCCCATCTGGACCCTGCTGGACGGCGGCGGCGCCTTCACCGGCTATGTCTTCGAGTCCCGCGATCTGGCGCCGCTGCCCGGCTTTTCCGGAGCGCCCATCAACCTGCTGATCGCCATGGACAGGAACGGCACGTTCCTGGACGTGCGCCTGTTGGAGCAGAACGAACCGGTGTTCGTCAGCGGCCTCGGCCCCCGGCCCTTGCTGGACTTCCTGCGCCAGTACCAGGGCCTGTCGCTGGGCGCCAACATCAAGGTGGGCGGCGCCCACGACCGGGACCGCGACACCAGCGCCAACACCATGATCGACGGCGTATCCAAGGCCACCGCCTCGGTGCGCATCGCCAACGAGACCATCCTGGCCGCCGCTTTGAGGGTGGCCCGCGACAAGCTGGCCGGTATCGCCCCCAAGCCGGCCGGGCGGCCCAAGCCCGGCGGCTTCCGCCCCATGACCTGGGACGAAATGGCGGCCGCCGGGCTGATTGGCCACCTGCGCCTGTCGCGCGCCGAGATCGAGCGCGCCTTCGCCGGCACCGCCTTCGCCGAGGACGGCGATGGGGCCGAGGTGATGGTCGACCTGTGGTTCGCCGATCTCGGCCTCGCCGTGGTGGCCGGCAATCTCGCCACGCCCGAGATGATGCGCCGGGTGGGCCGCCATGTGGAGGTCTGGGAGGAGCCGCTGCTGGTGCTGGCCACCGGCCCCGTCTCCATCACCGGCGAGGGCTTCGTGCGCAACGCCGTGCCCGACCGCCTGACGCTGCGCCAGGGCGGCTTTCCGGTCAGCTTGCGCGACGCCGACGTGGAACTGGCCCTGGCCCCCGGCCTGCCCGCCTTCGCCGAGGGATTGGTGCTGCGGGTGGACACCAGGCTGGGTTTCGATCCCTCCAGCCCGTGGAGCCTGGGCCTCAGGGTGGTGCGCCGCCATTCCTATATAGGCTCCGAGGCGGCGGCGCGGGACTTCCCCGCCGAGCACCGCCCCGACCCGGACCGGTTCGAGCGGCCCAGGATCGAGGCCCCCGCCCCGCCGTGGCTGTCGTCTTGGACCGGCCGCGCCTGGGAGATCGCGGCACTGCTCGCCTTCCTGGCCGCCCTGACCGCCGGATTAAGTGGGCGTTCCCCCCTTCTGGCCCGTCCCCGGATTCTGTGGCCGGCCCGCTTCGCCGCCCTGATGGTGACCCTGGTGTTCATCGGCTGGTTCGGCCAGGGGCAGCTATCCATCGTCAACCTGACCGGCCTGATCCAGAGCGGCGGCCCGTCCTTCCTGCTGTACGATCCGTTCACGGTCATCTTGTGGCTCCACACCCTGGTCTCGCTGCTGGTCTGGGGGCGAGGCACCTTCTGTGGCTGGCTGTGCCCGTTCGGCGCGCTTCAGGAGGTGGTCGGCGAGGTGGCGCGCGTGCTTCGCGTGCCGCAATGGCGGCTGCCCGCCCGCCTCGGCCGGCTGAAATACGGGGTGCTGCTGGCCGTTCTGCTGTCATTGGCGGTGCCGGGCGCCACCGACCGGGCGGTGGAGGTGGAGCCGTTCAAGACCGCCATCACCCTGGGGTTCCAGCGCTCCTGGCCCTTCGTGGCCTATGCCGGCGGGCTGCTGGCCCTGGGACTGGTGACCTACAAGGGCTTCTGCCGCTTTGTCTGCCCGCTGGGCGCCGCCCTGGCCGTGGCGGGCCGGCTGCGGCGCTGGGACTGGCTCGCCCGGCGGGCCGAATGCGGCACGCCCTGCCGGCTGTGCGAAGTCCGCTGCCGCTATGGCGCCATCGACCGGAGAGGACGGATCGACTACGCCGAATGCTTCCAGTGCCTGGACTGCGTATCCATCCACGGCGACGCACGCACCTGCGTGCCCCTGGTGCTGGCCGCCCGCCGGGGGCTTGTCCCTAGGTCTAATGGCTGAGGGTCGGGGCGGGTGCTAGCCTCCCCGCCAATCGAGACTGTCGGGGGAGACCTGGACCCATGAAACGCCTGCCTGCCGCCCTGCTGGGCACAGCCCTGCTGACCGCCGCCCTGCCCGCCGGCGCCGCCACCGTCGAGGAGATCGCCGGAAGCCACGTCTTCGAGCGCTGCAAGGCCTGCCATTCCGCCGAAAGCGGCAAGCAGGGCTTTGGCCCCAACCTGCACGGCGTGGTGGGGCGCCCGGCGGCGTCGCTGCCCACCTTCATGTATTCCGACGCGCTGAAGGCGGCCAACATCGTGTGGACCGAGGACAACCTGCGCGCCTGGATCGCCGGCAACGACAAGGTGGTGCCCGGCACCCGCATGCGCCACGTGGCCATCACCGACCGCGCCGAACAGGACTACCTGATCGCCTATCTCAAGACCTTCGGCGTTTCCATGGGGCCGGAGCAGGCCCGCGTACTGCTGGACCGCGCCGTGGGCAAGGTGAAGAGCGACGGGCCCGACAAGGCCTTCGCCGCCTTCAACGACCCCAAGGGCGGCTTCGTCGCCCGCGACCTCTACGTCTTCGTCTTCGACATGACCGGCAAATACATGGCATCGGGCGGCAATCCCAAGCTGACCGGCTCGGACGCCTCGAACCTGCATGACGCCGAGGGCAAGGCCATCGTCCACGAGATGATCAACATCGCCAATTCCACCGGCAAGGGCGAGGTGGACTACATGTGGCTGAACCGCGTCGACAACCGGGTCGAGAAGAAGCGCTCCATGATCCAGCGGGTCGGCGACTACATCGTCGGCGTGGGGTATTACTTCCAGTAATCACCCCATCCTGATGAGCCTGACTCATCAGGATGGGGTTAGGCCCAAAGGGCCGCGCGCCTTATGGCGCGGGAGGCAAGGGCGCGCGGCGCCCGCCCGCCGATTGAGGGCGATCCCGATGATCGGCAACGATCACCGGGATATCTTATCGTGCGGCTCCCTCAGGGACCGCGCGGCTCCACCCGCTCCAGGGGCAGGCCGGCGAACTCCCAGCCGTCCGAGCCGTCCGGGTACCAGTAAACCCGCGCATAGCCCAGCGACAGCGCCCGCTTGGCGGCATTCCAGCTCATCCAGCAATCGATGACGCAAAAGAACATCAGGGGCCGGGCCTTGTCGCCGCCGCTCAGGGTCTCCAACTGCCCGGCGAACCAGTCCCGCATGGCGGGCGACAGGTCGCCGTAGCCGGTATTGGCCAGCCACACCGCGCCGGGCAGGCTGAGGCGCGGCTTGGGCACCAGCCAGACGCCGTCGGATGGGCGGCGAGGGGCGGGCAGCACGTCGAGGACCACCACATCGCCCTGGGCCAGCAGGTCGCGGGCCTCGTCGGTATCGAGGGTGACGGCGCCGGCCAGATCCAGCGGTACGGGAGCGCGGTAGTCGCCCATGCGGTATTCCCCGCCCCAGGCCGGGGCGGCGCACAGCAGCAGGGCGAGGGCAAGGCGCTTCATCCCGCCATCATCCGGGCGGGACCCGCCGCGGCCCATTGGCAATAGGTCCAATACCGAAGCCCCCCGCCCCTTCCTAGACTGCAAGGCAGTGAAGGGAGCCCCCATGCGTCTGGCGCCGTTGCTGATCCTGCTGCTGACCGCCCTGCCGGCCGTTGCCGCCGAGCCCATGCGGCTCGGCCTGCTGGCCTTCGGCACCGCCCAGTGGGAGGTCGAGACCATGCGCACCCACGGCATCGACGCTGCCCACGGCATCCGGGTGCAGCCCCAGGAACTGGCCGGCAAGGATTCCTCGGCGGTGGCGCTGCTGGGCGGCTCGGTGGACGCGGTGGTGGGCGACTGGCTGTGGGTGTCGCGCCAGCGGGCCATGGGCCACGACCTGACCTTCGTCCCCTGGGTGGGCATGACCGGCGCCCTGCTGGTCCCCGAGGCGTCGCCCGTCCGCACCCTGGCCGATCTGGCCGGGCGCAAGGTGGGGGTGGCCGGCGGGCCGCTGGACAAGAGCTGGCTGCTGCTGCGCGCCCTGGCCACCAAACGCCACGGCATCGAATTGGACCGTATCGTCGACAGGACCTTCGGCGCACCGCCCCTGCTGGCCCAGCAATTGGAGGCCGGGCGCCTCGACGCCCTGCTGACCTTCTGGCCCTCGGCGGTGCCGCTGGAGGCCAAGGGTTTCCGCCGTCTGCTGGACGTGGCCGCCATTCCCGCCGAACTGGGCCTTGAGGCACAGCCGCCGCTGATCGGCTGGATCTTCCACCGGCCCTGGGCGGAGTCCCATGCCGCCGAGATCGAGGCCTTCCGCAAGGCCGAGACCGAGACCCGCGCCCGGATGTGCGCCCCCGGCTTCGACTGGGCGGGCCTGGACCACCTGACGCGGGCCACCGATACCCGCACCCGAGACGGCTATCGCGCCGGGTTCTGCGCCGGCACGCCCGGCGTCGTGGAGTTGGACTCCGCCCGACGTCTCTACGCCCTGCTGGCCGAACTGGGCGGCGAGGATCTGGTCGGCCCGTCGCCCGTCCTGCAGCCGGGCACCTTCTGGTGACGGGACGGCGCATGGTCTGGCAGGCCCTGTCCCTGGCCCTCCTGCTCGCCGCATGGCAGGTCGCCGCGTTGGCCGCTCCCGCCGCCACCTTGCCGCCGCCCGGCCTGGTGCTGGCGGCGCTGGCCAAGGCGGCGGTCCAGGGCGACCTGCTGCATCACCTGACGATCACCCTGGCCCGCGTCGCGGTATCCTTCGCCCTGGCCCTATCGGTGGGCTCGGCGCTGGGCATCGCGCTGGGCCGGGTGGCGGTGCTGGATCGGCTGTTCGACGGCTGGGTGGTGTTCTTCCTCAATCTGCCCGCCCTGGTCACCGCCATCCTGTGCTTCGTGTGGTTCGGCCTGAGCGAGGGTGCCGCCCTGGCCGCCGTGGCGCTCAACAAGATCCCCTCGGTGGTGGTCACCCTGAGGGAGGGCGCCCGCACCCTCGATCCCGGCTATGCCGATGTGGCGAGAATCTACCGCCTGGGCCGCTGGAAGACGCTGCGCCACGTGGTGCTGCCGCAACTGGCGCCCTATCTGATGGTGGCGGCGCGCTCGGGGCTGGCGCTGATCTGGAAGATCGTGCTGGTGGTGGAGTTGCTGGGGCGCAGCGACGGCATCGGGTTCAAGCTGCACCTGTTCTTCCAGGGCTTCGACGTGACCGGTATCCTGGCCTATTCCCTGGCCTTCATCCTGGTGATCCAGGCCATCGAACTGGGCTTCCTCGCCCCCATCGAGCGCAAGGCGGCGCACTGGCGTGATTAGGGCCGAGGTGACCGAAAAGCGCTTCGGCGACCGGGTGATCCTTGCCAATCTCCGCCTCGACGTGGCGCAGGGCGAGACGGTGGCGGTGGTCGGCCCCTCGGGCTGCGGCAAGTCCACCCTGCTGCGCATCCTGGCCGGGCTGGACCATGCCTTCACCGGCCGGGCCGAGCGGCCCCGGCAATTGGGCATGGTGTTCCAGGAGCCCCGCCTGCTGCCCTGGATGAGCGCAGGCGCCAACATCGCCCTGGCCGCCCCCGACCTGTCGGCGGCCGAGATCGAGGCCGCCCTGGCGGCCCTGGGACTGGCGGGCGAAGGCGACAAGCTGCCCGGCCGCCTGTCGCTGGGCATGGCGCGCCGGGTGGCGGTGGCCCGTGCCCTGGCGGTACGTCCCGCCGCCTTGCTGCTGGACGAGCCCTTCGTCTCGCTCGACGAGGAGAGCGCCCGGCTGACCCGGGCGGCGGTAAAGGCCTATTGCGCCGAACACCGCCCCGCCTTGGTGATGGTCAGCCACAACCCCGCCGACCTGGACGGACTGGCCCAGAGGGTGGTGACTATTCCATGACCCGGGTCATGTTCGCCCCTCAGTCGCCGGGCGCTCCTCTCCGAGGAGCTTGGCTTTCGCGGCATAAGCCGCGGCGCGCCTTGCGCTTGCCGCCTTCGGCGGTGACTATTCCATGACCCGGCGGGCGAGGAAGCCCCTGGACGGGTCATAGCCCCACACCGCCAGCCCGAAGAACACCGCCAGGCCGCCCAGCACCCAGGCCAGGGACAGGGGCGCCACGTCGAGATAAAGGGCGAAGCGGATGGCCTCCACCGCGTGGGTGAACGGATTGAACCCGGCCAGACGGGCCAGCAGCGGGCTGGTCTCCGCCAC
>Ga0265320_10003690_pt1 | contig 10213 bp, 8 predicted proteins | sample 4827metaG_FD_202087 | JGI IMG/M metagenome (GOLD analysis project Ga0265320, IMG submission 202087) | Rhizosphere microbial communities from Carex aquatilis grown in University of Washington, Seatle, WA, United States - 4-8-27 metaG | ecosystem: Host-associated > Plants > Roots > Rhizosphere >...
GAAGCGTAGAGCAATTCCAACATCGCGCGATCCCGCAGGCCGAGCGGGTCGGCCGGGTTGGGCACGTTCATCAAGGCGGCAATCTGGGCGTGCGTCATCGCATCGCCGGGCAGGGGAGGGAAGTGAAGACGTCACGTCTTGACTTTTGACAGAAGGCAGAATCCGGCATCGGCTTGTCAAGAGTCAAGACATGACGTCTTCAGATTGGCCGTCGTGGGCATATCCACGCAAGAAGCCATTTTTTCTTAGGCAAACGTGTAGGTGTTGACCAGCCGGTTTTTGAGACTGAGTCGGTCGCCCCAGGCATTGTAGGTAAAGAGGGTCTGCTTGCCGAGGGCATCGTTGGCGGAGTCAGCTCTCAGCAATTTCCTTCTTCGCGTATTCCAGCTTTTTCAACTCGGTCGAAGTCAGGTCTGTTCGCAGCGGCTCTAACAACTCAACCACCTTCGCGTAATTCTTGGCGTGCCAAGCCGCATCGAGCTTCCGACGTGCCTGCCTGAGGTTCACGCCGTCCGCAAAGTCGGAAGCCCATGCTTGGCGCTGCTCCTTTAGTAACTGGAACAGTCGCGCGTTTTGGAGATTCCGGCAGACGTGATCGCGGAACAGTTCGGCTAGTTTTCCTAACCCTTCGTTTACTCCGTCCGGCGTGTGTGTCGCATAGTCCCGATAGTCTTTGGCTGTTGGCACCCCAGCCACTCCAAGCAGTGCCGACATAGGGTAAGGTTGCTTTTCATCCTCGGCGTTTCCGCGTCGGCCAAGTTCAGCGCCGATTTCGAAGGACTTACGTCCATGGTAGATGTTGATAAAAAGCGTAGAGGACTCGAACCGCACGAACGCCGGCTCGCTCTGAGTACGCTGGAATCCCTGTGCTTCCAAGAAGGCAAAATGCTTCTCCGCTGCATCTGCGAATCGCAGACTTGTTCGGTTGGCCTGGGCCTGTGTTTCCGATTTCATCGTTTTAACCTTTGGGCGGCATCCAATAATTTGTGAGGGAAGTGAAGACGTCACGTCTTGACTTTTGACAGAAGGCAGAACCCGGCATCGGTTTGTCAAGAGTCAAGACATGACGTCTTCAGATTGGCACTGCCTGATCAAAGGACTGGCGCGACGCCGACCATAATCACCCGTGCGCCTGCTTCGACAAGATTGGCCAACAAGGTCCCTTTCATTCGGCTGTAGTTTCATAAGATCGACGTGTTGATTAAACACAGTGGTTGTGGCCCATGCGCGGGGTGTAGTAGTAGTAAAGAACACCCGACATGGTTTCATACTCACAGGCCCGGCAACGAGACGAGCACGGTGTCACCGAGCCGCTTTTCAAAATTCACAAATTGCAAAATTGAATTTTGTTGGACTAAGGCCATTTTCAAGAGCCGTCGCTATTGACTTGTATTCGGCCGAAATTTGCGCGATTCGTTCGACCTCGACGCAAGCTCCATCCGAGCACATCTGTTTTGCCAGAGCTAGGGCGGCAATGAATACTGGTTCTAAGTCGTAGCGTCTCAGTCTACCCCTCCGGTAGGCAGCCAAACTTGGATAGTAACAAGCCGGGAATTCATAGGGCGCGTTCTTAAAGTGGATGCGGGCGAATGCACTAGGGATAAAAACGACAGCTTTAGCGCTGGTTCGGTGACGGAATCCTTCCTTACACATGATAGATACAATTTCTGAAGCCGGTCTTCCCTCTAAAAATAAGGCCGCCGCTCTTGCGCACGCGGATTCAGGTGGGTTGAAGAGAGTCTTAAAAATTTGTTTTAGCATATCAAAATTATTAGCCTCCCGGCTTGCCGTGGTTACCCGATAACGGTTGGGTCGTCAAACCGCCTGCAAGCGCTTTGCTGCCATTGCCTGCCGGAGCCGCTAAAGGGCTCAACGATGGAAATTCAAAAGTCGTGGGACTGGTGATCTCGGCGCCCATAAGTGTCAATTGGGCTTGGCAATTTGGGCATATCGGTTTTGACACCGCGCCCACAGTCGGGGTGAGGCCGTTGTCCCAAGCCGTGACGACAGCATTTATTTCTGCGTGAATACCATTCCCGCCAGCAACGATATCTCCCGGTCCGGCAAGGCTCGCCTGCGCAGCCGTCAAACCGCGCTCGCCACTGCCTGCCAGCACATTCTCGCCTGAACTTGTTCCTAAAGAAGCGACCGTTTGATATCGTTCTGTAACTATTTGCGGCACTGCTGAAGCCATATCCGCAACGTTGCTTGTCTGTGCCATGGGAGAGGTATAACCGCCGGGCATTGGTCCTATACCATTAAACCCAACGTGTATAATTGATGCTCCAACAGCACCAGTTAGCAGAGTGGGACCGAGAGCCCCAGGTCCCAAATTCGTATAAGTTGGATCACCAGGTCCAGGAGCATTAGCAACGTGCGGGGAAGTGAGCGCGGCGACAAAAGCTCCGCCGAGAATTACCACCAGTGGTATAAACTCTCCGCTTGGATCATTGAGCATGATCGGGTTGTTTTCGGCATACCGGTACCAATTTGAGCCGCCACCGAAGCCGGAAGGGTCGGCATTGAGAAAACGGCCCATGCGCGGATTGTAGAATCTTGCCCTCATGTAAGGAGCACCCGACACAGGTTTCATACCGGCAGGCCGGGCAACCCGACGCGGGTTCGCCACTTGCACACGGGAACGCCGGGCGCATTGGCCCGGAGGGAGGAAAAAATTCCAGACGCGAGTTTTTCGGGAGGAGGTCGTGCGGCCCGACACGGTTCCCGCGCGCGGCAAAGCGGCTAGAGGAAGAGCGGGTTGGGCGACAGGAAGCACAGGCCCGTCAGCGTGCGCATTTTACGGCGCGGGGGAAGCCGCAACTTGCGGTGGCGCGGGCGGCTCGCGGCGACCGTGGGGATGACAGCGCGCATGCACTTCGCGGAGCTGTTCGATGGTCACCGCCGTGTAAATCTGGGTCGTATCCAGTTTGGCATGACCGAGGAGCTGCTGGATGTAGCGGATGTCGGCCCCGCCTTCGAGCATGTGGGTGGCGCAGGTGTGCCGGAAGAGGTGGCAGGAACCGGTGCGCTGCACGCCCGCGCGGTCGAGCGCGTCACGCACAATGTTGCCCAGGCCGCCCTTGCTGAAGCGTTCGCCGTAGCCGGTCAGGAACAGGGCTTGCTCGGCCGCGTCGGCTTCCAGTCGCGGCCGACTGTCGCAGAGGTAACGTTCCAACCAGTGCAGGGCGTGCTCGCCCATCGGAGCCGGTCGGAGCGTTTCTAACGACGCAATTTTCTCGTTAGACATATTGCGTCGCCACTCAATCACACGCTCCCGAAGCCATCCGGCCTACGTAATTTTCCCTGGGCTCAGGTCCGGTTCTGAATGGCGCGCGGATTTTAGCGGAGCGCGCAACGCCGGAACCGGCGACCGAGCGAAGCACACGACCGGAAGGAGTGAAGCGGAGCGGCCCGCAGGATTGTATCCGCGGGGGATTGTCGCCCTGACACCTCGGGGCGAGCCCGCGGTGTCGCAGAGTGAGGGGCCGTGCGGCCCCTCTGGAGTGACCAGCGGGAACGTAACCGAGGGCCGGAGCAGAGCGGAGCGCGACACCGACCCGCTGCCGTCATCGGCGGCGGCTGAGGTCGTCGTGGCAGCCCAAGGACGGAGCAGGGTCCCCACCGGGCTCTCTACGCCGGACGCGAAAGCGAGGGCCACCGAGCGGACCGGGGCGCGAACCGTCGCGCCCCAAGCGCCTTAGCCGGTGGGGCTGGAAACCCACCGGACGGAGCGACTGGAAAGGAGCGGAGGAGGAAGCAGAGTTCGTGTCAGCCGCGCTGGCGCGAACTGTGCCGCTTGGATCATTGACGACGTTGCGAATCGAAAAAGTTAAAGGGTACACCTGGCCCTTTCAGATCGGCCCGTTTTTCGCGCATCAATGGTTCACGAAGTCTATGAGATCCTCAATTAGCACCCCGCGTCCATTGGGCTCATCATCTTTATCCAGTCCAGTAGCGCAGAACTCTTCCGTCAAAACATCGATCAACGATTTCTTTTCGGCTTCCGTTAAAATACCTAGTTCGATTTTCTTCAAGATATCGACAAGACTGGAGCATCGCCGACTGATAATGTCCTTCAACATATACTCCATCTCAGAGGGGAGAGATTTACGCATGTTTTTCATCCTCCTCAATTGCCTGTAGTAACAGTCGAGGTTTGTGCCCCCACTCTTGTCCCAGCTTGAGATGTGGCAGTCGTGGTAATCATCTTACCATCGGCATTCAGCACAACACGAGCATTTGCACCAATATATTCGCTCCCCGTTGCGGTGGCTTTGATTTCAACAGGATTTGTTAAGGCATCAAGAATTGCTTGTGTGGAGACACCTAGTCCAGCGTCACGAGAGATCGACTGATTAAGTCCATGTCGTGTCCACCCGGTCATTGGGGTTCCAGCGAGGCCCTCAAAGGTTTGCCCAATTTGTAATTTAGCACTCAACTGCGTACCAATAGCACTTGTGTCGACTAGCATTAACTCCGGCTGCATTGTCACAATGGCTAGAGCGTCTTGATCTGCTTGAGTCATCCCTACCGCTGACATTACGGCCCCCGGAAAACTCAAAACCCGTCCGGCGACGTAGTTGGCAATCGCCAGCGGATTGTACGGATTGCTAGCGCCAAACGCGGAACCCAACTGACTGCCGATGCTGGGCGAGCCCGAACTCCCCGGGCACAGTCCGAACGGATCATTGAACATGATCGGGTTGCCGTTCGCGTAGCGATACCAGTTTGAGCCGCCCCTAAAGCCGATGGGGTCGGCATTGAGGAAGAACGTCCGACCCGACGCGACTTTGTAGGTGCAAGCGTTGCAACTTGGTGCGGTGCCGCGCCGTGCGCGGCGTGCGGACCCGGTGCGACCCGATGGGCAGCGGCCAAAAACCCCGACACGGTTTTTTCGGGAGGAGGTCGTGCGGCCCGACGCGATTCCTGGCTGCGAAGCAGCGGCTAAAGGAGGAGCGTGGCGGGGCGCGAGAAGCACGCCGTCACGTTGCGGGTTTTTCCCCGGCAACGGAAGCCGCATTTTCGGGCCGGGCGGACGGATGGCAGCGGGCATGCACTTCGATCAATTGCTTGATCGTGACCTCGGTGTAGATGGCCGTGGTCTCAAGGTTCTCGTGGCCGAGGAGCTGCTGGATGTAACGGATGTCGGCCCCGCCGTCGTGCATGTGCGTGGCGCAGGTGTGGCGCAGCAGGTGGCAGGAGCCTTTCCGGCAACCCGCCGTCCTCAGCCACGCGGACACCATGCGCGAGAGCACGTCCGGGTTGAACGCCTCGCCGTAGCCGGTGAGGAAGAGGGTTTGTTCGCGCATATCGAGACACAGGCGCGGCCGCACCTCGGCGAGATAGCGTTGCACCCAGGCGGCCGCACGCGGCCCGACCGGGACGACGCGGTCCTTGTAGCATTTGCCCTGGCGCACGGTGAGCGTGCCGCGCTCCGGGTTCACTTCGGTCACCCCGAGCCGCGCCAGCTCCGCGCGGCGGAGGCCGGTCGCGTAAAACAATTCGAGCATGGCGCGGTCGCGCAAGCCCAGCGGGTCGGCGATGTTGGGCACGGCAAACAAGCGTTCCAGCTCGGTGCGTGTCAGCGTCTCCATCGGCAGGCGTTTTTCCGGGCGGGGCAATTCGAGTTCGGACGCCGGGTTGTGCAGCAGCACGTTTTGCCGGGTGAGCCACCGGAACCAATCTTTCAGGCAGCGCACCCGCTCGCGCTGCGTGCTCCAGCCGAGCCGTTTCCCCCGGCACTGGCCGCTCACCGATTCGTGACGCGACAGCCCGCGCTGATACGCCTCCAGGATCAGGCGCGTGACCTGGCTGGCGCGGGTCACGTCGCGCTCGACGGCCCAAGTGATGAAGAGCCGCAGGCACAGCCGCCGTTCCTCCAGGGTGCGCTCGGCGAAACGCCGCACTTGCAGCGCCTCCAGCCAGTTTTCCGCGCACCCCGTCAGCGCATCGAGGGCACCTCCCGTGGCGGGCAGGGGCAGCGACTCGTTGCCGCCGCGTTTTTCCACCGCGCGCCGCCGCAGGTGCGCGACCGCCGCAAAGCCTCTTTTTTTGCTCATGGTTACGATGCTCCTGTGGTTATGGTGCCGGTTTTTGGCGCGGGCTCCAGATGTGCAAACCCGCCACCCCGCCACCCTCGGCCCTCAGTTCGTGGTTTCCCCTCTGTCAGTGTCCGGTTTTGGGGGTGGCGGGGGCGTTTGGCCACCCCCCGCCACCTCCCCCTTCTGGCCCGCCACCCCAGGCCCCAAACCCGCCACCTTGCCGTCATAGCCGCATTTTTTCCGCAGTTCGGCCACGTCAAGCAGGCCGATGTGCGCGACGTGCGCGGGGGCGTTCGGATCAATCATCAGTTCATAGACAAAACTGCCGCCGAGTTTGCCGTGCCGCAGTTCGAGGTATTCGAGTTCGAGAAGCCGTTCCAGATGCACGCGGACTTGCGTCAGGCTCCACCCGCACGCCTCGCGCAGCTCGCGGCGCGCGAAAGTTGCGCCCAATTTCGCACTTTGGCCGGGCTGTGCCTGCCTGGCCTGCACGAGCGTCTTGATGTGATCGAGCAAGCGCCGCGTCTGCGGGGGCAGTTCGTCAAGCGACCGGCCGAGGACTTCCGGGGCCAGTTCGTTCGCGAGCGCAATGTCATCGAGCGTGACGGAGACGTATTCGACCACGCGGCCCCCGGCCACCTCGTGGCGGCCGCGCGGCCGCTGGTGCTGGTGCAGGAGCGCAATCGCGTCGATGAGCGTCAGATATTTTTCATGGTCGCGCCGGTTCCTCGCCCGGCCATTGACGAAGGTGAGCACAGGCGCGAAAGGATTCAGCACGTCGAGCGGCTGCAAGAGCCGTTGCACGTTGCGCAGGAGTCCGAGGACGGCCGCACGCTCGCCCTTGGCGACCAGACCCGCCAAGGTGCGGCGTTCGCGCTGCAAGGCATGGATGCGGGCCGTCTGCTCGGGGCTGTCGTCCACCGCGAGTGTCAGGCAGCGGTTTTGCAGTTCTTCGTCGAGGTCGGCCGAGGTCGTGGTGAGCAAAATCGCCACCGGTCCCTCGACGTGGTATTCCTGCGTCTCCATCCGGCCGGTCGTCGGGTTTTTGCCGGTGGAGGCGATGGTTAATTCCCCTTCGGACTGGAGTAATTTGAGCGCGTAGGAGGCTTTCTCGGCCCCCGCTTCCTCGACGATGGCGAGGATCTTGTGCTTGAGATCCGCGTCGCCCATGTAGAAGAGCGACTGGCCCGTCATGGCGGAGTATTTGACGCGCGATTCCTCGGGGAAGAAGGAGAGCGCCGCATCCATCAGGGTCGTCTTGCCCGCCGCACTCGGGCTTTGCACGATGGCCGCGAGCGGCCGGTCCAGCAGCCGCGAGGTGCAGACCAGATACAGGATCAGGGCGTTGCCGTCCTCGCCCACGAGCACCCGGCGCAAGGCGGTCCGCAAGCGCCCGACGAGATCAGGGGCCTGCGCCCACGCGAGTGCCGCCGCGCGTTCGGCCTCGGTCAGCACGACGGCGGGCACGACTTCCTCGCCGGGCCGGGCCAGTTCCAGCTGCGCCTGTTCGACCGCGAGCAGGAGCCGCCCCACGTCGCGCTTGAGCAAATCCGCGTGCAGCCCCGTTTCCTCGGCCGCCCGTTCGATGAAGCGGCGGCGCTCGCTGTCCTTCGCGAGATCGAGGCTGTCGAGGTGGAAGCGGTCGCCCAGGCGCAACCGCAACGTGATCTTGAGCGCATCCGTCCCGAGAGTTTTTTCCAGCCCGCCCACGCGGTACTCCCGCGCCGGGTCGGCGAGATCGAGGCACCAGTGTTCTCCGCGCAGCGTGAGGCTGACGTGCGTCACGCCGGACGCGCTCACGTTCGTCACCATGATTTTCCCCTGCGCCACCGCTGGTTTTTCTCCAGCCGCCAAGGCTTGCGCACTTGTCGCCGCCTCCGGGAGCGTGGACGACGGGACGGGCGCGGTGATTTCCGGCGCGCTCACGTTAGCAGCTAAATCAGCAGCTAAAGAAGAAGGCGCGCGCGACGCATCAGGAGACGGCACGGCCTGGCCTTTGCCGAGCCATTGGGCCGCGTTCAAGAGGAGGCCCAAGGATTTATCGGGAGGGGTCACGGTCACGGCGTAGCTGTTCGCATCGAGGCCGTGGGGAAACAAGACGCGGCGGCACTCGATGCCTCGGGCCATCAATTGCGCCGCCACCGCCTCCGCGCCTTTGTCCCCGGCCTCGTCCCGGTCAAAGGCGATGAACACCCTCGCCACCTTCGCCGCAATGAGGGCATCGAGCATTTCCTCGGGGAGAGCCTTCGCGCTGTAGCTCGTCGTGACATGCTTGAATCCCGCGCCCCAGAAGGTCAGCGCGTCGATGATTCCTTCGCACAGGATCACCTCGGGCGAGCGCAGCGCGGCCGGATTCCAGAGGCCGCGCTGCGGTCCCGGCAAAAACAAATGCCGGTCGTGCTTGCCCCCGTCGTCGATGGCGCGGCCGTAAACCGTGCCGACTTCGCCGGACTCGGCGACGACCGGAAAGACGATTCTCCCTCGCAAGTGCTCGTGCCCGGTCTCGCGGTAGATGCCCAGGCGCTGCAATCGCTCGCGGATCACCGCCCCCTCCTTCCGGTTATTGTTCGGCAGACGCAAGCCCAGCGTGCGATCGACAAAGCCGATCTTGAACGCCGCGACCGCCTCGGCCGTGATGCCGCGTTTTTTCAGGTAGGCGAGTGCGGGCGGATTTTCTTTCAGCCGCGAGTGGTAGTAGTCGAGCACCTGCCGCAAGGCCGCCTGGTCGTCCGCATCAGCGGCTAGAGGAGAAGGCAGTTTGGGCACCGTGGTTTTCTTCACCGGCGAGCACGTCGGCGCGGTGAAGGCCACGCCGTTCTTCAAGAGTTCGTAGGCGTGGCGGAACGAAACACCGTCGAAGCGCTGCACAAACTGGATCACGTTGCCCGTCGCCTGGCACGAGACACACCGCCAGAGGCGCTTCGCCGGAGTGACGTGCAGAGAGGGCGATTTATCGGGATGAAACGGGCACAGCCCGATCAGGTCGCCGCCTTGGGCCTTCAGTTCGATGCCCCGCGACCGGATCACGGCGGCGAGATCAATCGAACGTTTCATATTATCCAAGTCGTCATCGGGAATCATGGGCATGGTGGGTAGGCAGTTTCGGCGGATGTCTTGTCAAGAGGTGTGCAAATATTTTTCCCACCGAAGAACCTTGCCGCGTTGTCTAGCTACGACTAGACATCTAGGACAAGCAAATTCAGTTATGGCCGAAAAAATATGCTATGCTTGGGGCGTCATGCCTGGTCGCTCCCCAATCAAACCCACACCCGCATTCGGCGCTCGCATGGCCGCGTTGCGCCAAGAACGCGGTTGGACGCAAGCTGCGCTCGCCGAACGGCTGGGCGTTACTGTCAAGATGGTCACCTACTACGAGCGCGAAGCCACCAACCCGACCGCCAAAACCGTCGCCAAGCTCGGCGAGGTTTTCGGCGTCGAACCGGCCGCATTGCTAGACGGTGCGCAGTCGCGCCGCGCCGCGAAACCAGGTCCACCTTCGGAATGGGAGAAACGCATTGCTGCGATCAAACAGCTACCGCGCGGTAAACAACAGAAGATCGCCGAGGTCGTCGAGGCTCTGCTCAAGGCGAGCTGAGGTTTTCTCTTAGCCGCTGGAGGTAAAGACCGCCAGTCAGGCGCGCCCCGCTTTTTTAGTGGAGGGGATTGAGCCGCCTGCGCGCCCAAGTGGTCATTATGGTCAATAGTGCTCTGCGCTGCGCTTCGACCCTTCGCCTTCGCTGGCCGCTCAGTTGGCGGGCCGCATACGTGCCCATAATGCCGTCTTGGGCGCTCCGGCTGCGGCAGCCTCCGGCAGCGGGGACCCCGGCCACCCCGTTGCCTCCGGCCGCCTGGCCCTGCCGGGCGGCAAGAGTGCGGCGGGGCGCGCCCGACTGGCGGAATCCAAAACCACGGATCTGAACAGCGCGCGGATTTTAGCGGAGCGCGCAACGCCACCGGCGACCGAGCGGAGCACACGACCGGAAGGAGTGAAGCGGAGCGGCCCGCGTGATTGTATCCCGCGGGGGATTGTCGCCCTGATACCTCAGGGCGAGCCCGCGGTGTCGCAGAGTGAGGGGCCGTGCGGCCCCTCTGGAGTGACCAGCGGGAACGTAACCGAGGGCCGGAGCAGAGCGGAGCGCGACACCGACCCGCTGCCGTCATCGGCGGCGGCT
>Ga0265320_10003694_pt1 | contig 10207 bp, 11 predicted proteins | sample 4827metaG_FD_202087 | JGI IMG/M metagenome (GOLD analysis project Ga0265320, IMG submission 202087) | Rhizosphere microbial communities from Carex aquatilis grown in University of Washington, Seatle, WA, United States - 4-8-27 metaG | ecosystem: Host-associated > Plants > Roots > Rhizosphere >...
CAGGGCGCCGGGTCGAGCGCGTCGTCGAAGCGGTCCAGGTACCGGTGCAGCCGGACGAAGACCTCCTGCGCCGCGTCCTGCGCGTCTTCCCACCGGCCGAGCAGGTGGAGGGCGGTGAGCAGCACGCAGCGCTCGTGGCGCAGGATGACCTGTTCGAACGCGGCCCGGTCGCCGGCCTTGGCGTCCCGGAGCAGGCTGCCTTCCCCGGCCGCCATCATGGACTCGATCCTGGGAGCCTGTCCGAGGGCACACACTAGTAAATACTTCGGCGGGGCCTCAAACGTGGAAGGCTTTTTTGCGGGAAAAGAGGTGGTCACCCGGCGGCGGGTTTCGGCATCCAATGTGTGGAGGCCGAAGTATGGTCAAAATCCTGAAGTTCGCGGTGGTTGCCGCGGCCGCCATCCTGCTTGGTTATCTGATATTTTCACGCTCGGTAGGCAGCTTCGGGAAGCTCAACGACACCAGCGGCCGGAAGACGCTGGCCCTCGACTTGCCGGCCCTGAAGGGCGGGCAGTGGTCTCTCTCCGAACAGCGCGGGAAGATCGTGCTGGTGAATTTCTGGGCGACCTGGTGCCCGCCTTGCAGGGCGGAAACGCCGGGGTTGGTGAGCATCGCGAAGCAGTACGCCGGGCAGGGGGTCGAAGTGGTCGGGATTTCGATGGACGACGCGCCGTTGCGGGCCGTGCCACCGTTTGTCACCCAGTTCGGCATCCCCTATCCGATCCTGCTTCCCTCGGCCAGCTCGCCGTTCTCAACCTCCATCGAGAACCTGCCGACGTCTTTGCTGATCGATCGCAACGGGCGCGTTGCGCGCACCTATTACGGAATGGTGGACGAGCGGATACTGGCGCACGACATCGAGCAACTGCTGTCGGAACGCAGCTAGGTCTCTGACCGTGTGAAGCTGTTCTGTGCCCTGTGGGGCAGGCTGGCAGCCTGCGGCGGGTTGTCAACCCGCCCCCAGCGCCGGTTGCCAACCGGCGCGCAGCTTGACAAGCTGCCCCACATACAGACCCAGGTCCGCTGGCTGCCCTACTTGCGGCGGCCGCCGGGTTCCCGGTAGTCCGTCTGCTGGAAGCCGGCGGGCACCTCGAACTTCGACGGGTCCAGAGAGTCGGTCGAGAAGCCGCTCATCTCGGTGACCATCTCCATCATGGTGCCGGCGCCTTGCTGTCCGGAGCCCTGCTGATCCTGATCCTGCTTGTGGCCGACGCCCAGTCTGGCGGCGGCGAGGCGGCCCATCAGTCCGCCCTTCTGCTCGGGCTCGGGAGTGGGCTGCGCGGTGGGATCGTGGTTGGCGGCGACCTGGTCGCTGCCCTGGGCGCCCATGACCATGAACTGGTAAATGGGCATGCCGTCGAGCTTGGACATCTCTTTGGCCATTTCGGCCATGCCCTTACCCATGCCGGGCTGCGCCATTGCCATGCCGGGCGACCAGGTGAGCTTCTCGGCCATGCGGCGCTGGAAGTCGCGGAGTTCGTCGTAACCCGACGCCGGCTTTGCCAGCCACATGTCGGAGGTGATGACCATGGCGGTGACCGGCTCGCCGGTCTTCTCGTCCTGGCCGATCATCTCGATCTTCACCAGCGCTTCGTGGGCGTCGGTGCCCGCGATCGAGCGGGTCTTTCCGGTCTTGTCGACGGACGCCTTGAAGGTCAGGTTCTGGACGGGCTTTCCCTTCTCGCTCTTGATCTGCTCGTCGGCGTGTTTCATCATTTCAGAGAGCTGCGCGAAGGTGACGACGGAGTAGGTCTTCTTGTCGAAGTTGACCTCGGTCATGGTTTCGTTTTTGAGGTCGATGATGTGGGCCGCGTGGGCGCTTATCGTCGCCATCCGATCGCCCTTCACCATCACGGTGCTTTGGATCGGCTCGCGGGCCTGCTTGGAGACGACGCCGGCCATCTTCATGGCGCTTGCCATCATGCCGCCGGTGATTTTGGAGGTTGTCTGGTAGCTGAAGTCGGCCAGCAGCGTGGTCCCGCTCCAGAGAGTTATCGCAACGCCGAGTGCCAGTCGCGTAAGCATTGGTTTGTCTCCTCGGGACATGATAACAGCTGCTCGTCGCTCGTCGCTCGTCGCCAGTCGGTCCCCTGGGCGATTCCGTGCGCTTCGCGGCCGGGAGTCGTTTCGGTGCGAGGCGCGTCCTACTTGCTCTTGGCCAGCAATTTGTCGATTGCGGCGTTGAGGCCCTTGCCCTGGAAGATGTCCGTGGTCTCGGGGCCGTAGACCCAATCGCCTCGGATGATGCCGTTGGCATCGATCAGGTAGATGTGCGGGGTGGTGATCTTCCCCCCCTGCATCGCGTCGGGAAGGATGTAGGAGTAGGAGACCTGGCCGCAGTCGAAGAGCATCGGGTAGGTGATCTTCAACTGCGAGACGAAGGCCGCGACCTTGTTGTGGTCGTCGGGCGGGTTGACGACGGCGAGCACTGCCACCTTTCCCGCGTAGGATGCCTTGAGCGTTTCGAGCAATTTCGCGAACGGAACGCAGTGGGGGCAGCTGGTTTGCATGATGTCGAGCAGCACGATTTTGCCACGGTAGTCCGCGAGGTCGTGCTCGTTCATGTTCAGATCGGGCAGCGAGAAGCTGGGGGCGCGCCGCACGGTCTGCGCGAACGCGGCGCCGGAGACAAGAGCGGCAAAAGTGGCAATCAAGAAAAGTCGTCGCATAAAGGTCAAGGTTAACACGGAGGACGCCCGCGGCCCTTCGCCCGACGAGCCACGAGCGCCTTTGGGGTAACGTAGAAGTATGAAGATCTTCCTGGACACGGCAAACCTCGACGAGTTGAGGAAGGGAGCGGACTGGGGCGTGGTGGATGGTGCAACGACCAACCCGTCGCTGATCGCAAAAGAGGGGCGTCCGATGGCGGAGCACATCCGGCAGATCTCGGAGATCATTAGTGGGGACGTCAGCGCCGAGGTGGTTTCCACCGAAGCCGGCGCCATGATCGCCGAGGGCCGCGAACTGGCCCGCATTCATTCCAACGTGGTTGTGAAATGCCCGCTGACGCGCGACGGGATCAAGGCCACCGCCGCGCTTACGAAAGAGAATATCCGGGTGAACGTGACTCTGTGCTTTTCCGCGCCGCAGGCTTTGCTGGCGGCCAAAGCCGGGGCCTACATCATCAGCCCGTTTGTGGGGCGGTTGGACGACATTGGCCAAGTGGGGATGGACCTGATCGGAGACATCCGGACCATCTACGACAATTACGGATTCAAGACGCAGATTCTGGTGGCCTCGATCCGGTCGCCGGTGCACGTGCTGGATGCGGCGCTGGCGGGCGCCGATATCGCGACCATGCCTTTTAAGGTCCTGGACATGTTGTTCAACCATCCTCTGACCGATAGAGGACTGGAGCAGTTCTTGAAGGACTACGAAAAAGCCTTTCACGAAACGCGAATCGAACACTCATGAAGAAGCGGCGAATCCTGATGGCGGGCGTGGCGGGAGCGCTCACGGGCGTGATGGCGTGGTTCGTCCCCTCCTCGCGCCGGTCTCCTGCCGAGCGCGAGCGGCGGCGGCGGCTGACGGTCAACGCCAGGGGCCGCACCGGCGGCGCCACGATCACGGACTTCCACGACGGCGTGATCTGCTACTCGTACTTCGTGGGCGGCGTCGAGTACACGGCGTCGCAGGATCTGTCGGCGCTGCTCGACATGCTGCCCGAGGATCCGCGCACGCTGATCGAGCGGCCAGCGACGCTGAAGTACCTGGCGCACAATCCGGCCAACTCGATTCTGCTATGTGAGGAGTGGTCTGGGCTTCGTTTCTATCCGCAGGCCGCGGCGAGGTAGGTGAGGCCGGCGTCCACGCCGGCCTCGATGCAGATCTGGAGAGTCTGACGTCCCTTGAACACCGCTCCCTCGCGGTCGCGGCTCCGTTCCGAGCCGCGCGCGCCAGCAAGCGGTAAACGAACCTCGGAGACAGGACCCTAGTTCTTGGGGGTTTGCAGCTTGTCGCGCTGTTCGCGCAGAACGGCCTTGCGGCTGAGCCGGATCTTATTGCCCTCGAGCGCCAGCACCTTTACCAGGATCTGGTCGCCTTCACGCAACTCGTCCCGCACGTTCTTGACGCGGTTTTCCGAGATTTCGCTGATGTGCAGCAGCCCGTCGGTGCCGGGGAAGATCTCGACGAAGGCGCCGAAATCGACCAGCCGTACCACCTTGCCCAGATAGGTCTTCCCGATCTCGGCCACGGCGGCAATATCGCTCACCATCTGCGTCGCCTTGGCGGCGGAGGCCTCGTCGGCCGAATAAATGTGGACCGTGCCGTCGTCTTCGACGTCGATCTTCACGCCGGTCTGTTCCACGATGCCGCGGATGACCTTGCCGCCCGGTCCGATCAACTCGCGGATCTTGTCGGTCGGAATTGTCAGCGTGTAGATGCGGGGAGCGTAGGGCGAGAGCGTCGTACGCGGCGTCGCGATCACCTCTTCCATCTTGCCCAGGAGGAACAGCCGCCCGCGCAATGCCTGGTCGAGCGCCTCCTTCATGATGGCGATGGTGACCTTTGGGACCTTGATGTCCATCTGCAGGCCGGTGATGCCTTCCTTCGTCCCGGCGACCTTGAAGTCCATGTCGCCGTAATGGTCTTCGGCTCCGGCGATGTCGGTCAGGACGGCGTACTTCTCGTCCTCTAGCACCAAGCCCATGGCCACGCCCGCGACGGGCGAAACGATGGGCACGCCCGCGTCCATCAGGGACAGGGTGGCGCCGCACACGGTAGCCATGGAGCTCGATCCGTTGGATTCCAGGATGTCGCTGACCACGCGCATGGTGTACGGGAAGACGGACTCATCGGGGATGACGGCGGTGAGCGAACGCTCGGCCAGCGCGCCGTGGCCGATCTCGCGGCGGCCGGGGCCGCGCATGAAGCCGACCTCGCCCACGCTGAACGGCGGGAAGTTGTAATGCAGCATGAACCGCTTGGAGGACTCGCCGATTTCGAGCAGTTCCAGTCGCTGTTCGTCGTCCTTGGTCCCCAGGGTTACGGTGACCAGGGACTGGGTCTCGCCGCGGGTGAACAGGGCCGAGCCGTGTACGCGCGGCAGCACGCCGACTTCGATCGAAATGGGCCGGATCTGGTCGAACGCCCGCCCGTCGGGCCGGCGGCGCTGATCGAGGATCTGGGTGCGGAAGATCCGCTCCTTCAGCGCTTCGAAGACCTTCTTGGCTTCCGGCTGTTGCTCTTCGGGAACGCCCGCGAGCACCTTCTTCTTCAGCTCGTGAATCTTTACCTGGCTCTCGAGCTTTGGGTATTTCTCGGTGTCGAGCGAGTCCGCCAGCTCATCCTTGTACTGGGCCGCGATCTGGTCGGAAAGCGTCGGGTCCAAGACGGCCGGAGTGTACACCATCTTGGTCTTGCCGGCCTGGGCAACCAGCTCGCGAATGCCTGCGACGATCTTCTTGCAGCACTGGTGGCCGAAGTCGATTGCATCCAGCACTTCGGCTTCCGAAGCGCCCAGCGAGCCGGCTTCCACCATCACGATGCCGCTATCGGTGCCGCAGACGGTGATGACCAAAGTGGCGGCGCGCTGCTCGTCGTAGGTCGGGTTCGCAATCATGGTGCCCTTGACCAGGGCGACGCGGATGGCGCCCAGAGTCTCGGGGAAGGGAAGATCCGAAAGGGCGAGCGACGCGCCGGCGCCAATGATGGCCAGCGGGCCGGGATCCCGAATGGGATCGGCCGAAAGGACCATGGCGATCACCTGGGTCTCATGGCTGAAGCCTTCCGGGAACAGCGGACGGATGGGACGATCGATCAAGCGGCTGGTGAGAACTTCCTTTTCCGAGGGGCGCCCTTCGCGCTTGATGTATCCTCCCGGAATCCTGCCCGCGGAGTACGTGTATTCGCGGTAATCGACTGTGAGTGGGAAAAAGCTTGCGCCGACCTTCGGCTCTGGCGCCATGCAGGCGGTGACCAGCACCACCGAATCACCGGAGCGAACCACTACCGCTCCGTTAGCTTGTTTGGCCACCTTGCCGGTTTCGAGGGAAATCTTGCAGGTGCCCAGGTCAATCTCTGACGTGTATATCATGAACTGCTCCATTCCCGGCCCCATCGGGGGTCCGGTGCGTGTTCGGGCCGGCAGCAACGCACGCGCCCGAGATGGAGATAGGAAAGGGTGGAACGACCTGGCAGGTTTCTAACCGGGCGGCAACGACCGCCCGCCGTGCCTTCGAGTCGACTCTAGCGGCGGATACCCAGCTCCTGGATGAGCTTCTGATAGCGTTCCGGCTTCTCGGCTTTGAGATACTTGAGCAGCCGGCGCCGCTGGGCCACCAGGGTCAACAGACCCTTACGCGAATGGTGGTCCTTTTTGTGGGTTTTGAAATGTTCCGTAAGCTCGGCAATACGCCGGCTCAGGAGCGCCACTTGCACTTCTGGCGAGCCCGTGTCCGTCTTGTGGACACGATACTTGCTTACAATCACCGTTTTAGCTTCAGTCGCCAGGGCCATGCTAGAGTAGATACTCCTTCTCTCTCTTTTCTCCGTCTTTGTACCCAATCAGGATAGCACAGGGTGGGGGCGGACCGTTTGGGGAGGGCGGGCTGAAGCCCAATGCCACACAATTTTTGCCGTGGGGCGGACCCCCTGGTCCGCGGCCGACGCCCCCGTCGGCCTGGTGGTTGTACCGGTCAGCCTGATTCATCAGCGGGAAGGCGGGTCCAGGGGGACCCGCGCGGACCAGGGGGTCCGCCCCACCCTCCAAGGCACAATCCCCAGTTTCGGAAAAAGTATGTGGCATTGGGCTGAAGCCTGCCCTCCGCTGAGAGTGCTCCATTATATGCCTTGACACGTATATTCCCTTCGGCGTATACTCGGGGCGTGGAATCAGTATTCGAAATCATTGCGGAGCCGAACCGCCGGGCGATACTGGGCCTCCTGGTTTCGGCGGAGCAGTCGGTGGGAGAGATCGAGCGTCAGCTTCATATGTCCCAGCCGACCGTGTCCAAGCACCTGCGAGTGCTGCGAGACGCCGGTTTCGTGGAGTCCACGGTGGACGCACAGCGCCGCCTCTACCGGCTGAAACCCGAGCCACTTCAGGAAGTGGATGCCTGGCTGGCTCCGTTCCGCCGGTTCTGGTCCGCTCACCTGGATGCTCTCGAACGCCACCTCGACCGCATGGATCAACCAACACCAACGAAAACGAAGACAAGGAGGGGAAAATGAAAATCAAAGTGACCAGCATATACGTTGACGACCAGGACAAGGCCCTGCGGTTCTACACGGAAGTACTGGGCTTTGCCAAAAAGACCGATTTCAGCCAGGGCCCATATCGCTGGCTGACCGTCGCATCGGCCGAGGAGCCGGACGGCACCGAGCTGCAGTTGGCGCTGAACGGCAACCCCGCGGCCAAGGCCTATCAGGAGGCGATCTTCCAACAGGGCCAGCCCGCGGCCATGTTTTTCACCGACGACGTCAAGGGCGACTATGAGCGGATCAAGGCCCTCGGCGCCGAGTTCACGATGCCGCCCACCGATGTGACCGCCTCGATCATTGCGATGCTGAAGGACACCTGCGGCAACCTCATTCAGCTCACGCAGCTGAAACGCTGGTAAGGGAGAAGACCTCGTAAGCGAGAAGAAGATGACCGAACGCGCGCAGTACACGCCGGGAGAGGCCAGCGGGGCCGAGATCCGAAGGGGCGGCGGAGAGAAGTGGACGCTCATTCTCGTCAGACAACTCCGCCACTCGCCGGAAAAAGTCTGGCAGGCGCTTACCGACCCGGCGCAACTGCGCGAGTGGGCCCCCTTTGTGGCCGATGGGAACCTGGGCGCGGTTGGAACGGTGAGTCTCACCTGGGTGGGAGCGCCCGCGCCGCAGGAAACAACGGTGACGCGGGCCGACGCGCCGAAGCTGCTCGAGTACAACGACATCCGGTGGGAGCTCGAAGCCTCCGGCGGCGGCACGCGCCTGACGCTGTGGCACAACATCGATCGCCGCTTCATCGCAATGGGTGCTGCCGGGTGGCACATTTGTTTCGACGTTCTGGATCACCTGCTCAGCGGTACTCCCATCGGCCGCATCGCCGGCCCGGAGGCCATGAAGTTCGGCTGGCCGCGATTGCACGCCGAGTACGCAAAGCAATTCGGCGTTAAGGCCCCCGCCTGGCCGCCACAGTCGGTGGGCGGCTAAAATAGGGGCAAGAGAGGGAGCTCTACATGAAAAGACCCGTCACGACCGAGTCTGCCTCTGCATTCATCGACCAGAGGATCAAGGAACTTGGGGACTGGCGCGGGAAGACGCTCGCGAAAGTGCGCGAAATCATACACCAGGCAGACCCTGAGATCGTCGAGGAGTGGAAGTGGATGGGGACTCCCGTTTGGTCCCACGGCGGCATCGTCTGCACGGGAGAGACGTACAAGAGCGTCGTCAAGATGACCTTTGCCAAGGGCGCTGCGTTGAAGGACCCTGCAGGTCTATTCAACTCCAGCCTCGACGGGAACGTCAGGCGCGCCATCGACATCCACGAAGGCGAGAAGGCCGATGAGGCGGCCTTGAAGGATCTCATCCGCGCCGCCGTGGCGCTCAATCTCGAGGGCAAGAGCAAGCCGAAGGCGCGGCGAGCGGGCAGTAGGCAGGCCGGCTAGCGTTATGCGGGTCCGCTTCCTCGCGGTCGCGGCTCGGTGCCGCCGGCCTCGTGATATTCGGCGTCCTGGTTGACCTCCCAGAGATCGTAGATCTGCCTTCCGGCGGCGATGTTCCGTGCCGCGAGGATGCCGGTCATCATGGCGTGATCCTGGTTGTTGTAGCGATGCATGCCGTTGCGCCCCACCAGGTGGAGCTGAGGATACCGCCGTTCGATCTCAGCGCGAATCGTGCCGACGTGGGCGGTATAGTCGCGGTCGTAGAACGGGTAGGCCTTGGGCTGCCGCACCACACAGCCGTCCACCACGGTTTCCGGACGCGCCAAGCCGGTCCGCCCCAGCTCGCGCCGGGCCAGCGCGATCAGATCCGCGTCGGGCATGGTCCAGATCCCGTCGCCCTCGAAGCAGAAGTATTCCAGCCCGTAGCAGGAGTGAGCCTCGTCGGGAACCATGTACGGCGACCAGGAACGGAAGTTCTGCACCCGGCCGGCGCGGATATCGGGGTCGTGGATGTAGATCCAGTTGTCGGCCAGTTCGCTGCGGCCGCGCGCGATCAGGGCGACGGTCAGGAAGTCGCGGTACTTCAGGCTGGCGGCGGCGCGCAGGCTCTCTTCGGAAAACGCCGGAGTGATCGAGCGCACCAGTTCGGCCATGGGGGCCGAGGATATGACGTGGTCGGCGGTCAGGGGCGTCGAGCCGGGCTGGCACGTCAGCGTCCACTGGCGCGTGCCCTCGTCCCAGCGGCAGGCGGAGACTCGCTGCCCCATGCGGACCTCGCCTCCCATTTCCTGTACCCTGGCCGCGGCGGCCGCCCACATCATCCCCGGTCCGTAGCGCGGGTAGCGGAACGCCTGGATGAGCGTCTTGACCTGCCCGCTGCCGCCGCCCCCAACCAGCGCGTTTCGGATGGCGGATGCCAGGGACAATCCCTTGATCCGCTGCGCGGCCCAGTCGGCGGAGATGTCTTTGCAGCTCACGCCCCACACCTTTTCGGTATAGGTCTTGAAGAACGTGCGGAACAGGCGCCGGCCGAACTGGTTGCCGACCCAATCCTCCAGGTTCGTGGCGTTGGGGACGGGCCGCAGGCGCGCGCGCAGGTACGAGAGCCCGCACAGGAAGGACTCGAAGAAGCCCAGCTTCCACAGCGCTTCGGCCGCTTTGAGCGGATAGGAATAGAGCTGGCCCCGATAGAGGATGCGGGACAGGCGCGGCCGGTCGAGCATGTCCTCGGGCAGGAGTTCGGTCCAGAGATCCTCGATCTCCTTGGATTTCGAGAAGAAGCGGTGGCCGCCGATGTCGAAGTGGAAACCCTTGTACTCGACGGTGCGGGAGATCCCGCCGACGTACCGCGGGTCCGCTTCGAGGACCGTAACCGGAATGCCTTCTTTGGCCAGCGTGTAGGCCGCTGCCAGGCCCGCGGGCCCCGCACCGATCACCGCGACGCGCGGCGCTCTGCCGCTCTCTGGCCTCATGGCTCAACCGACCCGGCTATTCTAGCAGACCGCCGCGCGGGCGCCCCTAATCCCCGCTCGATCACCCGCCGATACTCTGACATGCGGCAACCATCGCGTCACGCCTGCGCCGCCCTCTTCCGCGTGGCGGAACGGGCCGGGGTC
>Ga0265320_10003695_pt1 | contig 10207 bp, 9 predicted proteins | sample 4827metaG_FD_202087 | JGI IMG/M metagenome (GOLD analysis project Ga0265320, IMG submission 202087) | Rhizosphere microbial communities from Carex aquatilis grown in University of Washington, Seatle, WA, United States - 4-8-27 metaG | ecosystem: Host-associated > Plants > Roots > Rhizosphere >...
GCGAGCTGACGTTCTCGGAGCGAGAGCTGGCCGCGGGCGCGAAGACAACCTATTCGTTCGCGATCTTCGCCGGCCCCAAGGTCACCGAGGAACTCGAGAAGGTTCAGCCCGGTGGCGAGGAGGTCAAGCTCGACGAGGCCGTCGACGTCACGCTGGCCAAGCTGTCGCGCCCGATCCTGTGGCTGCTCAAGTTCTTCCAGCGCTACGTTCACAACTGGGGCCTGGCGATCATCCTGCTGACCGTCTTCATCAAGCTCATCACCTTCTACCCGACGCAGCGGTCGCTGCTGTCGGCCAAGAAGATGCAGAAGCTCGGGCCGAAGATGGCGGCGATCCGCAAGAAGTACGAGAACGATCGCCAGCGCCAGTCGACCGAGACCATGAACCTCTACAAGGCGCACGGCGTGTCGCCGTTCGGCGGCTGCTTGCCGAGCTTGATCCAGATGCCGATCTGGATCGCGCTCTACTCGACGCTCAACTACGCCGTCGAGCTGCATCGGTCGCCGTTCGTCCTGCACATCCACGACCTGACGGCCAAGGATCCCTTTTACATAACGCCGCTGCTCATGGGTGGCGTCATGTTCCTGCAGATGAAGATGTCGCCGACGTCGCCCGACAATCAGCAGCAGGCGATGATGAGCCTGATGATGCCGGTCATGTTCACGGCGTTCTCGCTGGTGCTGCCGTCGGGGCTGGCGCTGTACATGCTGACCAGCTACCTGATCGGGATCCTGCAACAGCTCTACGTCAACCGCGTCGATCGCAAGTCGGGAGGTGTAGCGTGAGCGAACCGGTGCTCAATCTGCGCGAGGCCGTGACCGCGGCGCGCGAGCGCCTGGGCGCGCTGGCGGAGCGGCTGGCCCGAGCGCGGGCGCGTCTCGGCGGCGGCACCGCGGCGAAGCCGGCCGCGGCCCTGGACGCGCCGCCACCGCCGTTTGGCGGCGCCGATGCGCGACCGATCGATGATCTCGAGCTGACGTTCCGGGCCGTCGACGTCGGCCAGGACCACCACTAGCCGGCGTGCGGCGGATCCGCCAGCACGTCAACCCGCTCAAGTCGGATCTCCTGGAGATCGACGTCGAGCCGCTCGATCTGCCGGCGGGCCGGCGGATCGAGGTCGAGCTCGGCTCGGCCGAGGCGCACTTCCTGATTGATCTCGCGCGCGCCGATCCCGGGGGTTTGTACCTCGGCGTCGAGATCCGGCGCGAGGTCGTCGACCGCGCGAACCGGGCCTGCGGGGCCGCCGGGCTCGACAACGTGCGCAGCGTCTTCGCCAACATGTCCGTCGATCTGCCGCACCTGTTCGCGCCCGAGAGCGTTCATCGCTTTCACCTGAACTTTCCCGACCCGTGGTGGAAGTCTCGCCAGCAGAAGCGGCGCGTGGTGAGCCCGCAGCTGGCGCAGGACATCCACGCCGCGCTCGCGGGCGGCGGTGAGCTGTTCGTCGAGACCGACATCTTCGACATCGCGCTCGAAGCGATGGCGGTGCTGGAGGCGGAGGATCCACGCCGCTTCACGAACGCCGCCGCGCCCTGGAGCTTCCTCGCGCACAATCCCTTCCCCGCGCGCTCGCGCCGCGAGAAACAGTGCGACCTCGAGGGCGCGAAGATCTGGCGGCTGCTCTACCGCAAGGTCTGAGGCAACGCGGCGGGCGGCGGGCTCGCTACGCGCCCACGGCGAGCTGCAGCTCTTCCAGCTCTTTGATCTTGTCGCGCACCGCCGCTGCCTTCTCGAACTCGAGCGCTTCGGAGAGGTCGTGCATCTCCCGCCGCATCGCCGACAGGATCTGTGGCAGCTCCTCGAGCGGGATGTCGCTCTCCTGTTTCTTCAGCGGGCGGCTGAGATCGACGAAGTCGTCCTGCGCCGTGCCGGCCAGATCCGCGATCGCCTTCTGAATCGTCTTGGGCGTGATGCCGTGCTGCTTGTTGTACGCCTCTTGTGCCGTGCGCCGCGCGCGCGTGACCGAAATCGCCTTGCGCATCGAATCCGTCTCGCGGTCGGCGTACATCAAGACCTTGCCGCGCACATTGCGCGCCGCGCGCCCGATGGTCTGGATCAGCGACCGCTCGGCGCGCAGGAAGCCTTCCTTGTCGGCGTCGAGGATGCCGACCAGCGACACCTCGGGCAGGTCGAGCCCCTCGCGAAGCAGGTTGATGCCGACCAGCACGTCGTACTCCCCCAGGCGCAGATCACGCAGGATCTCGATGCGCTCCAGGGTATCGATGTCCGAGTGCAGGTAGCGCACGCGCACGCCGAGCTCCGCGTAGTACTCGGTCAAGTCCTCCGCCATGCGCTTGGTCAGCGTCGTGCACAGCACGCGCTCGCCGGCCTTCACGCGCTCGCGGATCTCGCCGAGGAGGTCGTCGACCTGAGACGCCACCGGCCGCACCTCGATCTCGGGATCGAGCAGGCCGGTGGGCCGGATGATCTGCTCGACGACGACGCCCTGTGCCTGCGCGAGCTCGTAGTCGGCCGGCGTGGCCGAGACGTAGATCGTCTGCTGCTGGCGCGCCTCCCACTCGTCGAAGCGCAGCGGCCGGTTGTCGAGCGCCGATGGTAGCCGGAAGCCGAAGTCGACCAGCGTCTCCTTGCGCGAGCGGTCACCTTTGAACATCGCCGCGACCTGCGGGATGGTCTGGTGCGACTCGTCGACGAACAGCATGTAGTCCTTGGGGAAGTAGTCGAGCAGCGTCGGTGGCGGCTCGCCGGGCGCGCGCCCCGACAGGTGGCGCGAGTAGTTCTCGATCCCCTTGCAGCGCCCCATCTGTTCGAGCATCTCGAGGTCGTAGAGGGTCCGCTGCTGCAGCCGCTGCTCCTCGACCAGCTTGTTGGCGTTCTTGAGCTCGACGAGGCGCCCGCGCAGCTCTTCCTTGATGCCGGTCATGGCCTTGACCAGCCGGTCGGCCGGCGTCACGTAGTGCGAGCCGGGGAAGATCGACACCTCGTCGACCTTGCGCAATACCTTGCCGCGCAGCGGATCGACCTCGGCGATGGTCTCGATCTCGTCGCCGAACCACTCGATGCGGATCGCCTTTTCGCGCTCGTAGGCGGGGAAGATCTCGACGACGTCGCCACGCACGCGGAACGTGCCGCGCGAGAAGTCGACGTCGTTGCGCTCGTACTGGATCTCGACCAGGCGGCGCAGCACGGCGTCGCGCCGCACCTCGACCCCGCGCGCGAGATCGATCTTCATGCCCAGGTACGCCTCGGCCGCGCCGATGCCGTAGATGCACGAGACCGACGCGACGATCAGCACGTCCCGCCGCGTGAGCAACGCGTAGGTCGCCGCGTGGCGCATGCGGTCGATCTCTTCGTTGATCAGCGAATCCTTCTCGATGTACGTGTCGGTCGACGGGACGTACGCCTCGGGCTGGTAGTAGTCGTAGTAGCTGACGAAGTAGTGGATCGCGTTGTCGGGGAACAGCGCCTTGAACTCGCCGTAAAGCTGGTGCGCCAGCGTCTTGTTGTGCGCGATGACCAGCGTGGGGCGCTGGATGTGCTCGACGACGTTGGCCACCGTGAACGTCTTGCCGCTGCCGGTGATCCCGAGCAGGACCTGCGCCGGATCGCCGCGCGCCACGCCCGCGCACAGCTCCTCGATCGCGCGCGGCTGGTCGCCGGTCGGCTTGAGCTCGGTCTGAAGGCGGAACCGGGTAGGCAAGGCGATATAGTGTACGCGATGGTCGATTGGATGCGCGGCTACTATGCCATCGTGGATCTACCCGCGGCGCCTGCCGGTCTGGCGGCGGATCCCCATGCGCGGCTCGACGACATCGCGCGCCGTGCGGAGCTGCTGGTGGCGGCGCGGCCCTGCTGTTTGCAGCTCCGTGCGAAGGCGCTCGGCGCCGCGGCGATGCGTGACGCCGCCCTCATGCTCAAGGAGCGTTGCCGCGCCGCCGGCATCCCCTTTTGCGTCAACGACCGCCTCGACGTCGCGCTCGCGGTCGGTGCGGATGTGGTTCACCTCGGCCAGGACGACCTGCCGCTCGCCGATGCGCGCCGGGTTGCCGCCGGCCGGCTGCGGATCGGCTTCTCGACGCACAATCCCGCTCAGGCCGCGGCCGCCGTCGCCGCTGGCGCCGACTACATCGGCTTCGGCCCGATCTTCGACACGCGCAGCAAGCTACGGCCCGATCCGACGGTGGGCATCGATGGCTTGCGCGCCGTCGCCTTGGCATCGCCGATCCCGGTCGTCGCCATCGGCGGGATCACGCTCAGCACGATTGCTTCCGTCGTCGACGCCGGCGCCGCCGCCGCCGCGGTGATCGCCGCGGTGAACGCCGCAGCGGACCCGACAGCCGCGGGCCGTGAGGTGGCAGCCGCGTTCGCGCGCTAGCGCACTACGAGGTGCAGCTGCCCTTGGGCATCTTCGCGAGCTGCTTGATCTCGGTCTTCGCGTCGGCCGCGCGCGGCGACTTCGGATAGCGCTTCATCAAATCCGACAGCAGCGACCGCGCGTCGGTACAGAAGCGCAGCTGCACGAACGCCGAGGAGAGCTGCCACATGGCCTCCGGCACCTCGGGCGAGCGCGGATAGGCCTCGAGGACCTTCTGAAACTCAGCCGCGGCGTTCGGGTACTTGTTCTCGACGATGAATGAATGACCGATCGCCAGGTAGGCCTGCGGCGCGCGCGGATCTTCGGGGAAACGCTGGATGAAGACCCGGTAGAACCGACGACCGTCGTCGCGCTGCCCGCTGGCCAGCCGCGCGCCGGCCTGCGTCCACAGCTGTTCCTTGTCGTCGGGCAGCGACGGCGCGACCTTGTCGACGATCTTGGTCTGCGTCTGCTCGAGCGCGGCGATGCGTGTCTCCAGCCGCGTCCGATCGTCGGTGTTCTGGCGGTCGTGCTGGTCGCGCTGCTCGGCCGCATGCGCCAGCTCCTCGATGCGCCCCTGGAGCTCGGCGATGTCGGTCTCGGCCTTGGCGGCCTTGGCGCCGACATCGGCCGAATTGCGCGTCAGCAGCGCGGTCGCCTGGTCGAGCACCTTGCGCAGCCGCGCGACCTGCTCCTTGTAGTCGGCGTCGCGCTTGTCGATGTCGTCGAGCCGCTTGCGCAGCACGGCGATCTCGGCGTTCATCTTTTCGCCTTCGCCCGAGGTGACGCAGGCGGGCCCGAGGCCCAGCCCGAGCGCTGCCAAGACCAGGCATCCGGCCAGCCGCGGCGCCCGGCTCCCAGGGCGCCTGCACCCAAGTCCGGGTCTGTGATCAGCGCCAGGTGAAGTCGACACGGCGATCCTGCGCCCAGCTCGGTTCATCCGTCCCCTTGGCGTCGAGCGAGCCTCGCGGCAGCACCGTCAGCTTGGAGCCGTCGATACCGAGCCGCCCCAGGTGATCCCGCACCGATTGCGCGCGCCGCTCCGACAACGCCAGGTTGTACTCCTGCGTCCCGCGCGGGTCGGTGTGACCCACCAGCGACGCGGCGCGGTTGGTCTTCTTCAGGCAGTCGGCGTCCTGCGCCAGACGCGTCGTCGCCTCGGTGGTCAGCGCCGATTCATTGAAGTCGAAGAAGACCGCCTCCAAAGAGCAGTCCTTGGGCGGCGGTGCCGCCTTGTGCTCCGCCGCGATGCACAGGCCTTCGAGGCAGTCTTCATTCTGCGCGCAGTCGTTCTCTGACTTACACGGCTTCTTGTTGCCGCAAACGCCCTTCACGCAATAGGTGCCGGCGGGGCAATCACCGTTCGAAGCGCAGGCTTTGCACTGGTTGGCGATGCATTCTTGACCCGCGGGACAGTCCGATTTGTTGCGACAATAGCCGGGGATTGCCTCACACTTGCCGGAATTGCAGCTCTGACCTGCCAGGCAATCCTTCGAATCACGGCATTGCTGACACTTTCGCGCGACGCAGAATTCCTTCTGGTGGCACTGCTTGTCGGTCTCGCAGGACGGGTAGTCAGGCTCGCATCCCGCGACCGCCACGGCGGCGGTGGCGAGCAAGCTGAGCAGCCAGAGGCGATGCGTATGCATGGTTTCCCCTTTTTTTGGACCAAACCGTACGTGTCAGCCTCGGCAATGTCAACGCATGGCAGCCAAAATGCCGAGGCGGTAGCCGAAATTCTTTTCGCCAGACCTCGTGTTTGGGCTGGCGGGCATGGTATCTCACAGGGTCGCATGGCAGGTCCGACCGCGTGAAGTGGTTCATTGCTCATCTCGCGACCATGACGCCGGCCGGGGCGTACCTGTGGTTGACGACCATCCTGCTGCTCTGCGGGCTGGGCCTGCCGATCCCGGAAGACATCTCTCTGATTGCCGCGGGATATTTCTCCTACAAGCGCGTCCTCGACATCAACACCGCCTTCCTGGTTTGCTTCGCCGCGGTGCTGGCCGGTGACTCGCTGGCGTTCTTCTGCGGCCGTCTCTTCGGGCGGCGCGTGCTGGCCAGCCCCTTCGCGCGCCGCTATTTCACGCCCAGGCGTCAGCTGCGCGTGCGCGCGTATTTTCGCAAGTTCGGTAGCAAGGTCGTGCTCCACGGCCGGCACGCTCCACCTCCGTCCGTCGGTCTTTCTGATCTACGACTTTTCCGCGGCGGCGTTCTCGGTGCCCGTGCTGGTCTACTCGGCCTGGTACTTCGGCGGGGAGATCGACCGCGTCGTCAAGTACGCGCGCCAGACCGAGCACGGCATTCTGGTGGCGATCGCGATCGGGCTCGCCGTGGTCGGCGTGCGGGCCTACCGGCGGCACAAGCGCCACCAGGCGGTGATTCGCGCGAACCGCGCGGCCGCCGCCCAGGACGTGGCGCCCCCGGAGATCACTCCGCGCGACGCGCGTCGGATCGACGGCACGCGCTGAGTGAGGTTTTCGGTCACGGCGCGCGCGCCGGCGCCGTCACGGCGCGCTTCGCGCGCCTTTGCCAGCCTCGGCGGCGCCGGCCAGCACGCGGAGCTGGCTCTCGATCTGCGCGCGGACTCCGGCATCGGGCTCTGTCGCCAACCGGTCGCGCAGCGGCTTCTCGGCGCTGCGCGCGCGCGTCAGGCCCAGCGCGACCACGGCGTCGAGGCGCACCTCGGGATCGGGGTGATCGAGCAGCGCCGCCACCGCGTCGACCGAGCGCGGCCCGGCCTGCCAGCCGAGCGCCATCGCGGCCTTGCGCAAGAGCGTGTGGTCGACGGCGTCGCTCGAGGGGCGCTTCCGAATCAAAAAATTCTCGAGAAAATCGCGCGTCGCCGGCGTCCGCACGTACGTCAGCGCCTCCATGGCGCGCGTGCGTAACGGTACTGGCGCCGCTCTATCGCCGGCGATCTGCGCGAGCAGCGCCCCCGCGCCCGCGCCCAGCTCCGCAACCTCCGTCGGAGAGAGCCCGTGCGCCGCCTTCTGCAGCCGCGCCTCCACGTCCGCGCGCGTGGGCGCGGCGGGCGCGGCGGCGCGCGCGCGACCGGTGATCGCGATCAAACCCGCCGCCAGGAGCAGCAAACGGGCGAGGCGTCGAACGAAAACGATCTTCACCCAAGGAGGATACAACGGCGCCGGACGACGGCTCGTCGTGCGTATAATCGCGCTCCAATCCAGCCCCCCGGGGAGGTTTGCATGATGAGCCGCTTAGGTCTCCTGGCCGCCGTCGCCGTGATCGGTAGCGCGTCGATCGCGTCGCGCCCCGCGTGCGCGGCGCCGGCAGAAGACACCGAGGAGCCGCGCGCGCCCCCGAGCACCGAGGCGCCCGCGGTCGTCGCGCCCACCGAGGCGCCGGCGCCCGCCGAGGCCCTCAGCGCGCAAGCGATGCCGCCGAGGCCGCCGGCGCGCGACGTGGCTTTCGGTCTCGCGGTGCGCGCGCGCTACGTGTCGGTACCGGGCTGGCTGCTCGGGTTCTTCACCAAGCAGAACGTGCCTCTCGAAACCTTCGGGCACGTCGGCATCGAAGGCTTCCGCCGCGCCGGCAATTTTCAGGTGACGCTCGGGCTCAGCTACCAGAACATGTCGCCGCCCGACGGCAACTGGCTGGGAAGCGGCCGCGACCCCGCGGTCGACACACGGCTCTTGCGCTTCCGCGGCCTGTCGCTCTACTCGGCCGACATTGCCTTCACGGGGCAAGGGATGTTGACGCCATGGTTCGGTCTGCACGCGGGCGCCGGCCTGGGCGTCGCGGTCGTGCGCGGTAGCGTCTACGTCGACGTCAGCCAAGGTTGCACCGACGCCAACGTCGGCGACGCCAGCCAGTGCCATCCGACGGGCATCACCTGCGCCAACGGCGTGTGCACGCCGCCGCCAAACCATGCGGGCAGCGGGGGCGTGCTGCCGCTGCTGCCCATCGTCGACGTCCTGGCGGGCGTCGACTTCCGGCTGCCCGACGTCAAGGGTTGGGAAGCGAAGATCGAGGGCGGCTTCTTCGACGCCTTCTTCTTTGGTCTTGGGATTGGATACACCTTCTGACGCCTCGCTAGCGCTTTGCTAGCGCCTCGCTCTCGCTTCGCTAGCGCCTCGCTCTTACTTCGACACATCGGCTCTCCCCTCGGCGCAGAAAATGTGACGAATCGCGAGAGCGCATCGCTGGTCTAGCGCCCGCGCAGGCGGCGTACGTCGCCCACACGCAGGGTCAGCTTTTCGGCGTCGAAGTGCTCCGCCAGCGGGATGGCGTACTTCCTCGTGACGCCGCTCAGCTCTTTCCACTGCTGGGCGGTGATCTCTCGCTGCGCCGCCAGGTGTGCGCGCAGACGATCCGCCAGCGCGTCGACGGCCGCGCGGTCGAAGCACAGGTCGGGCTTGACGCGCACGACGTCGCCGCGGCGAACCAAGATCTCGAGCGCGTCGCTGGCGTCGCGCTCGGGCGCGCCCGCGAGCGCGGCCAGCTCGTGGCTCCACGGCGGCGCCAGGCCGGCGTCGCTGTAGAGCGATCGCACCCGCGCGACCAACCCCTCCTGCTTCGCCTCCGCCCGCGCCGGCGAGAAGCCGGTGCGCCGGATGCGATCGGTGTCGGCGTCGAGCGAGACCACTTCCCGTCGCCCGAGCTCGGCCACCGCGACCGAGTAGACGCGGGGATCGAGCGCGCGGATCTCGGGCCGCACGGTGCGCAGCTCCTCGCGCGCGACCCCTGGCGCCAGCGGGTGCGCGGCGTGAAAGCGATCCAGCGCGTCGAGCAGAATGGCTTGAACCCGATCGAGCGCGGCCGTCGCGATGACCGTGCCCGTCTCGCGGTGCACCGTGATCGCCGCGCGCCGCGACAGCAGGGCCTCCACCGCGCGATCGATGGTCCGGGTGCCTTCGCCGAGGCGCGCGAGAAGAGAAGCGCGATCGACGCCCGCCGTACCCGCCGCTTCGATCTCCAGCGCGACGCGCGCGTCGATGGTCGGCGCGGCCGCCATGCGCTGCAGGCGCGCCAGGCCGTCGGCGTCGCGGCGGCGGCGCTTGGGCGCGAGCACGCGCACGATGCGCCCGCCGCCGATCGTCGTGCCGTGGCCGGGCAGCGGCTGAGAACCGCGCAGGATGAAACGATCGCCCGGCAGCAGCGCCACCGGGTGCGCGAGCCGCAGCTGCGCGAGCGCGCGCGCGCCAGGCGCCAGCGAGCCCGCTTCGTGCAGTGCGACGACGGCGTTCTCCTGCGCGGTCAGCGCGTGAAAGAGCACCGGCGCTCGATCGCGGAGCGGCGCGGGACAGACCGCCAGCAGGTCCAGCTCGACGTCGATGATCGCGCTCGGTTGCAGCTCGCCGGGACGCGCGAGCACCGCGCCGCGCGCGAGATCATCACGCTCGATGCCATGGAGGTTGACCGCGGTCCGTTGCCCGGCGAGCGCCTCGAGCCGCTTTCCGCCGTGCGCCTCGATGCCGCGCACTTTCGCGATGCGCCTGGCTCCGCTCTGCGCCGGCAAGACCTCGACGTCGTCGCCCTCGCGCAATCGTCCCGTGGCCAGCGTTCCGGTCGCGACCGTGCCGAATCCCTTGACGGTGAACACGCGATCCAGCGGCAGGCGCAGCGGTCCATCGGTCGCGCGCGCCGTGGCCGCCGCCGCCAGCCGCTCGATCTCCGCACGCAACGCGGGCACGCCCGCGCCGGTCAGCGCGGAGCAGGGGACGATCGCCGCCGGTTCCAGCGCCGTGCCGCGCAGGAGCGCGCGCACGTCGTCGGTGACGAGCGCGAGCCAGTCCTCGCCAACGAGATCGATCTTCGTGAGCGCGACGACCGCGCGCTTTATCCCGAGCAATCGGCAGATGTCCAGGTGCTCGCGCGTCTGCGGCATGGGCCCCTCGTCGGCGGCGACGACCAGGATCACGAGGTCGATCC
>Ga0265320_10003698_pt1 | contig 10202 bp, 7 predicted proteins | sample 4827metaG_FD_202087 | JGI IMG/M metagenome (GOLD analysis project Ga0265320, IMG submission 202087) | Rhizosphere microbial communities from Carex aquatilis grown in University of Washington, Seatle, WA, United States - 4-8-27 metaG | ecosystem: Host-associated > Plants > Roots > Rhizosphere >...
CAACCTCAACAAGGCGGTCAGCCGAAATCTGGAGCGCTTCCCAGGGGATTTTGCCTTCTACCTCACGCGCGAAGAGAGCCGGAACTTGATATTCCAGTTTGGAATATCAAGTCCGGAAACTGCTGATGCCGAAGAGGGTATCCGCCGCAAAGCGGGGCTACGGCGGGACGCGGAAGCCGGCCCGCGTATTCACCGAACAAGGCGTTGCCATGCTGGCCAGCGTCCTGCGCAGCCATCGGGCGGCGGCCATTTCCGTCGCGATCGTCCGCGCTTTTGTGCAATTGCGCGGACTGCTCTCCACCCATCGGGAGCTCGCGGACAAATTCAACGAGTTGGAACGCAAGCTGGAGGGCCACGACACCGCGATCGCCAACCTTTTCGAGGCAATCCGCCAGCTCCTGGCTCCGGACCATCCCGCCCATGACCGCAAGATCGGCTTTCATCGCACGGATTCTGGAGGATCGAAACCGTAGCGCGGTCGCGGCGTGGCGCGAAACCTTCCGGGCATTTCAATCCGTCTCGCGCCACGACGCCACGGCGCAACGAAGAAGGGCAGAACGGAAGGCTGCCGCCGGCACTGAATCAGCGATAGATGTCCTTCCGGTCGCCGATCGCTTCAATCACTAGCACGCCAGCGGATCGGATCACGCTGTAGAGAATCCGATAGGCTCCCTGGCGGGCCCGGAAGACATCAGCCGTCCCGCGAAGCTTCTGGCTCGTAGCCGGAAATGGGTCGGCGGCCAGGCGGCGGATGCGTCCGTCGATTTGACCGGCCTGGTTGCGCGGCAGGCGCGACAGGAAGCTGGCGGCCTCCTCTGAAATTTCAATCTGGAGCACGCCGCGCAGAGGGTTTCCGCTTCACGCCCTGGTAGGCATGATAGACCCCCTTCGCCTGCGCGCGCTTCACGGCCTGAAGATCGTAGTAATCCTCCAGCCGGCGGCGCAGCTCAGGCATCAGCCGGGCCTTGCGGCGGGCTGGCATGGCGTCCACGGCGGCGAGGATTTCCGTCTCAGTGCTCACGATCGGTTCATGCAACGGCCCATCGGCTAGCTGTCAAGCAGCCGACCCGCGCAGCGAAAACCGGAGGAACTGACGTCTGGTGGTGGTCTCACCTCATCTGAAACGTCCACCGCCGCCCATTTCTTTCAGAAAAATCGAATCCCCCCGGCATTCCGCCCTCCGCCCTCTGGCATTCCGCCCTTCCGACCCTCCGGTCTTCCCTTCGGCGGATCGAAACCGTGGCGTCGTTGCGCCGTCGCGCGAAACCTTCCGGTATTCCAACCCGTCTCGCGCCACGACGCCACGACGCCACGAAATCCGTCCGTCCGCCCTCCGTCATCCGCTCTCTGGCTTTCCGGCTCTCCGACCCTCCGGCCTTCCGATCCGCCGCCGCCGCTAGGCAATACACCTCACGAAAGCCGACGTTGCCCCGGCCGGCATTTCCCCCATAACCGGCCAGCGTCCCGCGTTCGGTTGGTGCCGGACGCGGCCGGACGCCTCCCGAAGTGGACCGGTTTCTTCCGCGACCTCTTCTCCTTTTCTGCTTACATCCGTTTAATCCCCATGCTCACCGGCGAAATCCGCAGTAAAATCGACGCGCTCTGGAATGCTTTCTGGACCGGGGGCATTTCCAATCCCCTCGAGGTCATCGAGCAGATCACCTACCTGCTTTTCCTGAAGCGGCTCGATGACCTTCACACGCTGGAGGAGAACAGGGCTGCCCAGCTCAATCAGAAGAAGCTCGAGCGCCGCGTCTTCCCCGCCGGCAAGGACGCCCGGGGCCGGCCCTACGAGGATTGCCGGTGGTCGCGCTTCAAGCATTTCGAGGCGAAGGAGATGTTCGAGGTCGTGAACGACCATGTCTTCCCGTTCCTGCGCACGCTCGGCGGCGACGACTCCACCTACGCGCACCACATGAAGGACGCGCGGTTCACCATCCCGACGCCCGCGCTGCTGGCCAAGGTCGTGGACATGATCGACCAGGTGCCGATGGAGGACCGCGATACCAAGGGCGACCTCTACGAATACATGCTCGGGAAGATCGCCAGCGCCGGGCAGAACGGCCAGTTCCGCACCCCGCGCCACATCATCCAGCTCATGGTCGAGCTCACCGCGCCCACGCCGAAGGATGTCATCTGCGATCCCGCCTGCGGCACGGCCGGCTTCCTCGTGGCGGCGGGCGAGTACCTCCGCGTGCATCACCCGGAAATCCTCCGCGACGCGAAGCTCAAGAAGCATTTCCATGAGCAGGCCTTCCATGGCTTCGACTTCGACAACACCATGCTCCGGATCGGCAGCATGAACATGCTCCTGCACGGCGTGGAAAATCCCGACATCCGCTACCGCGACTCGCTCGCGCAGGATCACGCGGGCGAGGAGGAGAAATACACCCTCGTCCTGGCCAATCCGCCCTTCGCCGGCTCGCTCGACTACGAGAATTGCGCCAAGGATCTCCAGCAGATCGTGAAAACGAAGAAGACCGAGCTGCTCTTCCTCGCCCTCTTCCTGCGCCTGCTCAAGCCCGGCGGACGCGCCGCCGTGATCGTGCCCGACGGCGTGCTCTTCGGCTCGTCCAACGCGCACCAGACGCTCCGGAAAATCCTCGTCGAGGAGCAGAAACTCGACGCCGTGATCTCCCTGCCCGGCGGCGTGTTCAAGCCCTACGCCGGCGTCTCCACCGCCATCCTCCTGTTCACCAAGACGAATTCCGGCGGCACGGACCACGTGTGGTTCTACGACGTGGACGCCGACGGCATGTCGCTCGACGACAAACGCACCGAGCTGCTTCCGTCGGATAAACTCGGCCCCGTACCCAAGGTCGCGCTCACTGCCGACGACCACGCCAAGAACAACCTCCCCGACATCCTAGCCCGGTGGAAATCCCTGACCGTTGTAGCCGGGGTCGCCGACCCCGGTTCCGGATCACGCGCCAAACCCGGCCTCACCGAGGCCGGCTACAACGAGAAAAAGAACCCCCGCACCGCGCAATCCTTCTGCGTCCCCAAAGCCGACCTCGTCGCGCAAAACTACGACCTCTCGCTCAATCGCTACAAGGAAGTCGTCCACACCGAAGTCGCGCACCGCCCGCCCGGCGAAATCCTCAAAGCCCTCGGCCAACTGGAGGCGGAGATCCAGCAGGGCATGAAAGAACTGGAGGGGATGCTGAAGTGAGTTTAGCCGCCGAAAAAGAAAAGGTATCTTCATCTTGGAAATCAGTGCGATTTCCAAAGGTCGTCCGCTTTCAAGAAGGGCCAGGCGTCCGCAATTGGCAGTTCCGAAATGAAGGAATCAAACTCGTCAACGTAAGGAATATCGTCGACGGCGAGCTAGTGCTCTCAAACACAGAACGCCACCTCGACCCTGAAGAAGTAAAAACGAAATATCGGCACTTCCTTTTCGATGAAGGTGACTTGGTTCTTTCAAGTTCTGGGGTGACGTGGGGAAAAATTGCGGAAGTTAGGAAAGAGCATCTCCCGCTCTGCTTGAACACGAGCATGATTCGTCTCTCACCTTTGGATAGAGAAGGTATTGATAAAGCGTTCCTGCGAATTTTTATAGAATCGCGATTCTTTCGTTCACAAATTCTTCGTCTCATTACTGGTTCAGCGCAGCCCAACTTTGGGCCATCACATTTGGAGCAAATAGAAATCCCCCTGCCGCCGCTGGCGGAGCAGCGGCGGATAGCGGAGGTGCTGGACCGGGCGGAGGCGTTGCGGGCCAAGCGCCGCGCCGCCCTCGCCCAACTCGACTCCCTCACCCAATCCCTCTTCCTCGACCTCTTCGGCGATCCCACCACCAATCCGAAAGGCTGGCCGAAGAGTTCGCTCGCGGAAGTTTGCTCAATCGCCGGTCAATATGGCAGCGGCGTCCCAGCGACTGAGTTCTCTCCATCGCTCCCGCGTTACGTCCGCATCACAGATATTGACTCAGAGGGAAATCTTGCTCCGAACCGAGTGTCACCGGGAGGCACATCTGCGGACTGGTCTGATTTGAAGCTGGAGACCGGCGACGTGTTGTTTGCTCGTTCCGGCGCGACCGTGGGCAAGACCTACATGTTTTCTCCTGCCGACGCAGACTGTGTTTTCGCAGGTTACTTGATTCGCTTCCGCCCCTTGTCTGAGAAGCTGCTCCCGGAAGTGCTTTTCCATTTCACCCGGTCGGAAGCATACCTCGGCTGGGTAGTTGCTCGGCAACGCGTTGTTGCGCAGCCGAACATCAACGCGAAACAATATGGAACTGAGTTAAGCGTCCCGCTTCCCCCCATCCCATTGCAGCGCGAATTCGCCCGCCGCGTGACGGCGGTGGAGGCGCTGAAGACGGCGCAGCGCGCGTCGCTGGCGGAGTTGGACGCGCTCTTCGCCACCCTCCAGCACCGCGCCTTCCGCGGGGAGTTGTAGCTACAGGGCCCACCCTCCGCTCCCGGCGCGGTCCAGGCAGCTTAATTGATCTTATGGCACTTTACCAATCTTACTCGTTGACGAGGTAAGATTGGTAAGATGACGTAAGGTCTAACTAACTCATGGATCCCATCAAAAATCCATTTTCCCCGGGTGCCGGCAATCGTCCGCCGGAGCTCGCCGGTCGCGATGAAATTCTCCAGCAGGCCCTGCTGGCCCTCGGCCGGATCAAGGCAGGCAAATCGGAGCGCAGCCCGCTCATGATCGGCCTGCGTGGGGTGGGCAAGACGGTCCTGCTCGTCGAGATTCGCAAGAAAGCGGAGGCGGCCGGTTACAAGGCGATCATGATCGAGGCCCAGGAGGACATGCCCCTGCCGCGCCTGCTGCTGCCGGCGTTGCGCAAGCTGTTGCTGAGTTTGCATACGGGCAAAGCTATGGGAGAAAAAGTGAAGCGGGGATTTCGGGTGCTCAAAAGTTTCCTGGGCGGGATCAAAGTGGCGGTCGGAGAAGTGGAAATCAGCCTGGACAGCCTCCCGGAGGTCGGGGTGGCGGACAGCGGACAGCTCGACTCGGATCTCGCGGACGTGTTTGTCGCGATCGGGGAAGCCGCGGCTGAAGCCGGCAGTGCCGTGGCCGTGGTGATCGACGAGCTCCAATACCTCAGCGAGACGGAACTCAGCGCGCTGATCATGGCAGTGCACAAGATTTCGCAGGAAGCGCTGCCCGTGATCCTCATCGGGGCCGGCCTTCCCCAGCTCGCCGGGAACACGGGACGCGCGAAATCCTACGCGGAACGTCTCTTTGTGTTTCCTCCGGTCGGCGCACTCACGCGTGAAGATGCCGACCTTGCGCTCCAGGAGCCGGTCCGCACCGAGGGGGTCATTTTCACCGAGGCGGCGCTCGCCGAAATTTACCGTCAGACCAAGGGCTATCCCTACTTTCTGCAGGAGTGGGGCTCCCAGTCGTGGAACACCGCACGGCAATCACCCATCGATGTGGACGTCGTGGCTGCGGCCAGCGCCACCGCCATCGCCAATCTCGATCAGAGTTTCTTTCGAGTGCGCTTCGACCGGTTGACGCCGCGAGAGAAGGAATATCTCCGCGCGCTCGCCGAACTGGGCAACAATCCGCAGCGCTCGGGGGAAATCGCACAAATGCTCGGGGTGAAATCCGAGAGTGTCGCCCCATTGCGCGGCGGCCTGATCGGAAAGGGGATGATCTACAGTCCCCAGCACGGTGACACGGCCTTTACGGTGCCGCTCTTCGACGAGTTCATGAAACGAATCATGCCCGAGCCACCCCACGGAGAGGCTCGGTCCAAAAAGCGAACCAAGTAGCCCGCCTGCTGCCTCCGATGCTCGTTCACCTCGACATGGCAAAGGAAGTTGGGACGCACCTGGCCGATGGCGCCCGAGCGGTGGCGTTTCGCATGGTCAGAATTGATCCGTATGTCGCGATGAACGCGGAAATCGTGATCGACTTCACGGGTGTGCGCCATGGCAACAGCTCGTTCGTCAACGGACTTCTGACGGGCCTCATCGAAGAGCACGGCGAAGCTTTGCTGGAGCGGGTGACATTCCGTGGCTGTAATCCGATCCTGCGCGTGCTGGTGGAAGGCGCGATCGCCTTGGGGGTTGAGAAGCACGATCATCGGGCGAAGGCCTGAGCGGGGAGATTGCGTGGAATGCCACGCGGTCTTGGCGGGCTGGAGGGGGGGCTCGTTGTCCAAATTTAGGGTCGAGTATTCGGGTTAGTTCGCTCGGATAGAGGCACATCGGTTAACCGCGCCCCCGTGCAGCCAGCCTCCAACTTCACTTTTCTCCGCGCCGAGTGGCCGGATTTGTGCGAGTCCGCGACACGAGCGGAAGGTGCGGTCCATTCCGATGCTCGTGCCGCGTGCTTTCACACGCGTCGAGGATTGGAGCTTCTGGTTAACTGGCTCTACAGGTTCGAGGCCAGCCTGCGCCTGCCCTACCAGGACAACCTGAGCGCGCTGATCCACGAGCCAACGTTCAAGCAGGTGGCGGGGCCGGCGGTGTTCAACAAGGCGGTGCTCATCACGCGCCTCGGCAACCAGGCGGTGCACAGCCACCGGCCGGTGACGCCCTTCGACGCGCTCACCAGTGTCCGCGAACTGTTTCACGTCTGCTTCTGGCTGGCCCGCACCTACGCCCGCGGAGCAAAGCCGGCGGACGGCCTCGCCTTCACTCCCGCCCTGCTGCCCAAGGGGGCGCCGGTGCCGGCCCAAACCCAGGAGCAGTTGCAGAAGCTCGCGGCGCAGCTGGCCGAAAAGGACACGAAGCTGTCCGAACTCTTCGCGGACAAGGAATCCCTCGGTCGGCAACTGGAGCAGGCGCGGAAGGAGATCGCCGCGATCAAGCAGCAGAACGCCGCGACGCCGGATGAGCACGATTACTCGGAGGCGGAAACGCGGGATGCGTTCATCGACTTGCTGTTGAAGGAGGCCGGCTGGGCCCTGGCCGACAAGCGGGACCGCGAATATGAGGTGACCGGGATGCCGAATAACCCCGGCAAGGGCTACGTCGATTATGTCCTGTGGGGCGATGACGGCCGTCCGCTCGCGGTGGTGGAGGCCAAGCGGACGCGGAAAAGCGCCCAGATCGGCCAGCAGCAGGCGAAGCTCTATGCGGATTGCCTGGAGCGGCAGTTCGGCCGGCGCCCGGTCATCTTTTACACGAACGGCTACGAGCACTGGCTGTGGGACGACGCGATCTACCCGCCGCGGCCGGTGCAGGGATTCTACAAGAAGGACGAACTGGAGCTGATGATCCAGCGGCGGCAGACCCGCGCGAAGCTGGCGGTGGCGACGATCGACGAGAAGATTGTCGAGCGCTACTACCAGACCCGCGCCATCCGCCGCATCTGCGAGGCCTTCGAGAAGGATCACGACCGGAAGACGCTGGTGGTGATGGCGACGGGGGCGGGGAAGACCCGGACGGTGATCGCGCTCTGCGATCTCCTGATGCGGTGCAACTGGGTGAAACGCGTGCTGTTCCTCGCCGACCGCGTGGCGCTGGTGAACCAGGCGGTGAACGCGTTCAAGAAACACCTGCCGCATGCCTCACCGGTGAACCTGGTCACGGAGAAGGAGACGGAAGGCCGGGTCTTTGTCTCAACCTACCCGACCATGATGGGGCTGATCGAGGAAACGAATGAAGGCCAGCGGCGCTTCGGCGTCGGCCACTTCGATCTCGTGGTCATCGACGAGGCCCATCGATCGGTCTATCAGAAATACGGCGCGATCTTCCGGTATTTTGACTCCCTGCTCGTGGGTTTGACGGCCACGCCGCGGGATGAAATCGACCGCGACACCTACGGGTTGTTTGACTTGGAAAAAGGCGTGCCGACGGATGCCTACGACCTGAAGGACGCGGTGGCGGACAAATTCCTGGTGCCGGCCAAGTCGGTGGCGGTGCCGCTCAAATTCCAGCGGGAAGGCATCAAGTACGACGACCTGTCCGAGGAGGAGAAGGAGCAGTGGGACGAACTGGAATGGGATGAGGAAGGAGGGACTCCGAGCCAGGTCGACCCGGAGGCGGTCAACAAGTGGCTGTTCAACAAGGACACGGTGGACAAGGTGCTCGCGCACCTGATGACCCGCGGCCAAAAGGTAGCCGGGGGCGACCGGTTGGGGAAGACCATCATCTTCGCCAAGAACCAGACGCACGCCGAGTTCATCGCCGGGCGATTCGACCTCAATTATCCCCACATCAAGGGCGCCTTTGCCCGTGTGGTGCACTGCAATCTGCCCTACGCGCAGTCGCTGATCGACGATTTCTCCAATCCGGCGAAGATGCCGCACATCGCCATCTCGGTGGACATGCTCGACACGGGCATCGACGTGCCGGAGGTGGTGAACCTGGTGTTCTTCAAACTGGTGCGGTCGAAGACGAAGTTCTGGCAGATGGTCGGCCGCGGCACGCGCCTGTGCCCCGATCTGTTCGGGCCGGGCAAGGACAAAGCGTTTTTCACCATTTTCGACTACTGCGACAACCTAAAGTACTTCAATGCGAACCCCGAGACCATTGACGGGGCGCTGGGTGAAGCGCTCGGCAAGCGGCTGTTCAAGGCGCGCGTGGAAATCATCACCGAACTGGACAAGGCGGCCAAGGGCAGCCTGGCGGAAAGTTCGGAAAGCGAGACGGAGTTGCGCCGGGAAATCGGCGACCGGCTGCGCACGGAAGTGGCTGCGATGAACGTGAATAATTTTGTCGTCCGGCCGCAGCGCCGGTTCGTGGAGAAATATTCCGCGGCCGAGGCATGGACCGTGTTGGAGCCGGAGTCGGTGGATGAGTTGACCCGGTACGTGGCCGGCCTGCCGACGGAATTGGATCCGGAAGACGAGGAGGCCAAGCGGTTCGACCTGCTCCTGCTCAATCTTCAGCTGGCCGTGCTGCGATCAGAGCCGGGGTTTGCACGCCTCCAGAAGCAAGTCATCGCGATCGCCGGCCTGCTGGAGGAGAAGTCCAGCATCCCGATGGTCCACGCGCAACTGGCGCACATCCTGGAGATCCAGACGGCGGAATGGTGGAAGGACGTGACGGTCCCCATGCTGGAGCAGACACGCAAACGCCTGCGCTCATTGGTGAAGCTGATCGAGAAACGGCAGCGGAAGCCCGTTTACACCGACTTCGAGGACGAGCTGGGCGGGGAAGAGGCGGTCGACCTTTCGGTCTTCACGGGGAGCGATGAATTCGAACGCTTCCGCGCCAAGGCCAGGGCGTTTCTCGGCCAGCATGAGTCTCACATCGCGATCCAAAAACTCCGGCTGAACGAGCCCCTGACCAAGACCGACCTCCAGGAGTTGGAAGCAATGCTGGCGGCGAGCGGAGTGGGGACGCCGGCGGATGTGGCGAAGGCCAAGAGTGAAAACAAAGGACTGGGGATTTTTGTCCGGTCGCTGGTCGGCCTTGATCGCGAGGCGGCGAAAAAAGCGCTGGCGGGGTTCCTGAAGGGCCGGTCCTTCGGGGCAAACCAGATCGAGTTCGTCAACCTGGTGATCGACCATCTGACCGCGCAGGGAGTGGTGGAACCCGCACTCCTTTACGAGTCGCCGTTCACGGACCTGAGCCCGCAAGGGCCGGAGGGACTCTTTACCAAAGCGCAAGTCACCGAGCTGATGTCGGTGCTGAACGAGGTGCGGCAGCGGGCGCTTGCGTAGCGGCGAAAGGGCTGACCCAAAAGTGGCGGGCCATTAGAACTTAAATTTTGCTTCGAACCGCGGTGATTTGAGGGGCAATCGTGTGACGTTTATTATGTTTCCGGGACTCTGAGATTGCCACGATTTCTCGAAAATCCGTAATCCAAGCGCCCACCATTTCCTGCAATGCAAACGGCCGATCCACGGACGCCGGTCTCAGACTGATAAATTATACAGCCAACTTTACATGCCACGCCGCCGCCGGAATAGAGAAGCCGATTTGGTTGAAATGGTCGTAAAGCTTGTGATGGGTGGTGCGTTACTGCTCTCGTTGGCGGTCGGCGGCATCTCGGGCTTCCCCCATGTCTTTGCTTCACTTATGACGCTCGCCGCGGTCGTGGTGGTGTTGGGAATAGTCGGAACGGCCGTCTATTTTTGTTTCCGTTACTTTCGCGCAGAGCGGGTCGCAGAACAAAGGCCATGGACCGGCTCCACCGCGGCCGGGCAATCTTCCCGTCCTGCTGCACCGAACGTTCGTCCACCTGACGCTCCTGCGCCGCCGGTTGTGAGGTGGTCAGGCAAGCGGATCGATTCGGCATTGGGGAAAATTGACTGGTTTCAGTTTGAAAAGTTCTGTGCCACA
>Ga0265320_10003701_pt1 | contig 10197 bp, 9 predicted proteins | sample 4827metaG_FD_202087 | JGI IMG/M metagenome (GOLD analysis project Ga0265320, IMG submission 202087) | Rhizosphere microbial communities from Carex aquatilis grown in University of Washington, Seatle, WA, United States - 4-8-27 metaG | ecosystem: Host-associated > Plants > Roots > Rhizosphere >...
GCAAAATTGGATCTGCTTTGATTGGCGAAGGTTTTCAACCAGATGACGAAAAATCTGCAGTCATCGCGCTCCCAACTGGAGGCCCCCCGTGCCCGGTTGCTGCAGAGCGAAAAGCGGTCGGCGGTGGGCGAATCCGGAACTGAGTGCCGCCATGGACACGGTGCTCCACGCGGCATGAGGCGCGGGCGGCGGCGGGGCAGGGTCTTTTGTTTTGTGAGCGTGAGTTGTTGGAGTTCATGCTTTAGCATGGTTTTTGGCCCAAAACAGCCTGAAGGCTGAACCCCAACAGGTTTCCCCGACAAAACAAAAGACCGTGGCGGCGGGGATCTGCGATGCGAATTAACTCGCTTAATTGTTTATTTAGGTACAACCTCAGTTATGAGTGTTATGAGGATCATAAAGCCGCCGCAACGGAATCACCTGCAACCGCTGGAAACCGGCCAAATCTGGCGCATGGCGGAATTGAATCTCCACGTGGGACTGGTCGGCAAATTGCTCGTGCATTACAAACTGGCCAAGCCCGACGCCGTCAGGTCCTCCAACTCCTGCAGCAGCAAAGCGACCGTGGAGAAGTATCTGAAGAAAAACAAGGCCGTCCTGGTTCAGGAATAATTTCAGATAAGAGTACTGCGGCAATGAGCGTACTTGTCGTTCACTCGATGAACTGCCACCGGACATCCGGGCACAGATTGAACGCATCCAAGCGAAAACGGATTGAAGGACCCGCCAAATTCTTGTGGACAAGGACGAAAGCCGGGAATAGCGTCGTCTTCTAAAAACAACCCCACCCCTTTCGATGGTTCGGCGGTCAGTTGAGCGCAACACAAAATTCAGAAAGTGGAGCGACATCCATGGCGATTCCAATCAAGATTCAGTGTGGATGCGGGCAACGTTACTCATTCGAGGTTGAGACTGCCGGCGAACTCGTGCCCAATACCGTCATTTGCCCGGTCTGTGGCACCGATGGCACCGCCGCCGCCAATGCGGGCATCGCCCAGAGCCTGTCGGCGCAAGCAACGGCTGCCACCACCTCGGCGGTCGCGCCGCGCATTCGCATCGCGACCCCGTCACCCTCAGTTCCTCCGACCCCCGGGCCCAGGAAGACTGCACTCCGTCCCGGACAGGTTGATCCCACGCAGGCGCAACATGAAGCCAGGGCAAAGATTTTTTGGGGTGACCCGCCCGAACAAGTCATCGGGTATTTGTTGTTGCAGGGGTTCAGCAAGGAAGAGGCGTCGGGCCTGGTTCACGAGATGTTCCGGGAACGGGCGGCAACGGTTAGAGCCAATGGCATCAGAAAAATCCTGACCGGCATCGGGCTGGTGGCCGTTCCCATCGTGGCTTTGATCATCTTCCTTTGCATCGGAGTCATCCCGTTGAAACTGTTTGCCGTCACGATAATGATCGGTCTGTGGGGAGTCTGGCTGCTGATAAACGGCATCATCATGACCCTGGCCCCGAAATCAGAGCGCGGTGATCTTGCCGATCAATAGTGAGGGCGCCGGCCCCCTGGCGTTTGGGGGGAGTTGATCGATCCAAAACCGGGCAGGCGGATGCCAGGCAAATTTCCTTTTCTTCACCCGCCTTCCGTTTATCCTGCTGCGCTCGCTGAATGCGTTGACTTGGTTAAATGGCTGGATCGGCCGGCCGGTTTAAACGTTCAACGATTCAACGGTTTAACGCACAACCATGGACGCGGCACACATAAGAAATTTCAGCATCATTGCCCATATTGATCATGGGAAGACGACGCTTTCGGACCGGCTCCTGCATCGCACCGGCACCATCGCCACGCGCGACATGTCGGCGCAATTGCTCGATTCAATGGATCTGGAGCGGGAACGCGGCATCACCATCAAGGCGCATCCGGTTACGATGCGCTACAAGGCCAGGAACGGCGAGACGTACGAGTTAAATCTGATTGATACGCCGGGGCACGTGGATTTTTCCTATGAAGTGTCGCGCAGCCTGAGCGCGTGCGAGGGCGCGCTGCTCATCATTGACGCGGCCCAGGGTGTCGAAGCGCAAACCGTCGCCAACGTGCACCTGGCAATGAAGCAGAACCTCAGCATCATCCCCGTCATCAACAAAATTGACCTGCCGCACGCCAACATCCCTCTGACAAAGCAACAATTGGAAGACATTCTGGCCATCCCCGGCGAAACCGCGATTCTGGCCAGCGCCAAGGAGGGCATTGGCATCGAGGAAATCCTCGAGGCGATCGTCGAACGCGTTCCGGCACCCAAACCGACCGGCGCGCCATCGCTGCAGGCGCTGGGTTTCGATTCCTTTTTCGACACTTACAAGGGCGTGGTCACGCATGTGCGGGTGTTCAATGGCGAATTGAAGGCCGGCCAGCACGTGAAACTGCTGCACTCCGGCAAGAACGTGGAGATCAAGGAAGTCGGCAGCTTCAATCCCAAACCTTACGTCCGCGATAAACTTGAAGTGGGAGAGACGGGCTATTTCACCGCGAACATCAAAAGCCCCAAGGAAGTGAAGATGGGCGACACGGTGACGGATGCGCGAAACCCGTCGGGCGTGCTGCCGGGGTTCAAAGAAATCCACCCGATGGTGTTCAGCGGCATTTACCCGATCAACACGGCCGATTACGAACATCTCAAGACGAACATGGGCAAGCTGCAGTTGAACGATTCGGCGTTTGTTTATTCGTCGGAGACGTCGGTGGCGCTGGGTTTCGGCTTCCGCTGCGGCTTTCTCGGGTTGTTGCACCTGGAAATCGTGCAGGAACGGCTGCGCCGCGAATACGGGATGGACATCATCGCGACCTATCCCAGCGTGGTATATCGCGTGACGCTGACCGACGGCACGGTAAAGGAGATCGACAACCCGGCGTTCATGCCCGAGCCAAATTATATTGAGAAAATCGAGGAACCGATGGTCAAAGCCTTTGTGATTTGTCCCAATGAAAACATTGGCGACCTGATGGCGTTGATTTCCGAGAAGCGCGGAGCGGTGGACCACACGGAGACGCTCGATTCGCGCCGGGTGATGTTGACGAGCCTGTTGCCGTTGAATGAAATCCTGATTGATTTCCATGACCGCATCAAAAGCATCACGCGCGGTTTTGGTTCGATGGATTACGAACATGACGAATACCGGGAATCGGCGATGGTGAAGCTCGACATGCTGGTCAACAACGAGTCGGTGGACGCGTTTTCGTGCATCGTGCACCGCGACAAGGCGGAGGGCCGGGGACGGGTGCTGGCGGCCAAGCTCAAGGAAGTCATCCCGCACCAGCAATATCAGGTTGCCATCCAGGCTGCCATTGGCGGCAAGATTGTTGCGCGCGAAACGGTCAGCGCCTTCCGCAAGGACGTGACGGCCAAATGTTACGGGGGCGACATCTCGCGCAAACGCAAACTTCTGGAAAAGCAAAAGGAAGGCAAAAAGCGCATGAAGGCGTTCGGCTCCGTGAATATTCCGCAGGAAGCGTTCATTGAGGTGTTAAAAGCATGAACAAAAGTCGGGGCACGAAGGTCGAAGGACGAGAGCAGCGGATTGGCCTGCGGGCCAATTTGCTTGATTTTGGCCCCAGTCACCCATCACTTGTCCCCGGTCACATCCTATGATTTTACGCTGGCTTACCTCCAAAACGGTTCGCGAGGCGTGTGCGATGCGGAAGCACGTGCAACGTCTGCTGGACGCCCAACGCGACATTCTCCCGGCGCCCGCGATTGGCGGCGTGACCCTGGTGATGAACCAGCTGCAGGCGCTCATGGCCGAAGGAGCGAACATCGGCAAGATCCGGCTCAAGATGGACGAATTGGATTTCGCCGCGAACAAATGGCTCAAACCGTACCCGAACGCCATGTGGCGTGAAAACGTCGAAGTCCTGCTCGTGGCGGTGTCCGTTGCCATGGCCATCCGCACGTTTTTCGTGCAACCGTTCAAAATTCCCACCGGCTCAATGCAACCGACGCTGTATGGCGTGACCTCCACACCTGACTTCAGCCGGATTGCTTTCAATTCGGAGGACCGGGCCAGAGTCCAGGCCCAGTTGAATGAACAATTCAAGTTGCGGAAGAGCATGACCTTCCCAACGGGGTGGGAACGGATCAAGGAATGGTTTGAGGGGATTTCCTGCATTCACATCGTTGCACAGAACGACGGGGAACTGCAAGCGGTTGAGCCGCCGGTAAAGTTCTTGATCTTCAACCTCAAGCAGACGCTTTGGATCGGCGGGGTCGGTCAGACCATCTGGTTTCCGCCGGATTATGGAGAAGTTCCGTTGGAATATCGCGCCGGACTGCGAAAACACACCGATTTTGAAAGCGGGCAGGTTTATCACAAAGGCGAGGACGTGGTGAAGCTCAAGGTCAGTGCCGGCGATCATTTGTTTGTGGACCGGTTCACTTATAATTTTCGCAAGCCTGAACGCGGCGAGATTGTTGTATTTGACACCCACGGCATTGAGCGTTTGTCGCCCGATCAACAAAACACGTTTTACATCAAGCGCCTCGTGGGCCTGGGGGGAGAGACGCTCGCGCTGGCCCAGGATTATGAAGTGACGGGAGTGCCGCAATTTGGTGGTGACGCCGTGCCGGTCGGACATCTGGTGGTGAATGGCCAGCCGTTGTCTGCGTCCATACCGCATTTCCAAAATCTTTACGCGTTTTCCGGCGTGCCGCGCGGAACGAACACCCTGCATTATCAGGAAAACCAGTATTACGGGCATGCCCTGATCCGGGCCTTGGAACCGGGCCATGAATTCCAAGTGGAGACAAATCATTATTTTGTGATGGGCGACAATACCATGAACAGCTCGGATTCGCGCTTCTGGGGGGATTTTCCCAGCGGCCAGGTCATCGGCAAATCCTTCTTTGTTTACTGGCCCATCACCAAGCGCTTCGGGTGGGGAAATCAGTGATTAATAGGCAGGAGACGACGTGAGAAGTCTCCAACCAAATCAGCGAAAACCCAATAAATTTGAGCCTCGTCACCCCGGCTCCGACTGATAATGAAAGAAACGGTATTGATTACCGGCGCCTCGTCGGGCATCGGGCTCGAGTTGGCGCGCTGCTTTGCCGCGGATGGCTGCCGGTTAATATTGCTCGCCCGAAACACCGCAGCGCTGGAGGCGCTGGCCGGTGAATTACGCCAGGCACACAAAATTGATGCACACGTCCTGACAGCCGATCTTTCCCGGCCCGAAACACCAGCGCGAGTGTTAAAAGAACTGCAGGGCAGGGGATTAGCCGTGGACATTCTCGTTAATAACGCCGGTTTTGGTGCGCAGGGCGCTTTTGCCGGATTGCCGCTCCAACGGCAGCTTGAAATGATCCAGGTCAACATCCTGGCCCTAACCGACCTAACCGGGCTGTTTCTTCCAGGTATGATTGAGCGCCGGAGTGGTGGCGTGCTTAACGTTGGGTCAGTGGCCGGCTTCCTGCCCGGTCCCGGCATGGCGGTGTATTATGCAACCAAGGCCCATGTGCTCTCCTTTACCGAAGCACTCGCTGAAGAACTCACCGGCACCGGATTGACCGTAACGGCACTTTGTCCCGGGCCGACGGAAACGAACTTCGGCAAGGTGGCTCGAGGGCAGAAATCACGACGATTAAACACGCCCAAAATGACGGCGCAAGCTGTCGCCCGCCACGGGCATCATGCATTTCGTCAGGGAAAACTGCTGGCAATTCCGGGCTGGCGGAATCGTCTCCTGACCTTTTTGGTGCGAATTACACCCCGCCGGCTGGTGCGCGAAATGACCAAATTTTACAATCGCGTGGATGGGGAAAAATGAATCCTCAAACTTGGGACAATTCAAAGGCCCGAAACGACGAGCTTCGGGGGGTTTTGTGTAAAATGGTCATTTTTGCTCTGTTTTCAGGGGTGATGTACACCAGTTTATGGCACCGATGCTGCTTTTATGGGGCATAAGAAGTTGTGGTTCCAACAGGCAATTTAGTGAGCAAAAATGTAATCATTGTAACCCGCCTGTTAACCTGCTCACACCGCAATAACGGAAAGAATAAATAGCGTATGAAAAACACGAAGATCCTCCGCAAGTCAGGCTTCACATTGGTGGAAATCATGATCGTTGTGGCCATTATCGGCCTTTTGGCGGCTATCGCCATTCCCAACTTCGTGAAGGCCCGGGCCACGTCCCAAGCCAATGCGTGCATCAACAACCTGCGGCAAATTGACTCCGCGGCCCAGCAGTTCGCCATCGAACAGCGCAAAACAACGGGTAACCCCATCACCTATCCCGGTGACCTGACGCCGTATATCAAACTGAACGCGACCAGCAAAATTCCGCCGTGTCCGGCGGGTGGCACTTATGCTTGTGCCACAGTCGGAAACAATCCGACCTGTGACTTGAGCACCACGGTCACCCCGTCCCACGTGCTGCCGTAACATTCTGAATTCGATTCCAGGGCCCGAAGCGATGAGCTTCGGGCCTTTTTCTTGTTCCTTTCTGCAAGGAAGAACGGCCTCCATGTTTGCATGGGTTGGGCTGTTTAACGGGCAAATCGGGGGCTTTGGGAGCAGTCTTAAAGAAAAAAAGTTCCATTCAATTGAGCTTATAAATGCGCAATTACGAGGGTTTAGGCATAGTATAATAGTTACACAATGTTTGTTATATTTAATATTGATACAATCCAGTTGACGAAGTGCCTGCTGTTGGCTTTATTAGTGGACAATGAATGTACGCTTTTTAGTCATATTGGCCTTCGCGATAGTTGGTTTGGCGAAGCCTGCATTCGCAATGGATCGTTGGGAAGCGCTTTCCATGATTGAAAGTGGAAACAATGACCGCGCCGTTGGAGCCGTTGGAGAGGTTTCCCGTTTCCAAATCCGGCCGGAGCTTTGGCCGGGTGGCAATCCTCTGAATCCACAGGAGGCATTGACTGCCGCCCAAAAGACCATGACCCCGCGCCTGAGCCGCTTTGAGCGCAGCCACAAGCGCCAACCGACTGACTTTGAGTTTTACGTCCTCTGGAACGCGCCGTGGCAGGCAGATCATCCCAGTGGCGTCGTCAAGGAACGCGCCCGGCGGTTCGCCAATCTTGTCCAGAGTTGAATTTCTCCCGGGCTGTCTCGTAGATCTTCAAATATTCATCGACGGTGTGGTCCCAGGAAAAATCCGCCTTCATCGCGTTTTGGCGGTAACGACGCAGCAAACCGGGTTGCTGATAAATCACCAGGGCCTTGCGGATTGCCTTGGCCAGGGCCCGGGCTGAATATTCACGGAATTTGACCCCGTTGGCATGCGCGGCATCCTCCAAGAAATCAATCACACTGTCATCCAAACCGCCCACGGCCCGGACGATGGGAATGGCCCCGTAACGCAGGCTGTACATCTGATTCAGGCCGCTCGGCTCGAAACGTGACGGCATGACGTAGAAATCGCACCCGGCCTCGATGCGGTGGGCCAGGCTTTCATCGTAACCGATATGGACCGCCACCTGGGACGGGAAACGCCGGGCCAGATTGAGATACGCGCGTTCAAGGGACGTCGCGCCGCTGCCCAGCAGGACAAACTGCAGCTTCGAACTCAACATTTCCTCCAGGGCGCCTAGCTTGATATCCACGCCCTTTTGATCCGCCAGGCGCGTGATGGTGCCAAAAAGCGGCGTTTCTGCCGTCGTTGGCAGGCCGAGCTCTTTCTGCAATTCGACTTTGTTTTTGATTTTGCCCGCCAATCGCGTCGCGGAATATGCCTGTTTGAGAAATGGATTGTGCGTCGTGTTCCACTCGTCGTAGTCCACTCCGTTCAGGATTCCAAAAAGATCGGCCTGCCGTTTGCGCAGGAGGCCGTCCAGGCCGCAACCAAATTCCTCCGTTGTGATTTCGCGCGCGTAACGCGGACTAACGGTTGTGATCTTGTCGGCAAAGGCGATTCCGGCCTTGAGGCAGTTCAATTGCTTGTAAAACTCCGCGCCTTCCATCGTGAAAAATTCCTCCGGCAGGTTGGTCAAGGCAAAGGACTTCGCCGGAAAAGTCCCCTGGAAGGCAAGATTGTGCAGGGTCAGGCACGTCGGCGGCGGGTTCCCCCACCCTTCGGCACGCCGCTGATGCAACATCAATGCCGGCACCAGGGCCGCTTGCCAGTCATGGACGTGAACCACGTCCGGCCGCCATGGCAGGTAACGCGCCAGATGGGTGACGCACTTCGAAAAGAAGATGAATCGTTCGGCGTTGTCGGCGTAACTGACATTTTTTTCAAGGTAAAGTCCCGCCCGCTGGTAAAAATCCGGCTGGTCAATGAAATAAATCGTCAGCCCCTTTTCAACCGCCAGCGACCACAACCCGGCTCTCACGTGTTGCTCGCCCAGCGGCAGATCAAATACCCAGTCCACGCGCCGGGTTTCAGGAAATTTCTCCCGGATGCCCGGGTATAATGGGGTGACGATGCCCGCTTCATGGCCCGCGCGCGCCAGCGCCTTGCCCAGCGCACCCACCATGTCCGCCAGTCCGCCGGTTTTGGAATACGGGTGGACTTCACTGCTGGCCAGGAGGATTCTCATTAATTTACGATTCACGATTTGCGATTTACGTCGCGCTCGCCAAAAGTCGCGTCAATCGCAAATCGCAAACAAAGGGAGGGAAGGTCACAGGCAAATCCGGTCGGTTTTCAAATACGGCTGCAACGGCGCGGGAATTATTACGCTGCCGTCCGCCCGCTGGTGGGTTTCGATCAGCGCCACAAACAACCGCGCCAGCGCCGTGCCGCTGCCGTTCAGGATGTGCGGGAATTTGTTTTCGCCCGATTCCGCCTTGAACCGCAGGTTCATCCGCCGGGACTGGAAATCCTCGCAATTGGAGCAGCTCGACACTTCCAGATAGCTCCCCTGCCCTGGCGCCCATACCTCGATGTCGTACGTCTTCGCGCTGCCGAAACCCATATCCCCGGTGCACAGCAAAACGACGCGATAATGCAACCCAAGCAATTGCAAAACCTTTTCCGCATTCACGACCATCTTTTCCAATTCATCGTAGCCATTTTCCGGCTTTACGATTTTGATGAGTTCGACCTTGTCAAATTGGTGCACACGAATCATGCCGCGCGTGCCCACACCCGCCGCTCCGGCCTCGCCGCGAAAACATGGGGTGTAGGCGCAATAGTAAATCGGGAGCTGCTTTTCCGGCAAAATTTCCTCGCGATGGATGTTCGCCACAGGGGTTTCGGCCGTGGGAACCAGATATAATTTACCCAGCTTGTCTTTGTCATCGCCTTCGGCCACGCCGTAATACTGGTCCTTGAATTTGGGAAACTGGCCGACACCCTCGAGGCATTGCGGCCCGACGACGAACGGCGGCGACACCTCGGTGTAGCCGTGTTCGCGAGTGTGTAGATCGAGCAGGAATTGAATCAACGCCCGCTCCAGCCGTGCGCCCCAGTTCGTGTAGAGCAGGAAACCACTGCCGGAGAGCTTGGTCCCGCGCGCAAAATCCACCAGCTTGAGCGACTCACAAAGCTCGACGTGCGATTTGGGTTTGAAATCAAACGCGGCCTTCTCGCCGTGAATCCGCACGACCGGATTATCTTCGGCCGTCTTGCCGATCTTGACCGATTCATGCGGCAGGTTCGGCAGGCGCAGCATCAATTGCTGGCGCGAAACCTCAATGGCTTCCGCTTCCTTGTCCAGCGCAGCGATGCGGTCGCCCAACTCACGCGTCTCGGTTTTCTTGGCCTCGGCCTCGGCGGTCTTCTTCTGGCCCATCAAGGCGCCGATTTCCTTCGACGTGCGGTTGCGTTGGGCCTTGAGAGTTTCGACCTCGGCGAGCAATTTGCGCCGGTGTTCATCCAGTTTGAGCAACCCGTCAATGTGGGCTTCGTCCCCTGCCCCGCGTGTGGCAAGACGCTGGCGCACAAAATCGGGCTGGTCGCGGATCAATTTGATGTCGAGCACGGGTGGATTATAGAAATTCAACGGCCAGCGGCAAGATGGAAGCCTGACTCATATAATGGTGCCAGCCACCTGGGCACAGTTTGAGTGTGGCTTGCAGAAAAGTGGTGGACGGCCACCGCAGTCCAAAACGCTGGGCGTGAAACGATGATTCCCAAAATACGCGAAGCGTCTTGGAGTGCGCCAGTCCTGTCTTTGCATCACCCACGAGTCAAACCGGATTTCGGCAATCCCAAAGGGATTCTGTCACTAAGCCCAGGGTTGCAAGGCACGAGCTACCCTGGGAAAGGCCCCAAAACCTCCCTCCAACCCCAACGGG
>Ga0265320_10003703_pt1 | contig 10194 bp, 6 predicted proteins | sample 4827metaG_FD_202087 | JGI IMG/M metagenome (GOLD analysis project Ga0265320, IMG submission 202087) | Rhizosphere microbial communities from Carex aquatilis grown in University of Washington, Seatle, WA, United States - 4-8-27 metaG | ecosystem: Host-associated > Plants > Roots > Rhizosphere >...
GAAGGAATTCCCGGATGCGAAGCTCGCCATCGGCCCCACTATAGAGAACGGTTTTTACTATGATTTCTTGCTCCCCCGCTCGCTAGCGCCCACGGATTTGAAGATGTTTGAAAAGACGATGCGGAATCTTATCAATAAGAATCTGCCGTTCACGGGCGAAGAGATCGCAGCGGCGGAAGCGAAAAAACTTTTTGCCGAGCAGCCCTTCAAGCTTGAGCTGATAAAAGAATTTGCGGGCGCCGGTGAAAAGCTGACCGTTTACCGCACGGGCGATATCTTTATGGACCTCTGCCGCGGCGGGCACGTGACGAATACCAAAGAGATTCCCGCAGATGCCTTCAAGCTTGATAAGATCGCGGGCGCCTATTGGCGCGGCGACGAGAAGAACCCCATGCTCCAGCGTATCTATGGCATCGCGTTTGGGAGCAAGAAAGAACTGGAAGACTATCTGAAGTTGATGGAAGAAGCGAAGAAGCGCGACCATAAAGTGCTCGGCCCGGCACTTGATCTCTTTGTGTTCTCCGACCTCGTTGGCCCCGGGCTTCCTCTCTGGACGCCGAACGGAACGCTTGTCCGAAATCTTTTGGATAGCTTCGTCTGGGAGCTCCGCAAACAGCGGGGTTATCTGCAGGTGGATATCCCCCATATCACCAAAAAAGACCTCTACGAAAAAAGCGGTCACTGGGAAAAATTCAAAGACGAGCTCTTCAAGATAACCACGCGCGAGGGGCACGTCTTCGCCATGAAGCCGATGAACTGCCCACACCACACGCAGATCTACGCGCGCAAACAGTGGAGCTATCGTGACCTTCCGCAGCGGTACGCCACAACGACCAAAGTATACCGTGATGAACAGTCGGGCGAGCTTGCCGGACTCACCCGTGTCCGCGCCATCACCCAGGATGATGCGCACGTTTTCTGCCGTCACTCGCAGGTCAAAGAGGAGATCTTCAAGATATGGGATATCGTAAAAGAGTTCTATGGTGCATTCGGTTTTGAACTTTCCATTCGCCTCTCGCTCCACGATCCCGCACATCCGGAAAAATATCTCGGAACGCCCGATCTCTGGGAAAACGCCGAGGCCGAGCTTCGCAAGCTCATCCTGGAACGGGGCGCGGATGCCATTGAGGCGCCCGGAGAGGCCGCACTCTACGGCCCGAAGATAGACTTTATGGGGAAAGACGCCATCGGACGCCTTCACCAAGTGGCGACCATCCAGCTCGACATGAACCTGCCGGAACGTTTCGACCTTACCTGCATCAATGAAAAGGGAGAGAAAGAGCGGATCGTAATGATCCACGCCGCGATCATGGGCTCCATTGAACGCTTCCTTTCGGTCCTTATAGAACACACTGCCGGCGCATTCCCCGTCTGGCTCGCACCCGTGCAGGCAACAGTGCTCCCGATCGGCGAAAAGTTTTCCGGATATGCACAAAAGGTATATGACGCGCTCATCGCCGCGGGTATCCGCGTGGAACTCTCCGAGGCAAATGAATCGCTCGGCAAACGCATCCGCGCGGCGGAAATGATGAAGATCCCCTATGTGCTCGTGGTCGGCGAAAAAGAAGAAACTGATGGCGCCGTCGCCGTGCGCAGCCGGAAGGGCGATCTTGGCGCAATGCCGCTTAAAGAATGCTTGAAGAAAATAGAGGAGGAAACGAAAACGCGGGCGCGGTAGCGGCAGGCGAGCACGCAGCCACACCGGCACACGCGCCAAAAATGATTGCCGTGGTGGGCCCCACGGCGAGCGGCAAAACCACGCTTGCGATCACGCTTGCGCAGCGTTTTAACGGCGAGATCGTCTCCGCCGATTCGCGGCAGGTCTATCGCGGCATGAATATCGGCACCGCAAAACCGACTGCAGAAGAACTGCGCGCCGCGCCGCACTATTGTATTGATATAAAGGACCCGAACGAGGACTATACCGTCGCAGAATATAAGGCGGATGCAATCGCAGCGATACGCGACATTTTGGCGCGCAAGAAACTTCCAATCATGGTCGGCGGCACCGGACTTTACGTGAAAGCCGTTTTAGAAAATCTTGATATCCCCAAAATTGCGGCCAACCCCGCGCTTCGCGCCAAACTAGAAAAAGAAATCGCGGAAGAAGGATTGGATATGGTCTTCAAAAAACTGGTGGCGCTGGACCCAGAAGCCGCATATATCGTAGACCCCAAGAATCCACGGCGCGTGGTGCGCGCGCTTGAAGTCGCGATCACGACGGGCGCACCATTCACTGCCCAGCGCGTAAAACACCCGCCCCTCTTTAATACACTCACGATCGGCCTCAATCCCCCGCCAGAAATTCTTCGCGAGCGGATCAACGCGCGCGTAGACAAAATGGTGAACGACGGGCTCGTTGCCGAAACCGAACAACTCATAAAAAAATATGGCGCGGATTGCCCAGCATTCGACGCCATCGGCTACCGCGAGATCATCAACCATCTCAACGGAAAAACCTCGCTCCACGAAGCGGTCGCGCTCATCAAAACAAACACATGGCACTATGCGAAGCGCCAAATGACATGGTTCAAGAAAGATAAAATGGTGCGATGGGCAGAGAATCACGAAGAAGCGTTTGTATTGATAGAAAAATAATCAAAGTGATATAATAAAGGCATGGAGAATACCATAACGTCTCCCGTGACGCAAAGGCATACATTCATGCCCTTGGCATTTCTCGGTCTTTTGTCAGGGTTATTAACGTGTTTCATTGTAAAGAATTATTCTGACATATTAATTTCTCCCGGCATTTTCTTTGGCGTTGCGATTGCTCTATTCTTCGTTATTTCAGAGCGAAAAAAGGCAGTGGGTAAAATAGTGGGCTTCATCGTGTTATCAGCTATCGCCTATTTCGCCGCCTTTTGGATTACGTTCTTAGTTTTTATACTTGCAGGAGCTGCCAATCCATCATCGCCGCCAACATCAACCCTCTTAGGATTTCTTGTCGGCGGAGCCTGCGGAGCATTCATACTTTTTTTTGCGGCAAAAGCCTCGCTATCTCCATTTGGAAACCGCAAATGGTACCTCTTCACCGTAGCCGGAGGGCTTTTGGCCTCGTTCAGCTGGCTGATCGGATGGATCATTGGCGGAACGACACACCATTTCGCCTTTGCACTATATTCTCTCTATGTACTATGGCAAATGGGAATGGCGCTTGTTCTGGGCGCCTATATCAGAACGTATGAGCGGGAGGCCTCACAGGAAACCGCTGTGCCAGCCACATCCTCGCTCCCTTTAAAAAGCTTGGTTGGTTCTGTTCTGGGCATCATACTCATATGCTACGTGATCCCGCAGTCTCTTTCTATAAAATTCCCATCAATGCCGTATGCCTGGCAAGAATATCAAGTGAATCAAATAATAGAGAGTACCTATGGCCTTCAACCGAGTTTGGAAAACTTGCCTCTTGTCACGGTTGGTTCTTCGAGCGATATGATGATCGACCACCAAATCGGAAATTATTCCCCACGGACACTTGAGCCCGCGCAGAATATGACCGCGACAAATCAGGATAGCACCGGGTTAACCCAGAGAGTTGTTTATAAAGAATTGTATTTGCCCCAAAATTTCAGGTCCGCTGATATCATGGCGCAAGTAGCCGTCCCCGTAACGGTAACACAATATCCAACGCCGGCGTGGGCGCGTTACGAGCTAAAAGATACTCCCGAATACGATTATGAATTTTCTTTTGGTGAACCTGGGACGAGCCGGAACAATATCACCGAAAACAAAATCAACAAATTTAACAGCATTATTTATCTCGCCATGGATAATTCGCAAACCCCCGTAATCCCGGGCGGAGTATATTTCTGGACCAGCGGAGATAAGGTGGTCGCCATCTGTTTTTACCAACCCGAGGACGACGAACTCATAAAAGAATATCTGGCAAAGTATCCCAGCGACTTATAGACGTTGGCGTTGTGCCACCCCCTCTTCTTAATTGACCGTAAAGGTATTCCCCGCAACTGGCATTCCTTGGACCGTCGCTGATCCATTCGCATCCGAAGCAGTTACGCCCTGAAGTTCAAGCGAGAATGAAGGATTGTTAAGCCCTGCTTCTTTAGCCAACATTGAGTTGCCGGTTTGAATACTCACCGCAAATGTTTGCGTAGAATTCGCAGGGATACTTACGTTTTTTATGTTGGAATAAGAAACAGAATCTCCATTATTAGACATGCTGTAGCTGCCAAGCGGAATGAGGGTCCCTCCCACCAATATGCCCTCACCGCTTGCGATGGGAGCATAATAGGGCGTCGTTCCTAAACAATTCGAATGGCAAGCGAGCGTAATGCTGTTTATATTTACAACTTGAGAAGAGGTGTTCGCCAAGTTGAATATTAGCACCACCGATGGAGTACTTCCTACGCCATACCAACTCAATTGCATACCGGGCGGATTCATTGCCGAAAGCGAAGCAACCAGAACGTCGGGGGCAGACGAGCTCGTATTTGACAGCGACCCGGGCGCAGTCATTACATTGCTGACCGTATTCGCCGGCGACCAGTTCGTTATGGTCCCATACGAGGCACCGAGATATCCTATGTTGAAGCTAAATGTTTCTTGAGGCCAACCCACTGGCACCGCGAGTTTTAGGGCGATCATCCTAGTGGCATTCCGAGGGATCACAATGTTAAGATTTTTAAATTCCGCGTGACAACTGCCACCACCAAGAGTCATCAATGGCACCGTGACGCCGATCTGCGCTCCAGTTGAGGGATCGATAAGCTGGAGATTCATAAAATCACAATTCACCGAATTGGCCGTCATAAGAATATCCGAAACGGTTACGTCGCCGCCTGATGCTGCAAAATCATAGCGCACTACCTCGGCGCTCCCCATAGCCGGCGTGATCATACGGCCTGGTGGCGTTGCGCTATCTAGGGAAATCGAAAGAGTAGTAGAAGCCATCGACGTGACAGCTGTTCCCGTAAAGATAGGGGGATTTTTTGGAGTGGCACCGGATATAGGAGGGTTTGAAGTTGAAATCGGATTACCTTGAAACAGATAATACGTTCCAGTATTATCTGCCTGCTGGTTAAGCTGCCCGTTCAAGGTTATATATTTACCAACATAGTCCGACATGATACTCGGACTGGGGCAATTACTCACCTCCGGAGGGCATTGTGCCACTTCAATCGGAGCCCAGCTTGAAACTTGGATTTTGCAATTTTGGTCTTCTAAATAATAATTAATACCGCTGAAGCTTACGGTTGCTTTTATGGAAAGTTGTTTCGCAAGGTATGCGGTCGGATTATTTTGTAAGTCGCAAACGGACGCTATTTGTATCGTTTCGGAGGTAGACGTTGTCCCGATGGAAATGGGCGGATTTGTAGAAGGTATGCCGTTCCCAGTTTGTGGAAGCGTTTGCTCCGCAAGCTGTATTGCTTGCATCGCAACTGATATCGCTTGCTGCCGCTGGGCATCGGTAATAGCTGCGGAATTACCTTGCACCGACGTGAGTAAGGCCAATGCAAGTTGCAAAATCGTCGCCAATATTGCCATAATTTTTATATTAGCTTAGTCAGGCATGAAACACAATATTTGACTGTTGATTGGCCCCGGCGGTTCGGCACAAGCATATTTCAGCTCGCTTATTTGGATTGATAAAATCTATTTTATAGAATTGAAGGTTGAAAGGAAATCGTAGCAGATGGCAAGGTCGTAAGACCATGCCGCGCCCTCCGTTTTCTGGGTAGGACTTCCACAAGAAATGTCCATAAAAGATCCGTCTGGCGTTTTTAATAACGTATCGATGTCCTGGCCATAACCAGCCAGCATTGCCACTTCCGATCCTCTATATCTTGCCGCAACGGTATCGGATTGGATCGCAGGTAGCCCATCTATTTCTCTTTTGGTATATTGGGCCGATTTCTGTGCTATTGAGCCGCTATTAAGGAAATCGTTGATAGTAAGAACTCGATTAACCTCTCCCTCTTTAACGGTGTAATAATCAACCGAGGCAACCGCATCGGTACTACTGTTATCAATAAAAATGACGTGGTACCAGTCATAATTAGTGGGAACGCTTCCTAACCCCAAAATCGTATTATATTTACTTTCACGAACCGATCCCCACTGAAGAGGATATTTAAACTCAAATGTGTTTTCTGCGCTCTGATACGTTTTCCACGCGGTCGTAGTGGTACTTGTTGAAGTAGGCGCGATAGCGGGAGAGGTGGATGACGTCACTAAGGCCGTTGGGCTGGTAGGAGGCAAACATGGCCCGGGATCGCAATAACCCGGCGGCGGTCCCTCGTGGAGCACGTAATAGTTAAAGTACCAATAACCTGAATTTTTAAACCAAATCCACCCGCTCAACCCAACCAAAACAATGACGACTATTACCACGGCCAACAAGATCTTTTTGTTCATGTTTTATTTTCTTTAACTCTTGCCTTAATGAAGGCTGGAAAGAATTGCATTGATCTGGCTTTGGCTCATCAATCCCTTTGCTGCTGCTTGTTGTAAAAGCTGAAGGAGAAGTGTTAGAAGTTGGGCCAGCTCTGTTTGTGCGTCCTGAATCGATGACGTGTTGTTCGCCGATACGGAGCCTGTCACGCCGAGAGAGACCGGAGAAGTTATGGGCACAATAGGTGCCGTAGGTGGTACCGGTGCCACGGGTGGCATGGGCGGCGAAGGCGGAGGCGGCAATGGCGTCGTCGAGGTCGGAGCGGTTACCAAGTTACACGAAAGCGTTCCGCAGGAGACGACGCCGTTCACGCACGCGCCGGCACCCACATAGGTGCAGCCCTGCGGCGGCGCGGCACAGCCCCGTATCAGGCACGCTGGAGTTGTGGTATTTCCATAACTTAAAGTGTTTGCGGTCTTCCAGTCGCTGTTCACCTGGGCCGTTGGATAAACAATAATTTGGTCCGCCAAACCGGTACCGTTATTCTGGCAGGTATTGTGTTTAATGGTAATATTTTTTGGCCCGTCTGTTGAGCCCGCAATCATTCGCATGCCGAACATATTGTTGGAACAAACATTATTTTCAATATCCAGGTTAGTACTCCAATCCGTCGGGTGCGTGCCTGTTACCGCGTCATAATCATAAACTTGAATTCCGTCAGCGGAATTGTTTGTCACCGTATTATTGGTAATACTGGCGCCCAGCACGTAGCTCATACCTATTGCGGCCCATCCGCTTCCAGAAATGGTATTGCCGTCAACAATAAAATTTTTGTCGCCGCCGATTGGATTTCCTCCGCCCAGGCCGATGCCTGTCCGCATGCTGTTTTGGACAACATTATTACGTATTTCGTTTCCGTCGTCTCCGAAAGATGCGATAATCCCATAGGTGTTACCAATGATCCGGTTTTTTATCGCCTTATTATTAACTCCACCCGACATATCTATGCCGGAGCCGCCCGCAATAGATGTGCCATTATCATGGATATAACAATTTTGAACCAAATCATAGCTATTTTGCCAAAAACCGATACCAGTTTCTAGGCCATTTCGCACTTCGCAATTTTGGAAAGTGTTGTGCTGGCGATAAGACTCGGAAGTAACCAGGCCGGCAACCACATCGCCATTCGGGTAACCGGTGCTTTGGTCGCGCTGGGAACCGTTTCCGTCAGCCACAATACCGTCAATCGTAATATAGTCTGCGGCAATACCTATAATTTCCATTTTTTTATGAGGCATAAGCTTCAAAATGGTTGAACTTCCATCGCCTTTCAAAGTAATATGGCTAGCTTTTATCCATATACCCGTCTGTTGTGCATAATCATAATGCGAAATGGTGCCAGCGCTGGTGCCGAGCATGTAAGTGCCAGCTGGGATGTAAACTGTCGATCCGCTACCGGCATGATCTACTGCCAATTGGATTGCCGGGGCGTCGTCTGTTATTCCGTCGCCCTTGGCGCCGTAATCTTTCACGTTAATTGTTGTGGGATTTGATGATTGAGCCGTGCAGGTAAATCCGCCGAATGTCGCCGCACTGGAGCTCGCGATTGCGCTTACATAACTTTGCACCCACCAGATATAATTTTTACCGGCAATCACCGGGGCGCTATACGTAGTTTGTAAAACATGATCGGCCATTAAATCCGTAGTCCCTGGAACGTACCAGTTCCACTGAGCCGAACTGCTGCTATCATTAGAGCTGTCGTTTAACCTGAGTATATAAAAATCAACACCGCTCACCGGATTCCAGTTCATAGTAACCTGATTACCCGCGGCGTTGCATTGGTAACTTAAACCGGCGGGAGCCACAGGCGGCGCGGGGGGAGGAGCGTTACAAATAAAGTTTCCGAAGGAAGGGTCACTGGCACTTGAGCTGGAGCTTACGTAGCTATGTACCCACCAGGTGTAAGGGTGCCCCGGAATCACGGGGGTGGTATAGGTAGCTTGAGGAACGTTGTCGTTATTTATATCCGTTGTTCCGGGATTGTACCAGTTCCACTGGGCGGCAGTGCTGCTGTCGTCGGATGTATCGTTCACCCTGAGCAGATAAAAATTTGCGGCGCTCACCGGATTCCAGGATATCGTAACTTGATTGCCCGCGGCATTGCACTGATTTTGCAGGCCACTGGGGCTTAGGATAGAAGATGCGTGCACGCTGGACGCAAAAAACGTCGGGACTATCGCGAACAAGGCAAAAACAAAGCCTGATCCACAATACCGTTTCTCCATAATTAAATTGTACCACATTCCCGAATCAACTTATCCGCAGATGCCGTTCAAAAAGCTCTTTGAGCATCGCGGGCTGGGCGCTCCCCTTCAGTTTCGCCATCGCTTTGCCGATCAAAAACTGCAAACTCGCCATCTTTCCTTTTTTGTAATCGTCCACGGCCGCTTTGTTCTCGGCGATGATCGCAAGCACGACCGCACCGATCTCATCTTCGTTTGAGGCCACACCAATATTCCCACTCGTTGCAATATCCTCCGGATCGTCGCCGGTCGCGAGCATCGTCACAAGCATATCTTTTGCCTGGCGCGTTGTCAGTTTTTTCTCTTCAAGTAACCCTGCAAGATGTGCCAAGTGTTCCGGCGTTACCTTCAAATCCGCAAATGAAACGCCCTCTTGGTTCATGAGTCCGCGGAGGTCGCTCGTAAGATAGTTATAGAGCAACAGTGCGCCTGCATCGGGGAAATCCTCTTTCAATTCAGACATCGCAGCTTCAAAATAATTCGCGGTGGCGAGGTCGGACACCAAAATTTCCGTTTGTTTTTCATTTAGGCCGTATTCCCTTGCGAACCGCACGCGCTTTTGCGCCGGCAATTCGGGCAGAGCGGCGTGCAAGCGTTCAGGTTCAAAACCTGCCGTTTCAAATGGCGGAATGTCGGGCTCCGGGAAATAGCGGTAATCATGCGCTTCCTCTTTTGAGCGCTGGGAGAATGTTTTTTGCTTCACCTCGTCCCACCCGCGCGTTTCTTGCGTCAACTTCTCGCCGCTTTCAAGCGCCGCCTTCTGCCGCTTCAATTCGTATTCGATCGCGTCGTGCACCGCTTTGAACGAATTGATGTTCTTGAGCTCCACCTTCGTGCCCATATCCCAGCTCACGTTCGCCTCAATGCGCATCTGCCCTTTTTCCATGTCGGCATCCGAAACGCCAAGGTAGCGCAAGATAAGCTGCAGCTCGCGCGCAAACGCCGTCGTGTCTTCCGCGCCGTGCAGGTCGGGCTCGGTCACAAGCTCCATGAGCGGCATGCCTGCGCGGTTATAATCTACGAGCGATGCACTGCCGTCGCCGTGCGCAAGCGTGGCCGTGTCTTCCTCAAGGTGCACGCGCCGCACGCGCACGCCGTTCAGCGTGCCGCCCTCAATGAGCGGTTTGTCGTATTGTGAAATTTGGTAGCCCTTTGGAAGGTCGGGATAGAAATAATTCTTACGGTCAAATTTTGCGACCTCGTTCACGCGGCCGCCGATCGCGAGTCCCACTTTAATAACGTCCTCGATCGCAGTCTTGTTCGGCACGGGCAGCGTTCCCGGGTGGCCAAGGCACACCGGACACACATTCACGTTCGGATGCTTCTCTGTTGGATCGTTCAGCGAGTCGCAGAACATCTTGGTGCGCGTCTTCAGTTCTGCGTGGATCTCCAAACCGATGGTTGGGGTCATACGTTTGATTATTTGCGATTTGGGACATAAAGTAAAGGCAATGGCCGAAACACGCCGCAAAACCATCCGCACGCCGAAAGTGATCGCCGACCCGGTCTATGGAATAGTCGACATCCGGCAGGTGTTGC